>Ga0181536_10000289_pt1 | contig 60168 bp, 52 predicted proteins | sample PEATcosm2014_Bin_41_FD_121105 | JGI IMG/M metagenome (GOLD analysis project Ga0181536, IMG submission 121105) | Peatland microbial communities from MTU Mesocosm Facility, Houghton, MI, USA - PEATcosm2014_Bin17_60_metaG | ecosystem: Environmental > Terrestrial > Soil > Wetlands > Peat | place...
CGAACGAACCCCTTGACCCGACACCATCGCGACCGCGAACATCACGACGCCGACGTTGAAATCCCGGGAACCCGGTCCCTTGCCACTGGCGCTGGGGTGGTCCCATCAAGCTGGCGCACGACAATTGTCGCCCGCCCCTTCTGGCTACCCGGAAGTTGGCGAAAACCCAGGATCCGCTTTGGCTCTTCGCTCACAACATCTCGCTTTGGCGTATCTGCTCTTGTCGAACCATGGACATCGCGTCTGTTCGCGGCGCCGCACCCTCTCTTACCCCCGGATCCCTTCCTGATGCAATCTGCCGAAAATTGGCTCCCAGGCTGCCGCGCCGAGGAACGAGGACGATGCAACCGGCTAGCGTCCGGCGTGGTGGCGGAGGGGACGGACCTCGATGAAGGAATCGTTGAACAAGCAGTGGCACGAGGGGCACCGCCTGGGAAGCGGAGCATCGCTCGACGATCGCCTCCAGTGGCATGTCGAACACGCAAAGGCCTGTGGGTGTCGACCGATCCCGACTCGGGTCCTTGAGGAGATCGGTCGTCGCGGCATCGTCGTCGAGCCCAGGACGGTGAAGGAGCGGTGATGCGAAGGGCGGCCTAGCCCGGTCGCGAGATCGATGGGTGCCGCAGCGACCGTTGCGCCGTGTCGCGCCGGCACTGCGACCGTGAGGACGTCGGGCAGAGACGAACATGAGCGGTCGGATAGCGTGCCCCTGGGAGCCAGCCATCGGCGACCCCCAGGGTGGATGTGCTGGTTCATGAGCACGTTCGAAGCAGATCACCGCGCAAGGTCACCGGGAGGAGAACCATGCCCTTTGCCGACGTGAACGGCCAGCACATCTATTTCGAGGACACCGGAGGCCGAGAGGTGGCCGTGCTCTTCAGCCATGGCCTGCTGATGGATCACGAGATGTTCGAGCCGCAAGTGAAGGCCCTGTCGGACGAGTTCCGCTGCATCACGTGGGACGAGCGCGGTTTCGGGCAGACCGAGGCCCGTGGGGCCTTCACCTACTGGGACTCGGCCGACGATGCCCTCGCGCTGCTCTCCCATCTCGGCGTCGATGACGCTTTCTTCGTCGGCATGTCGCAGGGTGGGTTCATCTCGATGCGCGCTGCTTTGCGATCACCGAACCGGGTCCGAGGTCTCGGGCTCATCGATACCAATGCCGGAGTCGAGCCCGAGGAGGCGCGACCGGCCTACGAAGCGATGGCCACCGAGTGGGTGACGAATGGTCCGTCCGACGCGCTTGCGGAGGTCGTCGCCGGTCTCATCATGAGTCCCGGTTACGACCATTCCGGGTGGGTCGCCAAGTGGCAGGCCGCACCCAAAGAGGCCTTCCTCGAACCGTTCCGGACCCTGATGGACCGCGACGACCTCTGGGACCGGGTGCCGGACATCATTGCTCCGGCCATCGTCTTCCATGGTGAGGCGGACGCGTCCATCGCCATGGGCACGGCCGAGCGATTGGCCGACGAGCTTCCCAACTGCGAAGGCCTTGTTCGTATCGCTGGAGCAGGGCACGCGTCGAATCTCAGTCACCCCGACGCGGTCAACGGTCCACTGGTGGACTTCCTCCGTCGCCACGTCTGAGCGCCTCGGTTTGGCGCCGGCCCGGCCCCACCCCGGGGCAGCAGGTAGGTTCGGTGGTCGCCACGATGCCCGGCGTGACGCCGAGGGGTGGGACTTTGGACCCTCGCGGAATCACTCGCCGAGCGCGACCGTGAATTGTGGAGTGTGGAAGGAGGCAGACGATGACGACAGTTCAAACGTCGCAGCCTCGGACCGCTTCGAGCGTGGACTCCATGCGTTGTCCAAACTGTGGAGCCGACGACCCTTGGCCCCCGACAGCTTCCGACGACGGCACGACGACGTGCCCGAAGTGCGGTCACCGGTTCCCGATAAGCGAATGAGGCCGGTACCGGGCAATCGGCGGACAACGGGAAGGTGGGCAGACCGAGAGTGCCGAAGCGAATTCGGTCATGGTGTTGCCCTCGGCGTTTCGGAGCGTCCAGGGTCATTTGTTGGTGGGGGAGCGGGCGACTGATTGCAAGATGGTCAACGCGGCAACGGCCATGGTGATTGTTATCTGCTCCAGCAGGCCGCGATAGGCCATCGGGCTGAGTTCGAAGCCGAGTATGGCCATGAGTTGCCAGCGGCAAGGGCCTGAAGCGAGTTGGCCTGCCAGGTCGCTATAGAGGTGCGCATGAGCACAGAACCCAGTAGGAAGCTCGCGGCCGGCAAGGTCAGGCAGACGATGAGGATGCCAATGCCGTGCACCGTGCCATCGCCCGCATGAGCCAGCCGTAGTCTCCGAGCGAGTAATGGCTGATGGTGTGCTCGGCAGGATTCAAGTCCCCTCGAAGACCATGAAGGGCCACGACCGCCACGACAAAGACGGCGAGGCCGGTGACGCTCACGAAGCGGATGAGGCCGATCCAATCGGACCGTTGAGCGAGCCGGGGGAGTCGTAGGCCATCTTCGGAGAGGGGCAACGACTCCACGTGGGCTCTTTCCCGTTCCGGTTCCCCTAGGTGCTGAACCTTTCAGCCCCGGGTCACGGCAAGGGCTGGGGTTTCCCGGGTTTGTGGTCCCAGCCTTGCGCTTCGCCGGCTCCCCGCCCCAGGGCACAAAGTCCTAGCGGGTCACGCGGCCTCGGTCCCCACCCGGGAACAATTCGGGAGGTTCCGGTGTTGAAAAATGTGTCGAGTGGCTTATGGGAGACCGTGAGCCAGAGCGACGGGAGGTCTTGCCTATGACCTGTTTGATCTCCAGCGCTGCCGTGTGAGTAGCTCCAGGTCGGCGTCCGGTGGGTAGTTCACCGGGATGTTCCTCAGCGGTGACAGGTGCGAATGCTCGGGGCGATGATGTTTCGGGCTGCACGAGGTCGGAGCGCCTAAGGCTGCGCTGAGTGTCCGCCGGTCGGTTCGGCGCTCACCCGGGGTCGCTGGATACAACGAAATGATTGGTTCGCCCGTCTTGCCGAGATCGGTGGGGCGGGCGGACTCGCGTCAGAAGGCGGCCAGGAATCGGGATTTGGATGCCGAACGAATGGACATTGTGCCCTGTGCCGACCCTCGACCGGCACACAGTCTTGCGATAGAGCCTGGTCACGAGGTAGGTGCCATGGCAGAGCGTCGGCACACGAGCAGTTCGATCCGGGTCGCCCGAATCGGCGGCATTGACATTCGAATGCATTGGACGTTCTTCGCCCTGCTCCTCGTGGTCGTGTGGGCGAGCATGGGTACCGGCGCCGGAGCCGTCGTCACCAACCTGGTGTGGGTCGTAGCCATTTTCGCCTCGGTGCTCATCCACGAGTACGCCCACTGCATCGTCGCCCGCCGACGCGGAGCGGTGGTCGTGGACATCCTGCTGTTGCCCATCGGGGGTCTGTCCCAGCTCGAGAAAGTGCCCGAGCGGCCCGACGACGAATTGGCCATCGCCATCGTGGGACCGCTGACCAGCCTTGGCTTGGCCGCCGTGGCCATGGTCGGCGGCGCGCTGGTCGGCGCCCACCTGTGGCCGCCGACGCTGTTTGCCGGCTCCTGGTTCGCCCGGATGGCGTGGCTGAACATCTTGCTGGGTGCCTTCAACCTCTTGCCCGCCCTGCCCATGGACGGCGGCCGGGTCCTGCGCGCCGCGCTCGAACGACACCACGACCGACTCACGGCCACCCAGCAGGCGGCGGCAGTTGCCCGGGTTCTGGCCACGGTCATGATCGTCGGCGGACTCTTCTATGACTTTTGGCTCGTCCTCATCGGCATCTTCGTCTACCTGGGGGCGACGGCCGAGGAGCGTGCCGCCGAGATGCAACGCCACGATTCGGCGAGTGCGAGGAGCTCGGCGCCACACCCACCGCCGAACGACGATCGGGATCCCTCCCGCACGCCGCGCCCCCCGGCGCGGCCCAAAGTCACGCATCGATCCGACCGGTGAAGCTCGCTCGACGAGCACCTTCCCGAGTTCCCGACGCCCTTGGCCCGCTTGACGGGCCTGGGTGCGAGGTCCGAGTGGCGGTCATATAGGGTCGCACCGTGGTGACCGAAGCCGGGGTGCCCGTCTACAACCCGTACGCCTTCTCCGTCCACGACGATCCGTACGCCACCTACCGGTACCTGCGCGACGAGGCTCCCGCCTACTGGAACCCCGGGTTGCGGTTCTGGGTGTTGAGTCGCTTCGACGACGTCCTCGAGGGGTTTCGGAATTTCGAGACCTTCTCGTCGGCCGGTGGGATCGCCCTCGAGATTCGGCGACCGGTCGGCCGGCGCCCCGACGATTTCCAGCCGATGATCGAGCTCGACCCTCCTGAACACACGGCCTTCCGCAAGCTCGTGGCCCGTGTCTTCACGACGCGGCGGGTGGCGGCGATGGAGCAGGACATCCGACAGATCGTCGACGGCTACCTCGATGCCGTGGTCCCCAAGGGGTCCTGTGACCTCGTCGCCGACTGCTCCGGCCCGTTTCCGATGGACGTCATCTGCCTGTTGCTGGGCATCACGGAAGCCGACCGGGCCACCTTGCGTGCCCACGCCGGTCAGATTCTGGTTCGCGACGACGGGTCGATGGCCATACCGCAGGTGGCCCTCGATGGCATGATGGCGCTGCTCTCCTATTTCGTCGACGATCTGGCCCGACGAAAGGCCGAGGCCGGCTCGGGCATCATCTCCGACCTCATCGGATTGACGGTCGACGGCTGTGTGCTCACCGAGGCGGAGCTTCTGGGCTTTTGCGTGCTGTTCGTGATCGCCGGGCACGAGACCACGACCAAGATGGTGGCGAACGCCATCGAGCTGCTCTCGCGCCATCCAGCCCAGCGCGATGCCCTGGTCGCCGATCCAGGCCTGATTCCCGCGGCCATCGAAGAGGTGCTGCGGTTCCACAACTCGACGCAGTACATGCACCGGACGCTCACGACCGACATCGAACGTCACGGACGCACCATGCACGCCGGCGAGTCGGTCCTCCTGCTCATCGGCGCCGCCAATCACGATCCCCGCGAGTTCGGCCCGACGGCCGAGGAGTTCGACATCCGGCGGCGCCCGGATCGGCACTTGGCCTTCGGCTACGGTGCCCACTTCTGCCTGGGCGCGGCGTTGGCCCGCATGGAAGGCAAGGTCGCGCTCGAGCAGGTCCACCGGCGGATCCCCGACTACCGGGTCGACCATGACGCCAAGGTCCGCTTTCACAGCTCGAATGTGACCGGCTGGACGAAGTTACCCATCAGCTTCGACGAGGCCGTGGCCACGGGGTCGGGGAGCGAGACGTGACCGACGCCGCCGTGGCGGTGATCGGGCTCGGCCGAATGGGTGGGCCCATCGCCGATCACATCGTCGGCGCCGGGTACGACGTGACGGTCTACGACGTGGCCGAGACCGCCGTCGCGGCGCGGGTGGCGAACGGGGCCACCGCCGCCGCCTCGCCGGCCGAGGCGGCCCGCCGGGCCCGCTCCGTGCACATCGTCGTGTTCGACGACGAGCAGGTCGTCTCCGTGATGACCGGCACCGAAGGGGTGCTGAGCACGCTCGAGCGCGGGGCGGTGGTCTGCATCCACACCACGGTGGCCCTGGAGACCATCCGGAACCTCGCCGCCCGGTCGATGATCGGGGGCGTCACGGTGCTCGACGCCGGCATCAGCGGTGGCGAGCCCGGTGCCGCGGCCGGCACCCTGCTCACCATGGTTGGAGGTCCCGCCGATGCCCTCGAGCAGGTGACACCGGTCCTGAACGCGTTCTCGAAAGAGGTGATCCACGCCGGCGACCTCGGCGCCGGCATGGCCCTCAAGTTGGCCCGGAACGCGGCCGGCTTCGTGATGATGGCGGCGGTGCACGAAGCCATGGAATTGGCGGACCGGTCGGGCATCGACCTGGACCTTCTGAAACACGCCATCGCCGAGACGGGGGTCTTCGACCAGGCACTCGCTCCGTTCCTCTTCGGTGGGCCCGAACCCCTTGCCGACGACGCGCCCGGTGCCCTGCGGGCACTGCTCGAGCGCACCAACCGGGTGGCCACCAAGGATCTCGACCAGTCACTGGTGTTGGCCGCGACGACCGGAGCCACGGTGCCGGTGATCGGAGCCGTCCGTCGGAGCTTCGCGCGCGTCCTCCGGCTCTAGGCCTCCGACCGGGGGACGCTCGGTGAGGGAGCGAGAAGCCAGACGACCTGCACATGGATCGTCGCACCGGCCTCGACGGTGACGGACTGCGGGGGCCCACATTGCTTGTCCTTGGTCCCGCCGCACCCGGTCAGCGTGTAGGTACCGGGCACGACGTGCACCGTGAACTCGCCCGACTCCGGGACGGTGACCGGCTTGACCTTGTGCGGTCCATCCGTGACCTTGACCACGCCGGCGGTCGCATGGAAGCCGCCGGGGTAGGCACCACCTTCGAAACCCAGCTGGCCGGCGATGGTGCCGTGCGGTGTCGTCGCCACGAGTGCACGGGCCGCGGCGGCCGAGCCGACAGAGGGGCCGACCACGACCACCACGGCCGAGAGCACGAGGGCCGAGGCCCGGACAACACCCGATGTGACGCGGCCGGCCATGGTGCCCACCTCCCGACGAGAGGAACGACGTGCTCGCCCGTGGTGTTACAGCGACCTGTCGGCGCCTCCGAGGGCGCCTCGTCACCTGACCGTCACGGCAGCGTGACGCGAGCGGTACCCGGTGGCGGTCGCCATTCCAGGCCGTAGACGTCGTCTCGAGCGACCACGACCTTCGCTCCGAGCTGTCGTTCGACGAACCGGACCGCCGCCCGGGCGGTGGAGGGCGTCACCTCGTAAATTCCCTCACCGGGTGACAACACGAAGACGACGTCGGGCCGGCTCACCGGGAACGTCCGGCTGAGCGGACCGTACGCATAGACATCGCTGCGCACGGCGAATCGTCCGACAACGCCCCATGACGCGATCACCTCGGCCCGAGGAGGGATCTCGGAGTCCAGTCGGGCCAGTTGCGCGGCCGGTTTCGGCGCGACGGTGATCCAGAACCCCGACACGCCCGGCAGAAGGGCCCCGGCCACGACGACGAGGGCGATCAGCCACAGGACGCCGACGGCACCGGCGACACGACGGGCCCGGGCCGTTCCCAGGGCCAGGCGCTGGAGCACCATGACCGACCCGACCAGGACGAACGGCAGCGTGGGCCAGGTCTGAAAGGACGCATGGGGCTCCAGGAAGGCGACGTTGGCGTTCAAGGCGCTGGGGATGATCACGACGCAGGCCATGGGCCAGGCCCACGGGGAGGCCAGGCCGATCAGTCCCATGACGACGCAGAAGTCGAAGATGAGGTTCCAGCGCGTCAGGACCATGTGGGCAGCCGTCACCGGATGACTAAGCACGCCGACGACGACGCCGAACGGGCTGACGCCGGCGCGGTGGCCGACGAGGTAGCCGTACCACCCGGAAAGGCTGTGCGCATAGCCGAACTCGTTGCCACCGACGGCGCTGATCAGCAGGATCCAGGCCATGCCGACGCCGACGAGCACCAGACCCGAACGTCGGGTCCGACGCCCGGCCACGACCCCGGAGATGCCCACGGCGACGACGTAGAGCCCGGCGAAGGCGTCGGTCATGAGGGCCAGGGGAACCCACCACCACAGTTGCCGGAACCGCGCTGCCCAGAGGGCCCGCCCGGCGAGCACCACGAACAGGGCGGCAAAGACCTCGGTGTGGACGTCGTAGGCGATCGTCATGTACGAGAAGGGCTCGACGAGGATCACCGCCAGTGCCCCGACGGCCAACCACGGTCCGAGGGCCTCGTGACGCGCGCCGCTCCCACCCCGGATGACCTCCAGGACCCATCCGAAGGCGACGGCCTCCGTCAACGCGACGGCGATGTCCTGGACCCACAGGAGATCGATCGGGTGCGGGTAGAGGTGGTAGAGCAACGACAACGGCCACACGATGAACTCGGCGTCGTTGCGCCAGAACGGCTTGCCGATGAGCGTGCTCATCGGGTCCAGATGTCCGTGGGCGATGGCGACCCACGCTTGGGTGTAGGTGCCGAATCCGACGCTCAGCGCGTAGCGCTGGTACGCCCACGAGCTGAGCACCAGCATGGCGACGAGCTGGACGCCGATCAAGATCCAACCGGCCCGGCCGATCCGATGAAGCACCCGGTCGACACCGACGGTCGTCGACCCGCCAGGGGAGCCGGCGGGAACAGGCGATGGGGTCTTGGTGGCGTCGATTGCCCGATCGCGCTCGACGACCACTGGCTCCCGGGAATCGTTCGCCACCGGTGCATCGACCCGCTCGGTGACCAACCCGTCCATCGATCGCGCCCTTTCCCCTCGTGGGTGGTGACAGACCGACCCGGTCGTTGCCGACGCCCACGACGCGCCCTGCGCCCTGCTGGCCGGGGGCGGGGCGGGCCCCTTGCCCCTAGGCATCGGCAGAGGTTCGGACGTACTTGACGTACGGGGACGGCCCCTGCCGACAGATGCCACCATCTCGCGGCCGCGGTGCACGGCGCAAGGGCGGCCGATGCTCGGCCGCCCGAGGAACCTGTCCCCCGGGTTCGTCACTTCGGTGCCGGCGGCCTCCGTGCCGGCCGGCGCGCGGCGCGTGGCTCAGCCCGACAGATCCACCACCGCCGCCTCGAACACCTCGGTGTGGCGGTCGACATCGGCTTCGGACGTCTCCGGACACATCAACGCCATGTTGTGGAAGGGCGTGATCAGCACACCCCGTTTGCACAGGTAGAGATGGAGGTAGCGGTCCAACAGCTCGTCCTCGGCGGCTGAAGCCGCGCCACCCGAACGCGGGGCCGGCCGGACAAAGCGGTATTCGGCGCGAGCCCCCAGGCGCGTGACCGACCACGGCAGCTCGTAGCGATCGATCACCGCCCGGACGCCGTCGGTGAATCGGACGGCCAGCTCCTCCATATGGGTGAAGGCGTCGTCGGTGAGGACCTCGCCCAGGGTGGCTCGCATGGCCGCCACACTGAGGGCGTTGCCGGCCAGCGTTCCTCCGACGCCGCCCACGTCGACGAGATCGGCGCTCGTGCGGTCGTGGCCGGCGATGGTATCGGCGATGTCCGCCCGCAGCCCGTAGGCGCCGCACGCGATACCGCCTCCGATCGATTTGCCGATCGTGACCATGTCCGGTGCCAACCGCCATGCCCGCGTGCATCCGCCGGGGCCGGCACTGAAGGTATGGGTCTCGTCCACGATGAGCAGAGAACCGGCGTCGTCGGCCAATCGGCGTAACCCGGGGAGGAAGTCGGGCTCGGGGAGCACGATGCCGATGTTGGTCAGCGCCGGCTCGGTCAAGATGGCGGCGACATCGCCATGGGCCAAGGCCTCGGCGGTGGCTTCGAGATCGTTGAACTCGACGACGCGGGTGGTGAGGGTCGGGTCCACCGGAGGACCCACATTGCCGGTCCGGGTCTGCGCGCTGGCATCGGGGCCCAGCACGACGAAGGTCTCGTCGACGCTGCCGTGGTAACAGTGGGAGAAGACGAGGATCTTCGTCCGTCCCGTGACCAGGCGGGCCAGGCGGATGGCCCACCGGTTGGCATCGGTGGCGCTCAGGGTGAACGACCAACGGGGGAGTCCGAAGCGCCTGCTCAACTCCGCCGCCACCGTTTCGGCGTCGGCCGTGGGCAGCATGGTGGTGAGCCCTCCGAGGGTCGCGGCGCGCTCCACCACCGCATCGACCGTGGCGGTCGGCGAGTGGCCGGCCATGGCACCGGTGTCGCCGAGAGCGAAGTCCACGTAGTGGCGTCCGTCGACGTCGTCGACGTGACATCCCCGAGCCCGGTCCACGTAGATGGGGAAACCGCCGGCCCACTTGCCCATCCACGTCATGGGCACACCGCCGAACAAGTGACGGGCCTGGGCGTGCAGGGCGGCCGAGCGTGGATGGATGTCGGCGTAGAGGAGCTCCTCGGATCTGACTCGATCGGCCAGTGTCGCCCGATCAACAATGCCCATGGTCCCCGTCCCTTCGCATCGAGCCGCAGGGCCCTCACGATACGCGGGTTGGCCGATCGCCGGTGTCGGCGCATCGCCGTTTCACACGCATCGGGCCGGCAGGCGATTTTCGCCATCGGGTCCGGTGGCGCTAAGACAGGGCCGTGCCCGACGAGACCGGTGACGAGGCGGTGCGCTTTCGGGACCGACTCGTCGAACTCGTCGGTCGGCCGGTGGGTTCGGGGGTTTCGGTGGCTCCCGATCCCGTCAACCAACCGATGATCCGCCACTGGGCGGCCGCCTTCGAGGATCACAATCCCGTCTATGTCGACCCCGAGTTTGCCGCGTGCACGCGCTTCGGCGGAATCGTGGCGCCACCCCTGATGCTCCAGACGTGGGTCATGGCGACGCCCAAAATCACCGGCATCGCCGAGCGGGGCGGATCACCGGTGGAGACGGAGGGCGACGGCCCGTTGTCCGTGTTCGACGAGGCGGGCTTCGTCGGGACACTGGCGTCGAACTCGGAGTTCGAGATCGAGCGGTACCTGCATCTCGGTGAAGTGATCGCTGCGTCGACGGTGATCGAGTCGATCTCCGAGGAGAAGCAGACCCGCATCGGTCCCGGCCACTTCGTGACATGGGTGACCACCTACGTCGACGAGGCCGGTGAGGTGGTGGCCCGACAGCGATTCCGCATCCTGAAGTTCAGGCCCGACAGCCGATGACGGCCCCGCAGCGACAGCCGACTCTCGACTGCGGCGGCGTGGAGGTCGGTGACCGGCTCCCGCCGCTGGTGATCGAGGTCACGGCCACGGTGATCGTGGCCGGCGCCATCGCCACCCGGGACTTCATGCCCGTGCACCATGATCAGCGCTACGCCAATGCCCAGGGCGCGCCCGACATCTTCATGAACATCCTCTCCGACACCGCCTACTGCAGCCGCTTCCTGACCGACTGGGCCGGGCCCGAGGCGATGGTGAAGAGGCTCGCCATCCGTCTCGGCGTGCCGGTCTTCCCGGGGTCGACGCTCACCTACACCGGCGCCGTCACGGCCACGTCGCAGGTCGATGGTGAAGGCATCGTCGAGGTCGAGTTGCGAGCCACCACGGACCTCGGCGACCACGTGACGGGTACGGCGGTGCTCGGCCTGCCGGTGACGGCCCGCACCGGGTGACGGAGGGCGCCTGCCGATAAGGACCCGCCTTTTCGATTACCTTGCAGCGACATGACGAGCGTGGCGAACCGACGGTCATCGGCCCGAACCGTCTGGCGTCAGTCGCGGCGAACGGTTCGTCGGATCTGGAGGCACCCGTCCAACCGACACCGTCGGATTCGTAGCGTCGTTCGGGCATCGTTCTTTCAGGTATGGGCCCGGACGACCAAACGCCCCTTGAAGATCGCGGTGGGCGCCCACTCGCATATGTACGCCCACCTCCATTTCTCGGCGACGTCCGAAGTCGTCTACGCCAATCCGCCGTCCGTCGAACTGCTGGTATGGACACGACACCTCGTGCCCGGTGATTGGTTCATCGACGTCGGTGCCAGTGCGGGCGTGTACACCATCTTTGCCATCGAGCAAGGGGCCAAGGTGGTGGCCTTCGAGCCGAACCCACGCGCCGCCCGGCTGTTCCGGGAGAACATGATGCTCAACCGATATTCGCCGGAGTTCCACGAGGTCGCTTTGTCCGATCGCCAAGGATCGATGGAGATGACCTTCGACCTCGATGTGGCCAATCACCTCGTCTTCGAGCGTGACGAGAGGAGCGGTGACGTCCGCCGCGTGGCGACGACGACGCTGGACCGGGTGATCGGCGAGCGACAGGTGGCAGGGGTCAAGCTCGACACCGAAGGAAGCGAACGCATCGTCCTGCAGGGGGCAACCCGGGCCCTGGGCGACAAGCGCATCAAGCTCCTGCAATTGGAATGGAACTATGCGTCCATGAAGGTGCTGCGCGAGACGCGAGAGCCGCTCGCCCGCATGCTCGAAGCGGCTGGGTACCGGCTCGTGCGACCGAACGCCGCGGGCGAGTTGGTGCGCCCGGTGGAGACGTTCGAGTTCGGCGCCGACGTCTTCGCCGTGTTGGAGTGAATCACACCGCGCCACCGGGCCAGGCGATCGAGGAGGGAACCGGGCGTCGCCGGTGGTAGGTTCCGGATGCAGCGAGGCGGTTACACGTCGGGGTGGGTCTTCCTGCCGGGGGTGACCGATGTTGTTACGTAATGTGGCAGGTTCGCTTCTGGTCGTGACGGTGATCCTGACGGCCGGCTTGATGACGCCGTCCCCGGCGGCGTCGGCCGCGTCCTCCGGTGTCGTGGCTTGGGGGTACAACGGCGACGGCCAGCTGGGCATCGGCACCACGTCGAAGAGCGACACTGCGGTCGCCGTCAAGGATCTGGGGACGGTGACGGCCGTCGCGGCCGGGGGCTACCACAGCCTGGCCTTGTTGAAGAACGGCACCGTCATGGCCTGGGGCTTCAACAAGCACGGCCAGCTCGGCAACGATGCCACCGGCAACGACGGTGCCGTGCCGGCGACGGTGAGGAAGCTGAGCCAGGTGATCGCCATCTCGGCCGGGACCTTCGACAGCCTGGCGCTGTTGAGCAACGGCACGGTCATGGCCTGGGGCGAGAACGTCTACGGCGATCTGGGTGACGGCACCACCACTGGCAGCGATGTGCCGGTGGCGGTCTGCGCCGTGGGCGCGACGGCACCGTGCTCCGCCGGCGATGGGAACGCGCTCTCGGGGGTGATCGCCATCTCGGCCGGCGGTTCCCACAGCCTGGCGCTGTTGCGCAACGGCACGGTCGTGGCCTGGGGCGAGAACGACCACGGCGAGCTGGGCGACGGCACCGCCACCACGATGGGCGCCGACGTGCCGGTGGTCGTGCGCGGCTTGAGCGCGGTCACGGCCATCTCGGCCGGCGGGAACCACAATCTGGCCCTGTTGGCCAACGGTGCCGTCAAGGCCTGGGGCTCGAACGACCACGGTCAGCTGGGTACCGACAGCACCGATCCCTCCAGCGACGTGGTGGTACCGGTGAAGTCCCTGAAAGACGTGACGGCCGTGTCGGCCGGCGCCCAGCACAGCCTGGCCTTGTTGGCCAACGGCACCGTCAGGGCCTGGGGATTGAACAACGACGGCCAGCTCGGTGACGGCACCATCGGCAAAGAGAGCAAAGCGGCGCGCCCGGTGACCACCTTGAGCGGGGTCACCGCCATCTCCGCCGGCGCCGACTACAGCCTGGCCCTGCTCGACGATGGCACCGTCATGGCCTGGGGCAGCAACGAGTGGGGCGCGCTGGGCATCGCCACCACGCAGAGCACCAAGAGCGACATGCCCGAGTCGGTGCCCGGGCTGAGCGCGGTCTCGGCCATTTCGGCCGGGGCCTTCCACAGCCTGGCCGAGGAGGGCTGACTCAAGCCACGCCGACGACCGGTCGATACGACCCCATGCAAGGGCGGCTTGCGGGGCGGCGCGCCTCAGAATCCGGTGCCGGTGTCAATGATGTGACGGGGAACGTGTCGTGACGGCCTTCGTGTCCGATCTCGCTCCCGACGCGGTCGATCAGCGCGTGCGCTGGACCTTTCGCGTCAGCTCGATGATGGTCGTCGCCTACCTCGTCTCGTTGATCCTCCGGCGCAGTGGTTCGTACTACACGCCGGTGGACGGCTGGGGCGTCGACCTGTTCGAGTTGGGGATGGGCGTTCTGTGCATCCGGCGCTACTTCGACCGCACCTGGCGCTCGAGCCCGTCCGCGGCGAACGTGTTCCCACTCGTGATGGGTGCGGCATGCATCTCGTGGGCGCTCGGCGATGTCGCCTTGACCCTCGAGACGCTCGGGGGTGCCACACCCTCGACCCTGTCGGCGGCCGATGCCTTCTATCTGGCTTTCTACCCACTCTGTTTCATCAGCATCATGCTGGTCATCCGGCGCGGGAACAGCGGGTCGCTCGTCGCCACGTCGATGGACGGGGTCATCGCGGGGCTCGCCGTGGCCTCCCTGTCCTCCGCCTACCTGTTCCATTGGGTGATGAGGGATACCGGCGGGACTGCGCTGTCGACGGCCACGAACATGGCCTTCCCCGTCGGCGACCTGCTCCTCCTGGCCCTCGTCGTCGGCGGCCTGACCATTCTCACCAAGGAGTACCGGAGGTTTCTCCTCATCGCCAGTGTCGCCCTCGCCGTCGTACTGATGGGCGACACGTTCAACCTCTTGCAGCCCAACAGCGCGGTCGGCTCTGTCGTCAATGCGGTGGCGTGGCCGGTGTCGCTGTTGTTGTTGGCGATGGCCACGTGGGCCCAACCGACCACCGTCCGGCTCCGCTCCTTCAGTGCCGAGGAAGCGGGCGCGGAGAAGAGGGCCGGATTCGCCATCCCGGTCCTCGGCGCCCTGGCGGCCATGACCGTGCTCGTCTTGGCCAGCATCGGGCATGTGGGGAAGCCCGCGGTCGCCATCGCCACGGCGACCCTGCTCGCCGCCGCCATACGGTTGGCCCTGACGATCCGTGAGACACGGGCGCTGAATTCGGCCCGCTTCCGGTCGCTCATCGACAACGCCTGGGATCTGATCGTGGTGACCGAAGCCGACTTGCGGGTCGCCTACATCACGCCGTCATCGCAACGGATGCTCGGCTATGCGCCTCGAGACCTCCAGGGCAGTGCGCTGACCGATATCGTCCATCCCGACGACATCGACGGGCTGGTCGGTCAGCTCCACCAGCTCGCCGACGAGACCGCCGACGCGACTGCGGCGACGGGTGCGTGCGAGACCCGGGCATTCCACCGAGACGGTACGTGGCGAACGATCGCCTGGACCGCCACCAACCTGCTCGACGACCCTTCCGTGCGGGGATATGTCCTCAACGGCAGCGATGTGACCGATACCCGTCGCGCCCTCGAGAGCCTGGCCGCAGCCCGCGACGGGGCGCTCATGGCGTCGAAGACGAAATCGGAGTTCCTGTCCACCATGAGCCACGAGATCCGCACGCCCATGAACGGGGTGATCGGGCTCACCGAGCTGTTGCTCGAGACCGACCTCGATCGAAACCAGCATGAGCTCGCCTCGGGGGTCAAGGTGTCGGCCGAGAACCTGCTGGTCATCATCAACGACATCTTGGACTTCTCCAAGATCGAGGCGGGCAAGCTCGAGCTCGAGGAGTCGGCGTTCGAAGTCCACGCCGTGGCCGACGATGTCGGGCGCATCCTGGCCGAGGCGGCCCACAACAAGGGGACCGAGCTGCTCGTCGATGTGCACCCCGACGTCCCCGCCGCGTTGCTCGGCGACGCGGTCAGGATCCAGCAGGTGCTACTCAACCTCGGCTCCAACGCCGTGAAGTTCAGCATCGAGGACGAAGTGGTCATCAGGGTCTCGATGCTCCACGAGAACGCCGAGCGGGTGGCGCTGCGCTTCGAGGTCGTCGACCACGGCATCGGTATCGCCCCCGACGTCCAGGATCGCTTGTTCGAGGCCTTCTCGCAGGCCGATTCCTCGACGACCCGCAAATTTGGTGGCACCGGCCTGGGACTGGCCATCTGCCGGCAGCTGGTCGAGCTCATGGGGGGTCGGTTGGGTCTCATCAGCGCCCCGGGCGAGGGCTCGACCTTCTGGTTCGAGCTGTCGCTGCGCCGGGCCGACGACGCGCTCGGGTCGAGGCCCTGTGCCGAGAGCCTCGTCGGCCTGCGCGCCCTGGTCGTCGACGACAACACCACGAACCGCAAGATCCTCCACCACCGGCTGGCGTCGTGGGGCGTGGAGGCGCTCGAGGCCGTCGACGGCTACGAGGCTCTCGGGTTGGCCGCCGCCCACAGTGAAGCGGGCCGGCCCTTCGACCTCGGCGTGATCGACTTGCAGATGCCGGGGATGGACGGGATCGAGCTGGCCCGGGCCTTGAAGGCGGACCCGACCACGGCGACGATGCCGTTGTTCTTGCTCAGCTCCTCGGGCGATCGTCTGAGCGCGGCCGAGTGCCATCTTCACGGCTTCGCCGCCAGCCTGACCAAGCCGGTGCGGGCCTCGGAGCTCTTCGAGTGCCTCAACGATCACCTCACCGACCACCTCGACGATCGCGTCGACGATGCCGGGCCCGGCACCACCGCGGTCGGTCGCGAGACGAGCGAGCCCGCCACCGTGGGGGCGAGGGGCACGATCCTGCTCGTGGACGACAACGCGACCAACCAGCTGGTGGGCTCCAAGGTGCTGGCCAAGCTGGGCTATCACTTCGACATCGCCGACCACGGGGGGGAAGCGGTCCGAGCCCTTCAAGCCCGGCGCTACGACGCCGTGCTCATGGACTGCCAGATGCCCGAGATGGACGGCTATGCCGCCACCGCCGAGATTCGCCGGCTCGAGGGCACGACCCGCCACACCCCCATCATCGCCATGACGGCGGCGGCCATGGACGGTGACCGTGAGACGTGCCTGGCCGCAGGCATGGACGACTACATCACCAAACCCGTGCGCTCCGACGTCGTGGCCGCCGTCCTCGAGCGATGGGTGGCCGGGTCGGTGCCAGGTGGCGACGCGTCGGAGCCGGAGACCCCGTCGCTCGAGTCGGCGGCTCCGCCACCCGACGACGTTGGAACCGGCGCGTCCGACGACGAAGCGACCGATCCGCTCGACCCGGCGCAGATCGAGCTCCTGCGCAGCCTCGACGACGGTGACGGGGCGGTGCTCGGCGAAGTCATCGATCAGTACCTCACTCAAACCGCCCACGGTCGTCGCGAGCTCGTCCGCGTCGTGGACGAGGGTGACCCCCACGGCTTCGAGCGTCTCGCCCACACGCTCAAGGGGGCGAGCGCCAACGTCGGTGCCGCTGGGCTGGCAGCCATCTGCGCCGACATGGAGTCGCTGGGCCGGGCCGCACGACTCGACGCCGCCGCCGTGTTGGTGGAGCGCTTCGATGCCGAGTTCGGTCGGGTGCGCGATGCCCTGGCCCTGGTTCGCGACGAGGACTTGCCGTGCGCATCCTGATCGCCGACGACGACGCCACCAGTCGACTCGTGCTCAAGGCCATGGGCTCCAAGCTGGGCCATGAATGCCTGGTGGCCGAAGACGGATCGAGCGCGTGGCAGCTGCTTTCCTCGGAGAAGATCGACGTGCTGCTCACCGACTGGATGATGCCCGGTGTCGACGGCCCGGAGTTGTGTCGGCGCGTGCGGGGCGAAGTGAGCGACAGCTACGTGTACATCGTGTTGATCACCGGGCTCGGCAACCCCGAGCAGGTCCTCGAAGGCATGGGCGCGGGCGCCGACGACTACTTGGTCAAACCGGTCGACGCCTTCGCCGTGCGAACCCGTCTGGTGGCCGCCGAGCGCGTGACGGCCCTGCACCGCCAGGTGAACCACTTCCGGAGCCAGCTCGAACAGGCCAACGTCGAATTGCTCGAACGTTCGCTCACCGACGCGCTGACCGGTCTCGGCAACCGCCGGCGCATGGAGGAAGACCTGGTCCGAATCCACGCCCGTGCGCTGCGAGTCGGACGATCGTTCGGCGTGGCGTTGTTCGACATCGACCATTTCAAGCTCTACAACGACCATTATGGCCACTTGGCCGGCGACGAAGCGCTGCGCCAGGTCGGGTTGTGTCTGGACCGGGAAGTGCGGGCCGGGGAAAGTGTCTACCGATACGGTGGCGAGGAGTTCCTCCTGCTCTTGCCGGACTGCGACGTCGACGAAGCGACCGAAGCCACGAGAAGGATCTGCCGAGAGGTTGCCGCCGCCGCCGTTCCTCACGAGGCCCGGACCACGCAGCCATCTGTGGTGACCGTCAGCGGTGGGGTGGCGTGTTGGACACCGAGCTCCGCCTTGTCCGTGCCCGACCTCCTGCATCGGGCTGACGAAGCGCTGTTCCACGCCAAAGCAACCGGGCGCAACCATGTCCATGTCGCCGCGGTCCATGATGACGATGGGCGCGCGCACTCGCCGATCGCCATGTGAGCATCGAAGACCGTTCGGCGGTCCTCCTCGAGGTCCCTGGGCCTACGCGTCGACGGGGTCGGCGTTTCCATAGCGTCGAAAGCCGGGGAGCACGCCCGCCAGCGCCAGCCCTCCCGCGATGCAGGCCAGGCCGCCGGAGACGATGGAGAATTCGGTGCCGACGAGCGCGGCGACGGTGCCCGATTCCATGTCACCGAGACGTGGGCCGCCGCTGACAACCGCGATCTGGAACGACGACAGGCGACTGCGGAACGACGCCTCGACCGAGGCCTGGAGGACGGTGTTGCGCAGCACGGCCGACACCACGTCGGCCCACCCGGCGAGGGCCAGGAGGACGAGGCTGATCCACAACACGTCGCAGAAGCCGAACACGGTGATGGCCGCCCCCCACGCCAGCACGGCGACGACGATCGCCCACCCCTGGCGACGCAGGTTGGAGACCCATCCCGAGGCGAAGGCACCGAGGAGTGCGCCGGCGCCCGGGGCGGCGTAGAGGAATCCGAGCACCGTGGTCTCGGCCAGGGCACCGTGCCAGCGGTTGGCCGCCAGCGCTGGGAACAGGGCCCGGGGCATGCCGAAGACCATGGCGTTGACGTCGATGAGGAAGACGCCTTGGATCACCTGGCGTCCTTTCAAATAGCGCACGCCCTCCATGAACGATCCGATGCCCGGGCGCGCCGCCCCGGCCGTGGGCGGGATGCGCGACAGGGCGAAACAGGTCAGGGCGCTCACCAGGTAGGTGCCGGCGTCGATGGCATAGACGCCCGTGAGCCCGATCGGACGCAGGAGCAGGCCCGAGAGCGCGGGGCCGATGACGGTACCGACCTGGAACACGATCTGGCTGAAGGCGTACGCCGCGGTCAGGTGCGCGGGCTTCACCAGGGCAGGGATCGACGCCAGGCGCGTGGTGGAGACGAAGCCGCCGAGGGCGGCGGCAATCGCGCTGACGAGGTAGATGGCAAGGAGCGAGGGCGACGCCTCGGCGGCGTTGAGCGCTAGGGCGCCGCTGGTGAGGGCGAGCAGGGCCGTCGAGGCGATCATGAGGGTCCGCCGATCGACCGCGTCGCCGATCGAACCGCCGACGAGCGAGCCGATGACCAGGGGGATCAGCTGGACCAGGCTGACGGCCCCGACCTGGAAGGAGGAGTGGGTGAGCTCGTAGACCTGGAACGGGATGGCCACCACGGTGAGCTGCGCACCGAGCGTCGAGATGATCGTGCCGGAAAACAGCCACCGGTAGTCCCGGCTCTCGCGCAAGGGCGCGAAGTCGACCAGGATCCGCCCGGGCATCGGCGCAGCCTATGGCTTGGGCACCCGTGCCGGCCCCGAGGACGGGGCCGTTCCCTCAGACGGTGGCGGTGGCGGCCAGGCGGTCGACGGCCTCCACGTACTCCTCGACGAGGTCGTAGATGACGTCCTTGGTCCTGCGCACCTTGGTGGCCCGGCCGATCACCTGTCCGCAGGGGTTGAAGGCGACCGGCGGGGCCTTGTCGGGATAGCGGTGCGAAGCGCCCACCGCGTCGATGGCCACCATCATCTGCAGCGGCATGGGCAAGGGGTCGGGTGTGTCGTCGCGGCCCCACGCCTCGGTCCACTCGTTCTTCAGCATGCGACACGGCTTGCCGGTGTAGGACCGGGACCGGATGGTGTCGGCGCTCGAGGCGGCCAGGTAGGCGGCGGTCTGGCCGGGGGCGACGTCGGCTTCTTCGACGGTCAGCCACAAGGTGCCCGACCACACGCCCTGCGCGCCCATGGCCAAGGCGGCGGCGATCTGGCGCCCGGATCCGATGCCTCCGGCGGCGAGGACCGGGAGCGGGGCCACGGCGTCGATGACCTCGGGCCACAGCACCAGGCTGCCGATCTCGCCGGTGTGGCCACCGCCCTCGGTGCCCTGACAGACGATGAAGTCGAGCCCGGCTTCTTGGTGATGGCGAGCGTGCTTCACCGATCCGGCCAGGGCCCCGATCATGCGGCCCGACTCCTTCACCAATTCGACGATGTGCGCCGGTGGTGTGCCCAGGGCATTGGCGATGAGCCGCACCTTGTCATGGCGCAAAGCGGCCTCGAGCAGCGGCGTCCCGGTGGCCTCGGTCCACCCCATCATCCCCGTGCGCCGATCGCTTTCGTCGGGCTCGGGGATGCCGGCGTCGTCGAGCAGGCGCCGCGCGAAGCGGCGGTGGTCGTCGGGCACCATGGCCTGGAGCTGGGCCTCGAGCTTGGCCGGGTCGAGCTCGCCCATGCCCTCGTACTTGCCCGGGATCACGATGTCCACGCCGTAGGGCCGGTCACCGACGTGCTCGTCGATCCACTGCAGCTCGGTCTCGAGCTCCTCGGGCGAGAACCCGATGGCACCGAGCACGCCGATGCCGCCGGCGTTGGAGACGGCGGCGACCACGTCGCGGCAGTGGGTGAAGGCGAAGATGGGGAACTCGATCCCCAGGCGGTCGCAGATCTCGGTGTGCACGGTCGTCTCCTGTCTCGGTGGTGGTCGTCGGCGCGTGGTGCGGGGTCGTTGGGGGATTCAAACCCTCGGTCGGGTGGCCATGTCGATGCCGAGCACGGTCGCCAGTGCGTGTTCGGCCGAGTCCACGTCGACCGCGGCCGGGTCGACGCGGCGCTGCAGGACGAGCCCCAGCACGACGGCGCGAAACGCCGTGGCGATCGTGTCGGGCGCAGCGGCGGGGATGACCCCGTCGTCCACCCAGGCGGCGAAGCCGCGGGTCATACGGTCGTGGGAGTCGCGCAGGCGGGCACCGAGGGCGGCGGCCACCTCCGGGTCGCGCGCGGCGCGCAGCCACAACTCCTGCTCGAGGAGCAGAAGCCGCCGGGTCTCCTCGCTCGGTTCGGCGATCACGTTGGCGGCGACGGCGCGCAGGCGGTCCTCGATGCCCGTCGACAATTCGAACTCGGCGGCGATCACCGTGACGAGGGAGTGCTTCCAGTCGTCGAGCAGGGCCAGGAGCAGGCCCTGCTTCGACCCGAAATGGGCATAGACGGCGCCCGAGGTCCGGTCCGCGGCGTCGGCCACGGCATCGACCGATACGGCATCGACACCGTGCTCGGCGAAGAGCTCGGCCGCGGCGGCGAGGAGCCGGGCGCGGGTCTCGGTTTTGCGCTCCTCCTGGGTCCGGGCCACGCCGGAACGCTACGTATATAGCGGGCACTATTCAAATCAACTGCCCCGGCCCGCCGGCCCGGCCCCCACCCTCAAGGCCGTCGCCGACCGGCCCGATGTACAGCCATGCCCGGTCACGCTCGGGGCGACCGGTGACGCCCCGGCTCGGCGCTCGGGCCGTAGGCTCGTCGGCGGTCGCCCGACCGTGCGCCGGGGGTGCCGCGTCCGTCGGGCTGGGGAGGCCGAACGTGCCGGGTGGTGGGCGATGAACGAGCCGTTGGGGGGCGCCGACGCGGCGGCCGAGGCTGTCGTGGCCGCCGGTGCGGACATGCCGGTCGAAGTCGTGGCGCCGGCCGAAGCCCTGGTGGGGACGGCCGTGGAGGGTACCCGGTTGCGCAGCTTCATCGGGCTGTCGCTCGGGCTCGTCGGACCCCGGGCCAACCTGGCGGTATCGGGCGTGCTGCTCACCTTGCTCGTGCAGTCGCGCGCCGCCAGTGCGGTGGGCATCACCTTTGCCCTCACCGCCAACCGGCTGGTCGGTTGGGTCGCCTACCCGGTGCTCGGCCGGGCCAGCGACCGGACCAAGAGCGCGGCGGGTCGTCGGGCGCCGTACATGGCGGCCGGCCTGCTCATCATGGGGGTGTGCACCTGGTGCTACACGCTCGTCCCCGGGTATTGGCCGCTGGTCTTGCTCATCGTCTTGGTCAAGACGGCGAGTGTGGTGTTCGGGCTCACCAACGTGGCGGTGATCCCCGAGACCTTCGGCAAGAGCCGCACGATCAAGGCGGCCATGTTCATCGGCGTGATCGGCGCGCTCGTGAGCCTGGTCATCAAGGGCACGGTGATCGCCACCTGGAGGGCCGATGATCCGGCCACGTGGAACCTGGCCTTCCGGTTGGCCGGCGGCTTCATGGTGGTCGTCGCCTTCATCGTGATCGCGCTTGTCCGCGAGTCGCCGGCGGCCAAGGTGGTGGCAGAGGCCGACCGGCGTCGGCGGGCGCGTCCGTGGCGCGACGAATTGGCCGAGATCCTCCACGGGCCCAATGCCGGGATCCTCGTGGCCAGCATTCTGCTGTTCTGGGCCGGGCTGAGCGCCACCGGCTACCTGGCCATCGTCTACTTCGACAAGGTCCTGCATGCCGGGGCCAACATCCAGTTCATCGCCGGCTGGCTCACGGGCATCCCCGTGCTCATGATCGGCCTCCCGCTCGGCTACGTCATCAGCCGGGCGCTGACCCGCAAGCAGGTGGCCGTGTGTGCCCCCCTGTTCGGGGCGGTCGCCTCCATGGCGCAATTCTTCTGCACCCACATGTGGCAGACCGTCGTACTGGCCTTCGTGAGTGCCCCGATGTTCACCGCCTTCTTCATCTCGCTCGCCCCCATGCTCTTGCAGTTGTTGCCGCGATCGGGGGGGATCGGCGAGTTGCTCGGCAAGTTGGTGGCTCCCTTCAGCCTGTTCGCCGTCGCCTTCTCGTTCCTCGCCGCCTACGCCGTGGACGCCACCGGTGACTACCGCGTCATCTGGGTCTTCCCGGCGCTCGCCGGGGTGGCCCAGGCGGTGCTCATGCTCTGGCTGCGCGTGCCCCGGGGCCACGAGCGCACCGCCTACGCCGGCGTGTGGGAGCACATGAGCGAATCGCTGCTCGAGCAGGTCATGGGTCGGGACCGGTCGCTGCTGGCCGGCGAGGTGACCCCGGCCGACGCGGACGCGTCCTCGTGGTTCGTCACCGCCCGTCGGATCCTCGGCAACCCCTACGACACCGACGACGAGCCCGCCACCGGCGACAAGCCCGCCACCGGCGACGAGCCCGACACCGACGACGAGCCCGCCACCGGCGACGAGCCCGCCACCGGCGACGAGCCCGCCGAGCCGGGCGTCGGCTAGGTCGCCCGCGTGGTGAGCCCCGAGCTGACCGCCATGCGCGACCTGCTGACGGCCACGGGCCGGCTGGATCCCGATGTCGCGCCGGCCGACCAGCGCGCCGTCTGGGACATGCTGGCGCTGCTGTACCCGCTGCCCGACGACGTCACCGTCACCGCGCCGGACGCGGCCGGCATCCGCGGTGAGTGGATCGACACGCCGGGGGCCGACCCGGGCCGGGTGCTCCTCTACCTGCATGGCGGCGGCTATGTCATCGGGAGCCCGACGACGCACCGCCTCCTGGCCGGCCGCCTGTCGGCCGCGCTGGGGGCGCGCGTGTTGCTGCTCGACTACCGCCTCGCGCCCGAGCACCGGTTCCCGGCGGCGCTGGACGACACGGTGGCCGCGTATCGCTGGATCCTGGGCCTCGGCCATGAGCCCGGTCAGTTGTGTGTGGCGGGGGACTCGGCCGGTGGTGGGCTCGCCGTCGCCGCCACGGTGGCGCTGCGCGACCAGGGAGTGGCCCTTCCCGCCGCGGTGGCCTGCTGGTCGCCGTGGGTCGACCTGTCGTGCACCATGCCGAGCATCGTGGCCCGCGACGAGCGTGACGTCGTGTTGTCCAAACGGTGGTTGACCGCCATGGCTGCGCACTACCTCCACGGCGTCGACGCCACCACGGCGTTGGCATCGCCGCTGTACGCCGACCTGACCGGGCTGCCACCGCTGCTCGTGGTGGTCGGTACCGAGGAGATCCTCTACGACGAGGCCGCCGCGCTGGCGACGCAGGCCGTGGCCGCCGGTGTCGACACGGAGTTCGAGGTCTTCGACGGCTGCTTCCATCTCTGGATGCAGCTGGCCGCCCTGGCCCCCGAGGCCGAGGCCGGGATCCGGCGGGTGGCGGCGTTCCTGCGCTCCCGGCTCACGTAGCATCGGGCCGTCCGCCGCCCGGCGGACGAGCCCGACACCCGCACCGACATCCGGCGCACGCCGGGGGCGCGGGCGGGCCGGGGGAGCGTCAGGAGGGGTCATGGAGATCCGCGACAAGCTCTACATCGACGGTGCGTGGGTGGCGTCGACCGGCTCCGGAACGCTCGAGGTGGTGAACTCGACCACCGAGGAGGTGATGGGCACCGTCCCCGACGGCACGCCCGAGGACGTCGACCGGGCGGCGCGTGCCGCGGCGGCAGCCTTCGGCGAGTGGTCGGCCACGTCGGTCGAGGAGCGGTCCAAGACCCTGGCGCGGATCCAAGAGGGGTTGACGACCCGGACGCCGGAGCTGGGCTCGCTCATCGCCCAGGAGGTCGGCATGCCCTTGACCCTGTCGAACCTCGTCCAAGTGGGGCTGCCGGTGATGAGCTTCGCCAACGCCGCCCAGCTGGCCACCGAGATCCAGTGGGAGGAAGAGATCGGCAACTCGCTGGTGGTGCGCGAACCGGTGGGCGTGGTCGGAGCCATCACGCCGTGGAACTATCCGCTGCACCAGGTGGCAGCCAAGGTGGCCCCCGCGCTGGCGGCCGGTTGCACCGTGGTGCTCAAGCCGAGCGAGGTGGCACCGCTCAGCACCTTCGTCCTGGCCGAGATCATCGACGAGGTGGGGCTCCCGCCGGGGGTGTTCAACCTGGTGACCGGGACCGGGCCGGTGGTCGGGGAGGCCATCGCGTCGCACCGCCTCGTCGACATGGTGTCGTTCACCGGTTCGACGCGCGCCGGCAAGCGGGTCATGGCGCTGGCCGCCGACGGCGTCAAGCGCGTCGCCTTGGAGCTCGGCGGCAAGTCCGCCAACGTCATCTTGGAGGACGCCGACCTCGAGTCCGCGGTCCCGGCCGGCGTCGCCGCCTGCTACCTCAACTCGGGCCAGACCTGCTCGGCGCTGACGCGCATGATCGTGCCCCGTTCCCGACTGGCCGAGGTGGAGCGGCTGGCGGTGTCCGCGGCCGAGGGCTATACGCCCGGCGACCCCTTCGAGGCGACCACGCGACTGGGCCCGCTCGTCTCCGGCGTCCAACGCGACCGGGTGCGCGGCTACATCACCAAGGGCATCGACGAGGGCGCCAAGCTCCTGGTGGGCGGGCCCGACGCGCCCGAGGGACTCGAGAAGGGGTACTTCGTGGCGCCCACCGTGTTCTCCGAGGTGACCAACGACATGATCATCGCTCGTGAGGAGATCTTCGGCCCGGTCTTGTCGATCATCCCCTACGACACCGAGGAAGAGGCCATCGCCATCGCCAACGACACCGACTACGGGCTGGCCGGCGGGGTGTGGGCCGGGGACAAGGACCACGCCGAGGCGGTGGCCCGACGCTTGCGCACAGGCCAGGTCGTGGTCAACGGCGGAGGCTTCAACCCCCTGGCCCCCTTCGGCGGGTACAAGCAGTCGGGCATCGGTCGCGAGCTCGGACGCTTCGGGCTCGAGGAGTTCCTCGAGGTGAAGTCCATCCAGCGGTAGCCGGCTTCGTCACGCCCCCATGGCGTGGACGCCGCCGTCGACGTGGACGATCTCCCCGGTGGTCATGGGGAACCAGTCCGACAACAGCGCCACGCAGGCCCGGGCCACCGGCTCGCTGTTCGTGACGTCCCAGCCGAGTGGGGCGCGCTCGCCCCAGGTGTCCTCGAAGGTCGCGAAGCTCGGCACCGACTTGGCCGCCATGGTGCGAACGGGGCCGGCCGCCACCAGGTTGACCCGGACGCCTGCGGGGCCGAGATCGCGCGCCAGGTAGCGCGACAACGATTCGAGGGCGGCCTTGGCCACCCCCATCCAGTCATAGGCCGGCCAAGCGACGCGGGCGTCGAAGTCGAGGGCCACCACCGACGACCGTTCGGCGGCCACGAGCAAGGGATAGAAGGCGCCGACCAGTGCCTTCAACGAGTAGGCCGACACCTCCAAGGCGGTGGCGACGTCGGCCCATTCGGCGCGCAGGATGTCGCCGCCGAGACAGTCCGGGGGGGCGAAGCCGATGGCGTGGAGCAGACCATCGAGGCGGCCGAAGCGGCCCTGGAGCTCGGCAGCGGCAGCGGCCAGCAGCGCGGGCTCGGTCACGTCGATCTCGAGGACGTCGACGGGGGAGGGCAACTTGCGCGCCGTGCGACGGGTGAGCGACAGGCCCCGGCCGGCCCCCGACAAGACGACCTCGGCCCCTTCGTGCTGGGCCAGGCGGGCCACGCCGAAGGCCAGGGAGGCGTCGGTGAGGACCCCGGTGACCAAGATGCGCTTGCCGTCGAGCATGCCCACGGCCGGGACCCTACCCGAGCCCCGCGCCGCCGAGCGCGAGTGCCTGCGTGTGCAAAGGTTGGGTCATGACGGTAGGGATCGTCGGCGGGACCGGCCCGCTCGGTTGCGGTTTGGCGCTCCGGCTGGCGGCGGCGGGTGACGCCGTGGTCATGGGGTCGCGCGACCCCGGGCGCGCCGAAACGGTCACGGCCGAGCTGGTGGCGCCGTGGCCGCAGCACGCCCTCGACATCCGCGGGGCGGGGAACGTCGAGGCGGCCGCCTGCGACATCGTGGTGATGGCCACGCCGTGGGACGCGGCCGTGGCCACGGCGACCTCGTTGCGCGGCGAGATCGGCGACAGGGTCGTGGTGTCGGTGGCCAACGCCCTGGTCCGCCAGGGCCGCGAGCTGCACGCGTTGATGCCGCCCCGGGGGTCGATCGCGGCCTCGGTGCAGGCGGCCCTGCCCGAGGCGCGCGTGGCCGCCGCCTGCCAGCACCTGCCGGCGTCGTCGCTGGCCGCGCTCGATCGGCGCATCGAGGCCGACGTCCTGGTGTGCGCGGACGATCCCGCCGCCGCCGACGCCGCCGCCGCGCTGGTGGAGCGCATCGACGGCCTGCGTGCCGTGCGCGCCGGGAGCTTGGCTTCGGCCGCCGCCATCGAGGCGTTCACGGCCGTCTTGGTGACCGTGAACATCCGCTACAAGGCCCACACCACCCTGCGCCTCGGCGGCCTGCCCGACGCCGGGGGCACGATGCCGTGATGCGGCTGTTCGAGACCGCCCGCCAGGCGGTCGTCGCCTTCGAGCCGGGGCCCGAAGTGACGATGTACTCGTGCGGGATCACCCCCTACGATGCGGCCCACCTCGGCCACGCCCAGGTCTACCTGACCTTCGACCTCCTCCAGCGCCGGCTGCGCGACCTGGGGCACTCGACCCGGCTGGTGCGCAACGTCACCGACGTCGACGACGACATCTTGCGCAAGGCCCGCGAGCTCGGGGTGCACTACCTCGACCTGGCCGCGGAGGAGATGGCCCGCTTCGACGCCAACATGGACGCCCTCGGGCTCCTGCCGGTGGCCAGCGAGCCCCGGGCCACGTCGGCCATCCCCGAGATCTTGTCCATGGTGGGTGCCGTGCTCGAGACGGGCCACGCCTATGCGTCGGGCGGGGCCGTGTACTTCGACGTGTCGAGCTTCGACCGTTTCGGACAACTGAGCCACTTGTCACGCCAGGAGATGCTGACGCTGGCCGCGGCGCGCGGCGGCAAGCCCGACGACCCGCACAAGAGCGACCCTCTCGACTTCGTCCTGTGGCAGCCGTCGGCCCCCGACGAGCCGGTGTGGGAGTCGCGCTGGGGCCCCGGGCGCCCCGGGTGGCACATCGAGTGCTCGGCGCTGGCCATGCGCGAGCTCGGTCCGACGATCGACCTCCACGGCGGCGGCAGCGACCTCGTCTTCCCCCACCACGAGTGCGAGGCAGCCCAGTCCGAGTCGGTGACCGGCACGACCTTCTGCCGCCACTGGCTCCATGTCGGCATGGTGGGACTGGGCGGGGAGAAGATGTCGAAGTCGCTCGGGAACCTGGTCTTCGTGGGGGACCTGCTCAAGGACTGGGAGCCGGCCGCCGTGCGCCTGGCCCTCATGGAGCACCACTATCGGTCGAATTGGGACTGGACCGACGACGACATCCGCCACGGCGTGTCGCGCCTCGAACGTTGGCGGGCCGCGGGCAGAGGCGTCTCGTCCGGCGTCGGTCGAGGCGGCGCCGGCGACGACGGCGCGCTCGACGCCCTGGAGGCGGTGCGCGCCCGGCTCGACGACGACCTCGACGCCCCCGGCGCCTTGGCGGCGCTCGACGAAGCGGCGGCGTCGGGAGCCGACGTGGCCCGGGGTGCCGCCCTTCTCGGCGTTAGCCTGTAGCCCCGGCGAGCGACGAAGGGGCAACACCATGGCAGGGGCAATCACGGTACGTCTTCCCGACGGCTCGACCAAGGAGCTGGCGGAGGGGGCGACCACCCTGGACGTGGCCCGGTCGATCGGCCCGCGCTTGGCGAAGGCGGCGGTGGCGGCCACCGTCGGCGGGAGACCGGTCGACCTGTCGACGCCGCTGTCGGACGGCGACGAGGTGATGATCCTCACCGCCGACTCCGACGCCGGCCGGGCGGTGCTGCGCCACTCGACCTCGCACGTGCTGGCCCAGGCCGTGGTGGCCTTGTGGCCGGGAGCCAAGTACGCCATCGGCCCGTCGATCGCCGACGGCTTCTACTACGACTTCGCCCTGCCCGACGGCGCGCACTTCACCGACGGGGACCTCGAGCGCATCGAGGCCAAGATGCGTGCCATCATCGCCGAGGACCAGCCGTTCGTGCGCGAAGAGCACACCACCGAGTCCGGGCTGGCCCTGTTCGCCGACCAGCCCTTCAAGCGCGAGATCATCCAGGGTGCGTCGGTCGACGCCGAGCTGGCCGCCGAGGCCGCCGCGGACCACGACGGGGTCGGGGTGGTGAGCGCCTATCGCAACACCGATGCCTTCGTCGACTTGTGCCGCGGCCCGCACGTGCCGTCGACGGGCCGGCTGGGTTCGTTCACCTTGCAGCGGGTGGCCGGCGCCTACTGGCGCGGCGACGAGAAGCGTCCCCAGCTCCAGCGCATCTACGGCACGGCGTGGGAGAGCGACAAGGCCCTGGCCGAGTATCTCCATCGTCTCGAGGAGGCCGAGCGTCGCGACCACCGCCGTCTGGGCGCCGAGCTCGACCTGTTCTCGTTCCCGGCCGAGATCGGTTCGGGCCTGGCCGTCTTCCACCCCAAAGGCGGCCTGATCCGGCGGCTGATGGAGGACTACTCGCGTCGGCGTCACGACGAGGCCGGGTACGAATTCGTCAACACCCCCCACATCACCAAGTCCGACCTGTTCGAGACGTCCGGGCACCTGGACTGGTTCGCCGAGAGCATGTACCCGCCCATGGAGCTCGACGAGGGGCACCGCTACTACCTCAAGCCCATGAACTGCCCCTTTCACATCCTCATCTACCGCAGCTCGCAACGGTCCTATCGCGAGCTGCCCATGCGGTTGTTCGAGTTCGGGACCGTCTACCGCTACGAGAAGTCGGGAGTCGTCCACGGGCTGACCCGGGTGCGCGGCATGACGCAGGACGACGCCCACATCTTCTGCACCCGCGAGCAGATGGCCGGCGAGTTGCGCTCGACGCTCGAGTTCGTGCTCGACCTGCTGCGGGACTTCGGGTTGGAGGACTTCTACATCGAGCTCTCCACCAAGCCCGAGGCCAAGGCGGTGGGCACCGACGAGGAGTGGGCCGAGGCCACCGAGGCACTGCACGCCACCGCCGACGACATGGGATTGGCGCTCGTGCTCGACGAGGGCGGCGGAGCCTTCTACGGACCGAAGATCTCGGTCCAGACCCGCGACGCCATCGGTCGGCACTGGCAGGTGTCGACCATCCAGGTCGACTTCCAGCTTCCTCAGCGCTTCGGGCTGGAGTTCGTGGGTGCCGACAACGCCCGGCACCGGCCGATCATGATCCACCGGGCCCTGTTCGGGTCGGTGGAACGATTCTTCGCCATCTTGCTCGAGCACTATGCCGGTGCGCTGCCGACGTGGCTGGCACCGGTGCAGGTGGCCGTCCTCCCGGTGCGCGACGACCACGACGGCTATGGCGATGTGGTGACCGAGGCCTGCCGGGCGGCGGGGCTGCGGACCGAGACCGACCGGACCGACGAGCCCCTCGGCGGTCGCATCCGCCGACGCAAGCTGGAGAAGGTCCCCTACATCCTCGTGGTCGGCGACGACGACGTCGATGCGCGCACCGTCGGGGTGAACCGGCGCGCCGGAGCGCGCCCCGAACGCGGTGTGGCGCTCGACGCCTTCGTCGCCGGCGTGGTGGCCGAGGTGGCGGCGAAGGGATCGCCCGAGGCCGGCGGGTGAGCTTCGAGCAGCTGTGGGCGGGGTGGCGCCGCGACTACGTCATGGCCGCCACCGAGGCGGAGCGCGCCGGGACGGGGGCATGTGTCTTTTGCGCCATTGCCGCCGACGGCGAGCCGAGCGAGGCCAACGGCGTCGTGTGGCGCGACGACACCACCTTCGCCGTCGTGAACGCCTATCCCTACGCCAGTGGGCACCTGTTGGTGATGCCACGGCGCCATGTCGACGAGCTCGGCCGGCTGACGCCCGAGGAGTCGGCCGGCCTGTGGGAGGCCACCCGCTGTGCCGTGGTGAGCATCGAGGCCGCCTACGACCCCGACGGGATCAACGTGGGCGCCAACCTCGGCCGGGCCGCCGGCGCGGGGATCCCCGCCCACCTCCACCTCCACGTGGTGCCCCGGTGGTCGGGCGACACCAACTTCATGACCTCGGTGGCCGGCGTGCGGGTGATGCCCGAGCCGCTCACCGAGAGCCGTCGACGGCTGTGGGAGGCCTGGCCCCGGTCCTGACGGCGCGCCGGACCGATCGAGCGCAGGGCGTCGATCAGTCGGTCTTGGCCTTCGTCATGCGCTCGACCAGGTTGGCCGGCATGGCGTCGTAGTGGTCGTGCTCGGCGTGGAACCGACCCCGCCCGCCGGTGAGCGACCGCAGGTCCACGGCGTAGCGTTGGATCTCGGCCCGCGGCACCAGGGCGGTGATGCGTTGGCGCCCACCGTCGACCGAGTCGGTGCCCTGGACCCGGCCGCGGCGCGCATTGAGGTCGCCGAGGATCTCGCCTTGCATGGACACCGGCACGACGACCTCGAGGAGGCTGATGGGCTCCAACAACACCGGCCCCGCCTTGGCCATGGCCTCTTTGAAGGCGAGCGCGCCCGCCATCTTGAAGCTCATCTCGGACGAGTCCACCGGGTGGAACTTCCCGTCGTAGCAGGCGACCTGGACGTCGACCACCGGGTGGCCGTAGATCCCGCCTTGGGCCATGGCCTCGAGCACGCCCTTCTCGACGGCGGGGATGTACTGCTTGGGGATCGCTCCGCCCACCACCTGGTCCACGAAGTGGAAGCCTTCGCCGCGTTCCAAGGGCTCGATGCGCAGCGAGGCCACGCCGAACTGGCCGTGGCCGCCGGTCTGCTTCTTGTACTTGCCCTCGGCTTCGGCCGACTTCGAGATGGTCTCGCGGAAGGGCACGAGCACCTCCTCGGTCTCCACCTCGACGCCGAATTTGCGCGCCAGGCGCTCGGCGGCGATGGCCAGGTGGGTCTCCCCGGTCCCCGACAAGATGGTCTGGTGCGTCTCGTCGACGCGTTCGACCACGAGCGCGGGGTCCTCTTCTTGGAGGCGGTGCAGCCCCGTCATGAGCTTGTCCTCGTCGCCCTTGGACTTTGGCCGGATGGCCACCGACAACACGGCCGGCTCCGGTTCGGGCCCGGGAACGGTCACCGGCGTCCCCTTGGGGGCGAGGGTGTCACCGGTGGTGGTGTCCGACAATTTGGGCACGGCCACGATGTCACCGGCTTGGGCCTCGGCCACCGACTCGGCCTCCTTGCCGCGCAGCAGCTGCAGCACGTGGAGGCGCTCGTCGGCGTGCGTGCGGGGATTGGTGAGCACCGTGTCGGGCCGGATGGTCCCCGACAGCACGCGCAGGAGCGAGATCTTGCCCACATAGGGGTCCGACACCGTCTTGAAGACGCGGGCCAGCGGCTGGGCGTCGGGGTCGCAGGCCACCTCCGACGCGACGCCCCCGGCCAGCACCTCGGTCGGTGGGCGGGCATCGGGGGCGGGGGCCAGCTCGGCGATGAGCGTGGCCAGCCGGTCGATGCCGACGTCGGTGACGGCCGAACCGCACACCACCGGGAACACCACGCCCTCGGTCATGCCCTTGGCCAGCGTGGCCTCGAGCTCCTCGGTCGAAGGCACGTCGCCGTCGAGGTAACGCTCCATCAAGGCGTCGTCGCCCACCACGATCCCTTCGACCAGGTGCTCGCGCACCTGGTGCTCGAGGTCGGCCAGCTCCTCGGGGATGGGACCCGTGTGCGAGGTACCGCCCTCGTAGGTGATGGCGGTGTCGGTGAGCAGGTCGGCGATGCCCCGGAACCCGGCTTCCTCGCCCACCGGCAGTTCGAGGGGCGCGATCCCGGCACCGAAGCGCTCTTGGAGGCCGGCCAGGGTGCGGTCGAAGCTGGCCCGCTCCCGGTCGAGCTTGTTCACGAACACGAGCCGGGGCAGCCCCAGCTCGGTGGCGAGCTCCCAGGCGGCCTCGGTCTGCGCCTCGACGCCCTCCACGGCGCTCACCACCAAGACGACCACGTCGGCCACCGAGCAGGCGGCCCGGACCTCCCCGAAGAAGTCGGCGTAGCCGGGGGTGTCGATGATGTTGAGCTTCACGTCCCCCACGGCACACGGCGCCATGGACAGCGACACCGACATCGTGCGCTTGATCTCCTCGGGCTCGAAGTCGCACACCGTCGAGCCGTCTTCCACCTTGCCCTGGCGCTTGGTGGCGCCGTGGGTGAAGAGGAGGGCCTCGGCCAGCGTGGTCTTGCCCGCCCCGTTGTGTCCGACCAGGGCCACGTTGCGGATCCGCGACGGCGGGTAGCTCGACACCCACGACCTCCCTGTCAGTCTGCGCCGACGATCCCCGGCGCCGTAGAGCGCAGCCTACCGGCGCATCGGTCCGTCGGCAGGGGGGACGCGACGCTCGAAAAGCGCCGGTCAGGACCATGTGCCCTGGGGGCGTCGAAGAGGGGGTGATACAGTTGCAAGCAGTCCAGTCGGAGGATGCCCTCAGATGTTCGATGGCCACTGGCGACAAGCCGTGGACCGCACGACCAAGCCGGTGGGCGAGACGCTGGTCCGGGTCGGGATCACGGCCGATGTGCTCACCGGGTTCGGCCTGGCCATGTCGGTGGTCACCGCCGTGGTGGTCGGCACCGGCCACTTCGTCCTGGCCATCGCCATGCTCTTCGCCACGGGGCTGCCCGACCTGTTCGACGGGCCGGTGGCCAAGGCCTCGGGGACGGCGTCGATTCGCGGTGCCTTCCTCGACTCGGTGGCGGACCGGATCTCCGACGGGTTCTTGTTGGGGGGCGTCGCCTGGTACCTGGCCGCCGCCCACCATGGCGAGACGGTCCTCCTGCCCTTCGCCATCTTGGCCGTCGTCTCGCTCATCTCGTACCAACGGGCCAAGGCCGAGCTCCTCGGGCTCTCCGCGCGCGGCGGGTTGATGGAACGGGCCGAGCGCTTCATCGTCCTCGGCCTGTGCTTCGTCGCTGCCGCCATCTCGCCCGGTGCCTTCGTGCCGGCCCTGTGGGTCTTCTTCGCGCTGACCGTGTTCACCGCCGCTGACCGCTTCGTGCGGGTGTGGAACGAGGCCGACGGCCCCGTGCGCACCGGCGCTGCCCGCACCGGCGCTGCCCGCACCGGCGTTGTCCGCATCGGGTCGACCGCGGAGGTCGACGAGCTGTCCGACCACTCGCGCCGGGCGTTGGTGCGCTTGCGCCCGGGACGAGTGGACTCGCGCTGGTCGGCGTGGCGCCAGGCGCGCGCCCAACGCGAGACGGGACCTCGTCCGACCCGGCCCCGGGTGGCGGCCGAGCCGCTCGGGCGGTGGCGCTCGCGGCGGGCCGGGGTCCCCTCGAGCCGCTCGGGACGCATCTGGCGGGCCCGAGGGGCGGCGAACGGGCGCGAACGCACCGGTCGTCGCTCCGGCGGCGTGTGACCGACTGACCCAAAGCTCCCGTGCCCGTCATGCCCTGGTCGTCGGCGGGCCGCGCCCAGGCCGTGTACCGCACCTATCGCACCCTCGGCGAGTTGATGCGGGTAGCGCCCGAGCCGCTCGCCGAGCTCGGGGCGCGCGTCGTGTCCGTGGCGCTCACCGCCGGGCGACGTGACAACCGGGACAATTACGCCCGCAGCCTCCGACGGGTGGTCGGCGCCGACCTCGATGACGCCGAGGTCCGGTCCTGGACGCGGCGGGCCTTTCGCAATTACGGCCGCTACTGGCTCGAGGGAGCCCGGCTCCCGGGGGTGGCGCCGGCCACGGTGCAGGCCCGCTTCTGCTTCGAGTCCGGTCGCGACCACCTCGACGCGGCGATGGCCACGGGCCGGGGGGCGATCATGGCCCTGCCCCACGTCGGCGCCTGGGAGTGGGGCGCGGCCTGGCTGGCCCTGGAGGGCTACCCGATGACGGCCGTGGCCGAACTGCTCGAGCCCCCCGAGCTCTACGAGTGGTTCGTCTCCCAGCGCGAGGAGATCGGGTTGACCATCATCCCCCTCGGGCCCGGCGCCGGCGGCGTGCTGTTGAAGACGTTGGGCGACGGCAAGCTCATCGGCTTGCTGTGCGACCGGGACATCGACGGCAGCGGCGTCGATGTCGAGTTCTTCGGCGAGCGCACCACCTTGCCGGCCGGCCCGGCCGCCCTGGGCCTGCGCACGGGCGCCCCGATCCTGCCCACGGCGGTGTATGCCGGTCCCGGGCGCGATCACACGGCGCTCATCCTCCCCCCGGTGCCGGCCGAGCGCAGCGGTCGGTTGCGCGACGACGTGGCCCGGGTGACCCAGGCCATCGCCCATGCCCTGGAGGCGCTCATCCGACGGGCCCCGGACCAGTGGTACATGTTCCAGCCCAACTGGCCGAGCGACCGATGCGCGTCGCCATCCACTGCCCCTACAGCCTGAGCCGCCCCGGCGGGGTGCAGGGCCAGGTGCTCGCCCTGGCCCGGGCCCTGGGTACCCTCGGTCACCAGGCCGTCGTCCTGGCCCCCGCCGAGGCCGACGCCGCCGGCCTGGCCGCGTCGGTCGGCCTCGACGAGGAGGCGCTGGTCGTGCTCGGGCGGTCCGTGGCCCTCCCGGCCAACGGCTCGGTGGCGCCGGTCGCCCTGTGGCCTGGCGCCGCCGTGCGCGCCGTGCGCGCCGTGCGCGCCGGGGACTTCGACGTCGTGCACCTGCACGAGCCATTGGCGCCGGGACCCGGCTACGCCCTGCTGGCGCGCTGTCCCCAGCCCAAGGTGGGCACGTTCCACCGGGCGGGGAGATCGGTCGCCTACCGCCTGCTCGGCCCGGTGGCCCGGCGGGCCGCCGCCCGCCTGGCCGCTCGCTGCGCGGTCTCGGCCGAGGCACGGACGACCGCCCACGACGCCTTGGGGGGGGACTACGAGATCGTGGCGAACGCGGTGGAGATCGAGCGCTTCACCGACGCCGCACCTTGGGCGCTCGGCGACGAGGCGGGGCCGATCGTGATGTTCGTCGGTCGCCACGAGGAGCGAAAGGGGCTCGGCGTGCTGCTCGAGGCGTTCGCCCGCGTCGCGCCGTCGGGAACCGGCGGGCCCACCTTGTGGGTGGCCGGCCGCGGGCCCGAGACCGACGGGTTGCGCCGGCGGTTCCCACCGAGCCGCCGCGTGGTCTGGTTGGGCGTGGTGACCGATGACGAGCTGGCGTCGCGCCTGCGCCGGGCCGACGTGCTGTGCGCGCCGTCGCTGCGGGGGGAGTCGTTCGGGGTCGTCCTGCTCGAGGCCATGGCGGCGCGCGCCGCCATCGTGGCCAGCGCCCTTCCCGGCTATGGCGCCGTGGCCGGGGACGACGCCACCCTCGTGGCCCCCGGCGACGTCGGCGCCCTGGCCGCGGCGCTCGGGCGGGCGGTGTCGGACGCCGAACACGGGACCGGCGCCTCGTCCCCCGCCGCCTTGGAGAGGGCGGCCGACCACGCCGGCCGATGGTCCATGGCGGCCCAGGCCGCCCGGTATGTCCACATCTACGAGCGCGTCGCCCGGGACGGCCTGGCGCCGGCGCCGGCGCCGTGAGCCGGCTTCTCGGTCGGCCCGTGGTGCCCCGTACACTGGCGGAGCCATGAGCGAAACGTCGGGACCCTCCAAAGGCCGATCCGGCGGCGGTTCGGGCCCCGGCGGCGGTTCGGGCCCGGCGGGCAAGCCGGCCGGCGGCGGCGGTCGCCCCCCGGGCGGTGGCGGGCGCAGTGGCGGGCGCGGCCAGGGCGCCGGCGGCGCCAAGTCGGGTGGATCCGGCGGATCGGGTACTTCGGGCGGCGGCGGGCGAAACCGCGGTCGTGGTGGGCGGCGACGAGGATCGCACGGCGGCCGGCCCCCGGGCGGCGCCCCTGCCGCCGGCGGCGGCAACCGGGCCCAGGCCGGGTCGAAGGGCGCTCGCCACACGCCGGTGTCGAGTCCCGGCGCGGACCGGGCGGCCGCCACCGTTGCCGTCACCGAGACGAGTCCGGCGGGGGCGGTCGACGAACACGACCCGTCCAGGAGCGCTCGGCGCCGGGCCCTGACCATCGCCGCCGTCCCCGCCGTCGTCGTGGCGGTCGTCGTCGGCGTCGTCGTGGCGCTGGCCGCCTCCGTCGTCGTCGGTGTCGTCGCCGGTGCCGTCGCCGGCCTGGCGTGGTGGATCGTGACCCTGCTCGGTGGCCGCCGCGTGCTGCTGCGGGCCCTGGGCGCCCACGAGCCCGACGAAGGGACCATCGCCCGGGCCGAGAATCTGGTCGACGGTCTCTGCGCCACGATGGGACTGGTGGCGCCGGAGATGCTGGTGGTCGACGACCCCTCGTGCAACGCCATGGCCGTCGGGTGGCGTCCGGGTGACGCGGCGTTGGTGGTGACGTCGGGTTTGTTGTCCTCGCTTGGGCCCGTCTCCCTCGAGGGTGTCCTCGCGCACGAGCTGGCGCACATCAAGCGCGGCGACATCGCGCCGGCGACGGTGGCGGCCGCCGTGCTCCTCCCCCTGGCCGCCGTCACCCCCGCCGCCGCCGTTGTCGTGCACCGCTGGGCCGGGATCGGCCGGGAGTTCCGGGCCGACGCCGTCGCCGTCGGGGTCACGCGCTTCCCACCGGGCCTGCGCGACGCCCTGGCCACCATGGTCGAGGGCCCGGTCCCGGTGGCACCCTCCCCCCTGGCCGACAGCGCGGTGGCCCGGGCCACGCGGTGGCTATGGGCGGTTGCCCTTCCGTCGCCGGAGACGGTCGGCGCCGATGTGCCCGAGGTCGATCTGCTGACCGGGCAACTCGACGCGCCCGTCGTGCGCATCGCCGCGCTCGACGAGTGCTAGCGGGACGATCCCCGCCAACACGATCCCCGGAAATCGGCCGGCACCCCGAGACCTCTAGACTGCCGGGCATGGTCGACGCCCAGCGCCCACAGACGGAGTCTCCCGAGGCCACCGACGGCCAACGCCGGACGGGTTCGTTCACCGTCAAGCGCGGGCTCGCCGACATGCTGCGCGGCGGGGTGATCATGGACGTGGTCAACGCCGACCATGCCCGGATCGCCGAGGACGCCGGGGCGGTGGCCGTCATGGCCCTCGAGCGCGTCCCGGCCGACATCCGGGCCCAAGGCGGCGTCGCCCGCATGAGCGACCCCGCGTTGATCGAGGGCATCCAGCAGACCGTGACGATCCCGGTCATGGCCAAGGCCCGGATCGGCCATTTCGCCGAAGCCCAGGTCCTCGAGGCCCTCGAGGTCGACTACATCGACGAGAGCGAGGTGCTCACCCCCGCCGACGAGGCCCACCACATCGACAAGTGGGCCTTTCGGATCCCCTTCGTGTGCGGAGCCACCAACCTGGGCGAGGCGTTGCGCCGGATCTCGGAGGGAGCGGCGCTCATCCGGTCGAAGGGCGAAGCGGGCACCGGCAACATCGTCGAGGCGGTCCGTCACCTGCGATCGATCACCGGGGACATCCGGGCCATCACCCAGGCCGACCCCGCCGAGGTCTACGGCTGGGCCAAGCAGCTCGGCGCGCCGGTCGAGCTCGTGCGCGAGGTGGGGGAGACCGGGCGCTTGCCCGTCCCCCTGTTCTGCGCGGGCGGGATCGCCACGCCGGCGGACGCCGCCCTCGTCATGCAGCTCGGTGCCGAGGCCGTGTTCGTGGGCTCGGGCATCTTCAAGAGCGACGACCCCGCTCGGCGGGCCCGGGCCATCGTCGAGGCCACGGCGCATTACGCCGACGCGTCGATCGTGGCCAAGGTCAGCCGGGGACTGGGCTCGGCCATGCCCGGGCTCGAAGTGGGCACGCTCGAGACCCGTCTGGCCGAGCGAGGCTGGTAGGACGAGGTGACGGGCGCTCCCGTGGCCGAGGTGCCTCCAGGTGCTGATCGGCGTCCTCGCGCTCCAAGGCGACGTCGGCGAGCACCGGTTCGCGCTCGCTGAGCTCGGCGCCGCGTCGCGCCCGGTCCGCCTGCCCGGCGACCTGGCGGGGATCGACGGGCTGATCCTCCCCGGCGGCGAGTCCACGACCATGTCGATGCTCCTCGATTCCTCCGGCCTGCGCGAGCCGCTGCACAAGGAGCTCGACGCCGGCCTGCCGGCGTTCGGGACCTGCGCGGGGCTGATCCTCTTGTCCACGACCATCGTCGACGGGCGCTCGGACCAAGCCGGCTTCGGCGTCATGGACGTCACGGTGCGCCGCAACGCCTACGGGCGCCAGCGCCAATCGTTCGAGTGCGACCTCCGGGTCGACGCCGTCGCCGGCGGGCCGGTCCACGCCGTGTTCATCCGGGCCCCGCTGGTGGAGGCGGTCGGGCCCGGCGTCGAGGTCCTGGCCACGTTGGCGGGCCCGGACCCGACCCTCGGACCCGTCGGCGGGGTCCACCCCACGCCGACACCGGTGCTGGTCCGCCAGGGCCGCACCCTGGCCGCCAGCTTCCACCCGGAGCTCACCGACGACCGCCGGTTGCACCAGTTGTTCCTTTCCCTGATCGAGCAGAACGGGAGCGAGTGACATGTCAGGCCATTCCAAGTGGGCGACCACCAAGCACCGCAAGGCCGCCGTCGACCAGAAGCGGGCGAAGGTCTTCGCCAAGTTGATCCGCCAGCTCGAGGTGGCGGCCCGTGAAGGCGGGAGCGACCTCGACTCCAACCCGACCTTGCGCACCATGTACGACAAGGCCCGCAGCGCGTCGGTGCCCATGGACACGATCGAGCGGGCCATCAAGCGCGGCACCGGCGAGCTCGAGGGGGTGCGCTACGAGTCGATCTCCTACGAGGGCTACGCGCCGAGCGGCGTGGCCATCATGGTCGAGTGCCTCACCGACAACCGCAACCGCACGAGCGCCGAAGTGCGCAACGTGTTCACCCGCAACGGCGGTTCGATGGCCGAGCCCGGTGCCGTGGCCTGGCAGTTCGAGCGCAAGGGCGTCATCGAGGTCCCCCGCACCTTCGACGAGGACGCCGTCACCGAGGTGGCCGTCGAAGCGGGGGCCGAGGATCTCTCCGACGACGGGGACCGCTGGGTGGTCACGAGCGCACCCACCGACATGGCGACGGTGCGCGCCGCGTTGGAAACGGCCGGGATGATTCCGGACTCGGCGGAGCTGGCCATGGTGGCCACCACCACCGTGCCGGTGACCGAGCAGGGCGAGGCCCGCAAGGTCCTCCGCCTGCTCGAGGCCCTCGACGACGAGGACGACGTCCAAAACGTCTGGTCCAACTTCGACATCCCCGACGAGATCCTGGCCGCCGTCGCCGAGTAGGGCCGAGCGGGATCCACCTGGCGCCGGCGAGGCGTTGGTAGGGTCGAACGCGTGTTCGTCCTGGGCATCGACCCCGGCCTGTCGCGGTGTGGCTATGGCGCCGTGCTGCGGAAGAACGGGCAGCTGGAAGCGGTTGCCGGCGGCGTCGTCGCCTCGGACCCGGCCACGCCGCTGCCCGAGCGCCTGCGCGGGCTGCTCGAGGAGCTTCGCGCCCTCGTCGACGAGCTGCGTCCCGACGCGGTGGCCGTCGAACGCGTCTTCTTCCAGACCAACGCCCGCACGGCCATGGCCACCGGTCAAGCGAGCGGACTGGCCCTCGTGGCCGCGGCCTCGGCGGGGTGCGACGTCGTCCAATACACCTCCAACGAGGTGAAGTTGTCCGTCGTCGGCTACGGCGGCGCCACCAAGGACCAGGTCCAGCGGATGGTGGCGTCGCTGCTCGGCATGCCCGAGCCGCCGCGCCCGCCGGACGTGGCCGATGCCCTGGCCCTCGCCGTCTGCCACCTAGCCTCCGAGCCCATGCGCCGTGCCGTCGCCCGGGCCGGCGCCGGCGCCGGCGGCCCGGGCGCGACGTGATCGGCTGGCTGCGAGGAGCGGTCCTCGCCCGGAGCACCGACGGCGAGCTCCTGCTCGACGTCGGCGGTGTCGGCTACCGGGTCACGGTGCCCCCGGCGGTCGCGGCCTCGATGCCCGAGGCCGGGACGGAGATGGCCCTGCACGTGCACACGCACGTGCGCGAGGACGCCATCGTCCTCTACGGGTTCGCCACCTCCGACGAACGACGGAGCTTCGAGGCCCTGCTGGGCGCGCACGGGGTGGGCCCGTCGCTGGCGCTGGCCATCGTGTCGACGTTGTCGCCCGACGAGCTGGCCCGAGCCGTCATGGCCGAAGACCTCGCCACCTTGTGCGCCGTGCCCGGCGTCGGTCGAAAGACGGCGGCGCGACTGGTCCTCGACCTTCGCTCGAAACTGGAGTTGCCCGAGGTCGCGTCCTCGGCGCGCCCCGTGGCGGCCGGTGGGCGCCAGCCGCGCAGCGAAGTCCGGGCCGCGTTGGCCGAGCTCGGCTACGGCCCCGACGAAATACGGCGTGCCCTCGACACCTCCCCGGCCGACGGCGAGGTCGAGGACATGCTGCGGGCCGCGCTGCGAGAACTGGCCGGCGCCCGATGACGGTCCGGCGCGAGGTGGTGGCCAAAGCGGCCTCTGGTGACCGTGACGGCGTGGGTGCCGACGGCGGCGACCTCCGGGACCCGGTGCCCTCGGGCCCCCTCCCCGGGGTCGGGAAGCCCCCGGCGTCGCCGGAGGTCCCCCGGCCCGTGGACCCGGTCGTCGACCCCGCCGACCTGGCCGACGAGGCCCGCCTGCGGCCCCGGCGCCTCGGCGAGTTCATCGGCCAGCCCCAGCTCACCGAACACCTCGAGATCGTCTTGGAGGCGGCTCGTCGGCGAGGCCAGCCCGTCGACCACCTGCTCTTCGCCGGCCCACCCGGCCTGGGCAAGACCAGCCTGGCCGGCATCGTCGCCGGCGAGATGGGTGTCGGCCTGCGCATCACCTCCGGCCCCGCCCTGGTGCGCAGCGGCGACCTGGCCGCCATCCTCACCGACCTGCAGCACGGCGACGTCTTGTTCATCGACGAGATCCACCGTCTCCCCAAAGCCGTGGAAGAGGTCCTGTACCCGGCGATGGAGGACTTTCAGCTCGACATCCTCATCGGCAAGGGGCCGACGGCGCGCTCGATCCGGCTCGACCTGCCGCGCTTCACCTTGGTGGGGGCCACCACCCGCTCGGGACTGCTGACCGGGCCGCTGCGCGACCGGTTCGGCTTCGTCGGACGCGTGGACCTCTACGAGCCCGAGGACCTGTGCGGGATCGTGCTGCGCGCCGCGGGGATCTTGGGCATCGACGTCGAGGCGGGCGCGGCGGCGGAGATCGCCGCCCGGGCCCGGGGCACTCCGCGTATCGCCAACCGGCTCCTGCGCCGGGTGCGCGACTTCGTCGAGGTCCGAGCCGAGGGCGCCATCACCACCGAGCTGGCCGGCCAGGGCCTGGAGCTGTTCGGCGTCGATCGCCTCGGGTTGGACAAGGTCGACCGGGCCATCCTCGACGCGCTGTGCCGACGCTTCGACGGCCACCCGGTGGGCCTGGTCACGTTGTCGCAGTGCGTGGGGGAGGAGCCCGACACCGTCGAGGACGCCTACGAGCCCTTCTTGTTGCGCCAGGGCATGATCCAGCGCACCCCCCGGGGACGGGTGGCCACCCGACGGGCCTTCGAGCACGTCGGGGTGGCCGTGGCCGGCCCGGGAGCAACGGCCGGCGGCGCCACCCTCTGGTGAGGGCGGCGGGTGCCGCGAACGCGGGTCGGGTGCTCTCGGAGAGGCACCGGCCTGGGCTAGAGTCGCGCGCTCGGAGTTCGTCGGCCCACCGCCGGCGCCCGCGGAGACCACGACACCCATGACCATGCCCATCCCCGCCCTGGCGGCAATCCTGGTCGCCACGACCTCGTCGGCCAAGACGTCGACCGCCGGCAGCGCGAGCTTCTTCATTCCCCTGGTCATCTTCGGGCTCTTGGCCTGGCTCTTGTTCCTGCGGCCGCGCTCCCAGCAGGCCAAGCGCCAGCGCCAGGAGATGATGAGCGTGGACGTCGGCGACGAGGTCCTCACCGGTGCCGGGATCTTCGGCACCATCATCTCCATGGAGGGCGACCGCGTGGTCCTGGAGACCGCCCCGGGCAGCCAGGTCACCGTGCTGCGGTCGACCGTCGCCCGCCGCCTGACCGAGCCCGAGCCGGTCGTCGACCACGACGACTGGGACGACGACCACGAGGACACCCACGACGAGCGCTCCGCCGGCACACTCGGCGCCGGCCTCGGCGCCCTCGGCGATGGGGCCCCCGATGCCCCCGGCGCCCCGCTCGACGGTGGCCCGCCGGAGAACGACAACCACCGCGACAACGGCCAGGGCGAAACCGGGCTCGGCGATGACAGCCGGGACGAGGGGAGCACTCGCTCCGGCGAGGAGGCGTAGGCGTGCGCCGTTCTCTCACGATCAGCCTGTTCGTCACCATCGCCATCGCCGTGGTCGCCTTCGGCGCCACGTTGGCGGCCGGGTGGACACCCAAGCTCGGCCTCGACCTCGCCGGTGGCTCCGAGGTCGTCTACAAGCCCGCACACCCGATCTCGTCGGGGCAGATGGACACCACCGTGAACGTCATCACCAATCGCGTCGACGCCCTCGGCGTGTCCGGGGCCACCGTCGGGTCCCAGGGCGGCAACGTCGTCGTCCAGTTGCCCGGGCTCAAGAACCCCCAGGCGGTCATCGCCCTGATCGGCAAGACCGCACAGCTGTACTTCCGTCCGGTGCTCTGCGGCGCACCCGCACAGAGCACGGTGTCGGGTCCCGTGAAGGCCGCGTCGACGCCGTTGCCGGCGTGCGGGCCGTCTTATGAGACGACCGCCGCCAACCTGCAGGTGACCCCCAACACGAGCGCACAGGCCGGGTACACGACGGCGAGCATCGGCCCCGACCCGGCCTTTGCCCCCTACCCCTCGAACACACCCGACAACGACTCGCCGAACGCCACGGTGTTGCTGTCGACCGACCCCACGGCCGGTGCCCAGCAATACGAGCGCTTCGTCTGCGGTCCGGCCGAGCTGACCGGCGCGTCGGTGGCCTCGGCCCAGGCGACCTTCTTGAACAGCGGGACCTGGGCCGTGAGCTACACGCTCACGTCGGAGGGCTCGCCCAAGTGGGACACAGTGGCCCAACAGAACTTCCACCAGTACGTGGCCATCGACCTCGACGCCCTGGTCGAGTCCGCGCCGCTCATCCAACCCACCCAGTCCTCCTTCACGTCCTTCGGGGGCTCGGGGCAGATCACCGGCAACTTCAGCGAGGCCAGCGCGAAGAGCCTGGCCCTGGTCCTCAACTACGGCTCCCTCCCGGTGCGCCTCAACAAGCTGACCCAGCAGACCGTGTCGCCGTCGCTCGGCAAGTCGTCGCTCAAGGCCGGGCTCGTGGCCGGCATCGGCGGGCTCCTGCTCGTGTTGCTCTACACGATCGTCTACTACCGGGCGCTGGGCGTGGTCGTGGTCATGGGTCTCACGCTCACCGCCGCCTTGTTGTGGGCCATCGTGAGCGCGCTCAGTCATTCGAGCCTGAACCTCACCCTCGACCTGGCCGGCGTCACCGGTCTCATCGTGTCGGTCGGGATCACGGTGGACTCCTACATCGTGTACTTCGAACGCCTGAAAGACGAGACCCGATCGGGGCGATCCCTGCGCACGAGCGTCGACCGGGGATTCCAGGGGGCCTTCCGGACCGTGCTGGCCGCGGACCTGGTCTCGCTGGCGGCGGCCGTTGTCTTGTACCTGCTCGCCGTCGGGACGGTGCGGGGCTTCGCCTTCTTCCTCGGCCTGTCGACCCTGCTCGACATCTTCACCACGTACTTCTTCACCCGTCCGCTCGTGATCATGCTCGGGCGCAGTAGTCGGTTCTCCGGCGGCGGCGCCATGGGCGTGTCGCGGGGGCTGGCCATGGAGAGTGGATCGTGACCACCGTCGACGAAGCACTGCCAGCGCAGCAAGAGCCCGAGCACAAGCGGCCGAACGCCTTCGTCCGTCTCTATCGGGGCGAGACGTCCTTCGACTTCGTGGGGCGTCGCCGGCTCTGGTACACCATCTCCGCCGTCATCATCCTGGTCGGGCTGGTGTCGCTCGGCACCCGGGGCCTCAACGTCGGCATCGCCTTCAAAGGCGGCACGGCCTGGGAGGTCACGGCCCCCGGCACGAGCGTCACCGACGTCGAGAACGCCATCACCAATGCCGGCGTGAGCAACGCCACGGTCCAGATCCTGGGGGGCAGGACGGTCGAGGTCCAAGCCGACCTCACCAACCTTCCGGCCAACGAGCAGGCCGCCAAGAAGGCGGCGGTGCAGGTCGAGATGGCGCGCATCGGCCATGTGACGCCGGGCGAGGTGTCGGTCACCGACGTCGGGGCCACGTGGGGGAGCGAGATCACGAGCCGGGCGATCCTCGCCGTGATCGTCTTCCTGATCGTCGTCATGGTCTACATCTCGGCGCGCTTCGAATGGAAGATGGCCATCGCCGCGCTGGTGGCGGTGCTCCACGACCTCCTCATCACCGTCGGCATCTATTCGATCTTCGGGTTCCAGGTGACGCCCGACACCGTGATCGCCATCCTGACCATTCTCGGGTACTCCCTCTACGACACGGTGGTGGTCTTCGACCGGGTGCGCGACAACGCCAGGGGCCTGGGCTCCAAGGGCAACATGACGTACTCCGACGTGGTCAACCTGTCGATGAACCAGACGTTGGCGCGATCGATGAACACCTCGTTGGTGGCCATCTTGCCGGTGCTGTCGGTCCTGGTCATCGGCGCCCAGCTCCTCGGCGCGACCACGCTGCAGAACTTCGGCCTGGCCCTCGTCATCGGCTTGGCCGCGGGGGCGTACTCGTCGATCTTCATCGCCTCCCCGCTGCTGGCCCAGCTCAAAGAGCGCGAGAAGCGCTACGCCTCGATCCGCGAGAAGCTGGCCACGCGGGCGGACCGTACCGGCATCCTCACGCCGAAGGCCGCGGCCTTGATGACGGCGTCGGCCACCGGCACCGCCGCCCGGGCCCGAGGCCGGACCCCGGCGCCGGGCCCGGACCGGACCGCCGCGGTGCTGCGTCCGGGGTCGGCCAAGTCGGCGACGGCGGCGAAGTCGGCCAAGAAGCCGGCCGTGGTACCCGCCGGCGACCTCGACGACGAGGACCTCGGCCCCGGCCCGGACGGGAGCGACACGTCGGGGAACGGGGCCGCCAAGCCCGCCGCCGGTGGTGGCGGAGGGTCGGCCACGACGCCGCCGGGTGCCCGGCGCCCACCACCGCGGCCGCGTAAGAAGAAGGGCGGGCGACGGCGCTGAGCTGATCGCCGCCGGGGCGGGGGTCGACGCCCCGGCCGACCGCTCCGCCGACCATCCTGGCAGGCTCCGTATCACCGTCGTCGGAATGGGGCGGGTACCCTCGATACATGGTCACCGTCGAGCGGTTCGCTGCGCCGTTCCTCCGGCCCACCACGCTCGACGACATGCTCTTGGGCGTCTTGTCGGCTTACGACGCCCGCCGGCCGACCTCGCCGGCCGAGGGCCGCTCGGCCATCGAGCGCGCCGGGCGCCTCGCCGACGAGGCCCACCGCGGCCAGCTGCGCCAGACCGGGGAGCCCTACATCACCCACCCGGTGGCCGTGGCCACCATCGTGGCCGAGCTCGGCCTCGACGCCGGCTCGGTGGTGGCCGCCCTGCTCCACGACGCCGTGGAGGACACCGGGCTCGGGGTGGAGGACGTCACCGCCGCCTTCGGCGAGGACGTCGCCACCGTCGTCGACGGGGTGACCAAGCTCGACCGCCTCCAGTTCGACTCCAAAGAGGCCCAGCAGGCGGCCACCGTGCGCAAGATGCTGGTGGCCATGGCCAGCGACTGGCGCGTGCTGGTCATCAAGCTCGCCGACCGGCTCCACAACATGCGGACCATCGCCGTCATGCCGGAGTGGAAGCAGCGGCGCACGGCCCAAGAGACCCTCGACATCTACGCGCCGCTGGCCCACCGCCTGGGCATCCAGGAGGTCAAGTGGCAGCTCGAGGACCTCGCCTTCGCCACGCTGCACCCGAAGCGCTACGCCGAGATCGAGCAGATGGTGGCCACCCGCGCCCCCGAGCGTGACGACTACGTCGCTCGCGTCCTGGTGGCGGTGCGCGAACGTCTGGCCGCGTCCGGCCTGGCGGCCGACGTGACGGGGCGGCCGAAGCACCTGTGGAGCATCTACGAGAAGATGGTCGTGCGGGGCAAGGAATTCGCCGAGATCCACGACCTGGTGGGCCTGCGCGTCATCGTCGACTCGGAGAAGGACTGCTGGGCCGCGCTCGGCTCCATCCACGCCATCTGGAGCCCGGTCCAGGGGCGGTTCAAGGACTACATCAACAGCCCGAAGTTCAACCTCTACCAGTCGTTGCACACCACGGTCGTCGGCCTGGAGGGCAAGCCCATCGAGGTCCAGATCCGGACCCAGGAGATGCACCGGCGGGCCGAATACGGCATCGCCGCCCACTGGGGGTACAAGGAGAAGGGCAAGGAGGACGCGTCGACCACCGCCGAGATGGCGTGGCTCCAGCGCATCGTCGACTGGCAGCAGGAGACGATCGACCCGCTCGAATTCCTCGAGACCTTGAAGCTCGACCTCGAACAGGACGAGGTCTACGTCTTCACGCCCAAGGGCAAGGTGGTGGCCCTGGCTGCGGGGTCCACACCCATCGACTTCGCCTATTCGATCCACACCGAGGTCGGGCACCGCTGTATCGGCGCCAAGGTCAACGGTCGCCTGGTCCCCCTCGACACGCCCCTGCAATCGGCCGACACGGTGGAGATCATCACCTCCAAGGTCCCCTCGGCCGGCCCGTCGCGCGACTGGCTCCAGATCGTCGCCTCGCCGCGGGCGCGCAACAAGATCCGCCAGTGGTTCAGCCGCGAGCGGCGCGAGGACGCCATCGAGACGGGCCGCGAGGAGTTGGCCAAGGCCCTGCGGCGCGAGGGCCTGCCCCTGCAGAAGCTGGCCGCCAACAACTCCCTCGAACAGCTCGGCACGGCCATGAATTACGCCGATCTGGAGTCGCTGCACGCGGCCATCGGGGACGGGCACGTGTCGGCCCGGTCGGTGGCCCAGCGCCTGGCCCGCGAACTGCGCGGCGGCGGCTACGAGGAGCAGCTGCCGACCACGGTGACGCCCGGCCCGCGCACCGTCGGTCGACGGGGGTCGCCCGCCGGCGTCTACGTCGAGGGCCTCGACGACGTCATGGTCCGCCTCAGCCGCTGCTGCACGCCCGTGCCCGGTGACGCCATCGTGGGCTTCGTGACCCGGGGCCGGGGCGTGAGCGTCCACCGGGCCGACTGCGCCAACGCCGCCGCGCTGGCGGCGGGAGAGCAAGAGCGTCTCATCGAGGTCGAGTGGGACCGCGAGGGGGCCACGGTGTTCGTGGCCTCCATCGAGGTCCTGGCCTTCGACCGCTCCCGGTTGCTCTCGGACGTGACCCGGGTGGTGTCCGAGCACCACCTCAACATCGTGGCCTCCTCCAGCCAGACCACCCCCGACCGGGTGAGCCGGATGCGCTTCGACGTCGAGCTGGCCGACCCGGGGCACCTGGACTCGCTGCTCAACTCGCTCAAGCATCTCGACGGCGTGTTCGACGCCTTCCGCACCCTCCCCGGCCGCCGGGGATAGGGCGGCGCCATGGCTGACGACCAGGGGCCGCTGCGCGCCCCCAAGGGGACCAAGGACGTGCTGTGGCCCGAATCGGCCCGGTGGGAGGCGCTCGTGGCCCGGTTCGCCGGGTTCGCCCGGCGCAGCGGCTTCGGCCTGGTCCTCAACCCCATGTTCGAGGAGACCCGCCTGTTTCGCCGCGGCATCGGGGAGAGCACCGACATCGTCGGCAAGGAGATGTACGAGTTCGAGGACAAAGACGGCCGGGCCATGGCCCTGCGCCCCGAGGGCACCGCCTCGGTGGTGCGCGCCTTCGTCCAGCACCGCCCCGCGCTTCCGTGGAAGGCGTGGTACGTGACACCCGCCTTCCGCTACGAACAGCCCCAGGCCGGACGCCTGCGCCAGCACCACCAGCTGGGCGTGGAGGCGCTCGGCACCGACGACCCCGACGTCGACGTCGAGGTCATCGCCCTGGCCGCCGACGTCCTGGCCGACCTGGGGCTGGCCTCGGTCGACCTGACCGTCAATTCCATGGGGTGTGCGGCGTGCCGGCCGCCGTACGTCGAAGTGCTGCGCGCCTATCTCGAGGCGCACCGCAGTGCACTGTGCGACGAACACCGCGAGCGTTTCGAGCGCAACCCGTTGCGGGTCCTCGACTGCAAGCGTCCACCGTGTCGGGCCGTGTCCGACGGCGCGCCACGCTTGGTCGACGTCCTCGACGACGCCTGCGCCGCCCACTTCGCCCGGGTCCGCGAAGGCCTCGACGCGCTGGGCCACCCCCAGCGCCTCGAGCCGCGACTGGTCCGGGGCCTGGACTACTACACGCGCACGACGTTCGAGTTCTTGGCCGAGCGTCTCGGGACGGCGCAGAACACGGTGTGCGGCGGCGGGCGCTACGACGGGCTGGTCGAGGAGATCGGGGGACCGCCCACCCCGGGCATCGGCTTCGGCATGGGCATCGAGCGCCTCCTGTTGGCGTGCGACGCCGAAGGCGTCTTCGCCCTCGACCCACCGGTGCCGGCGGTGTTCGTGGTCGACCTCACCGACGGGCGCAGCGCGCGCGACCTGGTGGCGGAGCTGCGTGGTGCGGGCATGGCCGGCGAGCGCGCCTACGATGGCCGTTCGCTCAAGGCGCAGCTGAAGCAGGCTGACCGCTCCGGCGCGTCGTACGCCGTCATCGTGGGGGCCGAGGAGCTCTCGGCCGGCGTGGTGACCGTCCGGCCGCTGCGTCACGACAGCGAGCAACGCCGTGTACCGAGGGGAGAAGTCGTCGGGTACATGCGGGCACTGATCGAGGGGACCGGCGAGAGCGGGGAGTGGTGACGGCGACCGGCATGCGCACCCATCAGTGCGGCGAGCTGCGCCCCGAGCACATCGGCCAGCGCGTGGCGCTGTGCGGCTGGGTGGCCAAGCGCCGCGAGCACGGCGAGAAGTTGGCCTTCTTGGACCTGCGCGACCACTCGGGCATCGTCCAGTGCGTCGTCGACGGCAGCGCCGACGGCCGCTCGGAATGGGTGGTGCGGGTCACCGGCACGGTGTCGGCTCGCCCCGAGGGGACCGTGAACCCCGAGCTGGCCACCGGGTCGGTCGAGCTCACCGGGTGCGACGTGGAGGTCCTGGCCCAGGCCGAGCCGCCGCCGTTCCCGGTGGACGACCGCACCGACGCGGACGAGTCGGTGCGCTTGCGCCACCGCTATGTGGACCTGCGCCGGCCGCGCATGCAGGCCAATCTGCGCCTGCGCGGCCGCGTCCTGGGCGCCATGCGCGACGCCATGGTCCGCCAGGGCTTCGTCGAGGTCGAGACGCCGCTGTTGTGGACGCCCACCCCCGAAGGGGCCCGCGAGTTCGCCGTGCCGTCGCGCCTGCACCGTGGGGGGTTCTACGTCCTGCCCCAGAGCCCCCAGATCGCCAAGCAGCTGCTCATGGTGGCCGGCACCGACCGCTACTTCCAGATTGCCCGCTGCCTGCGCGACGAGGACCTGCGCGCCGATCGCCAATTCGAGTTCACCCAACTCGACATCGAGATGTCCTTCGTCACCCAGGCCGATGTGTTCGCCGCGGTCACCGAGGCCGTGGTCGACGCCACCGAGGCGGCCGTCGGCGAGCGCCCGGGCGAGGTGCAGCGCCTGACCTGGGCCGAGGCCATGGACCGCTACGGCAGCGACAAGCCCGACCTGCGCTTCGCCCTGGAACTCGTCGACCTCGGCGAGGTCTTCGCCGGTACCGAGGTGCGCGCCTTCGCCGGGTCGTGCGTGAAGGCCATCTGTGTCCCGGGCGCGGCGGACACGGGCCGCAACCGCCTCGACGCGCTCACCGAGCGGGCCAAGGGGCTCGGGGCCAAGGGCCTGGCCTGGTTCAAGGTGGGCGACGCCGGCGCGCTGGAGTCGCCGCTCGACAAGTTCCTCTCCGACGCCGAGCGTGCCGGGCTGGTCTCGGCCGCCGGCGCCGCGGCCGGTGACCTGGTCCTGGTGGTGGCCGACGAGTGGCGCCGGGTGTGCGACGTCCTGGGCCAGCTGCGCATCGACCTGGGCCGCCCCCCGGTGTCGCACGGGCCGCGCCGGTTGTGCTGGGTGACCGACTTCCCCATGTTCGACGGGTTCGACGAGGCCGGTCGCCCCCAAGCCGCCCACCATCCCTTCACCATGCCCCACCCCGACGACCTCGACCTCCTCGGCTCGGACCCCATGGCCGTGCGCTCGCAGGCCTATGACCTGGTCATGAACGGCTGGGAGTTGGGATCGGGGTCGATTCGTATCCACCGCGAGGACATCCAGCGCCGGGTGTTCGACGCCCTCGGGATCACCCCCGAGGAGGCCGAGGCGCGCTTCGGGTTCCTCCTGGGCGCGTTCCGTTACGGGGCGCCGCCCCACGGCGGCTTCGCCGTGGGTGTGGACCGACTCACCGCCCTGCTGGCCGGCGAGGAGAACATCCGGGAGGTCATCGCCTTCCCGAAGACGCAGTCCGGCACCGACCCGATGACCGGAGCCCCCAAGCCGCTCGCCCCCGGCGCCCTGGCCGAGCTGGGGCTGCGCGTGGCCCCGCCCCCGGGGTCCTGAAGCCGGTCGGGCCCGCGCCGGTGACCGGACCGTCGACCCGTCGATCCCGCGACCGCGGGCCCGACCTCTTCGACCAGGCGGCCTCCACGCGCCTGGCCGCGCGCGGCCCGCTGGCGGCGCGCCTGCGGCCGCGCACCCTCGACGACATCGTTGGCCAGCGCCACCTGGTGGCCCCGGGCGCCCCCCTGCGGACGCTCATCGAAGCGGACCGGCTCACCTCGGCCGTGTTGTGGGGCCCACCGGGGACCGGCAAGACCACCTTGGCCCTGGTGGTGGCCGAGGTCACGGCCAAGGCGTTCGTCCCCTTGTCGGCCGTCAACGCCGGGGTGGCCGACGTGCGCCAGGCCGTCGACGAGGCCCGCCGACGCCTGGGCGAGCAGGGGCAGGGCACGATCCTGTTCGTCGACGAGGTCCACCGCTTCAACCGCTCCCAGCAAGACGCGCTGTTGCCGTCGGTGGAGGACGGCCTCGTCGTGCTCATCGGCGCCACCACCGAGAACCCGTTCTTCAGCGTCAACGCCCCGTTGCTGAGCCGTTCGTCGCTGTGGCGCCTCGAGCCCCTCTCCGACGAGGACGTGGCCGAGGTCCTCGCCCGCGGCTTGCGGGCCGAACAGGCGACGGCCGACGACGACGCGCTGGACGCGCTGGTGGCCCTGGCCGACGGCGACGCCCGGGCCGCGCTGGGTGCGCTCGAGATTGCCGTGGCCCTCGCCGGCACGGGCCGGGTCACGCGCCACGACGTCGAGCGCGCCCGAGCCGGCCGCCTCCTGCACCAGGGGGCGGACGCCCACTACGACCAGGTGAGCGCGCTGATCAAGTCGATCCGGGGCTCGGATCCCGATGCCGGGCTGTACTGGCTCGCCCGGATGCTCGAGGCCGGCGAGGACGCCCGCTTCATCGCCCGGCGCCTGGTCATCCTGGCCAGCGAGGACGTCGGGCTGGCCGACCCGCTGGCCCTGGTGGTGGCCGACGCCGCGGCTCGGGCGGTGGAGTTCGTGGGGCTCCCCGAGGCCCAGCTCAACCTGGCCCAGGCGGTCGTCTACCTGGCCCGTGCCCCCAAGTCGAACCGGGTCACCGTCGCCTTGGGCCGGGCTCTGGCCGACGTGCGCGACGGGCCGCGTGCCGACGTGCCCGTGCATCTGCGCGATCGCCACTATCCCGGGGCGCGTGCCCTGGGCCACGGCGAGGGCTACCGGTATCCCCACGACGACCCGCGGGGCTGGGTCGAACAGGACTACCGGCCGCCGGCGCTCGCCGGGCACGTCTACTACGAGCCGAGCGGCCACGGTGCCGAAGCCACCGGGGCCGGCACCGGGGCCGCCGAAGACACCGGGGCTGCCGAAGGCCCCCCGGAGCCCGACTCCGGGCCCAGGTAGGCTGGCCGCCCATGTCTGCCGCCGACGTCGCCGTGCTCGTCGCCGCCGCGTGCTCGGCCGTCGCCGCCGTCTGCGCCGTCGCCGCCTGTGTGGTCCTCACGCGCCGGATCCGCGAGCTGCGCGCGCTGGTGGCCGAGCTCGACGACGAGACCGTCCCGATGTTGCGCGACGCCCGGATTGCCGCCGACCAGGCCGCCACCGAGATGGTGCGGGTGGGCGACGTCCTCGCCTCCGCCGAGGCGGTCTCGACCACGGTGGACTCGGCCTCGCGCCTGGCGTACCGGGCCTTCGCCAACCCGCTGGTCAAGATGGTGGCGTTCTTCTCCGGCTTCGGGAGCGCGCTGCGCCGGCTCTTCGCCCGGCCCACCGGCCCGTCGGGGGCCACGCGTCGGGTCCCGGTGCGCCCCGGGATCGTCCCCGGCCCGCCCGTGCGTCCCCGCAAGAACGTCACGGCCACCCATCGCCGCGGTCGGCGCGCGCTCGAGGCGCGGCGATGATGCGCCGCATGGTGTGGTTGGGGACGGGGGCGGCCCTCGGCGCCGGAGGCACCTTGTGGGTGCGCCGGCGGGTGGGGAAGGTGGCCGACCGGCTTCGCCCGAGCTCGATCGCGGTTTCGGCCACGGCGGGCGTCGACCGCCGTCGGCGCGAGGTCGTCGGCCGCGTCCGGGGCGCGGTGGAGAGCGGGCGCCTCGAGGCGCGCCGGCGCGAGGACGAGTTGTGGAGCGACCTGCGGACCTCGGGCGTGCCGCGCTGAGCCATCGGACATCGGCGTCCGGGACACCGCCCCACGACGACGCCCGCTCGACGCCACGACGACCCACGGTCGCCCGGCGCCGGGTACTCCGACCAGGCCGGTAGGATCGCCCGGCGAGATGGACGCCAACCAGCTGCGGTCCTCGTTCACGGGCTTCTTCGCCTCACGGGGCCACGAGGTCGTCCCGTCCGCGAGCCTGATCCCACACGACCCCACCGTGCTGTTCACCATCGCCGGGATGGTGCCCTTCAAGCCCCTGTTCCTGGGGGACGAGCCGGCCCCCTGGCCGCGGGCGACCAGCGTGCAGAAGTGCTTCCGGACCGTCGACATCGACATCGTGGGCACCACCGAGCGCCACTGCACGTTCTTCGAGATGCTCGGGAACTTCAGCTTCGGCGACTACTTCAAGGCCGACGCCATCCCCTACGCCTGGACGTTCGTCACCGAGGTGCTCGGCATCGACGCGGAGCGCCTGTGGGTGACGGTGCACGACAGCGACGACGAGGCCGAGGACATCTGGGTCGACTTGGTCGGTGTGCCCCGGGCCCGGGTCCAGCGCCTGGGGGAGGACAACTTCTGGAGGATGGCCGATACCGGCCCGTGCGGGCCGAGCTCGGAATTGTTCTTCGACCGGGGCGACGCCTTCGGCGAGGCCGGCGGCCCCGCCCACGGGGGCGCGGAGCGCTTCGTCGAGATCTGGAACCTCGTGTTCATGCAGTACAACCGGCTCGCCGACGGCGGGCTCGTCGACCTGCCTCGGCGCAACATCGACACCGGGGCGGGCCTCGAGCGGATCCTGCCCGTGGTCCAGGGCGTGCGCTCGATGTTCGAGACCGACCTCATGGCCCCTATCCGGCTGGTGGCCGAGGAGGCCACCGGGTCGCGCTACGGGGTCGATCACGCCACCGACGTGAGCCTCCGGATCCTGGCCGACCACGCCCGGGCCATGTCCATGTTGGTGGCCGACGGGGTCTTGCCCTCCAACGAGGGACGGGGCTACGTCCTGCGTCGCATCATCCGGCGGGCGGTGCGCCGGGCCCATCAGCTCGGCGTGACCGACACCATCACGCCGCGGCTGGTGACGGCGGTGGCCGACGTGCTCGGGGTGGCGTATCCGGCCCTGGTGCGCGACCTCGACCTGGTGCTGGCCACCGTCGAACGCGAGGAGGGCCATTTTCGTCGCACCCTCGAGGCGGGCTCGCTCATCCTCGACGAGGAGCTGGCCAAAGGGACCGGCCGCGTGCCCGGGGAGGTCGCCTTCCGGCTCCACGACACCCACGGCTTCCCCATCGAATTGACCGTCGAGATGGCGGCCGAGGCCGGTTCGGAGGTCGACCTGGCCGGGTTCGAGACGGCCATGGCACTCCAGCGCCGGCGGGCCCAGGCCGACGCTCGCGCCCGGCGGGCCACGGGCGGCGACGAGGCCACCTACCGGGACCTGCTCGACACGTCGGGCTCGACGCTGTTCACCGGCTACGAGCGCTACGAGGGCCCGGCCACGGTGGTCGCGGTCCTGGCCGGGAGCGAGCCGGACGCGGCCGAGATCGTCTTGGACCGCACCCCCTTCTACGCCGAGTCCGGCGGCCAGGTGGGCGACACCGGGTCGATCACCACGGAGACGGGCAAGGCCACCGTCACCGACACCCAGAGCGTGCTGCCCGGCCTGGTGGTGCACCGGGCCCGGGTCGAGGGGGAGTTGTTCCCCGGCCAGGACGCGCTGGCGGTGATCGACGCGCCCCGCCGCGAGGCGACCCGGCGTAACCACACCGGCACGCATCTGCTCCACAGCGCCCTGCGCCAGGTGCTCGGCGACCACGTTCGCCAGCAGGGTTCGTCGGTGGCGCCCGACCGCTTGCGCTTCGACTTCTCCCATCACCAGGCCGTTCGGCCCGAGGAGCTGGCGGCGGTGGCCGAAATGGCCAACCGGGACGTGCTCGACGACGCACCGGTCGAGGTGGTCGAGACCTCAAAGACCGAAGCCGAGGCCATGGGGGCGTTGGCCTTCTTCGGCGACAAGTACGGCGACCGCGTGCGCGTGGTGCGGGCCGGTCCCCACTCCACCGAGCTCTGCGGCGGCACGCACGTGGGGGCACTGGGCATGATCGGCCCCATCACCATCGTCTCCGAGGGGTCGATCGGTTCCAATACCCGCCGGCTCGAGGCCGTCACCGGCGCGGGCTCGCTGGGCCTGCTCCGCGAGCGCCAGCGCACCGTGGAGGAGGCCGCCCGGCTCCTGCGGGTCGAGCCCGACGGGGTCCTCGAGGCCCTCGAGCGCCTCGTGGAGCGCCAGCGTCAGTCCGACAAGGAGCTCGACCGGCTCAAGCGGGCCGGCCTCGAGGAGACGGCCCGGCGCCTGGCCGACGGCGCCGATTCGGGTGTGGTGGTCGAGCGCCTCGACGGGCTCCCGCCCGATGCGCTGCGCGACACCGCCCAGGCGGTGCGCCGCCACGGGCCCGACACGGTGGTCCTGGCCGGCTCCCCCGACGGGGCCAAGGTGGCGATCGCCGTGGCCTCCACCGCGACCGACGCGTCGGTCGCGGTGAAGGAGCTGGCCGCCATGGTGGGTGGGGGCGGGGGCGGCTCCGCGGAGGTGGCGGTGGCGGGGGGGAAGGACCCGGCCAAGATCGACGAGGTGCTGGCCGAGGCCCGGCGGCGCTTCGGCGCCGCCTGATCCCGTGCGGGTCGTGGGGATCGACCTGGGCACGCGCCGCATCGGCGTGGCCGTGTCGGACGCCTCGGGCACGTTGGCCTCGCCCCGGCGGACCTTGGAGCGCTCGGGCGACCCCGATCGCGACCGGGCGGCGCTGGTGGCGCTGATCGAGGAGGAAGGGGCCGGGCGGGTCGTCGTGGGCCTGCCCGTGAGTCTCGACGGCCGCAACGGCCCCGCCGCGCGCGCGGCCCAGGCCGAAGCCGATGCCCTGGGTGCCGCCCTGGCCCCGACGGGCGTGGCCGTCGAGACCTTCGACGAGCGCTTCACGACGGTGACCGCCCAGCAGGCCCTGGCCGCGGCCGGGCGGCGGCGGGACAAGCAGCGGGCCGTCATCGACCAGGCCGCCGCCGCCGTCATGCTCCAGGCCTGGCTCGAGGGGCACCCCGAGGCCCGCGGTGGCTGAGGGGCCGCCGCCGGTGGAGTTCGACGGCTCGTCACTCTCCGACGACGCGCCGGACACCCCGCCGGACACCCTGGCGGACACCGCGCCGGATGCCGAGCCGGCCTCGCTCCCGCACCGGGGCGCACATCGCCACCGCCAACGCCGGCGCCGGCGCCGGGCCGTGGTCCTCGGGCTGGCCGGGCTGGCGCTGGTCGTGGTGGTCGCGGCGGTGGTGTGGTACCAGCGCCAGGCGAACCCCGGGGCCCCGGGGCGCTTCGTGGTCGTCACCATTCCGAAAGGGGCGCCGGCGAGCACGGCGGCGGCCATCCTCGAACGCGACCAGGTGATCGGGAGCGCGCTGGCCTTGCGCATCTACTTCGTCCTCCACGGCACGCCGGTCGTCGAGCCCGGCGGCTACTACCTCCGGCGCCACTCGTCGTTCGCGTCGGTGGACGGCGCGCTGGCCGGAGGTCCCGACGTGTTCGCGCTGACCATCGTCCCCGGACTCACCGTGTGGGAGGTGGCCGCCGGCGTGGGCGACCTTCCGGGCCACAGCGCATCCGGGTTCTTGTCCGTGGCCACCTCCGGGGCGGTGTCCTCCCCGTTTGCGCCGCCTGGCTCCGACAACCTCGATGGGTTGCTCGGGACGGGGACCTACGTGGTGGTGCCGGGCGAGTCGGACCGCGTGCTGCTCGCCGCCATGGTGGCCCGCTTCGACCAGACGGCCGCCCGCGTCGGGCTGGTGCCCGGTGCCGCCGCCCTCGACATGACCCCGTACCAGGTGGTGACCGTGGCCTCCATCGTCCAGAAGGAGGGCGTGTATCCCCAGAACGTGGGCAAGGTGTCCGCCGTGATCTACAACCGCCTGGCCGCCGACATGCCCCTGCAGATGAACTCGACCGTCTTGTACTCCGAGCACCGCGACGGCGGGCCCGTGACCGCGGCCGACCTGGCCCTCGACACCCCGTACAACACGTACCTGCACAAGGGGCTGCCGCCGTCGCCGGTGTGCTTCCCGTCGGCGGCCTCGCTGACCGCCGCGTTGCACCCGGCGGCGGGGAGTTGGCTGTATTTCGTGGTCGTCGAGCCCGACGGGACCGAGGCGTTCGCCGACACCTACGCCGAGCAATTGGCCAACGAGCAATTGGCCCAGAGCCGGGGACTGGGGTAGCGCGATGGCCACACCGGCCGACGAGCGGCGTTCTCCGACCTGGCCGACGGCCGCGTCGCACGTGGTGGGGGTGATGGGCGAGCCGGTGGGCCACTCGTTGTCACCGCTGTTGCACAACGCCGCCTTCGACGCGCTGGGACTGGACTGGGTCTCCGTCGGCTTCCCGGTGCCGGCCGGCGCCGTGCGCGACGCGCTCGCCGGCATCCGGGCCCTGGGTGTCGTCGGCCTGTCGGTGACCATGCCCCACAAGCACGACGCCGCCGCCGAGGTCGACGAGTGCACGCCGGTGGCCCGACGTCTCGGCGCGGTCAACTGCATCTCCCGGCGCGACGGGCGGCTGGTGGGTGACTCGACCGACGGCCCGGGATTCGTGGCCGCCTTGCACCGGGGGATCGGATTCGACCCGGCCGGGACCCGGTGTGTGGTGCTCGGCGCCGGCGGGGCGGCACGCGCCGTCGTCTTGGCCCTGGCCGATGCCGGCGCCGACGCGGTGGTCGTGGTCAACCGCACCGCGGCGCGCGCCGTGGCCGCGGCGGAGCTGGCCGGTGACGCGGGATCGGTGGGGGTGCCCTTGGACGTGGCCGGCGCCGACCTGGTGGTCCAGGCCACGCCGGTGGGGATGGCCCTCGGTGCCGAGAGCGACGAGCTGCTGCCTTTCGACCCCGACCTGCTGCGCCCGGGTCAGGTGGTGGCCGATCTGGTGGTCCACCCGCTCGAGACGCCCTTGCTGCGCGTGGCGGCCGAACGTGGGGCCCGTCCCCTGAACGGGCTCGGCATGCTCGTGCATCAGGCCGCCCTGGCCCTGGAGCGCTGGACCGGGCACCCGGCCCCGGTGGAGGCCATGTGGGCCGCCGTCGCGCCGACGGCGCCGGACGCGTAGCCCGCTACGAGACGCCGGGCGGGGTGCCCGGAGCGATGGAGCCGTCGGCGTCGGCGCCGGCACCGGTGTCGGCGAAGACCCCGCCGGCTCGGAGGTGGCGGGCGATCTCCACGCGCAGGGCCCGCTCGACCTCGTCGCGTCGATCGGGAGGGACGCGCACGCTTACGCGCGCCGTGATGGTGGCCGCATCGGCGGCGACGATGCCCACGACCTCGGGTGGGCCGACCAGCGCGCCGGCGAGTGCGGGGCTCGACGAGATGGACCGGGCCGCGGCCGCGGCCGCCTCGAGGAGCGTGTCGACCCCGGTGCCGGCCGGGACCGGGGCGTCCACGGCGACCTGGGCATAGCCCCGGGTGCGGTTCGACAGCTTGCGGATGTCGCCGTTGGCGACGAACACCGTCGCCCCGTCGCCGCCGCGCAGCCGGGTGACGCGCAAGGTGAGGTCCTCGACGATGCCGACGGTGTCGCCCACGACGACGGTGTCGCCGATGTCGTATTGGCCCTCCATGATCAAGAGGAAGCCGGCGAGCAGGTCGCGTACCAGCTGCTGGGCACCGAACCCGATGGTGGCGGCGACCACCGTGGCGCCGAACAACACGGGGGTGAGGTCGATGCCGAAGGTCCCCAGGATGACGAAGAAAGCGGTGACGAGGACGATCCCGCGCCAGATGCTCGACAGCATCGTCGTGATGGTGGTGGCCCGGGCCGCTCCCCGCGGCGAGTCGGCGCGTTCGGCTGCCTTTCGGGCCGCGCCCCCGATCCAGCGCCTGATGGCCCGATCGCCCACCCACAGGGCGATGCCGGCCACGATCACGATAAAGAGGACGGTGAGCGGCCGGACGAGCACGGATTGGATGTGGTGCGCGGTGTCGGGGCTCACGCCAATCCAGCGCATCAGCTCGTAGATCCAGCCCTGGTCGGTGCTGGGGGCTGAGGTGGCGGCGATGGGCACGACCGGTATTCTGGTCCGCCGGAGCCCCGCGTGATCAACCCCCTCTCAGTTCGCCCCTCCGCCGGCCGCGCGCTGACGATGCGGCTGGACCTCGTCCTCGTCTTCACGACGCTCGCCGTTGCCGTGCTCGGTGTGGTGTTCGTCTACTCGGCGACGCGCACGCAGCTCGTCCTGGCCGGAGTGAGCCCGCACTACTACCTCGACCGCCAGGCGGCCTACGTGGTGGCGGGTGTCATCGCCATGGTGGTGCTCGCCGCCGTCGACTACCACTGGATGGAGTACGCCAGCAACGTGCTCTACGCCGGGATCATCCTCGCCCTGTTGGCCATGTTCGTCATCGGGTCGAGTGCGCTCGGGGCCACCCGGTGGCTCCAGGTCGGGCCGGTGCAGATCCAGCCCTCGGCCTTTGCCACCTTGGTCATGATCGTCGTCGTGGCCACGTTCTGCGCCCGCCGTCCCGAAGGGCTCGAACCGCTCGACCTCGGCAAGGCGCTGGTGCTGGCCGGGGTGCCCATCTTGCTCGTGGTCAAACAACCGGACCTGGGCACGGGCATCGTCATGTCCATCGTGTTGTTGGCCATGTTGGTGGTGGCCGGCATCCCCAACCGCTACCTCGTGCTGCTGCTCGTCGGGGCCGTGTGCGGGATCTTCGTCATCGTCCACGTCGGGGTGTTGAAGCCGTACCAGGTGCAGCGGTTCACGGACTTCTTGCACCAGAACGCCAACAAGCAGACCAGCACCTACAATCTCCAGCAGTCCGTGGCCGCCATCGGCTCCGGCGGATTCTGGGGCAGCGGACTCTTCCATGGCTCGCAGACCAACTTGTCCTATGTCCCCGAGCAGCAGACGGACTTCATCTTCTCGGCCGTGGGGGAGCAGCTCGGCTTCGTCGGCGCGGCCACCGTGCTGGCCCTCCTCGCCATCGTGTCGTGGCGCATCCTGCACGCGGCCCAGGTGGCGCGCGACTCCTTCGGCCGCCTCCTGGCCACCGGCGCCTTCGCCCTGATCGCCTTCAGCGTCTTCGAGAACGCCGGCATGGCCATGGGGATCATGCCCATCGCCGGGATACCGCTGCCGTTTCTCAGCTACGGCGGGTCGGCCATCGTGGCGTTCTTCGCCGCCGTCGGGATCGCGCTGTCGGTCCAATTGCACAGCCAGCGATGACGGCCGTGGACGGTGCCGAGCCCGACGAGCCC
>Ga0181536_10000292_pt1 | contig 59922 bp, 46 predicted proteins | sample PEATcosm2014_Bin_41_FD_121105 | JGI IMG/M metagenome (GOLD analysis project Ga0181536, IMG submission 121105) | Peatland microbial communities from MTU Mesocosm Facility, Houghton, MI, USA - PEATcosm2014_Bin17_60_metaG | ecosystem: Environmental > Terrestrial > Soil > Wetlands > Peat | place...
ACCGTGGAGCCCGACACCGCCGCCCTGGCCCGCGTGGCCCTGGAGCGCATGCTGGCCATCACCTGATCGGTCGTCGCCTCAGCCGGCGCGCGCGACCTTGGTGGCCTTCGCCCGTTTGGCGACGGCTTTCGCCGGCTTGGCGACGGCCTTGGCCCGCCGGGGGCTCGCCTCGGTGGCCCCGGCCTTGGTCTTGGTGGGTCGCACCTCGAGCACCGGGCCGAGCACGGCCCCGGTGTAGCTCGCACCCACCTCGGCCACCTCTTCCGGCGTGCCTTCGGCCACCACCCGGCCGCCGCGCTCGCCCCCTTCGGGTCCCAGGTCGACGATCCAGTCGGCCGTCTTGATCACGTCGAGGTTGTGCTCGATGACGACGACCGTGTTGCCCTGGTCGACGAGCCGGGACAGAACTTCGAGGAGTTTGCGGACGTCGTCGAAGTGCAGGCCCGTCGTCGGCTCGTCGAGCACGTAGAGCGTGTGCCCCGTCGGTCGCCGGCTGAGCTCCGACGCCAACTTCACGCGCTGGGCCTCGCCGCCCGACAGCGTCGGTGCGGGCTGGCCCAACCGAATGTAGCCGAGGCCGACGTCGACCAACGTCTGGAGGTGTCGGGCGATGTTCGGCTGGTTGGAGAAGTAGGCCAGGGCCTCCTCGCACGACATGTCGAGCACGTCGGCGATGTTCTTGCCCTTGAAGGTGACCTCGAGAGTCTCGCGGTTGTAGCGCGCCCCGGCGCAGACCTCGCAGGGAACGTAGACGTCGGGGAGGAAGTGCATCTCGATCTTGATGGTGCCGTCGCCGGCACACGCCTCGCAACGGCCACCGCGCACGTTGAACGAGAAGCGGCCTGGCAGGTACCCGCGCACCTTCGCCTCGGTCGCCTGGCTGAACAGCTTGCGCACGTTGTCGAACAACCCGGTGTACGTGGCCGGGTTCGAGCGCGGGGTGCGGCCGATGGGCGACTGGTCGATGGCCACCACCTTGTCGATGTGCTCGATGCCATCGATGCCCGCGTGCTGGCCCGGTGTGGTCCTGGCCCGATGGACCCGGGCCAGCATCGACTGGAGGAGGATGTCGTTCACCAGGGTCGATTTCCCCGACCCCGATACGCCGGTCACGGCGACGAACATCCCCAGGGGGAAGGCCACGTCGATGTTGTCCAGATTGTGCTCGCGGGCGCCCCGCACGATCAGGTGCTCGTCCGACCCGGTGCGACGTTTGTCGGGTACGGGGATCGAGCGCTCCCCGGCAAGATAGCGGCCGGTCACCGACTCGGTGCACGTCAGCAAACCGTCAACGGGACCGTCGTAGACGATCTCGCCCCCGTGCTCACCGGCGCCGGGCCCGATGTCGACGACGTAGTCGGCCTCGCGGATCGTCTCCTCGTCGTGCTCGACCACGATGACCGTGTTCCCGAGGTCGCGCAGGCGCACCAAGGTGTCGAGGAGCCGGCGGTTGTCTCGTTGGTGCAGGCCGATGGAGGGCTCGTCCAAGACATAGAGCACGCCGACCAGCCCGGACCCGATCTGGCTGGCCAGCCGGATCCGCTGCGCCTCCCCCCCCGACAACGTGGCCGTGCCCCGAGCCAGCGACAGGTAGTCCAAGCCCACGTCGAGGAGGAACCGCATCCGGGCCCGGACTTCGCGCAGCACCCGGTCGGCGATGAGATGGTCGCGCTCGGAGAGCTCCAGTGCACCGATCTCCTCAGCCGCTCGGCTGATCGACAAGCTGCAGAGCTCGTAGATGTTGCGGGTACCTACGGTCACGGCCAGGGACTCGGGCTTGAGCCGGGCCCCGTGGCAGGTCGGGCACGGCACCTCGCGCATGTAGGCCTCGGCCCAGTCGCGCACCGAGTCGGAGTCCGACTCCTTGTGCCGGCGCTGGAGCCACGGCACGATGCCCTCGTAGTGCATGGTGAAGTTGCGCTGGCGCCCGAAGCGGTTGCGGTAGCGCACGGTGACCTGGCGCTGGCCGGCGCCGTAGAGCAGCACCTTGCGGTCTGCCTTCTTGAGCTTCTCCCACGGGACGTCGAGTCCGAAGCCGTAGGCGTCCGCCACGGCGTCCACCATGCGGTCGAACCAGCGGCTGCGACCGCCGATCCACGGCGCGATGGCGCCGCCGGAGAGCGTGCGGGAAGGGTCGGGGACGACGAGGTCGGGGTCGACTTCGAAGCGCGTCCCCAGGCCGTCGCACTCCGGGCAGGCGCCATAGGGGGAGTTGAACGAGAAATTCCTGGGCGCGGGCTCCTCGAAGGAGACGCCGCAGTGGGTGCAGGCCAGGTGTTCGGAGAACGTGATCAGCTCCTCGGTGCCGTCCTCACCGATCACGCCGATCTCGGCCACGCCATCGGTGAGGCGCAACGCCGTCTCCATCGACTCGGTGAGGCGCTGGCGGATGTCGTCGCGCCGGACGAGCCGGTCGACCACGACTTCGATCGTGTGCTGTTCGTAGCGGGCCAGCTCCAAGGTGGCGCGTTCGGACAGCTCGATCGTTTGGCCGTCGACCCGGGCCCGGGCGAATCCCTGTCGGGCCAGGTCGTCGAGGAAAGCCTCGTACTCCCCCTTGCGGCCGCGGACCACCGGGGCGAGGACCTGGAACCGCGTCCCCTCGGCCAGGTCGAGGATGCGGTCGACGATCTGCTGCGGGGTCTGGCGAGCGACGGGGCGCCCGCACGTCGGGCAATGCGGCTTGCCGACCCGGGCGTAGAGCAGCCGGAGGTAGTCGTAGACCTCCGTCACGGTCCCGACCGTCGACCGCGGGTTCCGGCTGGCCGACTTCTGATCGATGGAGATGGCGGGCGACAGTCCCTCGATGAAGTCCACGTCGGGCTTGTCCATCTGGCCGAGGAACTGGCGGGCATAAGCCGAAAGGGACTCGACATAGCGACGTTGGCCCTCGGCGTAGATGGTGTCGAAGGCGAGTGACGACTTCCCCGAACCCGACAGTCCGGTGAAGACGATGAGGCGGTCGCGTGGCAGGTCCAGCGAGACGTCGCGCAGATTGTGCTCCCGTGCTCCGCGCACCACCAGCCGGTCGGCCATCAGGGGGAGGATACCGGCGCCGGAGCCGGCTCGATCCCGGTCCAGGTCACGCGGTGGGTACCGGCATCGGGACGCCGTCGGACGCCTCGACGAGCATGAGGCGCAGCTCGGCGATCTCGTCGCGCAGCAGGGCTGCTTCCTCATAACGGAGGTCGGTGGCGGCCTTGCGCATCTCGGCTTCCAGACGAGCGACCAGCGGGGCGAGCTCTTCGAGCGGCACCGCCTGTAGGTCGCCAGCGTCCACCGCGGTCCCGGTCCCGTCGTCACCCCCGCTTCGACCACGCCCGGGCGCGACCCGGCCGGCGCCGGTTCTCGCCCCCTGACCATGACGGGCACGACCGCGCCCGGCGCGGCCGTCGGTCGGGGTCGAGCCGCTCGGCCGGAGGCGGGCCAGGATGTCGGTCACGGCCTTGCGCACGGTCACCGGGTTGATCCCGTGCTCCGCGTTATAGGCCTGTTGGAGCGCCCGGCGCCGCTGGGTCTCGCCGATGGCCTGGCGCATCGCATCGGTGATGGTGTCGGCGTACATCACGACCTGGCCGTCGACATTGCGGGCGGCGCGGCCCATGGTCTGGATCAACGAGGACGCCGAGCGCAGGAACCCGGTCTTGTCGGCGTCGAGGATGGCCACCAGCTGGACTTCGGGCAGGTCGAGGCCCTCACGCAGCAGGTTGATGCCGACGAGGACGTCGTACTCCCCGTTGCGCAGATCACGCAGCAGCTCGATGCGAGTGATGGTGTCCACGTCGGAGTGCAGGTAGCGCACCCTGACGTCGAGCTCGAGCAAGTAGTCGGTCAGGTCTTCGGCCATCTTCTTCGTCAGGGTGGTGACCAGGATCCTCCCGTCGGCCGCCGCCACCGCCCGGATGCGCTCGATCAGGTCGTCGATCTGTCCGGTGGTGGGTCGCACCACCACGTCGGGATCGACCAGGCCGGTGGGCCGGATGACCTGGTCGACCACCTGGGTCGAGACCCCGAGCTCATAGGGCGCCGGCGTGGCCGACAGGAACAGGACCTGGCCGACCCGGGCGTCGAATTCGTCGAACGTGAGCGGCCGGTTGTCCATGGCCGACGGCAGACGGAACCCGTGTTCGACCAACGTCGACTTGCGCGACCGGTCCCCCTCGAACTGGCCGCGGATCTGCGGCACCGTGACGTGGCTCTCGTCGATGACGGTGAGGAAGTCCTTCGGGAAGAAGTCGAGCAGCGTATGCGGCGCTTCCCCCGCCCGGCGGCCGTCGAGGTGGCGGCTGTAGTTCTCGATGCCGTTGCACACGCCCACCTCGGCCAGCATCTCGAGGTCGTGGCTCGTGCGCAGGCGCAGCCGCTGGGCCTCGAGCGGCTTGCCCTGGGACTCGAGCTCGGACAGACGCAGCTGCAGCTCGCCCTCGATCGACCCGATGGCCCGGCGCATGGTCTCGTCCCCGGCCACATAGTGGGTCGAGGCGAAGACGACGAGCTCCTCGAGCTCCTCGCCCACGTCGCCGGTCATGGCGTCGAATCGCCGGATGCGCTCCACCTCGTCACCGAACAGCTCGATCCGCACGGCCTGTTCTTCATAGGCGGGATGGAGCTCGACCGTGTCGCCCCGTACCCGGAAGTGCCCGCGGCTGAGCACGATGTCGTTGCGGTCGTAGTGGAGGTCCACCAGTTGGCGCAGCAACTCGCGCTGGCGGACGGTGTCGCCCGGGCGGACCACCAGGATCCGGCTCCGGTACTCGTCGGGCGACCCCAAGCCGTAGATGCACGACACCGATGCCACGACGATCACGTCCCGGCGCAGCAACAGACTCGACGTGGTGGCGTGACGGAGGCGGTCGATCTCGTCGTTGATCGACGAGTCCTTCTCGATGTAGGTGTCCGTGGTGGGGAGGTACGCCTCGGGCTGGTAGTAGTCGTAGTAGGAGACGAAGTACTCGACCCGGTTGTTCGGGAACAAGTCCTTCAGCTCGGAGGCCAGCTGGGCGGCGAGGGACTTGTTGGGCTCGATGACCAGCGTCGGGCGCTGGACGGCCTCGACGGTCCAGGCCACGGTCGCCGTCTTCCCGCTCCCGGTGATCCCGAGCAGGGTCTGGTAGCGCTCGCCGCGCTCGATCCCCGCCGACAAGGCGGCGATGGCGGCCGGCTGGTCGCCCGCGGGACGAAGCGGCGTGACGACCTCGAAAGGGGGCACGTCGCCGATGGTACCGGTGGGGTGTGTCGTTCGGACCCCGGGGAGCAGCGGGTCACGTCCCGGATTCCGGCGTACCGGGATTCCCTCGCAACAAAATTCCGGCGTAATTGCGCGTCCTCGGCCCCCTCCCCGGCACCGCCGCGCAATTACGACGAAATCGGAAGATCGAGGAGGAGGTGTCGGGGCCGGCGCCCTGGTCAGCGGCCCAGCGCGACGAGCACCGTCGCCGCCAGCTCCGGCCGACATACCAGCAGGTCGGGAAGCCAGGGGTCCGGGTCGTCGTAGCGCAGCGGGGAACCGTCGAGGCGGGTGGCGTGGGCCCCGGCGGCCAGGGCCACCGCCACCGGGGCCGCCGAGTCCCACTGGTACTGGCCGCCGGCGTGGACGTAGATGTCGGCGTCCCCCCGCACCACCGCCATCACCTTGGCGCCGGCGGACCCCATGGGCACGAGCTCCCCACCGAGCTCGTGGGCCAGGCGGACGGCGACCGCCGGCGGTCGGGTCCGGCTGACCACCAGTCGCGGTGGCCCGTCCCGGCGCGTGGCCAACGGCACCGGGTCGGCCGTCGACAAGACGACGTCCTCGGCCGGTAGGGCGACGGCGCCCACCACCGGGACGCCGGCCACGACCAGGGCCACGTGAACGGCGAAGTCGGCCCGGCCCTCGGAGAACTCCCTCGTCCCGTCGAGGGGGTCGACGATCCACAACCGACCATGCCGGTCCAGGTCCGGATGGTCGGCGGCTTCCTCCGACAGCACCGGGTCACCAGGGCGCTCGTGTCCCAACAGGCGGGTGATCGTCTCGTGGGCGCGCCGGTCGCCGTCGCTCGCCAGTCGCTCGCGATCGCGGGCCGGGCGCTCGGCTCGCAGGGCCATGAGCACGTCGGCCGCGGCCCATGCCGCGGCGACGGCCAGGACATGGTCGCCGGCGGACGTGCTGTCGGAGCTCCCCGCGGATGACCTGTCGTCAGGCACGGCCCGCCCGTTCAGCGCGCGCCGTTAACGCCGCCCACACGCGATCGACCTCAGCCACCAACGCGGCGAGCCCTCCGGAGTTGTCGATGACGAAGTCCGCGCCTTCGCGGCGCTGTTCCCGGGTGACTTGCGCCGCCATCCGGGCCTCGGCATCGTCGCGGGCCATGCCCCGTTGGCCGACCAGGCGCTCCAGGGCGGTGGCCACCGGGCAATCGACCACCACCACCACCTCCAGGGCCAGGACCTCGCGGTGAGCCGGGGTCAGCAACGGCACGTCGAAGACGACCACGTGGTCCGACCCCTCCTGCTCGGCTCGGCGCTCGGTCATGACCGCGTGGATGGCCGGGTGGGTGATGGCATTGAGCGCAGCCAGCGACGCCGGGTCCCCGAACGCGGCGGCGGCCAAGGTCGGCCTGTCGATGGTCCCGTCGGGACCGAGGATCTGGCGGCCGAAGCGCTCCACCAGGGGACCGTAGGCGGGGCCGCCGGGAACCACTACCTCACGGGCGATGCGGTCGGCGTCGATGAGCACGGCCCCCCGCTCGACGAGCAGGTCGGCGACGGTCGACTTCCCCGAGCCGATCCCCCCGGTCAGCCCGACGGCGAGCACGTCGGCCACGGTACCTCGTGCCCGCAGCCCTAGGGTCCGGTACCGACCGAGCCGGTGGGCCGGGGGCGGGCCACCACCGGAGCGGACCGTCCGGTCCCCTTTCCGGTAGCCCCGGTCGGATCCGTTCTCGTTCCTCCCACCCCCTCTTCGTGGTACGCGTCGTCCACGTTCACGGCCCAGATGTCGTGTTCGGTGCCATTGGTGATGTTCTCGACGGTGAGCATCGCCGTGAACATCGAATGATCCTGGTTGTTGTACTTGTGCATGCCGTTTCGGCCCACGGGATGGACGTTGCGCACCTCCTGGTCCAGCCATGTCCGAATCGTGTCCACGGCGCCGTGGTACACGTCGTCGTACACCGGATACGCCTTGGGCATGCGAACGACGAAGCCCCGCTCGACGTCACCCGGGGCCACCAGGCCGATCTCCTCGAGCTCGGAGGTGGCCAATGCCACCAGCTCCTCGTCCGGCGACTCCCAGAGCTCGTCGCCCTCGAACACGAAGTACTCGAGCCCGAGGCACGTGCCCCCGTCTTTCACCATGAACGGTGACCAGGCCCCGAAATTCTGGATGCGGCCGACGCCCACGCTCTGTTGATGCACGTAGATCCAGTTGTCCGGGAAGGCGGCACTGTCGGGGACGATCAGGGCGACGACGATGAAATCCCGATACCTGAGCTCGCCGGCCGCGGCCGCCACCTCCGACGGGGCCGGGGGATCCATGGCCCTCACAAGACCCGACAACGGCATCGAGCTGATCACGTGGTCACACTCGACCCGGTGGCGACCATCGGCCGATTCGTAGGTGACGGCACTCGCCCCGGCGGGGCCCCGATGCACGGCCATTACCGACGACGACATCTCCACGCGGCCGCCGGCCGCCACCACGAGGTCCCGGCACGCTTCCCACATCATCCCGGGCCCGTACTTGGGGTATTCGAATTCCCCGATAAGGCTGGTCACCTGCTTCGCCCGATCACCGCGCGCACCCAGGAACCGGGCCCGCATCGGCTCCCAGGCCACCTGGACCAGGGACATCCCCTTGATCCGCTGCGCGCCGAAGTCCGCCGAGAGCTCGGAGGCGGGGACACCCCACACCTTCTCGTTGTAGGTCTTGAAGAAGTGTTCATAGAGCCGACGGCCATACCGGGCGACGACGTAGCCCTCCAAGGTCGTCTGGTCGGCCGGTGGCCGGAGCCGGACCCAGCAGTACGAGGTCACACAGCGCACGGCCTCGAGCGGCCCGAGCGTGCGCAACGCGTGCACCGGTTTGATCGGATAGTCGTAGAACTTGCCGTTGTAGAAGATCCGACTGAGCCGCGGCCGGACCAGGAATTCTCCCGGGGCGAGGATCTCGTGCCACAGGTCGCTGACCGCCTGCACCTTGGTGAAGAAGCGATGCCCACCGATGTCGAACCGCCACCCGTCACGCACCACGGTCCGGCTGATCCCCCCGACGACGTCATCCGCCTCGAGGACCAGGACCCGCCGGCCGGCCTTGGTCAGTTGGTACGCGGCGGTGAGCCCGGCCGGTCCGGCACCGACCACGACCACATCGACGCGACCAGGCGCGACCGGCTCGCGATGCGGCGCCGTCTCCGAGTCCACTCCTGTCCCCCACTCCTCCCGCGCGCCCCGACATCTGCTCGCAGGTGCCGGTACACGTTTGCGGGGTCTACGGATTCGTGAACGCGGGCCCAGCGTAGCCAGCCGGACCAGCGTCGGCCAAGACTCCGACGGCCCGCTCGATACCCACCGCGCCGCGCCCGGGCCCGGCGTCTACCATGCGCCCAGAGCGACACCGGGCCTCGGGCCGGACGCGGCAGAAGGCAGGAGCAGGGGGCAGGTGGCCGACACGGATCGGTACGATCGCAGAACCTTTCTCGGGCGCGGCGCGTCCGGGGCCGCGGCCCTCGCCCTGGCCGGCATCGCGGGGCCGACCCTCCTGTCGGCCTGCAGTTCCTCCTCCTCGTCGTCGTCGGCACCGCGCGTCCTCACACCCGGGATCGGCGTGGGCCAACCTCGCCGGGGTGGCTCGATCACCGTCGGGGTCAACTCGGAGATCGACGGCTTCCTGCCGGCCGACAACCATTTCGACAACTCGGGGACCATCTATGCCAACTCGGTCTACGACACCTTGACGGTGATCGCCGCCGACGGCTCGGCCCAGCCGTACCTGGCCCAGTCGGTGACACCCAACGCGGACCTCACCATGTGGACCGTCGTGCTGCGCTCGGGCGTTTCGTTCCACGACGGCTCACCCCTCACCGCCGACGTCGTGGTGGCCAACTTCCAGTCCCTGCGCCAATCACCACTCACCGGCCCGGCGGTACGAATCGTGAGCGAGGTCACGGCGACAGGGCCCCTGACCGTGGCATTCCACTTCACCGAGCCGATCGTGGCCTTCCCGTACTACATGGCCACGCAAGTCGGATACGTCGTCGCGCTGGCCCAGTTGGACAGCCAAGACGGCTCCGCCCACCCCATCGGGACCGGTCCGTTCATCTACGAGTCGTGGGTGCCCAACGACCATTTCACCGTGCGGCGCAACCCCGGTTACTGGCGCTCGGGCCTGCCGTATCTCGATTCGATCACGTACAAGCCGATCGTCCAGGACCAGTCGCGCGAGTCGTCATTGCTGTCGGGGACCATCGACCTGATGGTGTCGCGTGACCCCCACGCGGTCGCCGACCTGGAGCACAACGCGGGCGTCCAGCTGGTCACCGACGCCGACCGGACCCACGGGCAGAACGACGTGGCCTTCATCTACCTCAACTGCCAGTCCGAGCCCCTGAGCGACCTGACGGTCCGCCAAGCCCTGGCCTACGCCACCGACACCAACGAGATCGCCAAGCTGTTCGGGGCGGGGATCCTCCAACCCATCTCGAGCCCGTTCCCCACCGGATCGCCCTACCGGGCCCCCGACAACGGCTACCCCGCGTTCGACATGGACACGGCCAAGTCGCTCGTGGCCCAAGCCGCACCTCGCCACGGTGGCGCGATCAAGTTCGAGCTTTGCACCATTCCCGACCCGGTCGACTCCGAGGTCATCCAGGCGCTCCAGGCCATGTGGGCCCAGGCCGGCGTCCAAGTGACGGTGAGCCAGATCGAAGAAGTGACCTACATCGACAACCTGGCCCTGGGTGCGTTCCAGGCCTACACCGGCGATCAGTTCGACGCCGACGACCCCGACGAGAACTACGTCTGGTGGAGCCCGACCAATGCGCAGCCGCCGGGCAACATCGCCTTGAACTTCTCCCGCAACGCCGACCCCGAGATCGAGTCGGCGCTCCAGATCGGGCGCACCAACCCCGACCCCGTGGCACGAGCCCAGGCGTATCAGAGCGTCGACACCTTGCTGGCACGCGACCTCCCGTATCTCTGGCTGACCAACGTGGTGTGGTCCATGGCCGGGTCGAACGACGTGATGAACTTCAACAACCCGACCCTGCCGACCGGTGCACCGGCCCAAGGCATGGAGGCGGGAAGCTTCATACCCACCGAGATCTGGCTGCGGTCCTGAGGGTACGGGCGAACCCCTGATGGGCCGCTACCTGGCGATGCGCTTGATCCAGCTGGTGGTCATCATGATCATCTTGTCGTTCGGCGTCTTCATGCTCGTGCACCTGCTCCCGGGCGACCCCACCGACGCCATCCTGGGCCCCAACAACACGCCGACGGCGCACGCCGAGCTCATGAAGCAGCTCGGGCTGAACAAGGGGTTGCTCCAGCAGTACTGGATCTGGATCCACAACGTCTTTCGGGGCGACCTCGGCAAATCATTCCTCACCGGGCAGACGGTGACCAACGCCATCGCCGTGGCCGCGCCCATCGACCTCGAGCTGATCCTCGTCTCCCAGGTGCTGGCCCTGGTCATCGCCATCCCGCTGGCCCTGTTGGCAGCCCGGCGGCCCAACGGCGCGCTCGACCGCGTGGCCACCACCTCATCGTTCGGCATGCTGGCCATCCCCACGTTCGTGGTGGCGGTGGTGATGGTCCTCATCGTGGCCGTCGACATCCACATCTTCCCGGCGACGGGGTACGTGCGGTTCACAACCAGCGCGGCCCAGAACCTGAAGTCGGTCGCCCTGCCCTCGATCGCGCTGGCCTTCGGGTCGATCGCCATCTACTACCGACTCCTGCGCGCCGACCTCATCGCCACCATGCAGGAGGACTTCATCACCATGGCCCGCTCGAAGGGGTTGTCGACGACGTACATCCTCACCCGCCACGCCCTTCGGCCGTCATCGTTCTCACTGTTGGCCGGGGCCGGCATCAGCATCGGATCGCTGTTCACCGGTGCATTCGTCGTCGAGGTCCTGTTCCAGTTGCCCGGGATCGGCTACCAGCTCGTGAACGCCATCTTCGCCCGGGACTACCTGATCGTCCAAGGCATGGCCCTCGTCGCCGCCGTCGGCTACCTCATCATCAATTTCGGCGTCGACATCTTCCTCACACTCCTCGACCCCAGGGTGCGCCGTGCCTGACGGCTTCTCGTCGGAACTGATCGCCCCCACGGAGCTCATGGGCGCCGATGCCGGGTCCGAGGGGGTCCTCGTCGCGGCGCGCTCGGCCCCTCGCCGGCCCGGGGAGCCGACCAAGCACGGCCTCGGGGTCGTGTTCTGGGTCTGTCTCGGATGGGTGGCGCTGCTCATCGTGCTGGCCGTGCTGGCCCCGCTCCTCCCGATCAAGAACCCGAACTTCCAGGACTACACCGCCGTCAACGTTGGTCCGACCCTGCATCACCTCCTCGGAACCGACGACCTCGGGCGCGACCTGCTCAGCCGCATCATCTGGGGCTCGCGCGCGTCGCTCACCATCGGCTTCGTCTCGGTGGCCCTCGGCCTCCTCCTGGGCGGTCCCCCCGGCCTGTTCGCCGGGCTCAAGGGCGGCGTCGGCGACTCGCTGCTCAATGCCTGGTTCTTCGTCCTCCTCGCCTTCCCTCCGCTCCTCGCCATCCTGGTCATCGAGGCGTTCTGGGGAGTGTCGCTATTCAAGCTCGTGATCATGTTCGCCTTCATCGCCGCGCCCCAGTTCTTCCGGGTCATCCGGGCGACGACCCTGTCGTTCGCCAATCGCGAGTTCGTGGTCGCGGCTCGCACCATGGGGGCGCGCACCGGACGTATCGTCCTGCGCGAGATCCTGCCCAACATCGTCCCGGCGGCGATCTCCTTCGCGCTGCTCGGCGTGGCCATCGCCATCATCGTGGAGGGTTCGCTGGCCTTCCTCGGGCTGTCGATCCAGCTCCCGACGGCATCGCTCGGCAACATCGTCAATGCCGGCGTCCAGAACAACAATCTGCGCTACAACCCCTACATCGCCCTGTGGCCGTCGTTGTACATCTTCCTCCTGCTCGTGGCCCTGAACCTCATGGCCGACCGGCTCCGGGCCCGATTCGACGTCCGCGAGGTCCGGCTGTGAGCCGACCACGTCGCACCCCCCCGTCGTTCGTCGACGCGTCCGCGCTCTCGGGCCCCCTGCTCGAGGTCCGCGACCTCGCCACGCACTTCCACACCGAGCGCGGCGTCGTCCGGGCGGTCGACGGCGTGTCGTTCACCCTCGGGCGCGGCAAGACCCTGGGCGTGGTGGGCGAGTCGGGCGCGGGCAAGACGGTACTCGGCCGGTCGATCATGGGCCTGCTCCCCGGTGCCCGCGTCGAGCGCTCCGGGACCGTGCGCCTGGCCGGTCACGAACTCACCACCATGACGGTCCGGGAGTTGCGCCAGGTGTGGGGGACCCAGGTTGCCATGATCTTCCAGGACCCGATGACCGCCCTCAACCCCGTCGTGCGCATCGGCCGCCAGATCACCGAAGGCCTGCGCCAGCGGGTCGGCCTCGACAAGAAGGCGGCGCACGAGACGGCGATCGTCCTGCTCACCTCGGTGGGCATCCCCTCCCCCGAGGAGCGAATGCAAAACTATCCGCACGAGCTTTCCGGGGGGATGCGCCAGCGAGTGATGATCGCCATCGCTCTGGCCTGCGGGCCTCGGCTGCTGCTGGCCGACGAGCCGACTACCGGGCTCGACGTCACTATCCAGGCACAGATCCTCGCCCTCCTCTCCGCCCAGCAGCGCGAGCGCTCCATGGCCATGATCCTGGTCAGCCACGACCTGGGCGTGGTCGCCAACCGCGCCGACGACATCGTCGTCATGTATGCCGGGAAGGTCGTCGAGCAGGCGCCGACGACCACGCTCTTCGCGCTGCCCCGGATGCCCTACACCGAGGCGCTGCTGCGCTCCATCCCCAAGCTGGCCGACCCCAGCCACACGCGCCTGCGCGTCATCCCGGGCCGGCCCCCGGACCTCGCCGCCACGGCAGCGGGATGTCGCTTCGCCCCCCGGTGCCCCTACGTCCAAGGGCGCTGCCGCACGGAGGCCCCGCCGCTGCGCACCGCCGGCCCGGACCACCTGTTCGCCTGTTGGGTCCCGGTGGGGTCGCCGCAGTCGGGCGAGGCCCTGCTGTCGAACATCGCCGCCGGTGTTCCTGCGGCCGTCGCCTTCAGCGCGTCGCAGGGTGCGGGCACCCGGGTCGCCGTCAGATCGGGCGCCGAGGCCGATTTCTCCGCGCCCGGGATCGGGACGCCTTCTCCGCAGCGAGACGCGTGATGGCGGGGAGCGGGACGGCCCAGCTGCGCACCGGAGAGATGGAGTTGCGCGTCGAGCACCTCGCGGTCGAGTTCGGCCCCGCCAAGCGCCGGGTGCAGGCCGTGTCGGACGTGAGCCTCGACGTCGCCCCGGGCGAGACACTGGGTCTGGTGGGAGAGTCGGGGTGCGGCAAGTCCACCACCGGACGGGCCATCGCCCAGGTCCAGCGGCCGAATGCCGGATCCGTCGTCTTCGAAGGCCAAGAGCTCACCGGCCTGGGCGTCGAGGAGCTCCGCCGGGCGCGCACGAAGCTCCAGATGGTCTTCCAGGACCCCATCTCGTCGCTCAACCCGCGTCGGCGGGTACTCGACGCGGTGATCGAGCCCCTGGCCATCTGGGGGGTGGGCACCAAGGACGAGCGCCGGGAGCGGGCCCGGGCCATGCTCGAGGCCGTCGGCGTCGACCCCGACCACGCCGCCGGCCGGCGCCCGATCGAATTCTCCGGCGGCCAGTGTCAACGGATCAGCATCGCCCGCGCTCTCATGCTCGAGCCCCGGCTCCTCGTCTGCGACGAGCCGGTCTCGGCCCTCGACGTCTCGGTCCAAGCGCAGATCCTCAACCTCCTCGAGGACCTGAAAGCGAGCCATGGGTTGACCATGGTGTTCATCGCCCACGACCTGGCCGTGGTCAAGAACATCAGCGACCGGGTGGCGGTCATGTACCTCGGCAAACTGTGCGAGATCGCCGCGCCCGACGTGCTGTACCGGGAGCCCGCCCACCATTACACCGCCGCCCTGCTCGCCTCGATCCCCGATCCCGACCCGAACTCCTCGCCCCTCGAGTACGCACCCGTCACCGGTGAGCTGCCCTCTCCCATCGACCCGCCCTCGGGGTGCCGGTTCCGGACCCGCTGCGGACGCGCCGAGCTACGGTGTGCAGCCGAAGAGCCCGAGATGCAGCCCGTGGGCCCCGACCATTTCGTGGCCTGTCACTTCCCTGTAGCCCGATCGGCCACCGGTACGCCGGCACCGGCCGTCGCCGGCACCGACCCGGGTGCCACCGGCCCGAACAGCGCCCCGGGCTGACCCGGGGCGGCGGTGCCTCAGCCCTCGGCCGGGCCCGGCGTCTCGCTCGGGGCGGCGGCCTCCACCGCGGCGGCGGACGGCTCGCCAGGTGCAGCCGCAGCATCCGGTGCATCCGGTGCATCCGGTGCAGCCGGTGCAGCCGGTGCAGCCGGTGCAGCCGGTGCAGCCGCAGCATCGGTCGGCGTGTCCACATCGGCCCCGGCCTCACCAGCGGCCGCACTTTGCTGGGCGGCGAACTCCGCGGCCCAGGCCGCCTGCGCCTCGGTCTCCGGTGTGAACTCGGAGCCCTGGTAGTCGTAGCCGATGTAGTTGCCCTGCTCGTCGTAGGCGTGCTCGCCGAAGGCCTCACGGTATTCCTCGGACACCTCACCGCCCTCGGCCGCCTGCTTGATGGACAAGCTGATGCGACGACGCTGCAGGTCGATGTCGATGATCTTCACCCACAGTTCCTCGCCGGGAGTGACCACCTGCTCGGGCAGGTCGACATGATGGCCGGCCATCTCCGAGATGTGGACCAGGCCCTCGATGCCGTCGCCCACCTGGACGAAGGCCCCGAAGGGCACCAGCTTGGTGATCCGGCCGTATACCAGTTCGCCCACCTGGTGGGAGTTGGCGAAGTCCTGCCACGGGTCGGTCTGGGTGGCCTTGAGCGAGAGGCTGATGCGCTCCTTGTCGAGATCGACGTCGAGCACCTCGACATCGACCTCGTCGCCGACCGACACCACCGACGAGGGATGGTCCACGTGCTTCCACGACAGCTCGGACACGTGGATGAGCCCGTCCATGCCGCCGAGGTCCACGAAGGCACCGAAATTGACCACGGAGGAGACCGTGCCCCGACGACGCTCGCCCGCCTTCAGGTTGACCAGGAACTCGCCACGCTGTTCCTTCTGGGTCTCCTCGAGCCAGGCCCGGCGCGACAACACGACGTTGTTCCGGTTGCGGTCGAGCTCGATGATCTTCGCCTCGATGCTTCGCCCCACATAGGGCTGGAGCTCGCGCACCCGGCGCAACTCGACGAGCGATGCCGGGAGGAAGCCGCGCAAGCCGATGTCGACGATGAGTCCACCCTTGACCACTTCGATGACCGGTCCCTTGACCATGCCATCGGAGTCCTTGATCCTCTCGATCGTCCCCCAGGCGCGCTCGTACTGGGCGCGCTTCTTGGAGAGGACCAAACGGCCTTCTTTGTCCTCTTTCTGGAGGACGAGCGCTTCGATGTGGTCGCCGAGGCTCACGATCTGCTCGGGGTCGACGTCGTTGCGGATCGAGAGCTCGCGCGAGGGAATGACGCCCTCGGACTTGAAGCCGATGTCCAAGAGGACTTCGTCTCTGTCGATCTTCACCACCGTGCCCTCGACGATGTCGCCGTCGTCGAACTCGACGATGGTGGCAGTAACGGCGGCCTCCAGGGCCGCGTCGCCGAGGTCGTCTTCGACGATCGTGCGGGGCACGTAGGCGCCGGTCTCGTCGAAGCTGCCCATGGGGCCGCCCGGGAGCAGGGCGACGGCGCCGGGAACGTCTTCGGCAGCCGTGGTGGTGGGGGTCAAAGGTGCTGGTGCGCCGGACATGCCGGCCGCGTCGTCGGACATGGGACTTCGCTACTCGCTTTCGGTATGGGAATCCCCGCGCCTCGAGAGGTGCGCGGGCTCGGGCCGTCGGGTGACGCCCAACGACCCAGGTTACCAAACTGCGGGGCCCACACCCCACGGCGGACGCGGCGCCGGGCCACGGGTCGGCTCATCCGGGAGCAGGCCCCGGACGACGATCAGCGACCCAGGAGCCGTCGTACGGCGCGCGTCGGCGCACCCGTGGCCTTGTCGGAACCGGCCGGTGCCTCTTTCGGCGCGGGGCGTAGCAACGGAGGAGGGTGAGCGATCGCGCCCGTCGCGCCCGTCACCTCGCTCGCCTCGGTCGTTCCGGTGCGTCCGCCTTGTCCGTGTCCATCGCGCCGACGTGCGCTGAACCGGGCGATCCGACGCCACGCCTGCCGCGGCGCGTCGACGACCACGAGCAAGGTGACGCCCACGACGATCAACACCACACCGGCCACGCTCAGCCAGGACGATACGGCTGTGGCCAGGCCGGGCGCGAGATGGCTCATCGGGCCATTCTCCCAGGCATACCCGTGCGACCCGCCGGTGCACCGGCGGGCGGCGGCGCAGCGCGCCATCCGGCCCGAAGCGCCCGGCCCGTCACCCGAGCTTGAGCACCCCCGAGCTGATCGGGATCGATGCGAGCCCTGGGCCCGAGCACTCCCCGAGGATCTGGGTCGTGCTCTCGGTCGTGAAGGCCGACGCGCTCGAGTCCGCCCCGTGATTGGCCCCCGCGAACGAACCGGTCACTTTCGCGCTGTGGCCGGTGCCGGGGAAGAGGAACCCGGTTCCCCCGGCCTCGGTGGGCGAATATCCCGAGAAGCTCACGACGCTCGGCTCGATGGTGTCGGGGTCCCAATTCACGGTGGCCGTGAGCGGACGCGAGTTGAGCAAGGCCACACAGCTACTGGACCCACTGGTGTTGTGCACCGTGGCCGTGCCGGAGACGACCTTGGTCACGTCCGAGCCCGAGGTCGTGCATTCGGTCGACGTCAGGGTGATGGTCGTGGTGTCGGTGGCCGACCCGCTCAGGGTGAGCGGCGGGGAGAAGTCGGCCGTTCCGGTGATGTTCTGGCACGTGATACTGCCGGTGGCCGGTCCGGTGGCCGCGCTGGAGCCCCCTCCACAGCCAGCCAGCGCGAGCGCCAGCAATCCGGAAACACAGGGCACGCTGATCGCTGCGGTCGGGCGTCGTGTCATGGCGCTTGATTCCCCCTGTCGGTCGCGCCGACGTTGCCAGCACGCCGTGGACCCGTCAAGTGCGGTTCCTCCGCGTCAGCCCTTGGCGTCAGCCCTTGGCGTCAGCCCACGACGCCCCCCACGCGCTGGACACCTCCAGGGGGACGCTCAACCCGGCATCGTCGGCCACCGCCGCCATCGTCTTGGGTACCACGTCGCCCACGACGGTCTCCTCGTCGGCCGGGACCTCCACCAGGACCTCGTCGTGGACCTGGAGCACGAGGCGCGCCACGAGGGCACGCTCTTCGAGCACCCGATCGAGATGGACCAGCGCCACCTTGAACACGTCGGCAGCCAGTCCCTGGATTCCGGCGTTCATGGCCTGGCGTTCGGCCGCCAGGCGCAGACCCCGGTTGGGCGAGTGCAGGTCCGGCAGCGGGCGGCGGCGGCCGTAGAGGGTCTCCGTATACCCCTTGGCACGGGCTTCTTCCACCGTCGCGTCCATGTAGGCGCGCACCGCGGGAAAGGCGGCAAAGTAGGCGTCGAGGATCTCGGCCGCCTCCGCGGTGTCGATGGAGAGGCGCTGACCGAGGCCGAACGCCTCCATCCCGTAGGCGAGCCCGTACGACACCATCTTGGCCTTGCTGCGCTGCGCCACCGTGACCTCGCCGGGGTCCACGCCGAAGACGCTGGCCGCGGTGGCCCGGTGGATGTCGTGGCCCTCGGCGAACGCGCTCACGAGCCCCGGGTCCCCCGACAGGTGGGCCAGCACGCGCAGCTCGATCTGGTCGTAGTCACAGATGAGCAGCCGGCAACCCGTGGCCGGGACGAACACCCCTCGCAGACGCCGTCCTTCTTCCGAGCGCACCGGGATGTTGTGGAGGTTGGGACGGTCCGACGACAGCCTGCCGGTGCGGGCCACGGTCTGGTTGAAGCTGGCGTGGATGCGCCCGTCCGGCGCGATCTCGGCCAGGAGGCTCTCGCCGTAGGTCGAGCGCAGTTTCTCGACCTCCCGATAGCGCAACAGCGTGTCCACCACGGGATGCGCGCCCCGCAGGCGCTCGAGGGTGGCTGCGTCGGTCGAGTACCCCGTCTTGGTCTTCCGTCCCGGGGCAAGGCCGAGACGCTCATAGAGGACGGCGCGCAATTGCGACGTGGAATTCACGTTGAACTCCTCGCCGGCGAGCTCGTGGATCTCGTGCTCGAGCCGGCTGGCCTCGCCGTCGAGCTCGTCGGCCAGATGCTTGAGTGCAGTGGCATCCACCTTGATGCCCAGTACTTCCATCCGGGCCAACACCCGCACGAGTGGCCGTTCGATCTCGTCGTGGAGCTTGGTCAACCCGGCCGCGGCGAGCGCGCGCCGCATGGGCTCGACGACGGCGGCAAGTGCGACCGCCTGGCGGGCGGCGCGCTCGGCGGTGTCGTCGCCATCCGTCCCGTCGAGGTCCAGCTGGCCGGCGGCGGCCGCTCCCACGCCCGAGTCGAGGGCAATGCCGAGGTGGGTGTCGACGACGTCCTCGAGGCGATACCGGCCGCTCGAGGGGTCGAGGAGATAGGCGGCCACGGCACTGTCGAGCTCCAGTGCGGCAATGTCCACCCCCGAGGGGAGCAACCAGCGCATGAGCTCCTTGACGCCATGGCCGACCACGCCCATGGCGCCCGGTCCCACCAACGAGCCCAGGGCGGCGAGTACGCCGGGCTCGGCCAGCGACTGCTCGTCGAGCCACAGGGGTGGCCCAGCCTCCACTCCGGTGGCGAGGGCCAACCCGGCGAGGGGCGATCGGCCCGGATCACCGAACCAGACCGGGGCGAGGGCCAGCGGCCCGGCCGTCTCGGCCAAGGCGCCGAGGGCGGCCGCAGCCGCTGCGGCCCCGGCCGGCGCCATGGGCGCCACCCCCGTCAGGTCGAGACCCGGCCCGCCGGGCCCCAGGCGACCCGGTCGTGCCAATTCGTCGTGCTCGCCCGTGCCGATGATCGGCGCGAGCCGGCCCCATGCCGAGCGGAGCTCGAGCTCCGTGAAGGTGGTCCGCACCACGTCGGCGTCCCAGCGACCGAGGGCCAGGTCGTCCAAACCGACGTCGAGGTCCATGTCGCGCACGAGCGGGATCACCCGGGCATTGCGGCGGACCATCTCCTCGGCGTCGACCAAGTTCTCGCGCAACTTGGGCGTGAGCTCGTCCACGTGGGAGAACACGCCGTCGAGGTCGCCGTAGGTGTTGACGAGCTTCGCCGCGGTCTTCTCGCCGACTCCCCGGACGCCGGCCAGGTTGTCCGAGCTGTCCCCGCGCAGCGCGGCCAGCGCGGGATACGCCGCCGGGCGCACGCCCGTTCGCGCTTCGATGCCGTCCTCGTCATAGAGCACCGTGTCCGAAATCCCACGCTTGGTGTAGAGGACCTTCACGTGCGGGTCCTCCACGAGCTGGAACGCGTCGCGGTCCCCCGTCACCACCACCACGTCGAGCCCGGCGTCGCGGGCCCGGGTGGCCATCGTGGCCAGGATGTCGTCGGCCTCGTAGCCGGGGACCTCGATCGTGGTGATGCCCAAGGCGTCCAAGACGTCGTGCACCAGGGCGAACTGGGGCAGCAGGAGGTCCGGGGTGTCGGGCCGGTTCCCCTTGTAGTCGTCGACGATCTCGTCGCGAAAGGTCGGCTCGGGTCGGTCGAAGGCGACGGCCATGCCAGCGGGGTCCTGGTCGCGCAGCAACATCACCAACATCGAGGTGAAGCCGTGCACCGCATTGGTGACCTGGCCCGACTTGGTGGCCAGGTCGATGGGCAAGGCGAAGAAGGCCCGGAACACGAGGGAGTTCCCGTCGAGCAGGTACAGCGGCCCCCGGCGAGCCGTCGCCGTCACTGGTGCACCGGGGGGCCGGGTTCACCGGGAGCAGGTTTCACCGGGTGGCGGTCAAGGGGTCAGCGCGCCGTCGAGGATCTCCTGGGCCACCGCCGCCATCCGGGTGCGGCTCGTCATCGCCGTCTTCTGGATGAACTGGAAGGCGTCGGACTCCCCCATGCCGTGCTGGTCCATGAGCACGCCCTTGGCCCGGTCCACCATCCGGCGCGTCTCGAGCTTGTCCTCGAGAACGGCCTTCGCCTCGATGAGGCGGGCGTGCTCCTCCTCGATGGCCCGGAACTCCTCGTAGCGGGCCAAGGCCACGTCGATGGCCGGGACCAGCTCGGCACGTTGGAAGGGTTTCACCAAGTAGGCCACCACGCCGGCGTCACGGGCCTCTTCGATGAGGTTGCGCTGGCTGAAGGCGGTGAGGATGAGGACCGGGACGCGTTGGTGCGCAGTGATCTGGCGGGCCGCCTCGATCCCATCGATACCGGGCATCTTGACGTCCAGGATCGCCAGGTCTGGTTCCAACGAACGCGTCAGCTCGACCGCCTCGTCGCCGCGACCGGTCTCGCCGACCACTTCGTAGCCTTCGGACTCCAAGATCTCTTTGAGGTCGAGCCGGATGATGGCCTCGTCCTCGGCGATGACCACGCGTTTACCCATGCGGGGGTCCCCTCCTGTCGGTGACCGTCAGGCTATGTCGGATCGACGACGAGCTGGCCGAGGAGTTCGTCCTGGCGAACCTCGAGCTCGGCCACGGACTCGACCAGGGCCGCCCGCGCCCGGTTGGCCGCATCGGCGTGGCGCTGAGCGTCGGAGTACTCGTGCGCCGCGATCGGGGTCTCCGACACCAGCGAGCGCAGCCGGGCGTCGTCGGCCGCGTCGTTGAGCACGACGAGCTGCTCGTCGAGGATGGCCAGCTCCTGGCGGGCACGCAGGAGCCGGCTGTGGACGTCGCGAAGCGAGCGTTCGACGATGGACCGGCGCATGTGGATCCCAATTGTACGGCCCCCCGGGCCTTACGGCCGGCCCGGCCGGCCCGGCCGGCCCGGCCGGGCCGGCCGTCCAGGACGCCCCGGCGCCCGGACCAGCTCGACGGCGCTGGTCACCGAGGCCAGCGCATCGCGATCGGGGTCGGGGCCCACGCCCGGGTCCTGGTGGAGGGCCACCCGTCCCCGGTCCATGGTCGGCGTGCCGAACGGATCGTCCTCGAGGAACCGGGGCCCGCCCGAGACGTCGCCCACCAGGGTGAATCCGGGGAGTCCGGCCAGTGCGGCGTTGGCCGCCCGTCCGAGCCCGGTCTCGAGCATCCCGCCGCACCAGGCGTCGACGCCACGGCGACGACAGGCGTCGTGGGCCTCCACGGCCCGCAACGGCCCGCCGAGCGGGCCGGCTTTCACGCACACCACGCGACAAGCGCCGAGGCCCAGTGCGGCTTCCAGACGCCCGAGCGAGGTGATCGACTCGTCCAGACATACCCGGGTTCGGATCTTGGCGGCCAGGGCGGCGTGCCCGGTCAGGTCGTCGGCGGGCAAAGGCTGCTCGAGACAAGCGAGGCCGAGGTCGTCGAGGCCGGCCAGGACACCGGCGTCCTCGAGGCGGTAGGCGCCGTTGGCGTCGACCTGGAGGACGAGGTCGGGGAACCGGTCGCGCACGGCGGCCACGGGCACGACGTCGGCACCGGGAGCGATCTTGAGCTTCACCCGGACATAGCCCGCCTCCACCAGCGCACCGACCCGCTCGACCAGCTCGGCGGGCGAGGAGGCCAACCCGGCCACCGCTCCCGCGGGCACCGACGCAGCTTCCACACCGAGCCAGGTGGCCAACGATCGCCCGGCGGCGCGCAAGGAGGCGTCGAGGACGGCCATCTCGAGCGCCGCCTTGGCCATGTGGTGGCCGCGCACCCCGGCCAGCATCCCGCGCACCTCGTCGGGAGCGATGGCCGCGCCAGGCCCCGTCAGCAGCCGAGGGACGAGATGGCTGCGCAGCACTTCCCACGCCCCCCAGGCATACTCGGGCGCGTAGGTCGGGGCGCGCAGCGCCGTGCACTCGCCCCATCCCTCGCCGTCGTCGGTGAGAAGGCGCACCACCACCGCCGGGCGCTCGGTCTCGTCGTCGGCCGCGCCGACATGGGGGTGGCGCAGGTGCAGCGAGAGCATGCGCAGCTCGACGCCGTTGACTCGCATCGGGCGCAGCCTACGGGCACGGGTAGGCTGCCTCCGCGCCGGCCCGGATGGCGGAATGGCAGACGCGAGGGCCTCAAAAGCCCTTGTCCTTCGGGGCGTGCGGGTTCGAGTCCCGCTCCGGGCACGCACGGCGCCGGGCACGTTGCCCCCAGCCCGTTGCCCGCGGCGCTCCTCAGGGCTCACGGCGCACCACGGCGACGACGGCCAAGAGGTCGCGGTGCTCGCTGCCCCGGCCCGGACCGGTACGAATGGAGGTGACCACGACCCCGCTGCTCGTGAGGACGTGGTCGATGCGCACGAGCGGAGGGAGCAGGGGGAACTGCTGCGACCATGTCATGTCGAGGGCATGGCCCCGCGCCGCCGCCGCGTCGGTCAACCCGGTGGCCAAGATGACGCGAAACCCCCTGTTGTTCCAGGTGGCATTGAAGTCCCCCACCATGAGGAGTGGTCGCGGATGCACTCGTCGCAACGTGTCGTCGACACCGGCGAGCTCTCGGGACCAGTCGTGCCAGTCGGGGGGCACCGGAGCGGTCGTGTGGACGACCCAGAGCGGCACCACCCCCGACGGCAGTTTCAGTGTGGTTCGCCAGAGGTAGCTCAGGCCATCGAAACGAGACTCGGTGACCGGCCCGAGTGCGTACCGGCTGGCGATCATGACGCCGCGCGAGCCACCTTCGTCTTCCTGGTAGACGTGTGGGAGCAATGTCAGTGCTCCGTCGGCGGCGAGCTGGCGCTCGTCGATCGAATGGAACTCTTCCAACGTCACGAGATCGGGCCGAAACGCTCGGATCTGTGCCGCATAGCCCGTCATGTCCAGGTTGTAATAGGTCACGTTGGCGTCGAACAAGCGAAGCATCTCCGCCCCTTGGACGCTGGCCGGGATCGGCACGGTCGCCGTCAGCTCGGGGGCGACGAAGGCGATCTGGAGACCCACGATCGCCACGGACGCCGCCGCCAGCCACCAGCGTCGACAGGCGATAGCGACGGCGGCGATCGCCCATGCCGGCAGGTACACGAACAAGGTGAAGGCGTTGAGGATGACGAGCACTTGCAGCGTGTCCCAGGCGACGACCCGCAACAGGGCGACCAAGGCGAGAGCGCCGATGATGACCCAGGCGACGACGTGGAGCACGCCGGCGACCGACCGGGCTCGCGAGTTGCTCGCTCCTGTTCTCGGACCGCCTCTCACCGACACGACGTCGCCCAGACCCACGCCAGATGATTTCACCGGAATCTCCGGTCATCCCCCCCACGAACATCTGCGACTGGTCGCAGGTGTACCGCTGGGTGGCCTCCCTACAGCGCGACGCGGACGATCACCGGCACGTGCGGCACCGCGTCGGAGATCTCGCTGCAGCGCAAAGACCCTCCCCCCATCGCCGGCGCGAGGACGAGCCGGCGCCGACATCGAACGCTGGCCATGAGAGCGGCGCTTGAGCGAAATACCACGCTCCGTAGCTTATCTCCTACTTGTGGTGGTGCTTTCTCCCCGGGTCGGTCGGTTGGCAGCCGAGAACTTCGCAAAGTGACCCCCGAGGACCGTTTCCGCATGGACGACCACTATTCGTGGCCATTACTCTGTGCAGATCCTTCGCTGTGTGGTCAGTGAGGCGAAGGGGGACGGAGCGCGGCCAACGGCCGACGTGACCGTCGGGGTCCTTGGGGGGGACCGAGATGGTCGACATCGGGCAGGGGCAGTCCACACAGCCGTACGTCGCCGTCAACGGCCATGCTCTCCCGTCGCGCGCCGCGCCCCGGATGACGGTCACCGTCATCATCCCGACACTCGACGAGGAGACCAACATCGGCTGGGTCCTTTCGCAGCTGCCCGACTTCGTGACCCAGGTCGTCGTCGTCGACGGGCGGTCGCGGGATCACACGGTCGAGATCTCACGTGCGGCCCGACCCGACGTCGTCGTCGTCGACGAGCAGCGCCCCGGCAAGGGCGCCGCCCTACGCGCTGGGATCGCCGCCGCAGACGGCGACTACGTCGTGACGCTCGACGGTGACGGGAGCATGGCACCCGACGAGATCGCCCGCTTCCTGCGCCTCCTCGACAACGGATTCGAGCTTGTCAAAGGGTCCCGCTTCATGGCGGGGGGGGCATCGAGCGACATCACGCCCGTTCGTCGCTTCGGCAACGGCCTCCTGGTCGGATTCGTGAACCTCCTGTTCCGTTCGAATTTCACCGACCTCTGCTACGGCTTCTGTGCGTTCCGTCGGGACAGCTTCACGCGTCTCGACCTCCAGGCCGATGGTTTCGAGATCGAGACCGAGATCGCGTTACAGGCGGTCAAGTGCGGACTCTCGGTCACCGAAGTGGCATCGTCCGAGCTCGTGCGCCGTTCGGGGGTCTCGCACCTGCGCGTCGTGCGTGACGGGATGCGGGTCATGCGGACCGTGGTCCGCGAGCGGCTCACGCGACCGGCGAGCCGACCTCGACGAGCGAATCGGCCGGCGCCGGCGCCGGCGGTGGCGATGGGAGCCGACGTGGAAGCGACCACCCCTCGGGTCTGTGTGGTCGGGCCAAGCGCCCACTTCCTGAGCGGAATCACCTATTTCACATACGGTCTCGTCGAGGCTCTGGCCGAGGGATCTGAAGTCTCCGCCCTCTTCATGCGCCGCCTCCTCCCCAGCCGCCTGTACCCCGGCCATGCTCGAGTGGGCCAGGCGCTGACCGAACTCCGCCTCCCGTCGTCGGTACCCGTCTTCGACGGGGTCGACTGGTCCTGGTGGCCGAGTCTTATCGGCGGCCTCCGGTTCCTCAGGGCACGCAAACCCGATGTCGTCGTGTTGCAATGGTGGACCGCTTCGGTCCTGCACTCGTATCTCGTGCTCGCCCTCGCGGCCCGCTCGCACGGTGCACGAATTGTGGTTGAGTTCCATGAGGTGCTCGATGTCGGGGAGAGCCAACGTCCATGGGTTGCTCGCTATGCGCGCATGGTAGCGCCACGCCTGTTCCGACTCGCTTCGGCCTACGTCGCGCACTCGGAACATGATCGAGAGCTGGTGTGCAAAGCCTATGGCCTCTCGGCCGAGCTCGTCCGGGTCGTCCCCCATCCGGCCTATCCATTCCCCGGAGCGAACGACCGTGACGCGGCATCACGAAACGGGTCTCACGATGAATGTCACTTGCTCTACTTCGGCGTCATCCGACCGTTCAAGGGCGTCGAAGACCTCCTGAGCGCCTTCGCCCTCCTCTCGGAAACAGAGGTCCGTGGCTACCGGCTCACGGTGGTGGGCGAGACGTGGGAGGACTGGACGCTTCCCGCGCAACGAATCGCCGACCATCCGTATCGGGACCGGATCACGTTCGTCAATCGGTACGTGACCGATTCCGAGGCTCGCCACCACTTCGCCGCGGCCGACGTCGTCGTCCTGCCCTACCGGAGATGTTCGCAGAGCGGACCGCTCCATGTGGCCATGGCCTGCGGGTTGCCGGTCGTTACCACCAACGTGGGCGGATCGCTCGAGGCGGCGGGAACCTACGCGGGGAGCGTGTTCGTCGATCCGGCAGATCCGGTGGCGCTGCTCGCCGGCATCAAAGCCGGCCGAAGACTGCGTGGCCAACGGTTCTTGGCCCCCACAGACTGGCCGGCGACAGTCAAGGCCTTCCACGCGCTGATCGCTGAGATCGCCGTTCGGTCGGTCGAAAGGCATTCGAGGTCGCTCCCGTGAAGATCGCGCTGGTATCTCCACGCTACGAGCCCGTCGTCGGCGGGTTGGTGACCCACGTCGCCGAGTTGGCCAAGCGGATCGGCGCCGCCGGTCATCAGGTGGAGGTGCTCACCCAGGAGCACCGCAGCTCCGAGCTGCCGGCAGTCGAGACGGTCGACGGCATCGTCATCCGTCGCTTTGCCATCCTCGGCACCGGTGACCGCCACCCGCAGGCGCCGGGATTATGGCGCTGGTTGGCCGGCACCTCGGCCACCTACGACCTGATGCACGCCCATTGCTATCACGCGACCCCGGCCCTCGCCGCGGCTCTCACTGGCGGCCGACCGCTGGTGGTGACGCCGCATTATCACGGGTCCGGGCATACTCGCCTCAGTCGTGTCGCTCACGTCCCGTACCGGTTGGCCGGTCACCGAATCTTCAGCCGGGCCGACCGAGTCATCTGCGTGAGCGAGGCCGAGGCGACACTGGTGCGCCGACGCTTTCCTCGGTCCGCCGCTCGCATCACCGTCATCCCCTGTGGCGTGGACAGCGACGAGCTGCGAGGGGCCACTCCGTTCACCGCCGACGGCACGATCGTCCTCTCTGCCGGACGGCTCGCGCCCTACAAGCACGTTTCCAGCGTGTTGCCCGCACTTCGGCTCCTGCCCGACGACTTCCGGTTCGTCGTTGCCGGTGATGGGCCTGCGCACCGGCAGTTGGCTCGGATGGCCGACCGGTACGGACTTGTGCACCGCACCACCCTCCTCGGCACCATCCCCCGCGACGAACTGTGCCGATGGTTCCGAACGGCATCGGTCTTCGTCACGTTGTCCGACCACGAGGCGTTCGGCATCTCGCTGCTCGAAGCCCTGGTCGCCGGGAGCAGCGTCGTGGCGTCGGACATCCCCGCCCATCGAGAGGTCGCCGCGCTGGCGGCGCCGGGCGCGGTCCAGCTCATCTCCGAACGCGACGGCCCGGCGAAGCTCGCCGAGGCCATCGCCCGGGCAGCGAGGACGGCGGTCGGCCCGGTGGCCACCGTGCCGACGTGGGATGCGATTGCCGAGTCGACGATGGCCCTCTACGAGTCGCTCGTCGACAGGCCACGGCCGGCCCCATCCGAATTCGCCGGTGACGCGCCAGGGCCTCGTGACGAAGTTGGTCGAGGCTGTTGACATGACCGCGACCAGACTGGATCATCCGAACACGACCGTGCCCTTGTGGGAATCGCGCCAGGCGGCACTCGACCTGAACACCTTGCTGGCGGACGAGTCGCACAACGGTCGCCCACCGTCCCCCGCCGACCGCCTTCAACCACCACCTCCGTCAGGCAACCAGCAGCAAAAGCCCGACATTCGCCCCTCGACCGTGCTGTACGCGCTGGGGCCGGGCCTCGGTCTCGTCGCCGGCACGGCGCTGTTGTGCGTCGCCTATTCCTGGGCCGCCACCCGACCACCGGGGAACCTCGAGTTCTTGCTGTTCTGGCTGGGTGAGCTCGCCGCGATCGTGCCCCTGGCGGCGCGGCTCTCCCGAGATGGGCCCAGCCGATCGCAGCGGCTCGCCCTCGTCGCCGCCGCCGGGCTCTTCTCGTTCGTCCCGAAGTTCCTTCGGGACCCGTCGGCGCCGCTCTTTCACGACGAACTCGTGCATTGGCACGAAGCACAGGCCGTGTTTCAGGCCGGCCATCCCTTCGTCCCCTCCACCTTGATTTCGCTCATTCAATACTTTCCCGGCCTAGCGACGTTGACGGCGAGCTTGCAGAACCTGACCGGACTGTCCACCTTCCAGGTGGGGACGGTCCTGTTGTGGCTTCTGCACCTGCTCGCCTTGATCGGCGTCTTCGTGCTCGTCGAGCGATTGACGAACTCCAGTCGCGCCGCGGGGATCGCCGGTCTCGTCTACGCCGTCAGTCCCGCCTTCATGTTCTTCGACGCCCAGTTCTCCTACGAGTCATTGGCCATCGTGTTCTTCATCTGGGTGCTCGTGTGCATCGTCGAGCTCCAGGCCGCAGGATCATCCACCAGGCAGCAGGGCGTGTGGTTCGTCGTCGGCCTCATCCTGGCCCTCGCGTGCGTGGTGACCCATCACGTGACGACGTACGCGCTGGTGCTTGCCCTCGTGGCCATAAGCGTCGCAACAACGTTCCGCCGTCGTCGAGACTCGCAAGCGCGCCACCTCGCCCGACTCACGTGGGCCTTCACAGGCACTGTGGCTTCCGCCGCCGCCGCCTGGCTGGTCTTTGTCGCGCCTGGCACTTTGAACTACCTGGCTCCGCACCTCAAAGGGGGCGTGACCGGCCTCCTGGACCTCGTGCGCGGCGGGACCGGCCCTCGGTCGCTCTTCCAGGGCAGCTCGCTGCCTGGCTATGAACGCGCCGCGGCCTTCCTCACCCCGGTCGTCCTCCTCCTCGTCGTCGCCTTTGCCCTCTGGAGGATCAAGGGCCAGCGCCACCGTCTGCCCCCGGCCCTCCTCGGTCTCGCTGCTTTCGGATTGCTATATTTCCTGTCCCTTCCGGTCATGCTCACGGCGGAGAGTGAGGGCGCCCGGCGATCGTGGACATTCACCTACGTCGGTCTCGCCGTGCTGATCGGCGCGCTTTCGGTGGACGTGGGACGGCGGTTCGATGGATCGAGACGCCGGCGGTTTGCCTTCGCCGCGGCGGTGACGGCGGTCCTCGTTGTTCTTCTGGTCGGCAACGTGTCGGTCCAAACGAATGTCGACTACCGGTTCCCGGGACCGTATGTCTACGGCTCCGACACTCGCAGCCTCACCACCGAGCTGCTCTCTGCCGCCGCGTGGCTGCGCACCGAAGTCGGGCCGGGCCAACGGATCGTCACCACCAGGGACGACGGACTCGCCTTCGGCACCATCGGCGACCAGCTGCTGGCGGCCCCGTCGACCGGTTTCCCCGTATGGGAGTTGTACTTCTCGACGGCCCAGCCAAGTCCCAATCTCCTCGACGAGCTTCGCGCCGCGAAGTACGGCTATCTCGTCGTCGACGACCGGATGGCCCGATTCCTCCCGGAGGTCGGATTTTACTTCGAGCCGAGCGAGCCGCCCGCTGCCGTTCGCACCCACCCGCCACCCCAGGCGGCGCTGACGAAGGTCGACGCCCTGCCATGGCTCACGCGGATCTACTCGACCGACCACCTGCGCATCTACCGCTTTGACTTCACCGAGGTCGGCGCCTGCCCATGGGGATCGCGCCTTGCTGTGGCGGTGTTGGCGTGCCTGGCGGCGCACCGATGACTCCGATCACGCGCCCGGCCGTGATGGTGGCCGCCGGCGCCGGCCTGCTCACCATCGGGACCTTCATACCCGTGCCGGCTCTGCGCGTGTTGCTCGTCATCGTCCCGGCCCTAGTGGTGCCCGGCGCCGCCGTCTTCTTGGGGCTGGGCGTTCTGCGCGGCCGATGGGACCCGGTGCCGACCCTGGCACTCGGCGCGATGACGAGCCTCGCGTTCTATCCCCTTGCCGCCTTGCTCCTCTACGTGGCGCACATCCGCCTGTCGCGCACCAGCCTGGTCGTGGTCGTCGACGGGCTTGTGCTCGCCATGATCGTTGTCGACGCCCGTCGCCGCTCCCGTCGCCCCTCGACACTGCGGCCGATACTGGCCGCGATCCGTGAGCCCCCGGGGGAGACACGGCGATGGGCGCGCTGGCTGGGAACGGTGGTTCTCTGCTGCGCCGGATCGCTCGCGCTCGGAGCGCGGTTCCTCCCGGCTGCAGCACCGGCGCCGTTCACGGAGTTCTCCCTGACCGGGCCAATGGCGAAGTTGACCGGGCCGATCAGCGTGACCGACGGATCGTCGCTCTCCGTGCCGATCAGCGTGCACAATGCCTCACCGACGCCACGGCGCTATGTGTTGGCGGCTCGTCTCGACGGCGCGACGCTCGGCTCCGACCGGCAGGTTCCGGTGCCGAGGGAGGCGACCTGGTCCGGGTCGTTCACGGGAGATATCAACGCTCCCGGTTGCCTCAACGAGTTGGTGCTCGAGCTTCTCGCCCGACCGGGTGGCACGCCGATCGCGTCGATCGACCTGTGGATCCGGACCCGGAGCGCCGGGTGCCTCGGATGACACGGCCCGCCGAAGAGGCGAACGTCGTCGCCGGGCCGACATCGCACCGGTTGCTCCGCCGGTGGCCACCGGCCGCGATGGTGACACGGGTCCGTGAGGACTCGCTGCTGCGCAACAGCCTCTTCATCATGGCCACGACGGTCGTCAACTCGGCCCTCGGCTACGGATTTTGGCTCATCGCAGCCCGCCGGTTCGCCGCGCCGGTCGTCGGACTGGCCGCGGCCATCATCGCCGCCATCACGATCGTCGCCTTGCTGGCCAGTCTCGGGGTCGGCGCAACGCTTATTCAGTCCTTGCCCGAACCCGGACGTCGCGTCGACCGGCCGCTCACGCTGTGGACGGGCATCGTCACGGCGACGGGTGCGAGCCTCGTCATCGCGTGCGTCATCCTGGTTGCCCTGCCGCTCATCTCCGGAGAGTTCGCCGTCCTCGACGCAGCCCGATACGCGGCCGTCTTCGTGATCGCGGCGGTCGCCTGGACCATCGCGGCAGTCCTGGACTCCGTGTTCGTCGCCGAGCGCGCGGCGGGGAACATGCTCAGCCGCAATACCGTCACCGCCGGCGCCAAGGTCCTCGTCATCGCCCTGCTGACGATCATGGCGGCGACGGGCGTTCTCGTCATCCTCGTCGCCTGGACGTTTGCCGCGGTGCTCGGGCTCGCGGTCGGCGTGGGACTGCTGATCCGGAGGGTCGGCGCGTTGCCTCGACCGACGCTGCGAGCCATGGCGACTCGAGCACGGGGACTTCGTTCGCGTATCGTCGGCAATCAGCTCATCGGCGTGGGCGGCGCGCTTCCTCCCCTCATCCTTCCCCTGCTGGTGACTGTTCGCCTGTCCGCCAAAGAGGACGCCTACTTCTACACGACCTGGATGGTCTGCGGGATCTTCTTGATCATCTCCCCGGCCGTGTCGGCTTCGCTCTTCGCCGAGGGCGCACACTCACCCCGGGAGCTCCGGAGCAAGACCCGGGCCGCACTCACAATCATCTGCGCCCTGCTCGTGCCGTGCGGAGCCGTGTACTTGATCATCGGGACCACGCTCCTGTCGACATTCGGCGCAGCCTATGAACAACACGCCATCGAGCTGTTAGAGCTGGTCGTGCTCTCCGCTATCCCTGATGCCATCACCAATGTCTATGTGTCACTGCTTCGCGTCCAGGGACGACTCGCCAAAGCGGCAGGTCTCAATCTCGGGATGGCCGTAGGCACGTTCGCACTCTCGTGGGGGCTCCTGCCCACGCTCGGCATCACCGCGGTGGGGTGGGCGTGGCTGGCCATGCAGCTCACCGGCTGCGTGGTCGTGGCCGTCGATCTTGGCCGCGGACGGCTGTTCGTGCCGGTCGGCGACGGTGAGCCCGTCGCGGCCGAAACGCGGTAGCCGGTCATGCGTATCCTCCAGGTGACGGACTTCTACCCACCCCAGGTCGGTGGCCTCGAAGTGCACGTCCAGCAGCTCTCGCACGAGCTCGCCCGCCGGGGCCACGACATCGAGGTCGCCGCCTTGGCGGGCCCTGGTGGGACACGAACCGAGTCAGACGAGGGCATCGTGGTCCACCGGGTGGCCGGCTGGAGCCAAGCCCTCGACTCGTTCCACGTGGACGCCACGCGGCCATTTCACCCGACATTCCCGGATCCGGCGGTGGTTCGATCGCTCATGCGCCTCATACGGCGATACCGACCCGACATCGTGCACGCCCATTCCTGGATCGTCCACTCCCTGTTGCCGGTGCTCTCCTTCGAAGACACGCGGTTGGTGGTGACGATGCACGACTACGGCCTCGTGTGCGCGAAGAAGACGTTCGTTCACCGGAACGCGTTGTGCAGTGGACCGAAGTTCGCCAAGTGCGTGGGCTGTGCCAGTGGTCAGTACGGACCGTTGCGCGCATTCGCCTTGACGGCGGGGCTGGCGGCGATGCGCCCCCTACGCGGCCGAGTCGGCTGTTACATCGCGAACAGTGCGGTGGTGGCCCGGGCGTGCCAGCCGTTGTTCGCCACCGGGCGGCCACCGATCGAGATCGTCCCCCCGTTTCTCCCCGAGGCGTCATTCTCGATGGTGCAAGGAGACCGGCCGCCGTTCGTCCCGGCGACCGGGGACTACCTGATGTTCGCCGGAGCGCTCAGCCCGCACAAGGGCCTCGAAGTCCTTCTCGAGGCGCGGGCCGGACTGGACCCGGCGATCCCGTTGGTGGTCGCGGGGATCCGGCACGCCAACAGCCCCGACCACTTCCCCCCCGACGTGATCGTCGCCGAGAACCGGCCACGGGCCGACATCATGCGCGCCTGGGCCCATTGCCTGGCCGCGGTGGTGCCGTCGATCGGTCACGAGACGTTCGGCCTCGTCGCGCTGGAGGCCATGGCGGCCGGTCGGCCGGTCGTCGCCACGGCCGTGGGGGGGCTGGCGGACCTCGTCGTGGACGGGACGACCGGTCTCTTGGTCCCACCAGGGGACGTCTCGGCACTGCGGGACGCGATACAGCGGTTGTTGTCCGATCCACGAAGGCGCGCCGACATGGGCGCGGCGGCCCGGCGCCGGGCGGCGGAGTTCTCGGCAGACATGATCGTGCCGCGGATCGAGCGAATCTACCGTGAGGTCGTCTCTGGTGGCACGAGCTCCGGAGACGCCATGGTCGTCGATGACCTCGGACGGCTCCCATGACGGTGACGCCCCTGTGGTTCGGACCGTCGGAACGACCCCTGTTCGGCTGGCTCCATGTCCCGGTCGGTGGCCAAGCCCGGGGTGCGGTGGTGCTGTGCCCGCCGGTCGGTCGGGACTACCTCCAGGCCCACTACGCGTTGCGACGGTTGGCCGAGCGGGCGCAACAGTGCGGCCTCTGTGTCTTGCGCTTCGACTACGACGGCACGGGTGACTCGGCCGGAACGGGCACGGATCAAGGGCGTGTCGAGGCATGGTTGGAGAGCACGTGCTCGGCGTTGGCCGTCGTGCGGGCAACGGGGGCATCACGGGTGGCACTTGTGGGGATGCGCCTCGGAGCCGCCGTGGCCGCCACCGCGGCGGCACGAGACGGCGCCGTCGACCAACTTGTGCTGTGGGACCCCTGCCCTTCGGGCCGGATGTTCCTGAGCGAACAACGGGCCCTCGCTTCCCTGTGGCTCGGCGTCACCCCCACGCGCCGAGACGGATCGGTCGAGATCCCCGGGCTCGTGCTCGGCGCCGAGACTGTTCGGCACGTGGAGAAGTTGCGTATCGACGACAGCGCCGGCCGGCTGGCCGACCACGTCCTGGTCCTGACCCGGTCCGGCACCCAAGACGGCGCACTGCACAAGGGGCTCGTCTCGACGGACGCCGAGTGGGGCGAGGCGACAGGACAGGTCCAGCTCATGGACGCGGTTTCCCCCCAGTACCAGCTGCTCCCCGACGCCATGATCGAGCGAATCGCCGCCTGGCTGTCATGCCACGCCGACGGCGCGCCGCTGACGGTGAGCACCCCACCCGCCGCCGGTCCCGTGACGCTTGGTGCCACCGATACCGGCGGCGCCGTGACCGAGCGCCCCGTCTTCCTGGGACCACTCGGGCTCTTCGGGCTCGTCACCGAGCCGGCCGGGAGGCCTGTGGGTCCGACGGTGGTGTTCCTGAGCGTGGCCAAAGAGCACCATGTCGGGCCCAATCGCCTCTGGGTGGATCTGGCGCGACGACTCGCACGCGGTGGACGGAGATCGGTGCGCGTCGACCTGAGCGGCCTGGGCGACAGCCCGGTGCGCGCCGGCCAGCCCGAGTTCGTCTCTCGGACACCGATGGCCTTCGACGACGTCGTGGACGTGGCCCGCGCCGTCTCACCCGATGATCCCGCGAACATCGTGCTGGTGGGCTTGTGCTCAGCCGCCTACCAGGCGCTCGAGAGCGCTCTCGAGCTCCGACCCAGGTGCGTCGTTGCGATCAACCCGATCTTGTCCTTCGAGCCCCCCGAAGTCCTCGCCGGTGCACCGCTCGACCCTCGTCGGCGGATCGCCATGCCCAGGGGGGCACTCCTCCAGGCCCTGGACCACCACGGACCGCTGTCCCCGCTCAATCGCCGATTCCCGAGCCTGGCATGGCGGCTCCGGATCCTCGTGGCCCCTGGCCGGAGGTCCGGCCTCTGGCTCAAGGAGCTCACCGCGTCAGGAGTCGACCTCTTGCTCGTCTGCGGCGAGCACGAAGCGGTTCCGATCCTCCGGGGAGCTTCGGCGCAGACGCTCGAGGCGTTGGCCGGCACCGGCTGCTTCCGGTTCGAGCTCGTGGCCGGACTCGATCACGGCCTGTTACGGTCCGATCACCGCGACCGCGTCTCGGAGATGCTCGTCACCCACGTGCTCGAGCGCTTCGGCCACGATGGCGAATCGACGACCGGGGCCCGCGTCCCGCCCTTGGTCCGATGACCCTTCAGCCCGCTGTCGGGCGGTCTCGTCGTGAGATCTTGGGCAGTGGAGTCGTCAACCGGATCTGCCGGTACGTCACTCCCCGCAACGTCGAGCGCTATTTCGGCGCACGCGCCATGGAAGTGGCGGTCGAGGCTTACTGGAGAAGGCTCCGCCAGCGCCGGGACCTGGCCGCGCTCGTCACCGACTATTTCGTCACCCCGGGGAGCGCGGTGGCGGACATCGGGGCAAGCTGGGGGTTGTTCACTCATCACATGGGTCGCCGGGTTGGTTCCTCGGGCTCGGTCGACTGCTTCGAACCCCACCCGCTCAACCTGCCCGCACTGCGAGCTGCGGTCGAGAACGGTCGCCCGGTTCGAGTCCACGCCTTGGCCTTGTCCGATTCGAAAGGCTCGGCCACGCTCCATGTTCCCCGCGCCCACGGTCGGAGCGTCACCGCACAGGCGAGGCTGGCCCATGAGTTCGCGAACGTGGATTTCGACACGATAGAAATCGACGTTGACCTCCTTGACAATGTCATGGAGCCTGCCGAGCTCCTCGACTTCGTCAAGATCGATGTCGAAGGCCACGAGTTGGCCGTCCTGCGCGGTGGTGAACATGCCCTGCGCCACGCGCCGCCGATGCTCATCGAGATCGAGCAACGACACCTGAACTGCGACATTCACACCGCGTTCGAACAGATCCAGAACTTGGGATACGAGATGTGGATGCTGAAGAACGATACCCTGCGGCCGATTGGCGAGTTTGCGCTCGATCGAGATCAAGGGAGCCATGTGACGTCGGACTTCGAAGCCTTCAGCTTGCCGCGTGGGTACGTCAGCAACTTCTTGGCGGTCAAATCCGGCACACCCCTCGACGGGCTCCCGACCAGTGCATCATGACCACCCCGACCGCGGCGACCAGGACGGCGGTGGCGCGGTGAGCAAAGCCGACGCCGGCGCCGACTCGGGGCTGGGTGGGAAGGGGCTCCTCCAGTCACCGGAACAGTGGGCCCTGAGGATGACCACCCTTGCGCAGACGCTGGCCGAGCTGACCGCCTACGGCAAGCCGTTCGCCAACGACCGAGGGCTCGACGTCGGCTGCCAGGATGGAGCGCTCACGGACGAGCTCAGCATCAGAACCGATCTCCACTGGTTCGGCGTCGACCCGGTGCTCGAGGGCGAGCGCCGGACGTCCAAGGGTGCCTCGCTCCGGCATGGTGTGGCCCACGAGCTCCCGTACCCTGATCGGTTCTTCGCCTGTGCCGTCCTGGCCAACGTCTTCGAACACGTGGCACCGGACCTCCACCAAGCATCGCTCGATGAGCTGGCGCGCGTCTTGGCGATCGGTGGCATTCTGGTCGGGCAACTTCCGAACCCGTATTTCCCCATCGAATCGCACAGCAGACTGCCATTCATGGGTTGGTTGCCCCCTTCGGTGCAACGTCGCTATTGGCGGCTCTCGCCTGTGCCCTGGAGTCATGATTTCTACAGCGTGACGATCAACGATCTCCTCCGACACGCCACCGTGTCCGGATTTCAACCGGTGACCGTGCGAAACTTCAACTACCCGATCGAGGCCTTGCCGAAGTCCGTGCAGTGGGCCGGACGTGCGCTGTCCCACCCGATGAGGCACTTTCCTTGGGCATGGCAGTTCGTCCTGCGTCGATCGGCGCACGCGTGACCCTCCCCGAGATCCACCGGTGGGCGCATCCGTGGTGTTCTCGGCCCTGGGGTGACTTCATGGCGTGCGGCCCTTAAACTCGGCTCCGTGCTGGTGGGACGCTGGCGCCAGGGGCTGGGGGGGATGGTGCGGATCCGTGCGTTCCGGGGTGGTGGCAGCCCCGACAGGGATGGCCGTCGATACGTGGGCACCCTGGTTGCCGTGTTCGTCGTCGTCGTGTCCCTCCTGGGCACGCGGTTACTCTCGGTCTCCCAAGCATCGACGACGACGCCGACGACGGTAGTGTCGATCGAATTCGACGACGGGTGGGAGAGCGCCTACCAGGCCGGGGCGCTGCTGGCCAGTTACGACATGGCCGGCACCTTCTTCATTCTCAGTGGATTCACCGGCGATCCGGACTTCATGACCTGGTCGCAGTTGCACACCCTGGCCGATGAGGGCGACGAGATCGCCGGCCACACGATCGACCACCCGGTGTTGACGTCGCTCAGCACCGTCGAACAGGAACGCGAGATCTGCAACGACCGGGTCAATCTGATCAACGAGGGTTTCGAACCGACGGACTTCGCCTATCCCGACGGCGCGTACAACTCGACCACCGAATCGATCGTGCAGGCGTGCGGGTATGACAGCGCTCGCACCGTGGCCGGCGTGGAGTACAACGGGACGTGCACGTCCAACGTCGGACCGACGCAGGCCCCGAGCCCGTGTGTGGACGCCGAGACCATTCCCCCCTTGAATCCCTACGCCACGCGGACTCCGGCCACGGTCTCGTCGACGGACACCCCGGCGTCGATCGAGTCCTTGGTCACCCAGGCGCAGGACAACGGTGGCGGTTGGGTGCAGATCGTGTTCCACCAGATCTGTGACGGCGTCTGTCCCGGTGAGGGCAACCCCAGCGGTGACGACGCCACCCCCGAGACGCTGAATGCGGTTCTCGCCTGGCTGCAGACCCAAGAACCCAATGGGATCGCGGTCGAACCGGTGGACCAGGTGATCGGCGGGGCGTTTCACCCCGCGGTGCCCGGGCCACCGCCCCCGCCGCCGGGCACCGGTGCGCAACTGCTGCAGAATCCGGACCTCGAGACCAACACGGCCGGCGGTGACGTGCCCGACTGCTTCCAGGCGGGCGGGTACGGGACGAACTCCCCCACCTTCTCCTGGTCCCCGAGCGGCCCGCCCGGGTCGTACGGGGAAACCATAGCGATGACCTCGTATGCGAGCGGTGACGCCGAGTTGGCGACCCTGCAGGACCAGGGGACCTGTTCCCCCTCGGTGACGTCGGGGCAGGTGTATGTGGCCGGGGTCTTCTACGAATCGACCGTACCGGTGACCTTGCAGTTGTGGTACCGCAACACCTTCGGCGCTTGGGTGTACTGGACCGACGGTGGCCCGAGCCCGCCGTCGTCCACCTACGTGCAAGCCACCTTCCAGACGCCGCCGGTCCCCGCCGGGGCCACGGCGTTGAGCGTCGGGCTGTCGATCGCCGCCGTGGGGTCGGTGACCACCGGCGACTACTCCCTCGGGACGGTGGGATCGACGTCGCCGCCGTCGACGGTGCAGAACCCGCTGTTGGAGCAGTCCGCCGGCGGGATACCGACGTGTTGGCAAGAGGGCGGGTACGGGGTGAACGCACCGACCTTCACGCTGAGCCCGAACGGACCGGCGGGAGGCTCCGCCGAGAACATCACCATGAGCTCGCTCACCAGTGGCGATGCCAAGCTGGTCGTCGCCCAGACCGGCCCCGCCTCGTGCGCGCCGGCCATCACCGCCGGCATGCAGTACCAAATAGGGGTGTCCTACGAGTCGACGGTGCCGACCGCCATCGTCGCCTATTACGAGACGTCGGCGGGGGCATGGGACTACTGGAGCGGTGGCCCGAACATCGCGCCCGCCTCGTCGTGGACACCGGCGAGCTGGACGACGCCGCCGGCCCCCACCGGCGCCGTCGCCATCAGCTTCGGGGTGGCCCTCACCTCGGTGGGGTCGTTGAGCACGGGTGACTACTCGCTGACCACGGTTACGCCGCCGTCGACGTTGCAGAACCCGCTGTTGGAGCAGCCCACCGGCGGGGTGCCGACGTGTTGGCAAGAAGGCGGGTACGGGGTGAACTCGCCGACCTTCACGCTGAGCCCGAACGGACCGGCAGGAGGATACGCCGAGACCATCACCATAAGCTCGCTCACCAGTGGCGATGCCAAGCTGGTCGTCGCCCAAGACGGCGTCTTGGCGTGTGCGCCGGTCGTCGCCGAAGGCCAGCAGTACCAGGTGGGGGTGTCCTACGAGTCGACGGTGCCGACCGCCTTCGTGGCCTATGACGAGACGTCTGGCGGAGTGTGGAGCTACTGGGCGTCGGGGCCCAACATCGCTCCCGCGTCGTCGTGGACGGCGGCGAGCTGGACGACACCGCCGGCCCCCGCCGGCGCCGTCGCCATCAGCTTCGGCGTGGCCCTCACCTCGGTGGGGTCACTCAGCACGGGTGACTACTCGTTCGGACCCGCTCCAGCCTGAGTCCGCATCGGCCCATCGTCGGCCCGATATAACCGTTAACGGACGAACCCCGTCGGCAGTTGTAACCCTTTCCCGGCGGCCAGGGTCTAACCACTGAGAATCGGTCGAGAGGAGCAGCGCCGGGTGCTGGCATTCACCTTCCCGGGTCAGGGATCGCAACGACCCGGCATGGGAAGGGCGTGGGTCGACCACCCCTCGTGGGAAGTGGTCGACGAAGCGTCCGACGTCGCCGGGCGCGATGTGTCCCGCCTGTTGCTCGAGGCCGAGCAGGCCGAACTGACCCGCACGGCCAACGCCCAGCTCTGCACCTACGCCTTGAGCCTCGTCGCGCTCGACGCGATCGAGCGGATGGGCATCGCCCCGACCATCTGCGCCGGCCACAGCCTCGGCGAGTACACCGCGCTCACCGCCAGCGGGGCGCTCGCCTTCGAGGACGGCATCCGCCTCGTCCTCGAACGCGGCGACGCCATGCACGACGCGGCCGAGGGACGCACCGGGACGATGGCGGCCGTGCTCGGGGCCGACGACGACGCCGTCGACGCCGCCTGCCAGCGCGCCGAGGGCGAGGTCTGGGTGGCCAACTACAACGCCCCGGGCCAAGTCGTCATCGCCGGCGAGCCCGAAGCCGTGGCCCGGGCCGGGGACATCGCCAAGACGACCGGGGCCCGCAAGGTGCTGGCTCTGCCCGTGGCCGGCGCCTTCCACACCCCGCTCATGGCCCCGGCCCGGGCCCGACTGCGCAAGGCGCTCTCCGACACCCCGTTCGGCGACCTCGAGGTGCCGGTCGTGGCCAATGTCGACGCGCGGGTCCACGCCGAGGCGGCCGAATGGCCCGGGCTCCTGTCGGCCCAATTGTGCGGTCCGGTCCGCTGGCGCCAGACGCTCGGTGCCCTCGACGAGCTCGGCACTTCCGCCGTGGTCGAGGTCGGCACCGGCGGCGTGTTGACGGGCTTGGCCCGTCGGGTCCTGCCCGATGCCCGCTCGCTGTCGATCGCCACCCCCGACGACCTCCAGACACTGGTCGAAGCCATCTCGGGCAGCGAGACCTGGCACGCCTACGCCGCCGCGCACCAAGGTGAGTACCTCTACACCTCGGAGCGGGTGGTGGTCTCGCCCGCCAGCGGCGTCTTCGCCCCCGACCCGTCGGTCGACGCCCCCGGACCCGGCAACGGCGGCCCCGGGGCACCGGGCACACCAGCCGCCGGCGCGGTCGCCGACGCGGCCGCCGGCAACGACGTCGCCGTGGGCGACCTCCTCGGCCGGGTCGGGGCATCCGAGGTGCGCACCCCCTTCGAAGGACGGGTGGTCGGTTTCCTCGTCCACCCGGGCGAGCGGGTGACGGCCGGACAACCCGTGGCCTGGTTGCGTGTGCGCCCGTGAGCCCGCGCCCGTGACACCGCCTCCCGTGACACCATGGACCGTCCGACCCGGGCCAGGAAGGGGGACCACGCCGTGACGGACGAGCAACGCCCCGAGAACGGCCGGGTCGTGCTGGTCACCGGTGGGTCGCGCGGGATCGGGCTGGCATGTGCCCGCCGTTTCCAGGCCCTCGGTGATCGGGTGGCCGTGACCTACAGAACCGCTCCGCCCGACGAACTGCGCGGCAAGGAGCCCGACACCTTCGACCTGTTGCCGGTTCCCTGCGACGTGACCGTGCCCGAGCAGGTCGAGCAGGCCGTCGCCGCCGTGGAGGCGGCCCTGGGCCCGGTCGAGGTCCTCGTGGCGAACGCCGGGATCACCCGCGACACCCTGCTGCTGCGCATGGGCGAGGAGGCATGGCACGAGGTCATCGACACGGACCTCACCGGCGTGTACCGGGTGGTCCGACGCACCCTGGGTCCCATGGTCCGCGCCCATCGCGGCCGCATCGTCCTCATCTCGTCGGTCGTCGCCTTCCTGGGCTCGGCCGGCCAGGTCAATTACGCGGCGGCCAAAGCCGGCCTGGTCGGCCTGGCCCGCTCCCTGGCCCGCGAGGTCGGGAGCCGGGGCATCACGGTCAACGTCGTGGCTCCCGGCGTGGTCGAGACCGATATGATCGCGGCCTTGCCAGACCAGCGGGTGGAGCAACTCCGGTCCATGGTGGCGCTCGGGCGCAGTGCCACGCCAGAGGAGGTCGCCGGGGCGGTCGCCTTCCTCGCGTCCGACGATGCGACCTACATCACCGGTGCGGTCCTGGCGGTCGACGGTGGCCTCGGCATGGGCCTGTGAACGACCTGTCCGACCGACACAGTGTTCGACCAACAGGGAGGTAACCGATGGGCGACGAGGCCACCTTCGACAAGTTCCGGAATTGCGCGGTGGAAGTGCTCCAGGTCCCCGCCGACAAGGTGGTCCCCGACGCACGCTTCGGCGACGACCTCGACGCGGACAGCCTCGACCTCGTCGAGCTCGTCATGGCCCTCGAAGAGACGTTCGACGTCACCGTCGACGAATCCGAGCTCGAAGGCATCGAGACGATCGGCCAGGCGTACGAACTGATCTCCGCCAAGCTCTGATGCTGCTCGGCATCGGGCCCGACGGGCCGGTGCGTGGGCGCCGAGTGGCCATCACCGGCATGGGCGTCGTGGCCTGCTGCGGGATCGGGATCGACGCCTTCTGGGCCGGGCTGCACGCGCCCGCTCCTGTCGGCGAACGCCGCGTCCCCGATTTCGACCCGACGGCGTGGTTCGGACCCAAAGAAGCCCGACGGGTCGACCGCTTCGCCCAGTTCTCGGTGGCCTCGGCGGCCATGGCCCTCGACGATGCCGGCGCCCTCGGCGCCGACCCGGACCGATCGGGCGTCGTGTTCGCCACCGGCGTGGGCGGGCTCGAGACCCTCGAGGAACAAGTCGGCGTCTATCTCGACAAGGGGGCGCGCCGGATCTCGCCGTTCCTCATCCCCATGATGATGCCCAACGCCGGGGCGGCCGGGATCTCGCTGCGCACCGGGTGGCGCGGTCCCTGTGAAACCATCACCACGGCCTGTGCGGCGGGGACCCATGCGGTCGCGGCCGCGGCCCGGCTCATCGCCTCCGGACGCTGCGACGTCGCCATCGGGGGTGGGTCGGAGGCGGCCCTCACGCCCGTGGGCGTCGGCGCGTTCCGTAACATGACCGCCCTGTCGACCGAGGGCGTGTCCCGACCCTTCGACGCCCGGCGCGACGGATTCGTCGCCGCCGAGGCGGCCGGGGCGTTGGTCCTCGAGGACCTCGACCACGCCCGTCGACGCGGGGCGCGGATCTACGCCGAAGTCCTCGGCGCGGCCTCGACGGCCGACGCCCACCACATCACCGCCCCCGCACCCGGTGGGGCCGGGGCGTCGGCGTGCATGGAACTGGCTTTGGCCGACGCCGAGATCGCCCCCGACGCCGTCGGCCACATCAACGCGCACGGCACCTCCACCCCGCTCAACGATCTGGCTGAGGCGCAGGCCATCGCCAAGGTGTTCGGAAGCCCGGCGCCGCCGGTGACCTCGGTCAAAGGCGTGACCGGGCACGCCCTGGGCGGAGCGGGGGGCATCGAGGCCGTGGCCACCGCCCTCGCCATCCACCATCGTTCGATCCCGCCCACGGCCGGCTACGAGGTCCCCGACCCCGAGATCCCGATCGACGTCGTCCACGGGGCCCCTCGTCGTTGGGCACCGGGGGCGGCGATGTCGAACTCGTTCGGGTTCGGCGGCCACAACGGCTGCCTGGTCATCGCCGCCGTGGACGGCTGACCCACCGCGAGAGCCACACCGTCGCCCGTCGCCCGACGCCGGGCGCCTGGCGCGCTACGGTCGACCGCGATGGACGGCCGCGACATCACCGAGGGCGCGCGAGAGTCGGTCCCGGCGGACCACGCCATCGGCTCCTTCTCGTCCAGCCCGCCGTGGATCGTCGACCCCGACCACATCACCTGGTCGAGCGGCATCGACGCGCTCCGGGCCCGAACCCGCGCCGAAGTCCCCGGTCTCACCCGCCGACGCATCGTGCCCCCCGGGCTGCGGATCATTCGCGTGGCCCGGGAGCTCGGTGCCGCCGTGGTGGCGTGGCGCGCCGTCGACCGACGGGGTGGTCCCGTGGCGTCGCGCGCCGGGTTGTCGCGTCGCTTGCGGAGGGCCTTCGAGCACCTCGGCCCCACCTACATCAAACTCGGCCAAATCCTCTCGTCGGGCGAGGGCGTCTTCCCCGAGGAGCTGGTGGCCGAGTTCCGCTTGTGCCGCGACCAGGTGCCGGCAGAGTCCTTCGGCGCCATCCGGCGCATCGTCGAAGAGGACCTCGGCGCCCCGGTGCGCGAACTGTTCTCCTCGTTCGACTCGGTACCCCTGGCGGCCGCATCGATCGCCCAGGTGCACGCGGCGCGCCTCGCGTCGGGCGAGCACGTGGTCGTGAAGGTCCAACGCCCCCAGGTGGCGCGCCTGGTGCATCGCGACGTGGCCATCATGAGCTGGATCGCCCCCCTGTTGGTCGGGCGCATCCCGATCACCGCCCTGGCCAACCCACCGGCGCTGGTCGAGCTGTTCGCCGAGACCATCGTCGAAGAACTCGACTTCCGCCTCGAAGCCCAGAACATGCTCGACGTGGCCCGCGTCCTCGCCACCACCGGTCAGCGCGCCCTGGTGGTGCCGCGGCCCCATCCGCGCCTGGTGACCCAGAGGGTGCTGGTCATGGAACGCCTCGACGGCTACGCGTGGGGCGACGCCGAGACGATGCGGGCGGCGGGCATCGACACCGAGGCCGTGTTGCGGGCCGGCCTCATCGCCTTCCTCGAGGGCGCGCTCCTCTACGGCGTCTTCCACGGTGACCTCCACGGGGGAAATCTCTTCGTGCGCCGCGACGGCAGCGTGGCCCTGCTGGACTTCGGCATCACCGGCCGTCTCGGCGAGGTGGAGCGCCTGGCCCTGTTGCGACTCATCATCGGCGCCTCGGCCAACGACGTTCCCGGCCAAGTCGCCGCCTTGCGCGACCTCGGCGCGTTGCCGGCCAACGTGGACATCGGGGCCGTGATCACCGATCTCGGACTCGACCGACCCCCGATCGACCCCACCACGCTGACCGCCGACCAGCTCACGGCCGAGCTGCGCGACATCACTAAGGCGTTGTTGGGCTACGGGGCGCGCATGCCCAAGGAGCTGATGCTCTACGTGAAGGACATGCTTTTTTTCGACGGGTCCATGGCCACCATGGCGCCCGACATCGACCTCCTCGGCGAGATCGTCCGCATCGTCATGTACTTCCACGAGCACCACGGCGAGCGCATCGCCCGCGACATGGGCCTCGACCCGCAGGCGACCCCCGTGATCGACCTCGACGGGATCCGGGCCTCCTTCGGTGTGGTCGAGCCACTCGAGACCTTCACCCACAGAGAGCTCCGGGCTCGACGCGAGGTCATCCGCAACCGGTTCGAGGAGCGCCGAGACCGGTCGCGTTGACGGCCCACCGCCGAATGCACCGACGCCGAATGCACCACGCCGGTGGCCCTCGGCGGCCCCCGCCGAACAACAGCCACGTGTTGTGGTCACGTTTCAGAAGTTCACACGCAGCGCGCGCCGATGATGGAGATGCAGGCGGGCGTCAAGGGCGAACACCACAGGCGGGTCGACATGAGGGAACCGACGATGTTCGGGACGATGGTGGGATCAGGAGTAACGGCCAGGTGTCCGGTCCACGACTGCGATCGGCCCATCCGCTCGTGGCGGCTCTGGCGCCGTCACCCGGCGCAGCGGGCGGCGGACGTCGACGTCTACTTCCCGGTGCTGCAACGTTTCGCCACGCTGGTGCCGGCGCAACAGTGGGACCCGGTGGACATCGCCGTCTTCGGCGCCTGGGGCCAGTGGGCACGCACCGCGCTGCACGACTGGGCCCACGGTGATCGCGACGCGCGAACACCGCTCGTCACCGAGGCCGCGCTGGTGGCCTGGTGCACCAAGGCCGACCGGTTGTGGGAGGCCCTCGCCGAACTCGACCCCGCGTGGTGCGAGCACTACGCGGATCTCGGCGACCCGCTGCCCTACGACGTCGCCGTGTGACGAACCCGGGGCCGGGTCAGGCGACGGCGTCGATCCCGGCGCGCAACTCGGCCACGAAGCCGGCCGCAGCGGCGGGCCCTCCCCCCTCGAGCAGCCGGCGCACCAGTGCCGACCCCACGACGACCCCGTCGGACACGGCGCACACCTCGGCCGCCTGCTCCGGGCTGGAGACGCCGATGCCGATACACACCGGCTTGTCGCTCAGGCGCCGCAGCCGAGTGGCCACGGCGGCGGCCGTCGAGGCCAACGCGGCCCGCTCCCCCGTCACCCCCATGGTGCCGACGCCGTAGACGAAGCCCCGCGACCGCTCACAGATGGCCCGGGCCCGGTCGTCGGGGGTGGACGGGGCCACCAGCAGCACCGACTCGACGCCCGCGGCGTCGGCCTCGACGAGCCATGGCCCGCACTCGTCGAGGGGGAGGTCGGGAACGATGGCCCCGGCGATGCCGGCGTCGGCCAGGGATCGGGCAAAACGCCGGTGCCCGGCCCGAAACACGATGTTGTAATAGGTCATGACGGCGAGGGGCACGCCGACCTCGGTACGCCCCAGGGCGTCGACCAGCGCGCCGGGCGTCGTCCCCCGCTCGAGGGCCCGGATCGACGCCTCCTGGATGGTGGGCCCGTCCATCATCGGGTCCGAGAACGGGATGCCGACCTCGACGGCGTCCGCGCCGGCATCGGCCACCGCGTGGACCACGTCCACCCAGTCGGCCGCCATGCCGCCGGTCACGTAGGCGACGAGCAGTTTCCGGCCCTCGGCGCGCCGGGCGCGCAGATGGGCCTCGAGCACACCCGGGACGGCGACGCTCACGCCAGCAGCTCCCGCACCTGGGCCACGTCCTTGTCGCCGCGCCCGGACAACGTGACCAGGACCGTGGAGCCCAACTCGATCACCCGGCCGGCCTCGCGCACGACCCAGGCCAACGCGTGCGCCGGCTCCAGGGCGGGAATGATGCCCTCGGTCTCCGACAACAGGCGGAAGGCGGCGATCACCTCGTCGTCGCCGGCCTGCTCGTAGCGGGCCCGCCCGATGCTACCCAGATGCGCATGCTCGGGGCCGATGCCCGGGTAGTCGAGCCCGGCCGAGATCGAGTGGGCTTCGAGGATTTGGCCGTCTTCGTCTTGGAGCAGGAACGACAGCATCCCGTGGACCACGCCGGGCACGCCCCGTCCCATGGCGGCACCGCCGGCCGCTTCGACCCCCACCAACCGGGCCGACGTCTCGGCGAAGCCGGCGAACGTTCCCGCCGCGTTCGATCCCCCACCGACGCAGGCCACCACCCAGGCCGGGTCCTTCCCGTCGAGGATCGCCCGGCACTGCTCTCGGGCCTCGTCGCCGACGACCCGTTGCAATTCGCGCACCATCCACGGATATGGGTGCGGGCCCATGACCGACCCCAGGCAGTAGTGGGTGTCCGCCACCGTCGCCACCCAGGCGCGCATGGCCTCGTTGACCGCGTCCTTCAACGTGCGGCTCCCGCTGTGCACGGGCCGCACCGTGGCACCGAGCAGTTCCATCCGGAACACGTTGAGGGCTTGGCGCTCCATGTCGATCGCACCCATGAACACCTCGCACTCCATGCCGAAGAGGGCCGCCGCCGTGGCGCTGGCCACGCCGTGCTGGCCGGCACCGGTCTCGGCGATGAGCCGGCGCTTGCCCATGCGCCGGGCCAGCAGGGCCTGACCGACGACGTTGTTCAGCTTGTGCGAGCCGGTGTGGGCCAGGTCCTCCCGCTTCAGCAGCAGGCGCACACCGAGGCGCTCGGAGAGTCGGGTGCACTCGGTCACCGGCGTGGGCCGGCCCCCGTAGGCGCCGAGGATACGGGTGAGCTCGCCGCGAAACGACGGGTCGGACCACGCCTCGGCGAAGGCAGCCTCGAGCTCCATGCAGGCGGGGACGAGCGACTCCGGGACGAAGCGCCCACCGAACTGGCCGAAACGGCCCTCGGCGCTGGGCTCCCCCATCACCACCGCGTCGAAACCTTTGCCCGAGAGCCCACGCCGGGGAGCGTAACGGCCCGTGTCGCCTTCGCCGCAATCGTCTCGCCGCCCGCCGGTGGCACTCGGGTCCCGAGCGCGGCGATCACGCCGGCTGGTGACCTCAGGAACCCGCCGGCGTGATCGACCGCCAGTTGGCCACGGACGGGACCAGCTTCCCGGCGGGTCCCTGCCCGAAGAGCCACAAGAGGTTCCCGGTGATGGTCCCGATCGTCTGCGCCGAGCAAGCCGTCGTCGGGGTCGGACACGGCTGCAGGTCGTTGACCCACACGTTGTCGCCGGTGTCGAAGACCCCGGCGTCACTCGTCGGATCCGTGTAGTAGGTCATGTCCGAGTAGGTGTCGGCCCCCCAGGTGCCCTGGTCGGTTTCCGCCTCGGCCAAGGGGATCGGCGAGTGGCCGAGGACCTCGAGGTCGGCCGGCGTCTGCGCCGGCGGAGCGAGGTGGTCGATGTCCGATGCGATCTGTCCGGGCAACGCGGAACCGTCGTGGAGTCCGGTCCCCTTGAAGATCCAGGCCGCGCCGTCGGTCACCACGAACGGGGCCGACTTCCCCGGCTCGAGGTACCCGCTGTACATGTCGCCCACAAAGGCGTTGGCGGGCCAGTCCGTCGGGGCCACGTCCCAGGTGTTGCCGGTCACCTGCATCGGGTCGCCGGCGTGGTCGAGCGGGTCCTCGCTCGAATCGCGGTAGTCGACCTCTTCGCGGTCCGGGCCGAGTGGCGAGGGTTGCATCCGCACATGGCGCACCAGCGCCGCCGCCCCCAGGAAGGCGATGTTCACCCCGGCGTCCTGGGCCTGGACCGCCGCCTCGCGTTCGGCGTAGGACCAGGCCTCGTCGTGGTCCAAGGAGATGAGCGCTCGATGCTGGAGCAGGACCGTCGGGTGCTCGTCGACGGTGAGGTCGGTCACGTACGACACGTCGAGACCGCGCTCTTCGGCGAACTCGACGAACGGGTACTCGTTGCCCAGGAAGTCCGACGCGCCGTCACCTTCGGCGAAGGGCCGGTCGAGCGACACCACCCGGGCCCGATTGCACGGGGGGTAGGAAGGCGACCCCGCCGGGCACGGGCCCACGCCCCGGTAGAAGTCGTAGCCGCCGTAGGTGTTCCACCCTTCCTCGGTGAACGTGCGGTTCATGACGAGGTAGGCGGAATGGCTGCTCGGATCCCACACCGTCAGGGGCACGTAGGCCTGCTGGCCTCCGCTGCCGACGAGCTTCAACAGATAGTCGCCGGGAACGAACGCGGCCGTGATCGGGATCGTCAACGAGAGCGACCAGTTGTCGCAACTGACCATGTTCGTGGCGGCGGTGAGCGGACACTGCGGCTGCACCTGTCCGGGAGTCTCGGCCGAGGTCCACACGGCGCGCGCCCCGAGGCCCTGGTACCAACCCATCCGATAGGCGGTGACCTCGAACTCCGGCGCTGTGCTGGAGACGTACAGGTCGACGTTCTGGCCGACCGCGGCGTAGTTGGGGTTGGCGAAGCCTTCGATCGAGCCGGCCGCGCCACTCCCGGTAATCATCCAGGCCGTCGCCCCCGGCCGCTTGTTCTCGGCGATCACGGCCGAGGACTCCACGCCGTCGGGCCCCAGGAACGTGGCCGCACCCTGGTGGGCGGACGCCGTCTTGCCCGGAGGCACCTGACCGGTGCTCGATGACGTCGAACCGGTGGCCGATCGTGGCGACGAGCTCAACGTCACCGAAATCAGCGCGACGAGCGCGACCACGAGGAGTCCCGCCACCACGGCCACCACGGTGCGTCGCCGCCGGAGGCGACGGGCCCGGCGGCGCCTCAGGGCATGTGGATCCCCCGACGGCGGCGCCGGAGTGTCCGCCGTCAACGGCTCGTCCATCGTGTCGATGCTACGACGAACGCCCCCCCGCCCCGGCGCGGCACCGGACACTGGGCGCCGACCGCTGCTCGTGGCCGCGCCGGTCGTCAGGGATCTCTGAGACGCCGCCGACGCCAGGACCACGGCGGCCCGAACCACAACAGCGCACCGACGTTCATCAGCACCACGCCGGCGAGCAGGAGCAACCACAGCGCCGGCCCCGGTCCCGTCATGGCCACGGCTCCCGGGGTGGCGGCCGTGGCCGTCGCCCCGGCCGACGACCCGCTCGCGCCGGTGACCGCGGTGGACCCCGATGCACCCGACGAGCCCGAGCCGGCGGCCGTGGCGCCGCCCGCCGTCGTGGTCGCGCTACCGGCCACGGTGGTAGCCGTGCCCGCTGCGGTGGTGCCGGTTCCCGCCCCGGTCGTCGACGACCCTGGTGACGTGGTCGTGGTCGACGCGCCCTGGAACTGGATCGTCGCCGCGGCCGTGTCCCCGGCCGCATCGCCGTAGCTGAGGCTGCACGTGACACCGGTGGCCTGCTGGGCGGCGGTGGGCGGACACGGGTAGTTCGCCGCATCGGCGGCGGGGCTCTTGCCGGCGCTGTCGGTGGCGGGACAGGTCGCCGCGGCCGGGGCCGCACCACAGGGGGGGCCGATCGTCCCCGACACGACGTCGTAGGTGGTCGAGACGGTCCCGGTGGCGCTGGTGGTGACCAGCTTGGACAGCGAGGGCGCCGTGCAGCCGACCGAGATCGACGAGTTGATGGGCGAGCCGACCGCGACCGTCGGCTGGCCCGTGGCGTTGTTGCACTCGAGGACGTTGCCGATCGAGCTCTTGGTGAAACCGGAACCCGACAAGGTGACGCTTTGGCCGTTGGTCAACCCGGTGTCGGGGGTCGCCGTCAAGGTGGCGGCGCCATAGGCCGCCGTGGCGAAGCCGGAGACGCCGACGGCGAGGACGGCCGCGGCCAACCACCAGGATCGCCTGCCCGGGCGACGCCCGAACCCGCCCAGATGCTTCGTCATGGCAATGGTGTCCCCCTCACCAGCGCTCCACAAACCCTAGACCTTTCGAGCCCGGTTCTGCCATGGCTCGACGCTCGATTCCCTCCTTCTCGCCCGAGATCGCCGAAGCACTCGCCCGAGATCGCCGAAGCGCAATGCTGTAACGTTCCACGTCTCTTCTGCGTTGGTTGGCTCGCACGGATGCGTCCGCATGATGGCACGGAGGGGAAGTGAGCCGAATCCGCACGTCGGGTCTGTCGACCTTTGTCGCGGTCGCCATCGTGGCCGGGCTCCTCCTCGGCGCCTCGCCGGCGTCGGCGGCCGCTCGACACGCCGTGCCCGCCAAGTCGGCAGTGGCGCCCTCGGCCAAGGCGACGCCCAGCAAGAACCTGACCGATAGCGAAGTCGTCGAGGTCAGCGGGAAGGGGTGGCCCCACAAGGCCACCCTCGCACTCGTGGAGTGTGACGCGGCAGCGGCGACGAACGTGGCCAACGCCTGCGAGCCCGCCGGCGAGACCACGACCTCGAATGCCAAGGGGGTCGTGGCCCCGACCCCGATCACCTTCGCCACCGGCACCCTCAACCTCGACGGCGCCGCCTGCGATCCCGGACAGACCTGCTACCTCGTCCTGTCCGATCCGAGTGTCTCCGGGCTGCAGGTGTTGATCAAGGTCACTGCGAAGAAGGCAGTCAAGTAGTCAAAGTCAAATAGTCAAGGAGCGGCGCCGCCGGGCGGGTTCAGGCATCGTCTTGCCAATCGAAGACGCCGCCGTCGGGACCGGCGTCGGATCGGCCCCCCGCCGGCGAGGCCGGTGACCCCAAGGGGCCATCGAACGCGGTGACGCCCGCGCCCCCGAGACCGGCCGCCGCCTCGGCGCGGCGCGCCGCGGTGACGAAGGCGCTGAGCTTTCGTGGGTCCTTGCGCCCCGGGGCCGACTCCACGCCGGAGGACACGTCCACGCCGTAGGGGTGCAAGAACGAGATGGCGTCGGCCACGTTCCCGGCGTGCAAACCCCCCGACGCGATGAGCCGGTTGGGATCGGCCACCCCCTCGGCCAGGCGCCAGTCGAAGACCTCGCCCGATCCCGGTGAGAGCGCGTCGACCAGGACGAGGGCCGCCCCGTAGTCGTCGATCAGGGCGATGCCGGGATGACCAACGGGAAACGCCTTGATCACCAGCGGGACGCGCTCGGCCACCCACCGGGAATCTTCGGGCGTCTCGTCGCCGTGGAGCTGGGCGGCGCGCAGGCCGATACCGTTGACGATCTCGGTGACCCGGGACCGGGCCTCGTTGCGGAACACCCCGACCGTCAGCACCCCGTGGGGCAGTCGCTCGACGATCCGCTCGACCGCGTGCGGCGAGACCTGGCGCGGCGAAGGGGCGAAGACGAATCCCACCGCGTCGGCCCCCAGGGCCACGGCCAACAGGGCGTCTGCCTCGGTGGTGATCCCGCAGATCTTCACCAACACGGCGTCAGCGACTCCTCGCCCCGTGGGCATCGGTCGCCGAAGCAGCCGGTCGGCGCCGGGCGTCACCGCCGGCGCCGAGGCGATGGCCGACCAGGGCCTCGACGGCGGCCCTCCGGTCCGCGGCGGTGACCAGCGACTCACCCACGAGCACGGCGTCGTAGCCGGCGGCGGCCAGCCGGGCCGCGTCGTCGGCCCCCCGGATCCCCGACTCCGCCACGGCGGCGACGCCCGGAGGGATGCCGCCGACCAGGTCCAGGGCCCGGTCGGCATCGACCTCGAAGGTGGTCAAGTCCCGCTGGTTCACGCCGACCACGGTGGCGCCTGCGTCCACGGCGCGTGTCAGCTCGGCCTCGTCGTGCACCTCGACCAGGGCGTCGAGCGACAGGCGCCGGGCGAGAGCGCTGAACCGGTCCAGCTCGTCGTCGGACAGGGCGGCCACGATGAGCAAGACGGCGTCGGCCCCCATCAGTCGGGCGTCACACACGTCCGCCTCCGACACGGTGAAGTCCTTGCGCAGCACCGGGAGTTCGCACGCGGCCCGCGCCGCGGCCAGGTCCGTCGGACGGGCGCCGAAGTAGTCCTCGTCGGTGAGCACCGAGAGCGCCCCGGCGCCACCGTCGGCGTACTCGCCGGCCACGGCGGCCGGGTCCAGGTCGGGGGCGAGCGCCCCCTTCGACGGCGAGCGGCGCTTGACCTCGGCGACGACGACCAGCCCGTCGCCAGCCACCAGGGCCCGGGCGAAGCCGCGCGTCGCACCCAGCGCCTGCGCCCGCTCGATCAGCTCCTCCAGGTCGCGACGGTCGGCGCTGCTCCTGGCCCGGTGCGCAGCCACGATCTCGTCGAGATAGGTCGACCGGGACACCGAGTCAGCCTACCGGCGCACCCTCGTGCCCCCGGCGACCCCGGGTCCCTATCCCCCGTTTGACGCCGGCACGTAGGTGCGACAGGGCTCGCCGCGCAGCGACGGGCAGCGAGGGGGCGGGTCCGTCGGCCGCAGCCCGGGCACGATGGGCAGCACCAGGGTCGAGGAGTGGGTGCCCCCCAACGACACCGCGTCGACCACGGCGCCGTCGGTCTGGTAAGTGGCGAACGCCCAGGCCGGCCGGTCACCACCCGGAGCGGTGATGGTCACCCGGATCCTGTCGCCCACCCGGAAGGCATGGGCGAAGGGGAGGATGGGGATGCGGACCAGACTCCACGTGCCCGACGGCAGCGGCGTCGCATCAGCGGCCAGGTACGTCGGCACCGGGGACAACGCCGTGGACAGTCGCGCATCGAGGGCGCGGTCACTGGCTCGCAGCACGCCGGACTGCACGAACATCTCGCTCCCGTTCGCCAGCACGTCGCTCACCGTGGCCTGCAGGTCGGTGTCCGAGGCGCTGGACTCGAGCCACACGTCGAGACTGGCCGGGCCGATGGCGACGACGTCGTCCGCCAGGGGCGCCGAGATGAACCCGAGACCCGCGCCGGGGGTGAGCGGCGTCCAGTCGTAGGGGGGTAGTGCGACGCCGACGGAGGCGCCGGCGGGCAGGTCCGTGGCCGGGCGGGTCGAGGGATCCGGCCGGAACGCCACCGTCGACGGGGCACCGGCCACCGTCGTCAGCATGCCGCCGAGGCCGAGGTCGTAGGTGGTGGCCACCGCCGTGGGCGGCGGCCAGGTGGAGTAGTCCGCCTCCCATTGGGTGCCGAGCGCACCGGGGACTGACCCGCCGCCGTTGTCGAAGAGGACGCGGATCCTCGGGGTCTCACCTTCGAACTCCTGTCGGGCGACGGCCACGCTCGGCGCCGTGGTGAAGCGCAGCGGCGGCAGCGGGGCGGCCGATGCGCCGGTGGTGACCTTGAACAGCGTCGCCGCCAGGTAATCGGTGATCCCCGGCTCCGACGGCAGGTCGTCGGCCACGAACAGGTGCAGGAACTCGATCCATCGACTCAGGGTTTCCGGCGACAGCGAGTCGGTGTGGACCCCGTTCTGCATGGTCACGAAGACATCGGGGTCGTGGCGCAAGGCGGCGATGACGGCCGGCCACTGGCCCCCCGTCTGCTCGTCTTGGAATTGGCCGGTGAGGAACACCGGCACGTCGATCTTCGCCGCCCACGCCGACGGCGAGCGCACCTCGAACAGCGACGGTGTCCGATGGGTGTTGTCGGCCAGGAGCGCGTCGACGTTCTGGGTCTGGAGGCGCAGTCGCTGATTCGCCAGGCATTGCTTGTCGCCCGCGGCGATGAGCGCCCGGGCATAGGGCTGGCCCCCCTGGGGGGCGGGTTCGGCGTCCTGGACGCGCTGTTGGATCCAGGAGTCGGCGAACCCGTCGTTGAAGATCCCCCCGGGATACCCGGTCGAGTACAGGTCGTCGGTGACGCTCATGGGCGCGATGGCGGCCAGGCCCGGCGGTCGGGTCCCGGCCACGAACAGCTGGGAGATCCCCGAGTAGGAGATCCCCACCAGGCCCACCCGATGGCCCTTCACAAAGGGCTGGGCGGCCACGATCTCGACCGCGTCGTACCCGTCGGCGGTGGTCGGCAGGTCGAAGAGGCCGAACGCACCGCCCGAGCACCCCGTGCCCCGCATCTGCAGGCTCACCGTGGCGAATCCGAGCAGGGGGGCGACGACCGAGCCGACGGCCGTGGCCGAGTCGGGCAGCAAGGCCGGATTCCCCCCCGCTTGCGGGTCGAGCTCGTGAGCCAGGAGATCGCCGGGCGCAGCGATGGCGTACCCGGAGTCCTCGATGACGGTCGGGAACGGGCCATCTTTGAGCGACTCGCCGTAGGGCAGGCGCAACGTGGCCGCCAGCTTCACCCCGTCGCGCATGGTGATGTAATTGAGGCCGACGTGCATGTGCTGGTCGGCGTAGAAGCTCTGCGGCGGGATGTCGCTCAGGGAGAGCACCGGGAACGGCGGCGTCTGGATCTCCCGGCCCCGCACTGACGTCCGGAACCGATACCCCGGGCCCGGCACCAGGTTGCGCACGACGAGACTCCCGTAGGCGTCGGTCGTCCCCGAGGCCACCTGGTGACCGGCTGCGTTGACCAGGACGAGTTCCCGGCCCGGCGTGGTCCCGGTGATGTAGGCCTGGCCCACGGACCCGTGACCGACGAAGGCCCCGGGGTCGGCGACGACCGGGACGGGCGCGACCCCGTTGGTCGAGGTCGATGTCGCAGCACACGACGTCGCCGTCACCGCCATGGAGGCGACGGCGACGGCCAGCGTCAGGCCCCGTGCCCTCCTCCTCACCGCGTCATCCCCGACCTCCCGCGTCCAGAATGGCAGGCTACTTCCGTGCCCGCCGGCGACGACACGATCGTCGTGATCGAGGACGACCACAACATCTCGGAACTGGTGGCGCTGTACCTCCGGCGCGAGGGATACCGGGTCCTCCAGGCCGGCGACGCGACGGCGGGGTTGGCCTACGTCGATCGTGAACCGATCAAGCTCGTCATCGTCGACGTCGGACTCCCGGGCGATCTCGACGGGTTCGACGTCTGTCGACGGGTCCAGGCCAAAGGCGGCGTGCCCGTCATCATGCTCACGGCGCGCGACGACGAGGTCGACCGGGTCCTCGGTCTCGAGCTCGGCGCCGACGATTACGTCACGAAGCCCTTTTCTCCGCGCGAGCTGGTCGCCCGGGTCCGCGCCATCTTGCGCCGGGTCGGCGTCGCCGAGCGCAGCGTGCCGGCGACGCTGGTCCTCGGCGAGGTCACCGTCGACACCGGTCGTCGCGAGGTGCGCGTCGCCGGCGAACTTGTCACGCTGACGGCGCGCGAGTTCGATCTCCTCGCCTACCTGGCCGGGAACCGTGGCCTGGTGCTCACGCGGCGCCGGCTCCTCGACGGCGTCTGGGGCGAGGGATGGTACGGCGACGAGCGCACCGTCGACGTCCACGTCCGCCAGCTCCGCAAGAAGGTCGGACCGGCTCTGGCCCTGTCGACGGTGTGGGGGGTCGGCTACCGGTTGGATTGAGCCGTCGACCCGGCCCGGGAACGTCACCCGGCGTGGCGCGGCATCGATGCACCGGGCGATTTCGGGCGGGTGCTTGCATTTGTACGCACTTTCAGCGCCCAAAAGTGATGAGTTGCATAGACGCGGCCACGAGGTGTGGTGATAACCTAGGGATTGTTTCCAGGTGACGAAGCCGGTGGGCGATCGGCGGTGGCACCGACGGAGACTGCCTGGGGGGGGTACGTATGGTGGGGGGCACCAGACTCGCAAGTCGTTCCGTCGGGCTCCAAGCGGTGACGCCCGAACGCAGAACGTGGGACGACGACGAGACGCAGTACGTGCTCGCCTGCATCGACGTCCGCCCGATCGCCCCCGCCGACAGCCAACCGGAGACCGACGTGCTCTGGGGACTGGCCGTGCGGCGGATGGAACGCTGCCTGCGCCCCGGCGACTGGATGTGCCCCCTCAGCGTCGGCCACCTCGCCGTGTGCTTCGGCAACGGCGCGCACAAAGTCCCGCCGTCGGCCCTCGGCATCCGCTTGGCATCGGCCATGGGTGACCACCTCACGGTCGGCGACGCCGGATTCGATCTCGAGGTCGCCGTCGGCATCGGGACGGGCGATACCGGCATCGAGCCGGCCGAGCTCGCCGCCGCGGCGGTGGCCGCGGCGCGAGCAGAATGTCGCCACATCCGTGCCCGAGCGGCACGCGGCGGCTCCTCGTCGACCAGCGTGGCCGTGTCCCACCTGCGAGCGGGTCCCCCGAAGCGCCGATTGGCCCGCCGTGAGGTCGTGGCCCCGTGGGTCGACCACTCCGACAACGCCCGTCGACCCGAGCCGACGTCGCCCGGCGTGCGCATCGAGCCGTTGTCGTCGGATCTGCACCTCCTCGTCGTCGGCGCCGAGGCCTCGGCCGACGGGCAAGCCAATCCGACCGTCGAGGGCCTGGTCGCCGTGGCCCGGCGACTCGGGGTGACACCGAGCATCGCCCCGGCCACTTGCGCCGCCGAGGTCCCCGTCCTCTACCGGAGCGCGGGGGCCGAAGTGGTCGTGCTGGCGTTGACCGGCGCATCGCGTGCACCGGTCCGGCGTCGGGCGGTGGACCTCGGGACGCCATGGGAGCCGTGGGCCCACGCCACGCGCGAGCTGGTGCGCCTCGGCGCCACCGTGCTGGCCGTCGGCGCCAGTGTCGCCGCCATCGCCACGTGCGTGCGCGAAGGGGCCATCGGCCTGCTCGACCTCAACGAGTTCGCGGTGCAAGTCGAGAAGATCAATGCCAACCTGGTCGCCCGGCGCCTGGCCCGGGACAGTGGCCGGGCCGAGCGGCGTACGACCACGAACGCCGGGCTCCCCCACCCCTACGACGGGCTCGTCGACCTGACCACGAGCGAGCACCGGGTGCTTTACCAGATGATGCGGGGCGCCTCGGCCACCGAAATCGCCGAACAGCTCAGCGTGTCGTTGGCCACTGTCCGCTCCCACATCCGCTCCATCCTCCGCAAGCTCCAGGTGAGCTCGCAGCTGGCGGCGGTGGCCCTGGCCAACGGCGCCCATCAGGACGTGATCGACGCCGTCTGATTCTCGTCCGGACGCGAGGCGGGCGGCACTCGCCCGGACGGGCACGGTGGACGAGCGGTCAGGGAACGAGGGGAAGCACCCGGGCCTCGGCCGCCATGACCAACGGCGCCCGCCCGTCGTCTCTTCCTGTCTCGACCGCCTCGGTCCCGATGCGGAGCTCCACCGGGGCCGGCGGCTCGACGCTCCGGTGCAGGTAGGCCAGACCCACCAACGCGCCGAGCCCCGGTGACCACGCGGCCGACGTCACCGTGCCGACGCTCTTGTCGCCGACCACTACCTCCGCCCCCCGGAGCGCCGGCGCGCCGACGCTCTCCGGGGCATCGAGGACGAGCCCCCGCAACAAGCGCGCCACGCGGTTGCCCCGGGCGTCGAGCCGGGCGACGAGCTCCTGCCCCGTGTAACACCCTTTGTCGAAGCTGACGCAGCGCTCGAGCAGGGCCGCCTCCGCCGGGATGGTCCGTTCGTCGATCTCCGCCCCCATGCGGGGGATCCCGGCCTCGACCCGTACGGCCTCCCAGGCCAGCGGCGAGCACGCCCGGGCCCCGGGCGGTGGTTGGGGGTCCTCGCCGAGGAGGTCGACGCCCGACACGCCACCCCAGTGAAAGGGCAACCCGAGGGCGGCGCCCGACAGGTCCGACGGCGCGGCGCCGGGGCCCCGGAGGGCCACGCAGTGCCAGTCGAGGCGGTCGATCTCGGCCTTCACCCGGAGCTTGAACCGCGCCAGGCGGGCCATGACGGTCGCCGCGAACCCCCCCTCGACGTCGACGAGGAACTCCTCGGGGGCCAGGCGCGTCACCCGCACCAGCGCATCGATCTTGCCCTGCGGACCGAGGAGGAGCGCATCGGCGCACTCTCCGTCGGCCAACGCGGCCACGTCCTGGCTGCACTGACCCTGCAGGTAGTCGAGCGCGTCGGGCCCGCGCACGGCCACGACGTCGCGCTCGAGGCGCAGGACACCGACGCCGTGGCGCAGCGCGTCGTAGTCGCCATCTATGTCCGCGGCCACGCTCATCGGCGCGCCCCGGCTGCCGGCCCGGTCGGTGCCGTGGCCGGGGTGGCGGGCGGGAGGTCGCCGCCAGCGGCGCGACGCGCCCGGGTGGCCCGGCGCGCCGCGGGCACGGCGGCGAGCAGGGCCCGGGCCTTGTGCACGCACTCGGCATCCTCGTCCTCGGGCACGCTGTCGGCCACGATGCCCGCTCCGGCTTGGACCGAGGCCCGCCCGTCGGGCCCGACCACCATGGTCCGGATGGCGATGGCGGTGTCGAGGTTGCCGGAGAAATCGAGGTAGCCGACGGTCCCCCCGTAGACGCCGCGTTTGGTCGGCTCGAGGTCGTCGATGATCTCCATGGCCCGGACCTTGGGCGCGCCCGACAGCGTGCCGGCCGGCAGCGTGGCCCGCAGGACGTCGATCGGCCCCAGCGACGCGGCCAGGCGACCGGTCACCTGGGAGGTGAGGTGCATGACGTGGCTGTAACGCTCGAGCGTCATGAGCTCCTCGACCCGTTCCGTGCCGTATTTGACGACCCGGCCCACGTCGTTTCGGGCCAGGTCGACCAGCATGATGTGCTCGGCCACCTCTTTCGGGTGCTCGACCAACTCGGCGGCCAGGCGCCGGTCCTCGGCATCGGTGTCACCCCGAGGTCGGGTGCCGGCGATAGGTCGCGACACCACGACGCCGTCTCGCAGCCGCACCATGGGCTCGGGCGACGACCCGACGACGGTGCATTCCTCGGACTTCAGGTAGTAGAGGTACGGGCTCGGGTTCACCAGGCGCAGCACCCGGTACAGGTCGAAGGGATCCGCCTCCAGTTCGAGGTCGAAGCGCTGCGACAACACCGCCTGGAAGACGTCGCCGGCCCGGATGTGTTCCTTGACGACCTCGACCGCGTCGCAGAAGGCGGCGGACGACATCGTCCGGCGCACGGCCGGCTCCGGCTCATCGGTGACGGGGGGCTCGAGCGGCGGCACGTCGAGGGGCCCGAAGAGCTCGCCGGCCAGGTCGTCGAGGCGCGCCCGGGCCGATCGGTAGGCATCGTCTCGCCGGCGGTCGTCCCAGTCTTCGCCGAGGACGACGTTGTCCACCAGCACGACGCGCTGGCGCCAGTGGTCGAAGGCGCACAGCTGGCCGATGACCCCGAGCACGGCGTCGGGGAAACCGAGGTCGTCGGGGGGCGCGCCGGGCAGTCGCTCGATCTCGCGCACGACGTCGTAGCCGAGGTACCCGACCAGGCCGCCGTGCAGCGGCGGGAGGCCCTCCAGCTCGGGAGCGTTGAAGGCGCCGAGCAGCACGCCCAGCGCATGCAGCACACCGGTGTCGCCCACCACGCCCGGCGGTACGTCGAGCGCACCGCTGACCTCGACCCGATGCCCACGGGCCACCACCGTGGCCAGTGGGCGTCGCCCGATGAAGGAGTAGCGGCCCCAGCGCTCACCACCTTCGACGGACTCGAGGAGGAACCCGGGTTCGTCCCCCACGACCTGCAGGTAGGCGCCCACCGGGGTGAGGGTGTCGGCCACGTATTCGCGCCAGACGGGGACGATGCGGTGGACGCGGGCGAGCGAGGAGAACGCGTCGGGACCGGGACGCACGGCCGACGCCGGCCCGGGAGCGGTCATGGAGGCGGCGAGCCGAAGGACCGGTAGAAGCAACTGCGCGCCCCGGTGTGGCATGCGCCCTTGCCGTCTTGGTCGACGACGACGAGCACGGCGTCGCCGTCACAGTCGTAACGCACGTCGCGCACCCACTGGCGGTCGCCCGACGTCTCTCCCTTGCACCAGTACTCCTGGCGGCTGCGGCTCCAGAACCAGGTGCGCCCGGTGTCGAGCGTTCGGTGCAGGGCCTCGGCGTCCATGTAGCCGAGCATGAGCACGGTCCCGTCGCCGGCGTCTTGGACCACGGCCGGCACCAGTCCGTCGGGGCCGAAGCGAATGGCCCGGCGCTCCTCCTCGGTGTGCGGGATCGGTGTGGGCACTCGGCCACTGTCGGTGTCGTTCGGGCTCATGGTGCCCACAGGATACCGGCGCCGGCGGCGCTTCCCGGTGCCCACTACATGACAGTGCTGGTGGAATCCCGTAGCATTCATTGATCACCCCGGGTGGGGCCGGGAGTGCGGGGACACGGGGACACGGGGACTTCGGGGGGTCGGGGGATGCGTCGTTGGTGGGAATGGCTCGGCCTCAACCTCGGCAAGCGCGCCGGTGTGGTCGGTATCGTCGGCTTGGCCGTCACATTCGTCCTGGGGATCGGCGTCACCCAACTGACCTTCTCCACCAGCAACAACGACTACCTCAACAAGAACGACCCGGCCTACGTCCAGAACCAGAAGTACACGTCCCTGTTCGGCGGCGACCCCATGGCGGTCGAATTCACCATGAACAAGGGCGAGACCGTCGACAACCTGTTCACACCGGCGAACCAGAAGACCTTCCTCGCCATGGAAGCGAAGTTGAACAAGGACCCCGCGGTCTTCAGTGTCATCTCGCCCATGGACAGCATGGGGCTGTCACAGGTGCTGTTGCGCAGCCCGGACGGCAGTGTGCTCGACAGCCCGGCGGCCAAGATGCTGTTGGGC
>Ga0181536_10000293_pt1 | contig 59862 bp, 52 predicted proteins | sample PEATcosm2014_Bin_41_FD_121105 | JGI IMG/M metagenome (GOLD analysis project Ga0181536, IMG submission 121105) | Peatland microbial communities from MTU Mesocosm Facility, Houghton, MI, USA - PEATcosm2014_Bin17_60_metaG | ecosystem: Environmental > Terrestrial > Soil > Wetlands > Peat | place...
GTTCGCCCACAGCAGTTGCATCACCCGCACCTGCTCCTCCGAACGGCGACCGCGGTTGTGGAAGTTTTCGTTCAGGCCAACGAACTCCACCTCGTTCCAGCCAACCCCGATGCCAAGCCGGAACCGCCCCTTGCACAGCACGTCGAGACAGGCGGCCTGTTTCGCGACCAAAGCGGTCTGCCGTTGCGCCACGATCAGCACACCGGTGGAAAAGCTGAGTTTCGGTGCGATGCCCGCCACGTAACCAAGCAGAACGAACGGATCGTGGAACAGATCGTCCGAGGTGTTGCGGCCCGCTTCCCAATTCGGCCGCGAGCCGGCATTGGCGCCCAACACGTGGTCGGGCGCCTCCATGAAGTCATAGCCAAGCGCTTGCAGACCTTGCGCGTATTCGCGCACCGTGTCGGGATCGCCACCGATATCGCCAAAGGGCACGAGGTGACCGAGTTGCATGGCAAAACTCCTTAATTCTCGTCGGCGTCCATGACGGCCTTGATCTTCGCGGGATCGACCGCGATCGGCGGGATGCCCGCGCGTTCCTGCTGCAACAGCGCGCCGACGCGTGAGTCGCGCTGCTGCCAACCGCGATTCATCGCTTCGGTCAGCTCCTGGTGCGCGAGGGTGGTCAGGCGCATCGGCACGCTGACCTCACGCGCCAGTTGGCATGCCAGCGAGACGTCCTTGTGCAGCAGGCGGAGCGCGAAGTCGGGCGGATCGTAAACACCGGTGAGGAACTGCTTCTGCAAGCGGTCGAACAGCCGCACGCGGCCGGCGGCGCCCTGACGGATCGCCTCGAACAGTTGCAGCGGTTCGACGCCCGCCTTCACGCCCATGGTGAAGACCTCGGCCAGCACCACGTTGACCGCGGCGGACGCCGAGTTGTGCACCAGCTTGGCGATCGTTCCGGCGCCGATCGGACCAATATAGCGCGCCTGGTCGCCCATCGCATCAAGCTGCGCCTTGTATTTGTCGAAGATCGCCTTGTCGCCGCCGACCCAGATCGCCAGCTTGCCGCTGTTCGCCCCGGACGGCCCGCCGCTGACCGGCGCGTCCAGGAAATGGACGCCCTTCGCCGCGAATTGCGCATGCAGCGCGCGCACCACATCGACCGCGTTGGTCGACAGATCGAACCATGCCGCGCCCGGCCGGAAGCCTTCCATCAACCCGTTCTCACCGGTGCCGACCTTTCGCACGTCGGCCGGTGTCGGCAGCGAGGTAAAGATCAGGTCGCAGGCCGCGGCGACGGCCTTCGGCGTGTCGGCCCAGGTGGCACCGGCGGCGAGGTGGCGGGAGGCGGCCTGCCGGGTCAGGTCGTTGACGACCAGTTCGTTGCCGCCCTTTTGCATATTGGACGCCATGCCGGCGCCCATCGTGCCGACCCCGATAAAACCAACTTTCATTTCTGCTTCCTCCTTGATGGTGGTCAGACCAACCAGTGTTCCTCGACGGCGAACCGCGCGGATTGGGCATCGCCCATCGCGGCGGCGGCGCACTCCAGGTCGACGAGGCTGTCGTACCAGGTTTGGGTCATCGCGCCGACCGTGACCGGCAAATGCGGAATGGTGCTGTTCGGCGCGGCGCCCTGTTCGCGGACATGATATTGAACCGGCCTCGCCGCGGGCGTGATCGCCTCAGGCCAGATTTCAATCAGACTGAATCGGCCACGATTTGACCTGATGTCCCCGGACACATCCGTGATGACCCGTGACACGGCACCGATGAACTGGCGAGAGTCGACATTGCAGGCCGCCATCTCCGGCGAGCCGTGCGCGCGCGACCGATCCGCGTCATTATCGAAATACAGAATCGGAAATCCATCGATCCGCATCGCCAGCCCGGCCTCGTTCGCCGCCAGCGAGTCGATGACGTGGCATTGCACGTAACTGCGCAGGCCGGGAAACGCGCAGACCATGGGCCCATGCACATCCAGCCAATGCCGCCGGAACCGCGCCAGGTCGAGGTTATCCCGGCGTCGCATCAGGCTGATCGCCGCGATCATTGTCAGACCACCGGCGTGGCGGGTGCGCCACCTTTTTCCCAGACGTTGAATGTCGCGTCCCAGACCGCGATCTGGCGGCCGCGCAGGATCCAGATCTCGGTGCCGCGGCCCAACATCGACCCGCCGGTTTTCGCGTCGGTCCAGGAAGCGTCCCAGGTATTGGCCAGCCGGTTGCCCATCAGAACCTGCAATGTCTTGGTCAGTTTGTAGCCCAGGGTGCGGGCGAACCGCGCGGTCAGGAATTTCATGATTTCAGGCCGGCCGTGCATTTCCGGAAAATCGGCGAAACGCGCCACGGCGTCCTCGGTAAAGCCGTTCGCGATCGCCGTCAGGTCGGCGGCGGCGAACGCGTCCTCCACCGACTGCACCAGTTCGCGGGCTTCGGTCCAGGTCAACACGAAATCGTCGTTGTCCACGTGGTTCCTTTCAGAGTCGGTCATAAATCCGGCCGCACGATCAGGACCGTGCCATCCACCCGCGCCACCCTCAGCCGCGCGCCAGGATCCGGTGGCGCGATATCCGGCGGCACGCGAGCAGCCCAGTCGGTATCGCCGAGGCGCACTCTGCCATCATGGCCCTGAAACACCAATGCCGTCGCCGGCCGGCCGATCAGGCCCGCGTGTTCCGTGTGGACGACCGGATGTGCGCGGCGCGAATACAGCGCGATCGACAGAGCAGCCGCGGCCAGAACACCGAACGAGACCACCTGCGCGGCGAACCCGAATTGCAGCGCGAGCGTCAGCAATCCGGCACCGCACGCCGCCAGCCCGAGCCACATCATGAACACACCGGGCAGCAGCATTTCCAGGATCAGCAACCCCAGCCCGGCGGCAACCCAGATAATCCAACTGGTCACGCTTTCGGCTCGCTTTCCTTGAACAACTGCATCGCCTGCACGATCCCGCCGGCGAGCCCCGCGGCTTCCATCGGCACGACCACCAACCTGGAGTTGGGCGCGGCGGCGAGCGCCTGGAACGCCCGCACATAGCGGTCCGCGATGAAATACTGCAGGCCGGCATTGCCGAACTTTGACGCCGCTTCAGAGACCAGTTGGGTGGCCCGCGCCTCGGCTTCGGCCAATGCGATACGCGCCTCGGCGTCGCGGATCGCCGCGAGCTGGCGGCCTTCGGCACGCAGGATCAGGCTTTGCTTCTCGCCCTCGGCCTTTTTGATTTCGGCTTCCCGTTCGCCATCGGCGCGGGCAACGACGGCGCGGCGTTCGCGCTCGGCGGTCATTTGCAGGTTCATCGCGCGGATCAGGTTCTCCGGCGGCTCGATCTTGCGTATTTCCACACGGCTGACCTTGACGCCCCACGGCTCGGTCGCGCCGTCGAGGATGGTCAGCAACGAGGAGTTGATACGGTCCCGAGACGACAACGTCGCGTCCAGTTCCAGTTCACCGATCACCGAGCGGATATTCGTCATCGCCAGCGTGGTCAGCGCGACGGTCAGGAACGTCACCTGGTACGCGGCTTTCCCCGGCTCCATGATCCGGTAATAGATGATGCCATCGACGGCGACAGTCGCGTTGTCACGAGTGATGACGCTTTGTTCCGGTATTTCGACGACCTGCTCCTGCACATTCATCCGGTGGCCGACGCGGTCGACATAGGGAACGACGAAATTCAGCCCGGGCGACAATGTCCGGGTGAACGCGCCGAACCGCTCCACGGTCCAGATCTGGCCTTGCGGCACGGTTTTCACACCGGCGAAAACCGTGACCACGATCAGCACGAGCAGGAGGGCGAAGACAATCGTCCCGGTCATCGGTCAGGCGCCCTTCCACTGCAAAATATAGAGCCCGGCATCGTAATCCGTGACGTACATCAATCCGTCCGCGGCCACGAACAGATCGGAGGTATGGCGCATTTTGGCCCGGCCTCGCAGGGGTTCCATCCATTTGGTGGGTTGCGGCGGCACGAAATAGCCGACTTCCTCGGGTCTGAACGGATTCGTGATGTCGAACGCACGCACGCCCGCGCTCTGCCAGGTCGCGAAGATCGTGGTTGAGGACTGAAACGATCCCGGCCGGTTTTCGTGCAGGTTATGCGGGCCGAACTGGCCGCCCATCTTCACATAGTCCTGGTCCGACGGCGTCGGCATCGTGGCGATGCTGATCGGATTGCTCTTCTCGCGGATGTCGAACACCCAGGTGTATTTCATCTGCTGCTGGTCGATGTTCAGCGTCGCTTCGTCCGCCACCACCAGCAAGTTACGGTCATGCAACGGCACGGCGTTGTGCGTGCCGCCACCGAACGGCGGGCACCAGGTGCGATGCGCGATCAGCTTCGGCGCCGATTTGTCCTTCACATCCAGGATCGTCAGCCCGCCGTCGCGCCACGAGCCATAAGCGAAGTCGTCCACCACGATTGCGTGGTGCAAAGCGTAGCGGCCTTGCCACGTCGGTGTCTCACCGGCGGCGGCGTTCTGGCCGGGAATCCACCAACGCCCGGCCTCGACCGGCTTCGTCGGGTCCTTCATGTCGATGATCATGAAAATGTGGTCGGTGAAGCCGTCGAGTAGTGCCGAGGCGTAGGCGTACCGCCCACCGACGTACCAGATGCGGTGCAGGCCAAGCCCTTCCACCTCGAAAAAGCCAATCTTCCGCGGGTTCGCCGCGTCTTTGATGTCATAGACCGTCATGCCGGCGGCGTAGTTCTCACCGCGCTTGCCGAAGCGGCTGCTGTCCACCCTGGCGGAACCGCCGTAATACTCCTGCGCCGACAGCAAGGCGCGCTGGTCGGCCTCCTGGATGTGCAGCAGCAGGTCGTCGGCCGCCTGAAGATGCATCGACACCGAGTTCGGATGCGTCGGCACGAAATTCACCGGTTTCGGGTTTCGCGGATCGCGCACATCGGTAACCATCACGCCGCGGCTGACCCGCGTGCCGATATAGGCGTGGCCACGCGCCACCATCACCTGTATCCCGTCCCCGCGGCCACCCTGATCGGTATGGCCGACAAATTCAATGTTCCGCGCGCCCTCGTGGTTCATCACGCTTGCCTCCCTGGTTCCCGAAGCACACTATAGAGGCCTCCTGGGAAGGAAGCGACCATGCCAACCTATGTCATGCTGGCGAACTGGACCGATCAGGGCGTTCGCACGATCGAGGACGGGCCGAAACGCGTCGACGTGGCGCGCAAATCGTTGGAGGACATGGGCGGAAAATTCCTCTCCGTCTACATGACCATGGGGATTCACGACATGGTCATCACGTATGACGCACCGGACGACGCGGTCGCCGCGCGGTTCACCTTGTTGCTTGGCAAACAGGGCAATGTGCGCACCCAGTCGCTGAAGGCCTTCCCCGAGGAGGCCTACCGCCAGATTGTCAACAGTTTGCGATGATCAGCGGCGCGCGCACCCCTCTGACCGTCGATCTCGGCTTGTATCGCGTCGCCATTTCCGCGGGTGCGAACGGCATCGGCAAGGTGATGGCGGACAGCTTTGCGAATTGCGGCGCGTCCGTGTTCGTGTCGGACATTGACGAACGGGCGCTGGCTTCATGCGGTCATCACGGCGTTCGCGCCGATGTCGGCGATCCCGCCGATTGCGAGGCCTTTGTCGACCTCGCGGTCGGTCACCTCGGCGGCCTCGACGTGCTGATCAACAACGCCGGCATCGCCGGCCCCACGGCGCTGGTCGAGCACATCACGCCCGAGGATCTGGACGCGACGTTGCGCATCGACCTCGCCTCGATGTTTCATTGCTCGCGGCGCGCGATCCCGGCGTTGCGCGCCAATGGCGGCGGGGCGATCATCAATTTGAGTTCGGCGGCCGGGCGGTTTGGCTTCGCGCTACGTGCCCCCTATTCGGCGGCGAAATGGGGCGTGATCGGATTTACCAAGACGCTATCCATCGAACTGGGCTCTGACGGCATTCGCGTCAACGCGATTCTTCCTGGGCCGGTGGACGGACCGCGCATTCGCGCTGTCATCAAGGCGAAGGCCGAGGCGGCGAAACTATCGGAGAATGAAATGACGGAACGCATGGTGGCGACGACGTCGCTGAAAAGCTTCGTCACGCAACAGGACATCGCCAATATGGCGCTTTACCTCGCCAGCCCATTTGGCGCCACGATCAGTGGCCAGGCCATCAGCGTGGATGCCGACATGCAAAGCATGATGTGACATGCGCGCCGCCGTATTTCAGCGTCCGGGCGAACCGCTGACGATCGAGGACCGGCAGACGCCGGTCGCGCGGTCGGGCGATATCGTGATGAAAGTCGCCTATTGCGGCATCTGCGGCTCCGATTTGCACGCCACGGAGCCCGGGCCGACATCGTTGGAGACCGGCACCGTTCTGGGGCATGAGTTTTCCGGCGTGGTGACAGAGTCGGCGTCCGCCGATTTTCAACCGGGCGACCACGTGATCGGGTTGCCGTTGCAGGAATGTGACGAGTGCCGCCCGTCCGGTCAGGGCTGCCGCGACCGGCTTGGCATCCTGTGCCCGCGCAACCGTATCATCGGTCTCGCCGCCGCCGCGCCGGGAGCCTACGCCGAGTATCTGCGGATGCCGGCGCACCACGCCCTGAAAGTTCCCAAGGGGCTGGACCTGAAGCACGCGGCGTTGACCGAACCGCTGGCGGTTGGCGCCCATGCGGTGCGGGCAGCCGGCAACCTGCTGGGCGCTCACGTGCTGGTCATTGGCGCCGGACCGATCGGCCTCGCCGTGACGCTGTTGGCCCGGTTGGCCGGGGCGGCAGAGGTGGTGGTGAGCGAGATCGCGGCGGGACGCCGGGCGAAAGCCGCCTCGATCGGAGCCAGGGTCATCGATCCGGCGGTGGAAAAACCCGGGTCCGCCGAGGTCATCTTCGAGTGCGTCGGCGTCCCGGGATTACTTCGCCAGTGCATCGAGCTTGCTCCTTTGCGCGGGCGCATCGTCGTTGTCGGCGTCTGCCGCGGCGAGGACCAGATCTTTCCGCGCGTCGCCCTGCGCAAAGAACTGAGCATTCAGTTTGTGTTGGGCTATACGCGCGACGAATTCGCCATGGTACTGGACATGCTCGGATCGCGCCGGATCGACCCCGCGCCGCTGATTACCGGTGTCATCGGCCTCGACGATACCCCGGCGATGTTCGAAGCGCTGCGCCAACCAGGAGATCACGCCAAGGTGCTGATCGATCCGGGGCTTTGATTTGACATCGCGGCCCTGAATCCTCAATGCTCGGCGCGCCCGGTTGGGCCACTGACAACCGGCGACCGCCATGCGCCGTCGGCCCAACCACCGGAAACGACGTGGCCAGGAACGGGATAACCCAATGACATCGATCGACTATGGCAAACTCTACAGCGATGGATTGCCGGATCCGGCGCCACGTTGGGCACCGTTCCCGCCGTATTATTTCGTTGGCGGCAACAACGATCCCGAGCAGATTCCGATCGAGGGCCTGGTCGAGGCCGCCGCCTCGGTGCTGCGCCGCGAGGGATCCAAACTCGCGATCTACAACCTCGGGCTCGGGCCGCAGGGCTATCCCGGCCTGCGGCAATTCGTCGCCGATCGCTGCAAACGGGCCCGCGGCATGGATGTGCCGATCGGCGATGTGACAATCGTCACCGGCTCGGGCCAGGGCCTCGACATGATCAGCAAGCTTCTGGTCAACCCGGGCGATACCGTCTTGTGCGAGGAGTTTTGTTACCAGGGCGCCATGAACCGCTTCCGCAAACTGGGCGCCAAGCTGGAGGCGATGAAGCTCGATGACGACGGGATCGTCATCGACGCGCTGGCGGCGCAACTGGCGGCACTGAAGGCCCGCGGCATCACGCCGAAGTTCATCTACACCATCCCCACGATCCAGAACCCGACCGCGAGCATTCTGCCGCTCGACCGCAGGCATGCGCTGCTGAAACTCGCACGGGAGTATAATGTCGCGATCTTCGAGGACGAGTGTTACGCCGACCTGTTGTGGGAAGGCGTCGAGGCGCCACCGGCGCTCTACGCGCTCGATCCCGGCTGCGTGATCCATCTCGGGTCGTTCTCGAAGTCGCTCGCGCCGGCGTTGCGGCTAGGCTACATCGTCGCGGAGTGGGAGATCATGCGGCTGCTGCTGCCCCTGAAAGGCGACAGCGGCACCGGGGCACTCGATCAGATGATCGTCGCCGAATACTTTTCGAAAAACTTTGAAAAGCATCTGCATCATCTGAACGGCGTGCTGCATGATAAGCTCAAAACGATGGTTGAGGCCGTGGCACGCGAATTCGGTGCCACCGCGGAATGCTGGCACCCCAAAGGCGGCATTTTCCTGTGGATCAAATTGCCGGACTCGGTCGATGTGCGAAAGCTGCTGAAACCCGCCGCCGAGGCCGGGATCATTTTCAATGAGGGCCCGGCGTGGGCCGTCAGTCCGGATAATTCCAGCTCGCATCTGCGCCTGTGCTTCGCCATGCCGAGCAAGCAGACGATCCGGGACGGTGTCGCGGCGTTCGCCCAGGTGTGCTATGAGCAGACGGGAATTCCGGTTCGCAGCGGGAATGTACAGCGATGACCTCTTTGCGTGGCAATAATGGCCCTCGGTACCGGCACACGGCCGATGAGTCGGCGCCGTACGAAACCATCAGCCTTGATAAATACACACCGATCATCGGCGCGGAGATCACCGGTGCCGATCTGGCGAAGCCGTTGTCCAACCGCCAGATGGATGAAATCCACCGGGCGCTGGCGGAAAATTCCGTCATTTTCTTCCGCGATCAGCATCTGACCCAGGAACAGCATCTGGCATTCGGCCGCAATTTTGGCGAGTTGCACATCCACCCGGCGGCACCGCATGCGCCGGGCCATAAGGAACTGATGATCATCCACGCGGACAAGGACAGTCCGCGCGCGAATGGTGAAGGCTGGCACAGCGATGTGTCCTGCGACACGGAACCGCCGATGGGCAGCATTCTGTATATCAAACAGACCCCGCCCAAAGGTGGCGATACGCTGTTCGCCAGCATGTACGCGGCCTATGAGGCGCTGTCGGACCGCATGAAGGGCTACCTCGATGGCCTCGTGGCGGTGCACGACGGCGAAGAGGCGTATCGCGGCACCTATACGAACCTCGGGGTGCGGGACAAGCCGGTTTATCCCCGCGCGGAACATCCTGTGATTCGGACGCATCCGGTGACCGGAAAGAAGGCGCTTTACGTGAACCGCGGATTCACTCGGCGTATCCTTGGCATTCCCCGCGATGAAAGTAACGCGATCCTGCAATATCTGTACGAACACGCGGAGAATCCGCTGTTCCAGTGCCGATTCCGTTGGCAACCCAACTCGGTCGCGTTCTGGGACAATCGCTGCGTGCAGCATCGGGCGATGTGGGATTACTGGCCGCACACCCGCTCCGGTTTCCGGGTGACGGTGGCGGGCGACAAACCTTACTGAAAGATCGAAAATCATGCGGCCTGGTGTCGTCATGATCCCGCGTCAGCGTCCCTCTGGCGGGGCGTCCATGACCGGTCGCCGCATCAACTTCACGCGACCGGTGGGCCGCGTGACCGGCTGAAACGTCTGGGGCTGGCACGGGTATCGATGACGCTCTGGTGGTCTGCCCGTTCGAAGATCCGTCGCGGCCGGACACGATACGCGGACTGATATGAGAAGTAAGCGGTATGCTGAAACTCGACATCAACGACGCGATCAACTCGGTCAGGCGCGCCTGCCTTTGCCTGGGACGATGACAAGCTGCTCAGCCTGTCCGCTCTGGTCGGCTTGCAGTCGCGCGGCATGCCCCTGGCGATTGAACCTCACGAACCCTTCCTGTCGGAGGGGGCGGCGCTGTTTCGCGAACGCATGGGCCAGCTCAATCTCTCCTGCGCGCAATGCCACGAGGATCGCGCCGGCCAGTCGCTGGGGGGCAGCCTCATCCCGCAAGGGCACCCCAACGGTTACCCGGAATACCGCCTGGAGTGGCAAGGCATGGGATCATTCTACCGCAGATTGCGAAATTGCATGGTTGGCCTGCGGGCGGAGCCGTTTCCGCCCGACTCTCGGGAAGCCGCGGTACTCGCGCTGTTCCTGGCGGTGCGCGCCAACGCATGCGGATCGAGACGCCCGCCGTTCGGCCGTGAGCAAATCAGCCACCGCTTGACCGGAACACGCCGCATGACCACACTCCGGCCCGGCGTTGAGACGAGATAAAGGGAGGGCGCGATGCCTCAGGTCACCCTGACGGTAAACGGAAAGCAGCATACGGTGGAGGTGGAAAACCGCACCCTGCTGGTGGAAGTGTTACGAGAAAAACTGGCGCTGACCGGGACCCATGTCGGTTGCGACACGTCGCAATGCGGCGCCTGCGTGGTGCATGTCGACGGCATCTCGGCCAAGTCGTGCACGATGCTCGCGCTACAGGCGGCGGGGACCAGCGTCACCACGATCGAGGGCCTCGCGAAGCCGGACGGCACGCTGCACCCAATGCAGGAAATGTTCCGCGAGCATCACGCCCTGCAATGCGGCTTCTGCACGCCGGGCATGGTGATGTCGGCGATCGACCTGGTGAACAGCCATCCAGGGGGCATCACGGAGCAGGAAATCCGCGAGGGCCTGGAAGGCAATCTGTGCCGCTGCACCGGTTATCACAACATCGTCAAGGCGATCGCCGCCGCGCATCCATTGATGCACGGCAAGGCCTAAAACGCCAGAACAGGGAGATAACGCCATGGCCTTCGAAGGCATCGGTGCATCCGTTCGCCGTAAGGAAGATGCGCGCTTCCTCAACGGGCGCGGCAATTATACCGACGACATCAATCGTCCCGGCCAGTTGTATGCGTATGTGAAACGGTCGGACCGGCCGCACGCCAAAATCAACAGCATCGACACAAGCGCCGCGGCGAAAGCGCCTGGCGTGGTGGCGGTGTTTACCGGTGCCGACATGGCCGCGGAAAGCATCGGCGGCCTGCCCTGCGGCTGGCAGATCCACAACAAGGACGGCTCGCCGATGGCGGAGCCGCCGCATCCCGTGATGGCGATCGGCAAGGTGCGTCACGTGGGCGATCCGATCGCGGTGGTCATCGCCGAAACCAAACAGCAGGCGAAGGACGCGGCCGAACTGCTTTCGATCGACTGCACCGATTTGCCCGCGGTGGCGACGATGGCGGCGGCTTTGGCGCCCGGCGCCGCGGCCGTGCATGACGATGCGCCCGGCAATGTCTGTTACGACTGGCATATCGGCGACAAGGCGATCGTCGATGGCGTGTTCGCCAATGCGCACAAGGTCGTGCGGCTCGATCTGGTCAACAACCGGCTCATCCCCAACGCGATGGAGCCGCGCGCCGCGATCGGCGATTACGACGTCAACTCCGGCGAACATACGCTGTACACCACCAGCCAGAACCCGCATGTGATCCGGCTGCTGATGGGTGCGTTCGTGCTGCACATTCCGGAAAACAAGTTGCGCGTCGTCGCGCCGGATGTTGGTGGCGGCTTCGGTTCAAAAATCTACCACTACGCCGAAGAAGCCATCGTCACCTGGGCCGCCGCGAAAGTACGCCGGCCGGTCAAGTGGACAGCGGAACGAACCGAGAGCTTCATGTCCGACGCGCATGGCCGCGACCATGTCAGCACGGCGGAGATGGCGATCGACGCGCAAGGCACCTTCCTCGGGCTGCGGGTTTCAACCCAGGCCAATATGGGTGCGTATCTGTCGACATTCGCCCCCTGCGTGCCGACCTATCTTTACGCCACGCTGCTCGCCGGCACGTACAAAACGCCGGTGATTTACTGCGAGGTCAAGGCGGTGTTCACCAACACCGTCCCGGTCGACGCCTATCGCGGCGCGGGCCGGCCGGAGGCGACGTTCCTGCTGGAACGCCTCGTGGACGCGGTCGCGCATGACACCGGCATCGACCGTGTGGACCTGCGGCGGCGCAATTTCATTCCGGCCGATGCATTCCCGTATCAGACGCCGGTGGCGCTGCAATACGACAGCGGCGACTATCAGACCACCCTCGCCGTCGCGTTGAAGAACGCCGACTGGGCTGGGTTCGAGGCGCGGCGCGCGGCGGCCAAGGCACGCGGCAAGCTGCGTGGGATTGGGATTTCGACGTACCTGGAGGCCTGCGGCATCGCGCCATCCGCCGTCGTTGGTTCGCTTGGCGCCCGCGCGGGCCTGTACGAGGTCGCCAATATCCGCGTGCATCCGACCGGCAGCGTGACGGTGTTCACCGGCACACACAGCCACGGCCAGGGCCACGAAACCACGCTGGCGCAACTGGTCGTCGAACAGCTTGGCGTGCCGCTCGATCAGGTCGAGGTCGTGCACGGCGACACCGCGAAGATTCCGTTCGGCATGGGCACCTATGGCAGCCGCAGCCTCGCGGTCGGCGGCTCGGCGATGTACCGGGCGATGGAGAAGATCATTGCCAAGGGCAAGAAGATCGCCGCGCATCTGATGGAAGCCTCGGTCGAGGACATCGAGTTCGCCAACAACACCTTCACCGTCGCCGGCACCGACAAGTCGAAGACGCTGACGGACATCTCGCTGGCGGCCTATATCCCGCACAACTATCCGATCGAGGAACTGGAGCCCGGTCTGGAAGAAACCGCGTTCTACGACCCGAAGAACTTCACCTTCCCAGGCGGTTGCCATATCAGCGAGGTCGAGATTGACCCCGACACCGGCGCCGTCCAGGTGGTGAACTTCACCGCCGTCGACGACGTGGGCCGCGTGGTCAATCCGATGATCGTCGAGGGTCAGGTGCAGGGCGGCATCGCCCAGGGTATCGGGCAGGCGCTGTTGGAAGCCGCGGTTTATGATGAGTCGGGACAACTGATGTCCGGCTCGATGATGGACTACACGATGCCGCGCGCGGACAATCTGCCGAACATCCATGTCGCGACGGAAAACACCATGTGCACGCATAACCCGCTCGGCTCGAAGGGCTGTGGCGAGGTCGGGGCGATCGGCTCGCCGCCCGCCGTCATCAACGCGATCTGCGATGCGTTGAAGGACTACGGCGTGCGTCACATGAACATGCCTGCCACAAGCGGGAAAATCTGGTCGATCATCAATGCCGGTCCGTCGAAAATGGCGGCGGACTGAGGCGGCGGCGAAAGGGAAAGAACGATGTACGATTTCGCATATCAAAAACCCGGTAGCCTCGCCGACGCGGTGAAGGCGCTAGGTGCTGATGCTGAGGCCAAGGCCCTGGCGGGGGGAATGACTTACATTCCTGTCCTGAAACAACGGCTGGCGAAGCCCTCGACAATCGTCGATCTGGCCGGACTGGGCCTGACCGGAATCACGGTCGCCGGTGGCGTGGTGACGATCGGTGCGATGACCCCGCATGTGACCGTGGCCAACAGCGCCGCGGTCAAGGGCGCGATCCCGGCGCTGGCGGCATTGGCGAGCGGCATCGGCGACGAGGCCGTGCGTCATCGCGGCACGATCGGCGGCAGCATCGCCAACAACGATCCGGCCGCTGACTATCCGGCGGCCGCGCTCGCTCTGGGCGCGACGATCAAGACCGATCGGCGGTCGATCAAGGCGGATGATTTCTTCACCGGCATGTTCTCCACGGCGCTGGAACAGGGGGAGATCATCACCGCGGTCGAGTTCCCCGTGCCGACCAAGGCCGCGTATGAGAAATTCCGCAACCCGGCCTCGCGTTATGCCATCGTCGGCGTGTTCGTCGCGCAGACCGCGAGCGGTGCGCGCGTCGCCGTGACCGGCGCAGGCCAGGGCGGCGTGTTCCGCCATACCGAGATGGAGAAAGCTCTCACCGGCAATTTCTCCGCCGCCGCGATCAAGGGCATCAAGACGCCGCCGGACGGTCTGAACGGCGATATCCACGCCAGTTCGGAATATCGCGCGCATTTGGTCGGTGTGATCGCCGGACGCGCGGTGGCCAAAGCGGGATGAACGAAACGCCAGACCTTCGGGAGTTGGTCGCCTGTCCCGGCGCCAATTCTCTGGGCTGGCACGACCCCGCGTTTCCGGGCCAGACGCTGTTGCTGCACGCCGCGCGACCGCGGAACTACACACCGCGAGTGCCGGTGCTGTTCGTGCACCATGGCGTCGCGCGTAACGGCGCGGCCTATCGCGATTATTGGCTGCCGCTGGTTGAGGAAAACAACCTTCTCGCCATCGCGATCGAGTTTCCGGAAGAATCGTTTCCCGATTATCTCCGCTACCATTTCGGCAATCTGCATAACGAGGACGGCACCCCGAACCCGCGGCGACAATGGACCTATGGGATCGTTCCGCGCTTGTTCGACGCGCTGCGGCAGGCCGGCGTCACGCACCGGGAACGGTACGGGATGTTCGGTCACTCGGCGGGCGGGCAGTTCGTCCATCGCATGCTGTCATTCGGCTTTGGCGATCGGGTCGCGGCGGCGGTCAGCGCCAACGCCGGGACCTATGCCATGCCGGACCTGGACATCCCCTGGCCGTTCGGCCTCGGGCAGACCGAGGTCACGCCGGAAACACTGGTATCCCTGCTGAACCTTCCCATCACCGTCATGGCCGGCACGAACGATACCAGGACCACCGGCCGGTATTTTCCCAAAGGCCCGCGGTCGCTTCGCCAGGGCGAGACTCGCTATCACCGCGCACACAACTACGTCCGTCTTGGCCGGGTGGCCGCGGCTGCCCTGGGCACGCATTGCGCCTGGACCGTGATCGACGTGCCGGAAGTCGGTCATGACGGGCATGGGATGTCGATCGCGGCCGCGCCCGTCATCGCCGCGGCTCTGCATGCGTCCGAACCCTTTCACTCGCCGGGGGAACGTGGCTAATCTGCCGGGACAGAAAAAACCGGGGGCCTTCCGCATGAAACGCCGTGACGTTCTGAAATCCACCGCCGCGGTTTCGACCGCGCTCGCGGCTCCGAAAATCGTCCGGGCACAGGGCGCGAAGACGGTGGCGTTTTGCCCGCATGCGGATCTGGCCTCGCTCGATCCGGTGTGGACGACGGCTGATATCACGCGGAACTATTCGCTGGCGGTGTTCGATACGCTGTTCGGGTATGACGCCCAATTCAATGTGCAGCCGCAGATGGTGGACGGGGTGAAGACCGAGAGCGACGGCAAGACCTGGGAACTCACGCTGCGGGACGGGTTGAAGTTCCATGACGGGGAGAAGGTTCTGGCGCGGGACTGCGTGGCGACGATCAAGCGGTTTTCCGCGCGCGATCCGTTTGGTCAGGCGATGATGAAGCGTGTGGCGGAGATCAGCGCGCCATCGGATACCGTGATCCGCTTCCGTCTCAACAAGCCGTTTCCGTTGCTGCCGAACGCGTTGGCCCAGGTGTATTGCGCGATCATGCCGACGCGGTTGGCGGAAACCGATCCGTTGAAGCAGATCCCCGAGGCGATTGGCAGTGGGCCGTTCAAATTCGTCGCCGATGAGCGGATTCCCGGTCAACGCGTCGTGTTCGCGAAGAACGCGGCTTATGTGCCGCGCTCCAGTGGTGTCGCGAGCTTCAACGCCGGTCCGAAGATCGTGAATATCGACCGCGCCGTCTGGAATTTCATTCCGGATCCGGCGACCGCCGAGGCCGCGCTGGCCCAGGGTGAGATTGATTGGTGGGAGAATCCGACCATCGACCTGATCGCGCAAATCAAGAAGAACCCATCGATCACCGTCGCGGTGAAGGATCGCACCGGCGAAATCGCCTGCATGCGCTTCAATCATTTGCTGCCACCGTTCGACAACGCGGCGATCCGGCGGCTCGTGGTTTCGGCGATCGATCAGAAAGAAATCATCGAAGCGTATGCCGGCGCCGAGCCGTCGTTGATCAAGACGGATGTTGGCATCTTCGTGCCGGGCACGCCGATGGCGAGCACCGTCGGCGTGGAGAACACGCGCGGGCCGAAAGACCTGAAGAAAATCAAGGCCGACCTCGCCGCCGCTGGTTACAACGGCGAGAAGATCGTGGTCCTCGCCGCGACGACGCTTCCGAACATCTGGGCTGAAGCGCAGGTCGCCACCGATCTGCTGACCCGCATTGGCTTTAACGTCGACATGCAGGCGCTGGAATGGGGCACGGTCGTGCAGCGCCGCGCCAGCCGCGAGCCGATCGACAAGGGCGGTTGGAATATTTTTTATACCTATCTGGGCGGGTTCGGGAATGTTTCGCCCGCGCCCGATATCGCGATCCGCGGCAACGGCACCTCGGCCTGGTTTGGCTGGCCGACCAATCCGAAAATGGAAGCGCTGTACGATGCCTGGTTCGAGGCACCCGATGTCGCGGCACAGAAGAAGATCGTCGACGAGATGCAGGCGGTGTTCTGGCAGGACCCGCCTTATGCTCCGATGGGAATGTACGATCAGCCGACCGCCTTCAACAAGCGAATCACGGACGTGCCCGACGGATGGCCGCAATTCTACGGACTGAAGAAGAACACGTGAGCCGCCACGTCGCCGTCATCGGCGCCGGCATTGTCGGGGCCGCCTGCGCACTGGAACTGTTACGCGACGGCAATCGCGTCACGATCATCGAACCGGGCGAGCCCGGCGGCGAGCAAGCCGCCAGCTACGGCAACGGCACGCTGTTGAACCCGAGTTCGGTCATTCCGATGTCGACACCTGGAATCTGGAAGAAAGTTCCGGGGTATTTGCGCGATCCGCTCGGTCCGTTGGCGATACGATGGCGGTATTTGCCGCGTTTGGTCCCCTGGCTGCGGCGGTTCGTCACCGCGGGTTCGACTCCGGAGAAACTCGCGACAATCGCACGGGCGTTGCAGCCTCTGCTGGCCGAGGCGCCGACGCGGCATCGCGCGCTGGCGGAGGAGGCCGGCGTCGGGGACCTCATCACACGGCAGGGCGTGTTGTTCGCCTATCCGGATCGCGCGGCATTCGAGGCCGAGGCAATGTCCTGGCGCATCCGCCGCGAAAACGGCACGCGATGGCTGGAACTGGACGAGGACGAACTGCGGCAGCGCGAACCGACCCTCAGCCGGCACTATAAGTTCGCTCTGCTGGTGGAAGAAAACGGTCAGTGCCGTGATCCGGGCGCCTATGTGGCGGCGTTGATCCGGCACGCGGTCGCGTCGGGCGCGACACTGCGGCGGGCGCGCGCGACCGGGTTCCGGATCGAAAATCGACAGCTTCGCGCGGTGCTCACCGATACCGGAGAGGTCGCGGCGGACAATGCCGTCATCGCGGCGGGAGCCTATTCGAAACAACTCGCCGCCGCGGCGGGCGATCGCGTGCCGTTGGAAACGGAACGCGGCTATCATGTCGTGATCAGCGATCCGGGCGTGGCGCCGCGCTATCCGGTGATGCCCAGTGATGGGAAGATGGCATTCGCGATGACGCCGGCGGGGTTGCGGATTGGCGGCCAGGTGGAACTGGCGGGCCTTGAAGCCGCACCAAACTGGAAACGGGCCGACGTGCTGTTGGCGTTTGTTCGCAAGGTCTATCCGGACGTGCCCGCCGATCTGCCGCCGGAACGGATCAGACTATGGATGGGACATCGGCCGTCCATGCCGGATGGGTTGCCTTGCCTCGGGCCGGCCTCGGGGAGCGGCGACATCGTGCATGCGTTCGGCCATGGCCATGTCGGCCTGACCGCCGGCGCGACGACGGGCAAGATCGTGGCGGACATCGTCGCGGGGCGGCCGGTTTCGCTTGATCTGACCCCCTACGCGGCGAGGCGCTTCGCATGACGGACCTGAATGGGCGGATCGCTCTGGTGACCGGCGCCTCTCGCGGCATTGGCCGCGCGGTGGCCATCGCGCTCGCACAGGCCGGCGCGGATGTCGCGGTGAACTACCGGGAACGGGCGACGGAGGCGATCGACGTTGCCGAAACGATTCACGCCATGGGCCGGCGCGCGATCGCGGTCCCGGCCGACGTGTCACGCGGCGACGCGGTGTCCGAAATGTTCCGGGCGGTCGAGCACGCGTTGGGCATCGTCGATATCCTCGTCAACAACGCCGGGATCGCGATTTTCCACGATATCGATACGCTGACCGAGGAAGACTTCGACCACACGATCGCCGTCAACCTGAAGTCGGCCTTTCTGTGCATCCGGGCGGCCGTTCCCCATATGCGGGAGCGCGGCTGGGGCCGGATCGTCAATATCTCCTCCGGCGCGGCGCGCGGGGCCGGCGGGATTGGGCCGCACTACAACGCGTCGAAGGCGGGAATGGAGGGGTTGGCCCGAGGCTATGCCGCGCGGTTGGTCAAGCACGGAATCACGGTCAATTCGGTGGCGCCATCGCTGATCGCGACCGACATGGTGCAGGCTGGATTGTCGGCGTCGCTGTCGCGGATTCCGGTGGGACGGTTCGGCACGAGTGAGGAAGTCGCGCAGGTTGTGCTGATGCTGGTCGGGAATGCGTACATGACCGGACAGACGGTGGCGCTGAGTGGCGGCATGTCGTTCAATTAGAAATTAAACGACGCGCAGAATTCAAAAGACGCTTTGAGCATGCGGTATCCGCCCGTGGCCCCCTGTCATTGCGAGCGCAGCGAAGCAATCTCCTTCAGTGGGGACCGGCAGATTGCTTCGCTGCGCTCGCAATGACAGGAGTGCGTGGACGAGGGTGCCTGGACAGGAGGGCGTGGACAGGAGTGCGTGGACAGCATTGCCTCGACAGGAGGGCCTGGACAGGGAGGCGTGCCGACCCTACCGCCCCGTACTGCCAAACCCGCCCGCATTCCGCGCGGTGACATCCAGGTCCGCCACCTCGTCCCACGCCGCCCGCACCACCGGCGCCAGCACCGCCTGAGCGATCCGCGTGCCGCGCTCCACCCGGAACGGTTCGCTTCCGGTGTTCAGCACGATTACCTGAATTTCACCGCGGTAATCCTCGTCGATCGTTCCTGGGCTGTTCGGCAGAACGATCCCGTTCCGTAACGCCAGTCCCGATCGAGGCCGCACCTGCAACTCATACCCAGATGGCAGAGCGATCGCCAACCCGGTCGGGATCAGCACACGTTGCCCGGGAGCAACGATCACCGGGTCAGCGACGGCGGCCAGAAGGTCCATCCCCGCGGCACCCTCGGTCGCATAAACCGGCAACGGCAAATCCTGATTATGCGGCAGGCGGCGAACGCGAACGGGAACGGGAACACTCATCGGGTCAATGCCTCCGCGATCCGCCCAGCCAAACGTTTCGCCACTTCCTGCTTCTCCATCCTGGGCCAATCCTCAACTCCGGAAGCGGTGATCAGGTGAATTTCATTCTCCAGACCTCCCATGATGCCGGTTTCGGATGAAACATCATTGGCGACGATCCAGTCGGCGTTCTTGCGGCGCAATTTTTCCTGGGCGTTCGTCATCAGATCGTCCGTTTCGGCGGCAAAACCGACCACCAGTCGCGGCCGTGCCGGACCAGCGGTGGCGATCGTGGCGAGGATGTCGGGGTTGGGGACAAGTTCAAACACCGGCGTGGCGGCGCTTTTCTTGATCTTGCCCGCGGAGGTGTTGGCGACGCGCCAGTCGGCGACGGCGGCGGCGAACACGGCGGCGTCGGCGGGCAGCGCCTCCTGGCAGGCGGCCAGCATCTGGGCCGCGCTCTCGACCCGCCGCACCGTGACACCGGCGGGATCGGGGATCGAGACAGGGCCGCTCACCAGCGTGACCCGTGCGCCAAGCTCCGCCAGGGCGGCGGCGATGGCATGTCCCTGCCGGCCGGAGGAGCGATTGGCGAGGTAACGCACCGGGTCGATCGGCTCATGCGTCGGGCCGCTGGTAACGATCACGTGGCGGCCAACAAGAGGCTTCTCCGCCAACAGCACCGCTTCGATCGCCGCCAGAATTTCCGCCGGCTCGGCCATGCGGCCGGGTCCGAATTCGTTACAGGCCATCGCGCCTTCGTTCGGGCCAACCTCCAGCACCCCCCTCCCCCGCAATTTCGAAATATTCGCCTGGGTCGCGGGATGCAGCCACATCCGCACATTCATCGCGGGTGCCACCAGCACGGGCTTGTCGGTCGCCAGCAGCACGGTGGACGCCAGATCGTCCGCCAGTCCGGACGCCATTTTCGCCAGGATATTCGCTGTCGCCGGCGCGACCACCAGCAAATCGGCGGCGCGGGACAATTGAATATGTCCCATCTCATTTTCGTCGGTCAACGAAAACAAATCACTGTAAACCTTGGCTTCGCTGAGCGCCTGTAGCGTCAATGGCGTAACGAACTGAGCGCCGTTTTCGGTCAGCACGCAGGTCACGCCGCACCCGGCGCGGCGCAGCAGGCGGATCAGCTCCGCCGCCTTGAACGCGGCGATGCCGCCGGAGACGATCAGCAGCACGCGTTTGCCGGATAATCCGCTCATAACCGCCACCCCGCGTGAATCGCCGCGATGCCGCCGGACAGATCGCGCACCGTGACGCGGGAAAATCCGACCTCCGTCATCATCGATGCCAACCGGGCCTGGTCCGGAAACGTGCGGATGCTCTCGGCCAGATAGACATAGCTGTCGGAATCCTTCGCCGCGATGCGGCCCAGTCGAGGCAGCACCTTAAACGACCAGGCGTCATACAGAGGTTGCAACGCGGCGACCCGCAAACGGGAAAACTCCAGACACAGGAACCGTCCTCCCGGCTTCAGCACCCGCCGCGCCTCCCGCAGCACCTGGGCTTTGTCGGTGCAATTGCGTAGGCCGAACGCGATCGAGACGCGGTCCACGCAACGGTCCGGCAACGGCAACCGCTCGGCGTCGGCCACCAGAGGCAACAGGCCCGCGACAAGCCCCCGTTCGATGGCGCGGTCCAAACCAACCTTCAGCATCGACGGGTTGATGTCGGACAGGATCGCCGGTCCGCCGCCTCGCCGCAGCCAGCCGAAACTGATGTCCCCGGTGCCGCCGGCGAGGTCGAGCAGCGTGTAACGCGGTCTCGGGTCCAACGCGGTGACGAAGACGTGCTTCCACGCCCGGTGCACGCCCAGGGACATCAGGTCGTTCATCAGGTCGTAGCGCGGCGCCACGCTGTCGAAGACGGCGCGCACCATGCCGGCTTTCTCGCCGCGTCCGACCTGGCGGTAGCCGAAATCGACCTGCTCGGAATTATCGCTCATGATACGGGTGTATAGCGCGTGGAACCCAGATGCCGGAACTCCCCGAGGTTGAAACCGTGATGCGAGGCCTCCAGGCGCGGCTGGAGGGGCGGCGCATCGTGCGCGCTGCCGTGAATCGCCCCAACCTGCGCTGGCCGTTCCCGAAGGGGCTGGCGGAGCGGCTGACCGGCGCGACGGTGCTGGGGTTCCGGCGGCGGGCGAAATACATCCTGATGCGGATCAGCGGGGGCGACTCGGTGCTGGTCCATTTGGGCATGTCGGGGCGGATCGTGCTGACCCCGGGTACCCCGAACGCCGATGCGGCGCACGAGCACCTGGTGCTGGAGATGGACGACGGCTGGCGTGTGGGGTTCGTCGATCCGCGGCGCTTCGGCTCGGTGGATCTGGTTCCTACGGCGAAAGAGGACGCGCACCGGTTGCTCGCCGGCATGGGGCCGGAGCCGCTGGATGACGCATTCTCGGCGGCACTATTGAGCGCGGCGCTGAAGGGCAAACGCACCCCGATCAAGGCGGCGCTGCTGGATCAGCGGATCGTCGCGGGGTTGGGCAATATTTATGTCTGCGAGGCCTTGTTCCGGGCACGGATTTCGCCGCTGCGGCTGGCCTACACGGTGCCGGGCGCGCGGGCGGCGCGGCTGGTGCCGGCGATCAAGGCGACGCTGACCGAGGCGATCAAGGCGGGCGGGTCGTCGTTGCGGGATTATGTGCAGCCGGATGGGGAACTGGGGTATTTCCAGCACGCGTGGAAGGTGTACGGGCGCGAGGGCGAACTGTGCGAGGAATGTCCCGGACCGCCGAGATGCGATGGGGTGCGGCGGATCGTGCAATCGGGGCGGAGCACGTTTTATTGCGCGAGGTTGCAGCGGTAGAAACGCGGTGTTCGACAGGCCGCGGGTTCGGCGGCGCGGCGGCGCGCCTGGAAAACAAAGCCTCGGACAATTCGAAAAGGGGAGGTCACCGTTGGTCGCGACGCCGCTGCTGAACAAAAAACCCGCCAAACCCAGACAAATGACTCTCGCGTCGGTGCGGAAATTTATCGAAGCGATCGCGGCCGCCAATCCGGAGCCGGAGACCGAACTTGTTTATACCACCCCCTACACATTGCTGGTCTCCGTTGTCTTGTCCGCGCAGGCGACCGACGTATCGGTGAACAAGGCCACACGCACGCTCTTCGCCGACGCTCCCGATCCAGAGGCCATGGTGCGGCTTGGCGTTGACGGCGTGGCGCGACACATCCGCACGATCGGTCTGTGGCAAGGCAAGGCCCGCAATGTCGTGGCGCTGTCACGGCAATTGATCGAGAAGCACAATGGCGAGGTCCCCAATGACCGCGCGTCGCTGGAAGCGCTGCCAGGGGTTGGACGCAAGACCGCCAACGTCGTGCTGAACGTCGCGTTCGGTGAACACACGATGGCGGTGGACACGCATATCTTTCGGCTTGGCAACCGGACCGGCATCGCTCCCGGCGCCAACGTGCGCGCGGTCGAGGATGGGTTGGTCAAACGCATTCCGTCCGAATTACTGCGCCATGCGCATCACTGGCTCATTCTGCATGGCCGTTATGTGTGCAAGGCGCGCAAGCCGGAGTGCTGGCGCTGCGTCGGCGCGCAATGGTGCCTGTATCGCGATAAGACGCCGATGCCATCGGTTGATGCCGGAAAAACGATCGTCGCGGGGCCTTGAACGTAAGGCTATTTCACCTTACCTTTCGTCCTTCAACAAAAGGCCATCGCCATGACCACCCTTACCATCACCGCCAAGGGCCAGGTGACTCTCCGCAAGGATCTTCTGCAACATCTGGGTGTCCAACCCGGCGAAAAAATCAGTGTCGACAAGCTCCCGGATGGCCGGATCGAAGTGAAGGCCGCGCGGCCGACCGGCAAAATCTCAGATGTCTTCAATTTCCTGAAGCGCGAGAACGGCCCATCGCTGTCCATCGACGACATCAACCAGATCGCCGCCGACGCCTGGGCCGGCAAACGGTGAAGATTACCGCCGACACCAACGTCCTCGTCCGAGCGATAACCGGCGACGATGCACGGCAAGCCGCGATCGCCCAGTCTGAACTGGCGAAAGCGGAGGTGGTCGCCGTGACCCTGCCGGCACTCTGCGAGCTGATCTGGGTCCTGTCTCGAGGCTATCAAATTCCCTCACCCATCATCGCGGAAACGGTCCGCCGCCTCATCAATGGCGCCAATGTCCTGGTGAACCGTCCAGCGGTGGAAGCGGGGTTGGTGTTGCTCGACGCGGGTGGCGATTTCGCCGACGGCGTGATCGCCTATGGGGGGAACTGGCTCGGAGCCGAAACCTTCGTCTCCTTCGACCGAAAGGCGGTACGATTGATGGGATCGCGCGGACTGGACACACACCTGCTCGCGTAGGCCGACCGCCGCTCTTGCCCGCATCCACCCCCCGGGGCAGAACCAACGCAACGCACATCACCAAAGGACAAGGCCGCATGTTCGAGCTGCCCGAAGAACACCGCATGCTCCAGGAGCTGGTGGCGAAATTCGTCGACCGCGACCTGATCCCGCTGGAAAAGGCCACCCTCGCCCGTGAAATGTCGGGCAAACCCTCCGGTCTGACGCCAGAGGAAGAAGCGAAAGTCCTCGCCACCTGCAAGGAACTCGGCCTCTGGGGCCTCGACGTGCCGGAGGAATACGGCGGCGCCAACCTGCCGTACTCCGCCCTGATCGGTGTCTATGAGGAGCAGGGCCGCACCTGCGCCCCGTTCACCTTCCCGCCCGACAGCCCCAACCTGCACATGCTGATCGCCGTCGCCAATGACGAGCAACGGAAAAAGTACCTCGAACCTTACGCCCGCGGCGAGGCGCACTCGGCCATCGCCATCTCCGAGCCCGGCGCCGGCGGCGACCCCGCCGGCATGACCACCCGCGCGGTGAAGGACGGCGGCGACTGGGTCATCAACGGCCGCAAGATCTGGGTCAGCCGCGTGCCGCAAGCCGACTTCGTCATCGTCATGGCGCGCACCGGTGAGGGCAAGCGCGCCGAGGGCGTCACCGCCTTCATCGTCGAGCGCGGCACCAAAGGCTTCATCATCGAGCGGGAAATCCCCATGCTCGGCGGCCAGCGCACCTACGAACTGGTGTTCGAGGACTGCCGCATCCCCGCCTCGCAACTTCTCGGAGTTGAAGGAAAAGGCTACGCGCCGATGCAACTCCGTCTGACGGTGCGGCGCCTGCAGATCGGCGCCTGGTCGATCGGCATGTCGCGTCGCGCCCTGGACATGATGGTGGAGCACACCAAACAACGCGTGACATTTGGACAACGGCTGGCCGACCGCCAGGCGATCCAGTGGTGGATCGCCGACGCCGCGATAAAAATTCACGCCTGCCGGCTGATGGTTTACGACGCCGCCGCCAAGGCCGACGCCGGCAAGGACGTGCGCACCGAAGCGTCGATGGTGAAACTGTACGGCACCGAGATGGCGACCGAGATCATCGACCACGCCATGCAATCCTTCGGCGCCATGGGCGTCGCCAAGGAACTGCCGCTGCAACTGATGGCGCAGAAAGTGCGCACGATGCGGGTTTACGAAGGTCCGTCCGAGGTGCACCGCATGGCCATCGCGCGACGCATCATCGGCCGATAGCGCACGGCCCGGCGCTCGACCGGGCCGGTCATCTGGTCAGAGATGCACGAAATTGGCCGTTGTCAACGCGATGCTGCCTTGCAGTTCGATCTTCATGTTGGTCGCGGTCAGCTTCTCGCTCGCGGCGCCGGAATTGACGTAGACGAAGGTGTTGCCGCCGCTGGCCTGGAACCCGATCGAGTCGGCGGCCAGCGTCGTGCTGGCGATCGCTCCGGTATAGTTCAGTTTCGTCCCGATCCCGGTCAGATCGATCAGATCCACCGCCACGTTGAAGTTTTTGATGATATCCATGGCCGTTCTGGTGGAGTCACCGACGGCGCCGTACTCGTAATCGTTGACTCCGCTGCCGCCGGTCATCGTATCGGCACCGGCCCCGCCATCGAAATACAACTTGCCGGTCATCCCGGTCCCATTGATCGTATCGTTCCCGGCGAGCCCGAAGATGAACGTCGGCGCGGCGGCCACGATCCCGGACAGCGACGCGAGGGTAATGGTATCGTTGCCGCTGCCGCCGACCACCACGTTGACCGCTTCGGCCGGAGACGAATTCCCGGACGACGTGTCGTTCGCGGTCACCTTCAGCGCGTAAAGCCTGCCATTGGTCGCGCCTGCCGCGGTGGATGCGCCAACCGCCAATGTCGCGACGTTGCCCGCGGTGGTCAGACTGAAGGACCCGTCGCCCGAGCCACCGAGCGTGTAGCTGTAGGTGTCCGCGGCAGCCCCTCCGGTCTGCGCGAACCTCGCCAGCACCGCTTTGGCCGTCAGCCCTCTGCTGCCCTGAGCGGCGGCCAGCGACGCGGTCGCGGCGGACACCGAAACCCCGGTCGGCGTCGAGGTCGAGCTGGGCGGGGTCCCGGTCCCGGTCCCGCTCGTAGGGTTCCAGCCGATCGCGTCCATCTCGGTCATGTCGTTGGCCGAGACGGCTTCGATCACCCCGGGCGTCGCGTACGCGTCGAACGAGTCGTCCGGCACGGCATTCGCCGCCGGGGCCGAAGCCCAGTCGCCGGGATCGCCGCCCGCGACGGTGTTGAAGTTGCCGAGGTCGGTGGCACCGCCGTTCACCGAGAAATATCCTGGCGTGGACTGGGTGAAATCCCGTGTGCCGGAAGCGGAATAGTGCAGCGTATCCAGCAGCGTGTAACTCGTGGCGCTGTCGACGCTCTCGCCGACCAACATGATCCGGCCCATGACCTCGGTCATTTCATGCGCCGCCGTGGCGAAGAAATCATAGGTCCCGTTCGCCACGGTGCCGCCGGCGTTGGTGTCGCCGTAGCTGAACTCCGATGAGGCTCCGAAACCAATATCGCCATCGGCTGACGTGCCATTGGCCGCCGCCAGGCCCAGAGCCTTGGCCTGCGCCGTGGTGACCCAGAATGTGCCGGCGACCGGGCTGCCACTCGCCGGTGACGGCAACGAGGCAAGCACACTCGTGTCCGTCGCGTCTGTCGCGTCCGCGCTCAAGGCGTTGTAGAGGTTTTTATAGCTCACGGATTCGATGTTCGACTCGCTCTCCCCCAGCGCGCCGCTTTCCAGAGCGCTGCCGCCGACCTCGTCGTATCCGACGTTGAGGGTGATGGTGACGGCGTTGGACAGCTGACTTTCAAGGTACTGCGCGGCCGCGACGACGTCGGTCATGAACCCAGTGGGCGCGGAACCGACACTCGCATCCCAGTCGAGGTTGATCACCAACCCCGACGAGGTGGAGGTCACCTGGGTGGGCGCCGGGGCCGTGCCAGAGGTTGTCTTGACCGTTGCAACCGGCGTCGATTTCCGGGCGATGTCGCCCACGACCGCATACTCGACGCCGGCGGCACCGGGATCGGTCACCGCCGCGGGGAAGCCGCCGGCCCCAGGATCGGTGACCGGCCAGCTGGCGGGGTCCGTGGAATCGTCCGAGAACCCGAATGGATTCTTGTTGAAATTTTTCATCGCGCGCTCTCCCGGTGGCCACCATCCGTCATTCACCCGGGCCGGGACACACCCGGCTGGGACGGCTCAGCCGTCTCGGGCGTGCTCGCTCGCCACGATTCACCCAGACGGGCCGCCAGACGGTGTTGAACTTTTTTGGTGGCAGTCTGGTTTCATCCGGTGACGTTCTCAGACGTGGGAGATCCGTCCGAAACACCTGAACTCAGCCGGTCTGACCCTGGCACCATCGGAACGGATCAGCGGGTCGAAACGAATTCGGCCGGTAGGAAATGACACTATCCCCGCTATCGGCCGGCCTCGGTCATCATTGGCGTTAGCGCCGGCGACGACGTTAACCGGATGGGCGGCGAATTGGGGCCGGCTTCGTCACCGGGGCGCCATGCGCAGCGCCCCGTCCAACCGGATCACCTCGCCATTCAGGAACCGGTTGGCGATGATGTGCAACGCCAGCGCGGCATACTCCTCCGGCATCCCGAGTCGTCGCGGAAACGGCACCCCATCGCCGAGGCTCTGACGCACGTCGGGCGGCAGGCCATCGACCATGGGCGTATGGAACACGCCCGGCGCGATGGTCATGACCCGAACCCCGGCGCGGGCGAGTTCGCGCGCGATCGGCAGAGTCATCCCGACCACGCCGCCTTTCGACGCCGCATACGCCGCCTGCCCGACCTGACCGTCGAACGCGGCGATCGACGCGGTGTTGATGATCACCCCGCGTTCGGCATCTCCGCCCGGAAAATCCAGCGCATCGAGCCCGCTCATCTCGGCGGCCGCGAGGCGGATCATGTTGAACGTGCCGATCAGGTTGATCCGGATGACCCGTTCGAACGCCTCCAGCTTCATGGGGCCGTCGCGGCCGACCACGCGGCCGGCGGTGCCGATCCCGGCGCAATTCACCAGGATGCGGGCCGGTCCGTGCGCGGCGCGCGCCGCCGCCATGGCCGCCTCGGCCGAGGCGGAGTCGGACACATCGCATCGGATACCGACACCGCCGATCGTCGCGGCATGGGCTGTCGCCGCCGTGGCATTGATGTCGAGCAATGCGACCTTGCAGCCGCCGGCCGCCAACAGCGACGCGGTGGCCGCCCCCAGTCCCGAGGCGCCGCCCGTCACCACCGCCGCCTGTCCATCCAACTTCATGCGCCGCACCCTTTCCCACCGCTTGACCGTTCCCCGAGAGGGTCGGACATAGCCGGTTGGACATACAGAACGAAGTCAACAGAGGAAACACCGCGATGAACACCGCCGTGTCCTATGACGAGGCCTACGCCGAGTGGAAACGTGATCCCCAGACCTGGTGGGCGAGCGCCGCGGAGGGCATCACGTGGACCAAACGCTGGGATCGGGTGTTCGACCCGGCGCTCGGCGCCTATGGCCAATGGTTCGCGGGCGGGATGCTCAACACATGCCACAACTGCCTGGACCGGCATGTGGAGGCGGGCCGCGGCGCGCAGCCGGCGCTGATCTGGGACAGCGCGATGACGGGTAAGGTCGTCACTCACACGTATGCGGAACTGCGCGACCGCACCGCCAAACTCGCCGGCGCCCTCGCCGATCTGGGGGTCGGCCAGGGTGACCGAGTGGTGATCTACATGCCGATGGTGCCGGAAGCGGCGATCGCGATGCTGGCCTGCGCGCGGCTCGGCGCGATCCACTCGGTGGTGTTCGGCGGCTTCGCGGCGGCGGAGCTGGCGACGCGCATTTCCGACGCGAAACCGAAAGTAATCGTTTCGGCCTCATGCGGACTGGAGCCGGGCCGGGTGGTGAAATACAAACCGCTGCTGGACCTCGCGATCGAGTTGTCGTCACACAAGCCGGATGCCTGCCTCATTCTGCAACGGGAACAGGCCATCGCACCGTTGACGCCGGGCCGCGACCACGACCTGCTGGCAGCCGAAGCCGCCGCGGCGCCACGAGACTGCGTGCCCGTGCTGGCGACCGACCCGCTGTATATTCTTTACACATCCGGAACCACTGGGCGGCCCAAAGGGGTCGTGCGCGACAATGGCGGTCATGCCGTCGCGCTGTGGAACTCGATGCGGATGATTTATGGCTGCGACGCGGGCGACGTCTATTGGGCTGCCTCGGATGTCGGCTGGGTCGTTGGCCACAGCTATATCGTTTACGCGCCGCTGCTGCGCGGCTGCACCAGCATCATGTATGAGGGCAAGCCGGTCGGCACCCCCGACGCCGGTGCGTTCTGGCGGGTCTGCGCGCAGCATAAAGTGAAAGTTTTGTTCACCGCGCCGACCGCGATGCGCGCGATCAAGCAGCAGGACCCCGAAGGAAAACTCACCGCCGCGCACGATTTGTCGAAGCTGGAGGCGCTGTATCTGGCCGGCGAGCGGTGCGACCCGCCGACCGCCGTCTGGGCCCAGGAGTTGCTGAAAATGCCGGTGGTCGATCATTGGTGGCAGACCGAGACAGGTTGGGCGATCACCGCCGGGTTCCGGCAATACGGGTTGTTCCCGTTCCGTCCAGGCTCCGGTGGCCGGCCCTGCCCAGGACACGATCTGCATGCGCTGGATGACGATGGGCATCTGTTGCCGTCCGGCGCCACCGGCAACCTCAGCATCCGGCTGCCATTACCACCCGGCTGCGGGCCGACGCTGTGGCAGAACGACGAGGGTTACCGAAATTCCTACCTGGCCGACTTCCCGGGCTGGTATCGCACCGGCGACGCCGGCGTGGTGGATACGGCGGGCGATGTCTGGGTCATGGGCCGCACCGACGACATCATCAACGTCGCCGGACACCGGCTTTCGACCGGTTCGATGGAGGAGGTGCTGGCCTCGCACCAGGATGTCGCGGAATGCGCGGTGGTCGGGGCAAAGGATGAACTCAAGGGGCAAACGCCGATTGGCCTCGTGGTGCTGAAAAGCGGCGTGAACCGGCCGCATCCGGACATCGAGCGGGAGCTGGTGGCCTTGGTGCGCGAACGGATCGGTCCGGTCGCGTCGTTCCGCGACGCGCGGGTGGTGGCGCGCCTGCCGAAGACCCGTTCGGGCAAGATTCTCCGTGCCAGCATCAGGAAGATCGCCGATGGCGAGGCCGCGCCGGTACCCCCGACCATTGAGGATCCGGCCGCTCTGGAGGAGCTCGCCGCCCTCCTGGGCTCCGGCCACTGATCGTACCCGCCGCCGGCACTCAGGCGGCGGCAATCATTGGCGGCGCCGGAACGCGCCGCCAGAGATAAGCCCTTGCGGCCTCAGTTCGGCCAGCAGCGCCGTCTTTCCGGCCCGAGATGCCAGCCCGGCGGGCAGGCCCGCCATCCGGGTTCCCACTCACGCCAGTTCGGACGGCAATAGCCGCGCTCATCACGATGGTAGTCGCGCCCGCAGCCACCTTCGACCAGGATGATGGAACTCGCGCCACTGGTTCGCGGAGCCACGGTCGGTGCCGCCTGGGTCGGGGATATCAGGGCCGCCGCCATGACGAGGCCAAGAAGTGCCTTCATTTTCGTCTCCTGAAGCCGCCACCGGAAAGCGTGGCGATGTTGGTTGCGAAGCGATCCCGGCATCTTCTAACCGCGCACCCCTTGGCGGACTGCCCCAAATCGCTCTCGGGACCTGCGATTAGTTTCACCGGATTCCACCTCGACAACAAATTTGACGAGATCGCGCTGCCCTTGCAACAAAGAACGTCATCTGTGTCATACAAACTCGCTCAAAGACTGACACACGCTGTTGCCCTTCCGTCATGGCCGGCCACCGAGCCGGCGATCTCTTCCAGCATCTGCCACGATTGATGGCCGGCTCGGTGGCCGGCCATGACGTGGTTGGTGGGAAGAGTCGCCAATTAAGCGCGCCGGTGTCAGGTCACATTTGATACCAAACCCACGCCGAGGTTGGGGCTTGCCACCCGCCAGACCACCCCGGCGGAAGCCCCTTGTCGGGCGAGTCCGCCGCTCGGGGGTGTCAGCGGCGGGGACGGTCCGCGCCGCGTGCGCTGCGCGCTGTTTCAATCGGCCCGGCGAACCGTCAGTTCGAGCCCTTCCCGCGCCGCGATCGTGCCGGGTCTGATCGCCGCGGCCTCCGCCGCCAAAGCCGCCACCGCCTTATCGTCGCGCGACGGCGCGTGATGGAACAACACGAGTTGCCGTACTCCGCACGCATCGGCCAACCGCACCCCTTCCCGCCAGGTCGAATGGCCCCAGGCGACACGGCTCGGGAACTCGTCGTCGGTGAGCATCGCGTCGTAGATCAGCAGACCGGCGCCCTGGCACAGGTCGCGCAGCGCCGCGTCCGTCGTGGGATCGCCATGCCCGGTATCGGCGGCGTAGACCATGGCCCGGTGGGACCACTCGATGCGGTAGGCGACACAGCCACCGGGGTGCCACAGCATCGCGGTCCGCGCGGTGGCGCCAGCACCGAGGTCCAGCACCGATCCAGCCTCAAACTCACGGTAATCGACGCGAGCCTGGATCAGCGACGCCAGGTCGGGCATCAAGGGCTGGCTCAGGCTGGTGCGCAGCGCCACTTCGGCCGAGGTGCCATGGCCCAGGCGGCCGGACCAGATCCGGATTTCGTTTCCCGGCTGAAACAGCGGGGTATAAAACGGCAACCCGCAGATATGGTCGTAATGCATGTGACTTAACAATAAGTCGGTGCTGACCGGTCCAGGCTCCGTCGCGATGGCCGCGCTGAATTCGGACAGCCCCGAACCGGCGTCAAGAATCATCCGCCGTGCGCCCAGCCGCACTTCCACGCAGGACGTGTTGCCACCGTAGCGTACCGTCCGGCGGCCCGGTGTCGGCAAGGAACCGCGAACACCCCAGAAACGCACTTTCATCGAATGCCACATCCCGGCCGCCAGCGCGGCGGCGTCCCATCAGGTCCTAACCAAACGCGGGCGCTGGATGGCAGGTTCCTCGCCCGCGCGTCCAGACGTGAGTCGCGAAATATTTCTGTTGTGACGCCAGATCATGGATCATTTTCCCCTTCTGGAGGAGAAAAGCCCGGACCGCTCCTCTCTCGCACAGCAGGCCTTGCCAGGGAAGAAAAATTACGTTGTCGCCATTCACCATAATCAACCGGGAGACCTCCATGACCCACCGCATCAGCCGCCGCGCGCTCGGCACCGCCGCCCTCGCGCTCCTGACCGCCGGTGCCGCGCGGCCCGCCGCGCCGGAGGAAATCCGGATCGATTGGGCGACCTATAATCCGGTGAGCCTGGTCCTGAAGGATCACCATTTGCTGGAGGACGCGTTCGCACCCGACAAGATCGCCGTCCGCTGGGTGCAATCGGCGGGGTCCAACAAGGCGCTTGAGTTCCTCAACGCCGGTTCGCTGGATTTCGGCTCCACCGCCGGCGCGGCGGCCTTGATCGGCAAGGTGAACGGCAACCCGATCCGGACGATCTATGTCTTCTCCCGCCCGGAATGGACGGCGCTGGTGACCATGCCGGACAGTCCGATCAAGACCGTCGCGGACCTCAAGGGTCAGCGGATCGCGGTGACCCGGGGCACCGACCCGCACATCTTCCTGGTGCGCGCGCTGGCCGAGGCGGGCCTGTCCGAGAAAGACGTCAAACTCGTTCTGCTGCAGCACCCCGATGGGCGCACCGCCCTCGAGCGCGGCGACGTCGCCGCCTGGGCCGGCCTCGACCCGATGATGGCCGCCGCGGAGATCGAATCTCATGCCCGGCTGTTCTACCGCAAGCCCGAGGCCAACACCTGGGGGGTGTTGAACGTCCGCGAGGAATTCGCCGCCGCGCACCCGGACATCGTCCGGAAAGTGCTGACCCAGTACGAGGTCGCCCGCAAATGGGCGGTCGCTCACAAGCCGGAACTGGTCGCGATGATGGGCGCCGCCGACAAACTGTCCGATGCGATCAACACGCGCCAGTTGGAGCGCACCGACATGTCCAGCGGCATGATCGGTGACGCCCAGGCGAAAACGATCATCGAGGCGGGGAAGGCGTTGCAGGCAGCCGGCGTGCTGGACCCGGCGGTCGATGTGACCGCCGTCACCAACGGCATGATCGACTCGTCCTACGCCCGCGCGATTGGCGCGTGACGATTGTCCGTGCCGCCCGCCCCCCGCTCTCGCCACCAGGGCCCAACTCGTCCGCGCCACTTGGCGGGGCACGGTGCGGGTTCGGGTGGCCCGGGCCAGGACGTAGTCGGTTCCGTGCCGGCATGATCCGCGTGCCCCGCCTGGCCGGGCTGATCATTCCCGTGGCTCTCGCTTTGGGGTGGGAGGCGATCGTCCGGGCGGGTCTTGCCTCCGGCCGCCTCATGCCGCCGCCGTCGCGACTGATCCTGACCGCGGCCGCGCTGATCCGGACCGGGGAACTGCAAACGCATACAATGGCAACTTTGACGCGAGTCCTGCTGGGGTTCGGGATCGGCGGCGCGCTCGGCACGGTGATCGGGATGCTGACCGGCGCCAGCCCGCTCGCCCGGCGGCTGCTCGATCCGTCGATCCAGGGGCTGCGGTCGGTCCCTTCCCTCGCCTGGGTGCCAATCTTCATCCTGTGGATGGGCATCTTCGAGACCTCGAAGATGGCGTTGATCGCGATGGGGGTGTTCTTTCCGGTGTATCTCGGCATGCTGACGGCGATCCAGAGCGTCGACCGCAAGCTGATCGAAGTCGGCCGCGTCTTCGGCCTATCGCCTCTGGGCATCGCGTTGCGCATCACCTGGCCGGCGGTGATGCCGGTCTGGATCGCCTCCCTCCGCTCGGGGCTTGGCCTTGGCTTCATGTTCCTGGTCGCCGCCGAGTTGATGGGCGCGTCCGAGGGTCTGGGCTACCTGCTGCTGGATGGGCAGCAAATGGGCCGCGCCGACACGATCCTGGTGGCAATGATCACCTTTGCTCTGCTGGGCAAGGCGGCGGACAGCGTGCTGGTGGCGCTCAGCATTCCGCTGCTGCGCTGGCAGGATACGGCGAGGGCGCGGCTGTGATGCCTGTCCGGACCTGGCCACTTCTGTCGCGAGGGCCGGCGTGACCAAACTGATCATCAGCCAGGTCGGCAAGACTTACGCCGACGGCACCGAAGCTCTGCGCGGCATTCAGGTGACCGCCGACAGTGGCGAGATCGTCGCCATTCTCGGTGGCTCCGGCTGCGGCAAGACGACGTTGCTGCGCCTCGTGGCGGGGTTGGACGAACCGTCGGGCGGTGAAATCCGGCTGGACAACCAGATCATTTCCGGCACGCATCCCGCGGTCAGCGCGGTATTCCAGGAACCCAGGCTGCTGCCGTGGCTGAATGTGGGGGGCAATATCGCGTTCGGCGGACACCGCCTGGCGCCGGCCGAGCGGGACCGCCGCACCGAGGCCTTGCTCGCGCGGATCGGCCTGGCGACCTACGGCAAACGCTGGCCGCGCGATCTGTCCGGCGGCCAGCAGCAACGTGTCGCCATCGCTCGCGCGTTGATCGGCCATCCCGGCATTTTGTTACTGGACGAACTGTTTTCCGCGCTCGATCCGTTCACGCGCGCGACGCAGCACGGCCTGGTGCTGGATCTGTGGCGCGAACTGCGGCCGACAATTCTGATGGTGACACACGACGTGGATGAGGCGGTGTTCCTGGCCGATCGGATCGTGATCATGCGGCCTCGCCCAGGACGGGTGCACGAGTCGATGACCGTGGACCCGCCCCGGCCACGGGACCGACTGGCCCCGGCGTTCGATTTGATGAAGCGGCGAGTGATGCGGGCGATCGATCGATCGCTGACTGAGGAGCGGCCGCACCAGGAAGCGAGTCAGAGCAACCTTTCGCCCTGGATCTGATGGGGCGGCGGCCCTGGGTTGCTCACCGCGTGCGGCGGGCGCGGACTGACGCGCGATTGACCGGGCCTGAACAGCGCCCGCTACGGGTGACGGGCGATGCGGACCATCGGTCAGTTCACCATTTTCAGCGCGCTCGGGATCGTTGAGCAAAACCCGGCATAGGCCGTGTTGATCTGGGATGCGGTGGGCGCGACCATGGCGATACCGGTCCCGGTCACCAGACTCGCGAGATACGTGGAATAGGTCGATTGGTTCTGGGTGGCGGTGTCTCCCGAGTAATAGATCGTGGAGATCGATATCCCGGCCGCTTTGGCCGCGGCGGCCTGGGTTTGCGCCCCCGTCTGCAGTATGGCGTCCGTGCAATTGGTCGTGCAGGTCACGCCATCAGCGGCGGAATAGGTGACACCTGAACTTGCATTTGGGACACCGTCCGTAATGATGACGATATTCTTGTTTGTGCCCTTGTACGCCGAGCCGCTGAACTGCTGGATCGCCGAATAAATCCCCGACGCGACATTCGAACCCGAGCACGCCGGCATGAGAAGACTGCCGCACTGGGCCAACGTGCCAATAAATGTCTGGAGCAACGTGAGGTTCGTGCTGGCCTGGGTCAGCGGCTGCAAAATAGTCGCATGCCCGTCGATCGAGGTGATTCCGAACGTCGATGTGCTGCCGGCCGCGCCTTTCACGCAATTCAGGATCGAGTTATCGACCGCCTTCTGATTCGAGATCTCGGAACTGAATGATTGCGATAAATCATTGATGACGATCGTGTTGAACGACCGTCCGGACGCGTAGCTGGCGGTCGCCGTTGAACTGATCGTGACATTCGGCTTGCCGAACCAACTGCCCAGGAACAGTGGCACCGTGTTGCTGCCCGTCACCTGGACGGCGTTCGGGCTCGACCCGCCGCTCGTGAACGCCGTGCCGCTCCAGGTCCCGACAGCCACGGATGACACGACCGTGCCGTATTGCGCGGTTGGCATGTTGGCCTGGGCGATGGTCTGCGCGAAGTTCGTCAGCGTGGTACTTGATGCGGTCGAGTAGTAGGAGCCAAGGTTGTCTCCCGCCGCCAGGGCCGCGGCCTGCACTGTCTGCCGCAGCAGGAGGGTGCGATATCCCACGTAGCCTTGATTGATGGTCAGCACTCCGAAGCCGACCAGGACCGGAATCATCACCGCGCACAGCACCGCCATGCTTCCACGATCCCGCCCGCGCCACCCGATGAACCGGATGGCCTTTCCCGTCGGCCCGGAAGCCACCTTGGTCGCGCCAGAATGACGCCTGACACTCAGGGACATGACCCCTCCTTCATTAATACGGACTGCGCCACGATGGTTTTGCCGGAAAAGAAGCTCTCGATATCCGCGATCGCCGCCGACGTGGCACTCGCCGACAGACTGACCGTCACACTTGGCACGGCACAGTTCTCTGTCGTGGTCACCGTGAATTTCGTCCAGGTCGGCAGGCCGGCGCAGGCGTAATATTCAATCTGCGTGGTTTTCGGTAACGGGCTGCACGGGACCGCCGTTGACGTGGAATTGGTCGAGGTAAGCGCTCCGTTGGCATTGTTCGCGATCTGCCCGGTGGACATCATGCGAGCGGCGTACTGGGTGTTGTTTTGCATAGTGGACCAGGTGAAGAAGACCGCGCTGGTGGCGATGAAGCCGAAAACCAGCATCAGCAGCGGCACGGACGCCACGACGAATTCAATCGCAACCGAGGCGCGCTGGCAGCTTCCAAGACCGCGGCGCTGGCCCCCGCTGAGAAGGCATGCCGCCCGATGCGGATGCCGTGGCCTGGGCGAGGACCCGGATGCCGCCGGTGCCGCCTGGATGCGAAGGCATCGCGGAATGGATAATTCCATAACTGATCTCATCCGTCATTAATAAGACGGACTGTATCGCGACGATTCTTACATCGTGGTTTCTTGCCAAAGGCGTTATGATCGGCCCGTGTCCTTTGCCTCGTCCTGATCCCGCGCGATCGGGCGATCTTATCGAGGACTCCGCCGCGGCGGACGGTCGAGCCCGGTCATCGCGAGGCGACGTCGAGAGCCGGTGCTGAAGGCAGCTGGTCTCAGTCTGGCCGGCCGCACCCATCGCCATCCGTGAAGCAGTCACTCCATGGGACGTTTGGACGAGATCCCGCTTAACGATGCCACCTTGGAGTTGCACGCGCGTAACACGGAAGCGCGACCCGATCCGATCGCGTGACGGCCGCGCACTGTCCGCCACGGCGTTCCGAAACCGGCCTGCGCGGCGATCGCGCGGTCTCGCCGCTGCGCGATCCGGATCCGGTCGGTCACAATATGGGGCACACTGTCCATCGGCGACGACTTCGCCATCGCGCCGTCATTGGCGTGGTTGGATCATTCCGCCGCCTGGCGTTTCGCCTCGCCCTTGAAATGCGGCATGACCTCGCGCGCGAAGCGCCGCAAATTCTCTCGCGACGTGCCGCCACCGTTGAGCAGGACGTATTCCACGCCCTGGTCACGCAGACGCTGAACCTTGGCGATGATTTCATCCGGCGTGCCGAACAGGGTCGCCTCCTCGTTCGCCTCGCGGGTGTCGGAGAACGCCATGATGCTGGCCGTATTGTTTTGATCCGGCCGCTGGCTGATATCGTGCAGCCGCTTTTGCGCAACCATACGGCGCTCGATCGCGGCATCCTTTTCCGCCTGCGAGTCAGCGACAAAGAACGCGCGTGCCACACCGACCTGATGCGGATTGAAACCAAACCCATTGGCGATCATCGCGTCGCGATAAATGTTGAACCGGCGCACCGTTTCATCGATCGAGGCGAACTGATCCAGCAGCAGATTGTGGCCGCGCGCGGCGACCCGGCGGATCGACTCGGGATGGCCCGCGCCCTGCCAGAATGGCGGGTGCGGCCGCTGGATGGTCGGCGGTTCGACCACGATGTCGTCGAACGACCAGAATTTCCCCTGGAAGTCGAACCGCTCGTTCGACACCCAGGACTTCGTGATGATGTCGATCGATTCCTCGAACCGCGCCTGGCCTTCCTCCATCGGAATGCGGAAGCCGATGAATTCGTTGTGCCGGTAGCCCTTGCCGATGCCGAAATCCAGCCGCCCGCCGGACAGCAGATCAACGGTCGCCGCCTGTTCGGCCAGCAGCACCGGGTTGTGCCAGGGCAACACGATCACCGCGGTGCCGAGGCGGATGGTGGAGGTCTTCGCGCCGATCCAGGTCAGCAGGTTCAGCGTCGCCGAGACCTGGCCAAACCCGGTGAAGTGATGCTCGACAATGAACACGCTTTCGTAGCCGAGCGACTCCGCCTCGATCACGTAGTCGATATAATCCTTGAAGCCGGCGGCGCTATCGACGTCCGGGTTGTTGCTTCGTTGCGCCGTGGCGGCGCCGAACAGGCCAAATTTCATGGGCGGAGTCTCGGTTCGGTGGGTTGGCGAAGTGTGCGTCTACCACGCTCGTATCATAAAGCGTGGGGCCGGACCACAAGGTCCGCTTGTCGTGGGGCAGGCATCGTGCGCTGCGTCGTCAAGGGTGGCCTCGGAAGACCGCCCGAGATGACCCTTGGCCGTTCGAATCAGAACGGATTTCGCCCTCCGTCATCGCGAAGCGACGAGGCAAGCCCGTCGCTCATGCGCACGGGCCTTGAGATTGCTTCGCTTCGCTCGCAATGACAGGGGGGCTTCGCTCGCAATGACAGGGAGGCTGCGCTCGCAACGACAGGGGGGACTTCGCTCGTGGTGACAGAGGCGGACGCAACCTGACGGGAAATCGCGCTATCCCACCGGCGGCAGACTGTAGAACCGGGCGGCCGCGCCGTGGAACAAGTCTGCCTTTTCATCGGCCGAGCAACCCGCCGCGATGCGCTTGAATGCGTTCCACAACACGGGATAAGCGCACATCCCCTTATCGACCGGGAAATTGCTTTCGAACATGCACCGGGCGGCGCCGAATGCCTCGATCGCGGTCTCCATGTAAGGGCGCCACGCCGCCGCCATTTCGCCGGAGCCTGGCGGCAACACCTGATGCTGATAGCCAAACCCGTTCACGTTCATCGCCAGGCCGCCGAGTTTGACGAACAGGTTTGGGCTTTTCGCCAGTTCCTTCACGCTGGCCGACCACTGGGCGAAGACCTCGGCGCGCTTTCCCTCGTATGGACCAACGCCCAGCGGCCCGCCGAGATGATTGAGCACGACCTTTTGATCCGGATGGGCGCGCAGCAAATCGATCAGGTCCGGAAGTTGCGGGTGATAACACCAGGCCTCGAACGTCAGGCCGAGCTTGCCGGTGCGGGCGACGCCGGCGCGGAATGCGGGGTCGAGGAACAGTCCGGGCGGCGCGCCGGGGGGAACCGTGGGCGCGATGCCGGCGTCGTGGGTGGCGCTATGGCGAATCCCTTTGAACCGGCCGCCTCCGGCGGCGACGTGCGCGCGCAGAACCGGTTCGATGCGGTCGCCCAGCCGGCAATCGGCGTGACCGACGATGCCGGCGCAGGCACGGAACGCGCGACTTTCGCTCTCGGCGGCGACGGCGGCGACGAATTCGGTCTCGCCAATCGGGCGCATTTCAGCCGGGCCGTCCGCGCGGTAAGCGGACCCACACTGGATGAACACCGTGGCGCGGATGTCGTGACCGGTGCCCACGTCCTCCGCCAGGTCGTCGAGCAAATAACGATCGGGCCGCGCGTGCCACAAATGATGGTGCGGATCGATGATGGGCTGGTCCGGGTCCAGGACGGCCTCGCGCAGGCCAGCGAGCCATGCGGGCCGCACACGCGGATGCGGAAACGGAAGCCTGGTACCGCTCATGGACTTGATCCTCCCCCGGGACTTGATCCTCCCCCGGTTGGGAGGGATCAGGCCATGGCCAGGTTCGCCACGCAACCCTCGGCCGGCTGCTCTCTGTCCGCACCCGGGGTGGCGTCTCCGCGGGCGGCGGCCGCCCCGGTGGCAGCCCGATCAATTGCAGGGCGCGCAGCAGCGACCGCGTTTGGGCCGCCTCGCTGAAACGTTCCCGCGCGTAGTCGATCTGCGCCGCGCTCCGCCGGCGCCGGAGCGCGGCATCGGTCAGCAGGCCATGGACGGCGGCGGCGAACGCGGCGGGCTCCGTTTCGACCGCGACGATGCGGTCGATGCCAGGCAAACCCTGCGCCCCGGCCGGGGTCAATACGGCGGGCACGCCATGCCACAACGCCTCGACCGTCTTGAGCTTGACCCCGGCACCGGTCAGCAGCGGGACAACCGCGACCTTCGCCCGCCGGTACCAGGCGTGCAGCGCCGGGTCCGTCACATTGGCGAACAGACTGACATGCGGACCACACAGTTGGCTGACGGAAGCTGGGGGATTCGAGCCCACGATGGCGAGCCGCGCGGTCGGCACGTGGGCCAGGATCGACGGCAGTACCTCACGCACGAACCAGATGGCGGCGTCGGCGTTGGGCGGATGACCGAAGCCCGCGACGAAGACGATCCAATCCTCCTCGATGGGCGTCATCGGCGCCTGTTCCCCGGAAATGGTTGAGGGTTCGCCGGTCACCGCCTCCTCTGTCGGCTCGATGTCGCGCGCGTCCGCCGGGCCGGCGGAGCCTTCGTCGGTCTGATCCGCCCCGTCGGCGGGCATTGGTTCCACGAACGCATAAGGGGTCACGGCGCGAACAATGGCCGAGGGCGCCAGCGTGCGCGCGACTGCCGCTTCCTCCTCCGATGGGTAGAGGACCAGGTCCACGTCGCGCCACAGTCCGGTCTCCAGGGTTCGCATGGCCCGGGCGGCCCGCCACTGGCCGGCATCCAAGGTGAGCGCGGCTTGCGCCTCCAGGCGAAGGAAATGGAGATCATGGCCGTAATAGGCGATCCGCGCCGGCGTGCCGGACCGTAGCAAAGGCAGGCACATTTCCGCCACTTCGGGACGGCTCAACAGCACGATATCCAGATCCGCGCCATTCGCGGCGAGCCACTCGGGCAATGAAGTGTGATGCGGGCCGTACAGCACCTCAACGCCGATATCCTGCAGCGCCGCGGTATAACCTGGCGTTCGGTACGAATTGAACGGCCAGAACTTCACCATCAGCCCGGAGCGAAGCAGCGCCCGGATGAACGTGATCATGGTGCGTGAGCCGGCGTCGCGATCCGGCTCCGGGACGTAATGATCGACGATCAGAACGACCTGACGATCGTGGGCGCGATCGCGGGCGCGCATCACATGCGTTCCGTTCAGGAAATGATCCTTGGTCAACACCGCGTGCCACGTTTCCAGAAACGTCGCCTGGTTCCTGACCTGGCATGCCTTGACGCCGTGGCGGACGTCGCGGCCGTGCGAGGCACCCTCGAAATGCACGATCTCGGAGCGCGGCTGATAAACCGTCTTCAGGCCCAGACGGCGCAGCCGGAACGCAAGATCCGAGTCCTCGCAATAGGCGGGCGCGTATTTCTCATCGAACCCGCCAACGTCCAGAAAGACGCTTCGCCGCACCAGCAACGACGCGCCCGAACAATAGTCGACTTCCCGCGGATAGTTGAATTCCGGCGCGTCCGGGTCGCCGTCGTAGCCGTAGTTCCAGGCGGACCCATCTTTCCACAGGATGCCGCCGGCTTCCCGCAGCCGGCCATCCTCCCCGATCAACTTGGAGCCGACGATTCCGGTGTCCGGCCGCGCCGCGAACACCTCGACCATCCGGTCGAGCCATCCTGGGCGAACCTCCGTATCGTTGTTCAGGAACAGCAGCAACCCGCCGCGCGCCGCCTGCCCTGCGGCGTTGCAGGTCCGCAGGAAACCGAGATTGACCGCGTTGCGCAGCAGCCGGACGCCCTGTACCCGCCCGAGCGGCTCGGCCTCCGGCCCAGGAAAGGCGTCGTCGATGACGAGAACCTCGATCGGCACGGCGGGAAGATGGGCCTGGATCGAGGCGAGACAGCGCAGGGTGAACCCGAGTTGACCGTAGGTTGGAATGATGACCGAAACGTCCGGGGCGTCGCATGGCGTCAGGCTGATGGTCTCCGGTGCGATGTCCGGACGCCGGGCGAGGCCAGGCGCCCGATGCGGGTCGGGCGCGGCCTCACCGCGCAGCCGGCCGCGCAATCGTGGGCTCAGGCGTGAGGTGACGTTCGACCAAAGGAACAAGATCAGGCGGCGCGTGGCGATGCCGAGGGCCGGCCAGGGTTTGTCCAGTACGTGCGACGCGCGCAGGATATGGAACAACGTCGCGCAGGCCAGTGTCCGGATGGACGGCAGGAGGCCATTGTTCGCGGCAACCGGCATGTTGTCTCACCACATATCTGATCCGAGACAGACATGTGTGGTACGGACTTATGAGGATTGGGTTAAGAAATCTCTGAAAATCGTCGGAATGGAAGGCGGTCGCCGGAACGTCAGGCGGTCGCCCGGGGGCTGAACTCCCCGGCGTCCCATCGCGCCCTGAAGTCGCCGTAGGCATCCACAAGCCCCTCCCGCAACGGGATGGACGCGGTCCAGCCAAGCGCCGTCAACCGGCTGATATCCAGCAGCTTGCGGGGCGTTCCGTCCGGCTTGGTTTTGTCGAACACGAACTCCCCGGTCCAGCCGACGACCTCGGCGATCAGCCGCGCCAGATCGAACACCGTGACTTCCTGGCCGCTGCCGATGTTGATCGGGTTCGGGTCGGACCAGGTCTTCATCAGAAACAGGCAGGCTTGCGCCAGATCGTCGACGTGCAGGAATTCCCGCAGCGGCGTGCCGGTGCCCCAGATTTCCACCCGCGGGGCGCCCTCGACCCGCGCCTGATGGAGCCGGCGCAGCAAGGCCGCCGCGACGTGGCTGTTGCGCGGGTCATACTGATCGTTCGGACCGTACAGATTGGTCGGCATGACCGAGACCACGTTCATGCCGTACTGGCGCCGGTACGCCTGCGCCATTTTGATGCCCGCGATCTTGGCGATGGCATACCACTCATTGGTCGGCTCCAACGGACCTGTGAGTAGACTATCTTCCGTGATCGGCTGTGGCGCGAGGCGCGGATAAATGCAGGACGAGCCAAGCAGCATCGTCTTGGCGACGCCGGTGAGGCGCGCCGCCTCGATGATATTGGTCTGGATCAACAGGTTATCGTACAGGAACTGGGCGGGATACGTGTCGTTGGCCAGGATTCCGCCAACCCGGGCGGCCGCCAGAAAAATAATCTCCGGACGGTGTCGCCGCATCCATTCCTCGGTCTCCGCCTGTCGCCGCAGATCCAGTTCGTCATGGGTCGCGGTCAGTAGCTGGACGTCCTCCCGCGCCAGAGCGCGCGTCAGGGCGGACCCCACCATCCCGCGATGGCCGGCGACCCAGACCCGGCGTCCCGTCAGTGACACCTCATCAGTCGGCATGGTGCTCTCCTTCAATCCGCCGGGCCGCGCCGGTTGTTTTCCGGCGAGGCCAGCTTCGCCACGTCGGCGGCGACCATCTCGGCGACCAGTTCAGCGAAGCTCACGGTCGGACGCCAGCCCAGAGCCTCCCGCGCCTTGCTGGCGTCGCCGAGCAGGTTATGGACCTCGGTGGGCCGAAAATAACGCGGATCGACGCGGACCAGAACGGAGCCAGAGACCGCGTCGACCCCGACCTCATCCACGCCGGTGCCGCGCCAGGCGATGCGCCGGCCGACCTCCGCGAAAGCGCGCTCCACGAACTCCCGCACCGAGTGGTCCTCGCCGGTCGCCAGAATGAAGTCATCCGGTTCAGCGTGCTGCATAATGCGCCACATGCCTTCGACATAATCACGGGCATGACCCCAGTCACGCCTGGAACCCAGGTTGCCCAGGAACAATTCGGCCTGCAATCCCAGATGGATCGCGGCGACGGCGCGGGTGATCTTGCGGGTGACGAAGGTCTCACCGCGCAGCGGGCTCTCATGATTGAACAATACGCCATTACAGGCGAAGATATTGTACGCCTCGCGGTAGTTCACGGTGATCCAATAGGCGTAGAGCTTCGCCACCCCGTACGGGCTGCGCGGATAGAACGGCGTGGTCTCCCGTTGCGGCACTTCTCGCACCAGGCCATAGAGTTCCGAGGTCGAGGCCTGGTAGAATTTCGTCGTCTTCTCAAGTTTTAAGATGCGAATCGCTTCCAGCAGGCGCAGCGGACCGATCGCGTCGGCGTTGGCGGTATATTCCGGCGTCTCGAAACTAACCTGCACGTGGCTTTGCGCGGCCAGGTTGTAGACCTCATCCGGCACGATTTGCTGCAAGAGCCGGATCAGATTGGTCGAGTCGGTCATGTCGCCGTAATGCAGCATGAAGCGCGTGCCGCCCTGGTGGGGATCCGCGTACAGGTGGTCGACCCGCTCGGTGTTGAACGAGGAAGACCGGCGTTTCAGGCCGTGTACCACGTAGCCCTTGGCGAGCAGCAGGTCCGCCAGGTAGGCGCCGTCCTGTCCCGTTGTGCCCGTGATTAAGGCGGTCTTAGGCATGCGATGCGTTTCTCCTTGTGTACCGCGGGGCACGGGACTGGTCCCCGAACGGTGTCGAAACCCTCGCGCCGCGCTGGCCGGCGTCCAGGTACGGCGGAACGTGACTTCGCGCGGAAGCTCGTCGCCGGGGATGCCAGCCCTAACGGGTTCGCCCCGGAATTTCTACCCCGCTCACGCCTCGCTTCACCTATTTCTACCGGCCCGACCGCGCCGATATCCAATGCGGGTTGACCTCGGATACGCGATTCGACGATTCTTGGTACTAGGCGCGTGTCGGTTGCCGTCCCTAAGCCGCTGTCCGATTGTGTTCGATTATTGCCGGGTGGAGGAACCCATGCTACGACAAGCAGGTCCATATGTGTCCGTGTTTGATTTTGAACTGTACACCTCATGGCGCCTCATAACCATGCTGCTTCCCTCGAATTCGGTTCTGCGACTGGAGCGACTATGCAAGATGTGATCGTTGACCATACTCTACCTGGACGGGCCACTGATGACGATGCTACGATACTCGCTTTCGAATACCCGAAGGTACCAATCATCTCGTACGCGCAGACGCACGAAGATGTTCTCTTATGGCGCGCTTTGCACAATGTCCATCGCGGGTTCTACATCGACGTCGGAGCTCACGATCCCACCGCCTTGTCGGTCACGCGAGCATTTTACGAAAACGGCTGGCGCGGCATCAATGTGGAGCCAGATCCATTATACGCTGACAAACTCCGCAAGGAACGCCCCCGCGATGTAACGCTGGAAGTTGCGCTCGGCCATAGCCCCGGGATGACCACGCTCTACGGGTTTGGGGACACAGGACTTTCAACGCTGGTCAAGGGGATCGCCGACGAACATATCGCAGCGGGCTTCAAGGCGACGGAACGATCCGTTTCGGTTACCACATTGGCGGAACTGTTGAATGACCTCGGTGACCAGCAGGTGCACTTCCTGAAGATCGACGTGGAAGGCTGTGAGCAGCAAGTGCTCCGCGGCGCGGACTTCGCGAAGGTTCGGCCATGGATCGTGCTCATAGAGGCAACACGGCCGCTGACGACGATAGCGACCTGGGAGGGCTGGGAACCTCTCCTGCTCAAAGCGGGCTACGAATTTGTATATTTCGATGGTCTCAACCGGTTTTATGTCGCCGATGAGCACCGGCACCTTAAGCGGTACTTTTCCGTCCCTGTCAGTACTTGCGATCCTTTCCGCGACGGCGAAGTCGTGCGCCTGTCTGCCGTCATTTCAGGGTTACAGCGCGACCTGATCAAGCACGAAGTGCCGCGCCTTGGCAATAGCGATGAAACGCCGATTGCCTGCGATGCGCACAACGCCGCTGGCTTGCTACAGATCGTCGAAGCGCAGGCATCCGACCTGGTTCGGCTACGCCGGGCACTCTTGTCGGCACAAACCGTGGCCAGTCTACGTCTGCGGGCGATCCGTGGGGATGCAAATGAAAGTAAGTTCTTTGAGTGGTCACGCTCCTTTGAGCGGTCACGCTCCGGAATTCTCCAACAGATCAATCGAACTCAAGGCGCCATTAGCGATGTGATCGAGCGGTCGCGCTGGCGGCGAATTGGCCAACAACTGGGTCTGGCGAAGCGGATGGCCTGGGAGACCGGCAGCTGGCGGACCGATTTCTCGGTCGCTGGCATCACTGGAAGTGCCGACGGCGGCACGAGCGAGCCATCGATGGCGGAACTCCGCTCTGAGCTAGAGCGTCTTTATGGCCTGCTTGACGAGTTACGACGGTCGCGATGGCAAAAGCTCGGGCATCGGCTTGGCCTGGCCAGGCGTCTTCCCTGGGAGTCGGAGGGATGGCACGATCCACTCATGAGCGAAAGTTCCCCGCAAGGGAAAGCCGGGTCACGCCGCGGAGAACACGTGAGCGCAGTGGCGTCGCCTTCGAGTTACATTAAATCCATACAGTATACCGTGGAATGCTTCCTCAGGGAATGTCGCGGATTTGCGACCGATGTGATCCTCGATATCGGCGCCAATACCGGCCAGTTCGCCGAGGGCCTACGGGCTTGCGGATATCATGGTCACATTGTCAGCTTCGAGCCGCTTTCGGACGCACATGCCAGGTTGGTCGCGGCGGCGGCTTCGGATCCGTTGTGGGATGTCGCGGAACGTTGCGCGGCAGGTGCCCGCGACGGCTGGACGAATATCAACATCGCGGGTAATTCCTACAGTTCCTCTTTGCTTCCGATGCTTGATCTATATCGTGACGCAGCACTCGAATCGGCTTATCTGGGAACGGAACCCTGCCGCGTGATTACACTCGACTCCTATATTGAGCAGACTTGCTCCGATCCGACCACCCTATTTGGACTGAAAATTGATACGCAAGGATATGAGGCCCAGGTGTTAGAGGGCCTGAAACGGCATCATGACCGAGTGAAAGTTATCGTCTGTGCGATGTCGTTGGTGCCACTGTACGCCGATGCTCCCTGCATCTCCGAATTATGTCACTTGCTGGCGGAACTCGGCTACCGCTGCGTCGCGTTTGGCCCAGGTTTCGAGGATCGCAGGAGTGGAGAACTGCTTCAGGTCGACGGGATCTTTGTCAAACGCGGCTAACGCCGGATGGAACCGTTTTCGAGGGGCTCATAGATGCGCATCGCCGTCCAGAATGCTTTTCCGAACCGTCCTCAGAGTGCGGAGGCGGAGTGGTTCCCGCGTTTCTTTATCGCATGCGGCAGGCTCGGCTTCGAACCGGTCGAGGTGATTACCTCGGATGACATCATTCGATGCCAGCCCGACTGCGTCCTGGTGACCCACGAGGCGTCACCCAAGCTCACGCCATTTCCCACGCTTGGGATGCACTGGAATCCGCCAGATTTCTTTGCTGACGACCCGGCCCGTCGCAGGTCCGTTCTCAGTTTGGATGGGCACCTCTGCGGCTCCAGGCAAATCGCGCAATGGATCGACGACTTCACCGCCGGCCACGGCAAACGTGCCGTTCTGCACGATGGATTGATGCTGCCGTCGACGCCCGACAGCGGTCCCGCCAACGATCTACCGCGCCAGCTCGCGATCATGTATGCGGGAGTCCATTGGGATGGTTCGCGTCACGGCGCAGTTTTCCGTGGCCTCGACGGCCGGGTGCCGTTGCAGCTTTACGGTCCACCCGAGTCCTGGGCGGGCCGCGGCAAGAGCTACAAAGGCACATTGCCGTTCGACGGCGTCTCCGTCATCAAGGCGATCAGAGCGGCCGGAATCGCACTTTGTCTGCACAAAGCTGCTCATCGCGAGGCCAACTGCCCGACCATGCGGCTTTTCGAGGCTGCCGCCGCCGGGGCATTGATCATAACCGACGACTTTGAGTTTCCGCGCGAGTGGTTTCGTGACAGTGTGCTTTATGTCGATGCTGAGCTTCCGGCTCCAATGGTCGTTGAGCAAATCGTGTCGCACGTCGAATGGGCCAACCGGAATCCCGACGCGGCAAATCGTCTGGCACGGCGGTCAAACGATTTGTTCAGGCGCCGCTTATGTCTTGAGAGCATGCTCAGTTCCATACCGGCTTTTGTCGATCGGGTGCGTGATCGCCGATGTATGATGGTTGTCAACAATTCGCCGGAGAAACACCTGCCCACCGTCGAATACATCATCCGAATCGGCTCGCGTCCGGTAGCGACCCTGGCTCGCGCGCTGGACAGCCTGGCAGCACAGACCTATCAGGCAATAGCCATCATTTTGGTGCAGTTCCACCCGGTCGCCGGGCTGGACGAGGTAGTTGACCGTTATCGCTCTCGATTCCGTTGGATCCGGCACATCGTTGTCGCGAATAATGGCAGCCGCAGCACAGCGTGGTGGGCAGGTCTCAATGCCGTCAGTGCGGACTTCTTCGCAATGCTCGACGATGACGACACGCTCTTTCCGAACCATGCCGCATCACTGATGGATCGTTTCGAACGCGAGCCAGCCTGCGGTTTTGTTTACTCGGGTCTTATCAAAGTCGAAGATGAGCCAGGTCACTATGTTACGGCTCCGCAGTTCAGCGGCCCGGCGGGAAAGACCATCGAGGAGCGACGGGAGATCTTTTGTCTTGAGGAGGAAGATTTTGAGAATCTTTCGCCGACCCACAACGTAATCGGGAACCATGCCTGGATATGCCGCTCGTCGCTGCTCGACAGGGAGATCCTGACCGATCCACAAATCCAGGTGGCGGAAGACGTGTACTTCATGGCGTTGATGGCGGGGCGCACCAGATTCGGATTCACCGCGATGGCGACCGCTGTCTGGCACTGGCGCTCGACGACAAGAGATAATTGGACGCTGTCGCACCCGCAAGACCGTTGGCCGGCGAATCTCGCGCGCTGGCAGGAGCGGCTACAGAGCATCAAGCTCCCGTCTCATAACAGGGTCTCCCGCCCAGCCAGCCAGTATGATCTTAACCGGGCAATGGACAGGGACTCGTCGTGAGCTTGTGCCGGAGTCTGATGGCTTCTCGGCAATCGGCGGTGAATAATATCCGCTAACCCCGCGAAATTGTGTCCTTGATCGATGCTTTTATCTGGACCGGCTTTTTGGACTGGACAAACGCTCTGGCGCACCTGTCATAGACGGAACGGAGCATAGTACGGCCATCCGGTCTAAATCAACCCCGTTGCGAAAACGGTAGCGTATGAGGCGACGGAATGCGAATCGCTTATATTGGGCATGCTTATCATCAGAAGACCGGATCGAGCCGGTTTCTGGTGGATTTGCTTGAGCAACACGCTACCGTCGAGCGCTGGGACGGCGAGCCTGGAAACGGTGCCAGGTGGACGTGGCGCGCCGAATTCGATGAGCATCGTTATGACGCCATCGTGATCTTCCAACTCCATGAGGCATTCGAGCTGCTGAGCGGCCGTCACCCAAATGTCATCTTTGTACCGATGTATGATGCAATGATCTGGGCAAATAACTTTTATTGGAAGCCGTCTTTCAATAAAGCGAAAATCGCCTGTTTCTCCTGGGCTTTGCGCCAGGAGGTGATGCGCCGAGGCGCGGTGCACGCCGGCTTCCAATACTTCCCAGACCCGTCGCGACACGCGATGATCGAAGACTTCAGCACGCTGCGGGGCTTTCTGTGGTATCGCAGGCGTGACATTCCGCCCGCCCTCGCGTTCAACCTCTGCGGCGATGTCGAATTTGAGCGCTTCGTTGTGCAGGACGCGCCCGATCCGGATCACGAAATGACGGAACCCCTGATCACGCCGCCGAACGTCCGCCGTCTTGATCGCACAAGCTGGTCCAGGGACGGCGCGGCATACGATGCTGCCTTGCGTGACACCAATATTTTCTTCGCGCCGCGGCCCCGCGAGGGAATTGGCATGAGCTTTTTGGAAGCCATGGCCTCCGGTCACTGCGTGGTGGCCCAAAACGCGCCGACGATGAACGAATACATCTCCCACGGCACCAATGGCCTGCTCTATGTGCCCGGCCGGCCAGCCAGGCTTGATTTCGCGGCGGCGCGGTCGATCGGCGCCCGGGCGCGCGAGAGTATCGAACGCGGGCACGAACGCTGGCTCACGAGTATTCCAGCCTTGCTCGACTTCGTGGCGACCCCGACCGCCGCACTGCGCGATGGGGCACGATCCTTCATCCCGGTTCGCAACCGCTTCGTGCCGGAACACGCACCCGCCCCCCTCGGGCGGAAGCTGGTTTCCGTGATCACGGTCTGCCGCGAAGCGGCGGCGGTGCTTGAGGCCACGATGCAGAGCGTGCTCAGTCAGACCGGATGCGAATTCGAGTACGTCGTGCTCGATGGCATGTCCACCGATGGTTCGGTGGATATCATCCAGCGCCATGCTGGCCGGCTTGCCGCATGGCGTAGCGAGGCAGACGATGGGCCGTACGATGCGATGAATGCCGCCTTGGGGATCGCTCGCGGCGAATGGGTACTGTTCATGAATGCCGGCGACGCGTTTGCAAGCGAGGACGCTCTCCAGCGTATGTTCGCCCGAGTTCCCAGCGACGCCGAGGTGGTTTATGGACACCACATCTTCCGGCGTGAAAACGGGATGGAGGAACTGCATCGCGCGTCGGAGTTCGAAACCACCTGGACGCGCCTGCAACGCGGAGATCTGTGGTTCGACTGGCTTGCCGGCATTCCCGGACACCAGGCGACCGCGGTCCGCCGCGATCTCCTCGCGCAACTGCGATTTGATACCGCATATCGCATAGCGGCCGACCACGAACTGCTGTTCCGTGCACGCGCCCAGGGTGCTCGCTTTTTTAATTGCGACGAGGTCGTCGCGATTTATGTCGCCGGCGGGCTTTCGGCACAGCAATATGAGCAATGCAAGAAGGAATGGGCGCGGATAGCGCGGTTGCATGGTGATGCCGCCGCGGCGGATCGGTTCTACGCGCTGCTCGATACGCCAGGTGCGGAACCGGCCGCGCCGGGCCAGGTAAGCCGGCTTGGCCGTCTGGCGTTGCGCATCATCGCGATGCTCGACCGGCGCTCACCGGCCATGGCGCGCGCCTTCGAACGGATCGTCCGCACCACGGCGGCGCGGGCCGTGGTGCGCCGGCTGCGTCGTTTGCCGGCGGCGCCGTCCGGCCGAGACACCACGACCGTCCCGGTGGAAGATGTCGGTCTGAGTCAGCCCACCCAACCCGAAGTGCCGCGCGTCATTAGTGCCGTATCGAATCAAAAGCCGTTCGAGGAAGCCGGACAATCAGCTCAATTCGATGGCACACCGGCTGGGTCATCTCACGATCACAGCCCTGTGCGGCAAATTCCCTGGTGACCGAAGCCGCTGCCCTGTCATTCAGCATCGTCACGCCGTGCCTGAACCGTGCCAGAAGCATCGAGCGGGCGATAGAGAGCGTGCTGGCACAGAATTATCCTGCCTTCGAGCATATCGTCGTTGACGGTGGCTCAACCGACGGCACGCGGGAGATTCTGGCGCGCTACTCGCGCCTCCACGTTATTTCTGAACCGGATCGCAATCTTTACGATGCGATCAACAAGGGTCTGCGTCTCGCGCGCGGCGATGTCGTGGGATTGCTCAACAGCGATGACGTCTACGCACCTGGTGCCTTCGCCGCCGCCGCGGCGGTCTTCGCCGATCCGGCGGTGGAGATGGTCATCGGCGGCGCGGAGATTTTCACGCTCGAGGATGGGCGCGAGACCGTCGTGCGGCGCTACATTGGCCCGCGCGCCACCGGCCTTCAGGAAGCCAACGCCGTCGGCAATGTCACACTGATCAATTCCGCGTTCTGGCGCCGCTCGCTCCACGCGAGGATCGGATGGTTCGACGATCGCTTCCCGCTCGCCGCGGACAAGGACTTTTGGATGCGCCTGGTGCTCGCCCCGCCCGCGCACCGGATTCTGCCGCGAGTTCTGTATCGTTATCTGAGCCATCCCGGCTCACTCACCTTTTCGGATAATGACCTGAGGGACAAACTGTCCGCGCATCTGCTGACCGTCGCGCGCACCCGGCTCGCCGAGTGCCCGTCCAATACGCGTGAACACGCTGCCTATCGACGTTGGCACGCCTGGGCGGTTGGCTACAGGATCGGCCAGCATGTTCGCCATGGACGGCTGCCGGATGCCATGCGCACGGCACGCGACGGCTGGGTGACCGATGCCGCCTGGCCGTTCCGGTTCCTGGCCCGCGTGCCTGGCCACTGGTGCGATCGCGCGGTGCGGCGCGGTGTTCCGGCGGAGAATCCTCGCGGATGAGGCACGCCGTTTCCCCGGACCGTGCGAACCAGCCGATCCCACTCCCTGCCGGCGCGCATGGTCAGGTCCGGAGGCTATGAGCCATTTGGTTCATGGCGCCGTGGTTCGCTCTCTTGCGCGGGAACCTGACGCTTGCCAGCCTCTGAATCGCCACGATCCGGAAGAGGAAAGCTGACATGACGGCCAAGGCCCCAGCGCGGATCCTGGTCTGGCAATGGGGACGGTTTGGCGGCGCGCCACGTTTCGCGACTCTCCTGGCGGAAGGTCTTTCGGAATTGCCCGGTGTCGAGGTACTCCTGTCGCTGTCGCGAGGCGCGGAAATATTGCACGGTGCCTCGCCGCCGCGGTGCGACTTACCGGTCGACACCTATAACGGCCTCGCCGGCTTCGTGGCACGCGCGCTGACAGCGCCCTTCACGGTGGCCGGGTTGGTGCGGCGGGTGCGAGAACTCAGGCCGGACCTCGCTGTGTGCGCGCAACCGGGACCGCTTGACCTGCTGATGGCCACGGCGCTGCGGTGGCTGAACGTCCCGTTCGTCGTGCTGGTGCACGATGCCGATGCGCATCCAGGGGACGGCTTCCCCATGCAGATGTGGCTGCAACGCGTCCTGTGCCGGCGGGCCAACGCGGTGGCGGCGCTGACCGCGCATGTCGGAGACCGGCTGATCGAGCAAAAACTCGCGGGAACGCCGGGCCGGCCACTGATCCGGCTGCGCCACCCGCCGGTGCGATACACGTTCGCGCCAAGGCACGATGACGCCATCGGAACGTTCCGGTTGTTGTCGTTCGGCCGTCTGCTGCCATACAAGGGCCTGGATCTCCTGGCGGACAGCCTCAAACTCCTGGGATCCCGCCCGGAACTGACCGTTCGCGTGGTCGGGTCGGGCCCCGAGAGCCGGGAGTTGGCCGCTCTACGCGCCCTGCCCGGCGTGACGGTCGAGAACCGGTGGGTGCCGGAAACCGAGGTCGGTGACCTGTTCAGTTGGGCCGACGCGGTGGTGCTGCCTTATCGCGAGGCGAGCCAAAGCGGGGTCGCCGCGGTCGCGCTGGCGGCACAGCGGTACATCGTGGCAACCAATGTCGGAGGGTTGGCGGAACAGTTGGACAGCGAACCGCTGGCCATCCTCTGTGAGCCGAACGCCGCGAGCCTCGCGGACGGGCTACGGCGCGTGCTCGACGCGCCACCCCGCGCGAAGCCGGGTCCGCCATCGGATACGATGGGCGACTGGCGGGACGTTGGGCGGGCGCTGCTGGATCAGATGCGGGCGCTGCTGACCGCCGCGAATCGTCAGGACCCAGCCTGACCGGCCACCCGCGGCCCCACGATTCCAGGGTCGCTGGCTCAGTCAGGCTGGGCCACGACGGAGCCGCGCCCAGGGATTTGCATCTTCAGGGGAGCGGTGGCACGGCGGTGACGGGGAAAAGCGGCGCTCACCTCGCCTGGAAGTTCGGCAGCCGCCGCTCGCCCATGGCCTTGATGCCTTCCATGAAGTCGGCGGTGTCGCGCAGCCAGGCCTGTTCCTCGAATTCGCGTTCGGTGGCGCGGGCCACCGCCTCGGCGAGGCCGCGGCGCAGCGTTTCCCGGGTGGCGATGATCGCCAGCGGCCCCGACTGGGCGATTTCGGTCGCGACCTCGACCGCTTTCGCGCGCACCTGATCCAGTGGCACACAGTAATCCGCCAGACCGATGGCCAGCGCTTCCTCCCCGGTCAGGCGACGGCCAGTGTACAGCATCATCGCCGCTTTCTGTTCCCCGATCAGTCGCGGCAGCGTCGCGGTCAGGCCGAACCCGGGATGGTAGTTCATACGAGTGAAGTTGGCGGAGAACCGCGCCTCCGGGCAGGTCACGCGGAAATCGGCCATCACCGCGAGGCCGACGCCCGCGCCCACGGCGGCGCCATGCACGGCGGCGACGATCGGCTTGCCGGATTTCCACAGCCGCTGTGCTTCCTTGTACAGATGCCGTCCGCGTTTCGCCGTCCGCGCCACTCCATCGGCGCCGCGGCTGCCGAAGTCCGCGCCGGCGCAAAAATGCTTCCCTTCCGCGCACAAAACGATCGCGCGCACGCCGGGCGTGCGGTCATATTCGTCGAGCGCGTCGGCGATTTCGGCGACCATGTCGGTGTCGATGAAATTGTTCGGCCCGCGCCGCACCTCGATCGTGGCGATGAAGCCCGACGCCGAGACTGCGATGTGTTCGTATGCTCCGTGGCCCATGGCTGCTTCCTTGCCCCGCTCTTTCAACGTGTCACTCCGCGTGCGAGTTTACCGGGGGTTGTCCCATGGGACAATGATAGCCCCTGGTCGGGACAGCCCGTGATGCGACAGGTGGGGAACGTTGGTTCGGCTGGTACGAAATGGAGCTCGCATTCATCACGAGGCGCATGGTCTGGGCGCCCCGATCCTGCTGACGCACGGCTTTGGTGCGACCAGCCGGATGTGGGATGAACAGATCGAAGAGTTCACCGACCGCCACCGGTTGATCCTCTGGGATCTCCCCGGCCATGGCGAAAGCCCGGCGCCCAGAAAACCCCCGACCCCTGACGGTCTGGTCAAAGACATTCTGGCCATCCTGGACAGCGAGGATGCCGGCCGCACGGTGCTGACCGGCCTCGGTGCCGGCGGGGCGCTGAGCCTGCGGTTCTGGCGGGCGCATCCCGGGCGCGTTCGCGGTCTCGTGCTGATCGGCACCATGCCCGGCCTGCGCAGCGGGGTCGCGCGCGATATCTGGAATGGCCAGGTCGGAGAACTCGCCGCGGCGATGGAGCGTGACGGGCTGGACGCGTTGGAAGGCGGCGCCGAGGTCGATCCGCGGTTGCATACCTGCCCGCTCGGCCTCGCGGCGGCGGCGCGCGCCTTGCTGACGCAGCACGATGATGGCGCCCTGCCCTGGCTCGCGGAGATCGACGTGCCGGTGCTGATCCTCGTGGGGGCCGAGGACAGGCCGAACCTGAGCGCCGCCCACTTCATGGCGCGCACCATCCCGCATGCGCGCGAGATCGTCATCCCGCGCGCCAATCATGCCGCCAACATCCACAAATCTGATGCGGTGAACGCCGCCATCCGCGATTTTCTGGGGAAGTTACCGCCATGAATTTCGACTTTTCCGACGAGTTGAAACAGTTGCGCGACGAGGCGCGGCGGTTTCTGACCGATCGTTGTCCGCCGGCGGTGCCACGCCGCATTCTGGAAAGCGACGCGCCGTACGACCGGGCGCTGTGGCAATCCATCGCCGAAATGGGCTGGACCGGCGCGGCGATCCCGGAGTCCTACGGCGGCGTCGGCCTCGGCCGCCTCGCCGTCTGCGTCATCGCCGAGGAACTGGGCTTTCATGTCGCGCCGATACCGTTCTCGTCATCGGTCTATCTGGCGACCGAGGCGTTGCTGCTGTACGGCTCGGAAGCGCAGAAGCAGGCGTATCTGCCGAAACTGGCGACCGGCGAACTGATCGGCACGTTCGCGCTGGCGGAACGCGCCGGGACGTCGGATCCGCGCAAGCTGACCGCGACGGTCAGCGGCGGGACAATGACGACTATCAAATTGGCGGTGCCGGACGGCGACATCGCGGATTTCGCCGTGGTGGCGGTGAACGGTGGTTCGGGTCCCTGGTTGTATCTGGTGGACCTGAACGGCGCCGGCGTGAGCAAGGAGGTCGTGACCACGATCGACCCGACACGGTCGCACGCCAAACTCAGTTTCACCGCCGCGGCCGCCGACCCTCTGGCCGCCGCCTCCGGCCCGGAAAGCGTGCGGCGATTGCTGGATTTCGCCGCCGTGCCGATGGCGTTCGAGCAGGTGGGCGGCGCCCAGGCGGCGCTGGAGATGGGGAATGCGTATGCCAAGGAGCGGTACGCGTTTGGGCGGCCGATCGGATCGTTTCAGGGCATCAAACATAAGCTCTCCGACATGTACATCCAGGTCGAACTGGCTCGCTCCAACGCCTATTACGGCGCCTGGGCGGTGCACACCGAAGCGGCGGAGTTGCCGATCGCGGCCTGTGTGGCACGGATTTCCGCCTGCGAGGCGGGCTGGTTCGTGACCAAGGAAAATATCCAGACGCACGGCGGGATGGGCTTCACCTGGCAGATGGATTGTCATCTGTATTACCGGCGCGCGAAACAACTGGCGCTCGCGCTTGGCGGCGCGCGCGAATGGAAGCTGCGGCTGATTTCGGAGTTACGCAACCGTAACACTGACGATTCGCGGGCGGCCTGAGGGAGGATACGAACATGGACTTTGAAGACACGCCGGACGAAGCCGCGTTCCGCGCCAAAGCGCGCGCATTCCTTGACGCCAACGCCGAACGCCGCAAGCCGGGCGCGGTCGAGGGCTATCGCCGCGGCCAGGACGCGCCGGGGGCCATGGAACGCGCCAAGGATTTTCAGATTCGGAAATTCGATGCGGGGTTGGTTGGCATTCACTGGCCGGCCGAGTGGGGCGGTCAGGGCGGCACCCAGATCCAGAACGTGATCTACAACCAGGAAGAGGCGAAATACGATGTCCTGACCGGGCTGTTCGGCATCGGCATCGGTCTCGCGATGCCGACGATCTGCACCTGGGGCACGCCGGAGCAACGCGAGACATTCGTGCAGAAGACGATGCGCGCGGATTATGTGTGGTGCCAATTGTTCTCGGAACCGGGCGGCGGGTCCGACCTCGCGGCATTGCGCACGCGGGCCGAGAAGGACGGCGACGAATGGGTGGTGAATGGCCAGAAGATCTGGAACTCTGGCGCGCATTACAGCGATTACGGAATTCTGGTGGCGCGGTCGGATCCGGACGCGGTGAAGCACGCGGGCCTGTCGTTCTTCATTCTGGACATGAAAGCACCGGGGATTGAAATACGGCCGATCCGCCAGGTGTCGGGTTCGTCGCACTTCAACGAGGTGTTCTTCACCAACGTGCGGATTCCCGACTCGCGTCGGGTCGGTCCCGTCGGCGCGGGTTGGAAAGTCGCGCTGACCACCCTGATGAACGAGCGGCACGGCATGCGCGATGCGCCGGGCCCGGACTTCAACGAACTGTTCGCCCTCGCGCGTGAGGTCGAGCTGGAAGACGGGCTGGCGATCGACAACACGGCGGTGCAGGAGAAGCTGGCGGAGTTCTATGTCCGGTCGCAGGGACTGAAATTCACCAAATTCCGCGGCATGACCGCTTTGTCGCGCGGTCAGACCCCTGGGCCTGAATCGTCGATCATCAAGGTGGTGGCGGCGAACAAACTGCAGGAGATTTTGTCGTACGGGTTGGACATGATCGGCATGGCGGGTCCGACGATGGGCGACTCCATGCCGGTGTCCGGCATTTTCGAGGAGGCGTTGCTGTATTCGCCGGCTTTGCGTCTGGCGGGCGGCACGGATGAGATCATGAAGAACATCATCGCCGAACGCGTGCTCGGATTGCCGCAGGACCCGCGGGTGGATAAGGGCGTGCCGTGGCGCGATGTTCCGACGGGGCCGCGGGCGGGGAAAGGTTGAGGCATCGCCGGAATGACGATGTTTACGTCATACGCGAAACGGATTCGGTCGAGTCTGGTCAGCCATGCGAAAGATTTTACCACGGAGGACACGAAGAACCACGGAGGGCCACGGAGGTTCTTCAAATGGGTATTTCGTATTTCCATTCATGCCGCGGAGCCGATCGTGCGTGGAGTAAATACGAGAACCGCTGGTGGTCCCGTGCCTCCGTGGCCCTCCGTGGTTCTTCGTGTTCTCCGTGGTGATGCCTCGCGGTGCCAAAGCGGCAATCACAACCGGCGGTACCGGGTCCGGCGCCAAGGCAGCATGATCTTCAAAGGTAGTTCGATATGAGCAATCACCCACTGCATAGCTTTTTCTGGCCGGCATCGATCGCGGTCCTCGGCGCCTCGCCCGACCTGCACCGCATTCGCGGCCGCTTGTTGCACCAGTTGCGCGAGAATGGGTTCCCCGGCCGTATCCTGCCGATCAACCCAAGCTACCAGGACATCGGTGGGCTGCCCTGTTTCCCGTCCATCGGCGCGGTAGGCGGGCCGGTCGATCTGGCGCTGGTGGCGATCCCCGCCGCCGGAGTCGCCGCCGCGGTCGAGGAATGCGCCAAAGCCGGCGTGAAAAACACGCTGATTATCTCTTCCGGGTTCGCCGAGGAAGGCGGCGCGGCGAGCCAAATGCAGGCGAACCTCGTCGCGGTGACGAACCGGTATGGCATCCGTGCCTGCGGACCGAATTGCGAGGGTTACTTCAACGCGCTTGGCCGCGTGGCGACAACCTTCAGCCCGACCGTGGAGACGCAAGAGGACCCGAACGCGGTTTACGTGTCGCCGAAGCGCATCGGCGTGATCGCGCAATCCGGCGGCATCGGATTCTCGCTGTTCAACCGCGGCAAGGCGGCAGGTCTGGCATTCAGTTACGTGATCTCAACAGGCAACGAGGCCGATCTCGGCATGGCGGATTTCCTCGACTACATGATCGAGGATCCGCATACCGGCGCCGTGATGCTGTTCTGCGAAGCCGTGCGCAATGGTCCGGCATTCGTCGCCGCACTGGCAAAAGCCCGCCGTCTGGGCAAGCCGGTGATCGCGATCAAGGTCGGCCGCTCGGACGCCGGGACCCGCGCCTCCGCCTCGCACACCGCGTCGCTCTCGGGGTCCTACACCGCCTATCATGCCGTATTCGAACGTTACGGGGTCATTGAAGCCGAGGATCCCGATGAAGCCGTCGCCATCGCCGGCGTTGTGCTGAGTTGCCCGCTGCCGAAAGGCCGCCGGGTCGGCATCGTCACCGTCTCCGGCGGCGGCGGCGCCTGGACGGCGGACATCATGTCGGCGCATGGGCTGATCGTGCCGCAACTGTCGGCCGCCGAGCAGACAAGGCTACGGCCGTTGATGCCGTCCTACGGCGCCGCCGGCAATCCGGTCGATGTGACCGCGCAAGGCTCCAACACCGGGCCGGCGATGATGACGGCGATGGAACATCTGGCCGGGAGCGACGAGCTCGACATGCTCCTGCTGGTCAGTTCGCTCGCCAGCACGACCCGGGCGTCACTGGATGCCGCGCGGATCCGGGCGGTGGCAGCGAAGTGCGGCAAGCCGATGACGGTCTGGACCTATACGTTGCCGTCGGAGTTCGGGCGCAATGCCGCGTCCGGCTGCGGCCTGTTCCTGCACAGCGATCTGCGGGCCTGTGGTCTGGCGTTTGGCAAACTCGCCGATTACGCCGAGGCGATGGCGCGGCCGTTGCCCGAGGCGTTCGATCCGGTACCGGCGCGATTGGAGCCGGGCCTGCCTCTTGTGGTGCCGGAGTTTCAGGCGAAGCAGGCGTTGGCCGCCTGGCTGCCGTCCGCCGCCGAGCGCCTCGTGCATTCCGCCGAGGCCGCCGCCGACGCCGCGGCATCGTTGGGTTTTCCGGTCGTTCTGAAAGTGCAATCGGCCGATCTGCCGCACAAGACCGAGGCCGGCGGCGTGCGTTTGCATCTGAGCGACCGGGCGGCGGTCTCCGCCGCTTGCGTGGCGATGCTCGCCGATGTCGCCCGCCACAGGCCGGAGGCGAAGATCGACGGCGTGCTGGTGCAGAAGATGGCGCCGAAAGGCCATGAACTGGTGATCGGGATGGTCAACGATCCGACCTTCGGGCCGATCATGATGCTCGGTTTCGGCGGCACGACGGTCGAGTTGTTCGGCGATGTCGCGCATGCGCCGGCGCCGGTCGACGAGGCGGAGGCGACGCGGATGATCCTTGGATTGAAGTCGGCGCGGTTGCTGACGGGGTTCCGCGGTTCGGTGCCGATCGATCTGGCACCAGTGGCGCGGCTGGTGGCGTCGCTGTCGCGCGCGGCGCTGACGTTGCGGGATCAGGTGGCGGAGTTCGAACTGAATCCGGTGATCCTGCACGCGGACGGGTCGGGACTGACGGTGGCGGATGCGCTGTTGACGTTGCAGGGGTGACGGGCGGCGGCGCTGGCCAAACAGGCGCTGGCGGAGGGGCGGACGGTGCGGGAACTGGCGCTGCTGACGGGGTCGCGGTTGGACGAGGTGTCGCGGCCGGGAAGCCTGGCGGCGGTGTAGGGGGATGACCAAACTCATTCCGCCGTGACCAGCGGGACGTCATGGCACGGACATTTCGGCCGCACTGGCACATCTGCTTGCATCCCTGCTTATCCGCGTGCATCCGCGTTCCACTTTAACACGCGTCGATATCACGCGGGCCGCGACCATTCACGCCCGCGACGCAAAGGAATAACGCAGATGCACGCGGATAAGCAGGGATGAACGCAGATGTTTCTTTGAACGTAACAGAAGCCTGGGATAACGCGGGTCGTTGTTCACCCGGTGCGGCGAGGCTCGCCCTCGACCAGACGTGTTTGAGGTTTGAATTGATGAGGCCGAGTCCTTAACCCGTCTTTAGCGCATTTTCCGCAACTTTCTGCAACGAATACAGAAAAGTCCTGATATATAGTGGAGCAACCGTCGGATTTGCAATGTAGTGCCATAATCGTGTTTGACGCCCTTGACGCCGCGCATCGCCACGCGCACCTTCCACGCCATGTTCATCCGCAAAACGACAACCCGGAATAAGTCTGA
>Ga0181536_10000294_pt1 | contig 59827 bp, 59 predicted proteins | sample PEATcosm2014_Bin_41_FD_121105 | JGI IMG/M metagenome (GOLD analysis project Ga0181536, IMG submission 121105) | Peatland microbial communities from MTU Mesocosm Facility, Houghton, MI, USA - PEATcosm2014_Bin17_60_metaG | ecosystem: Environmental > Terrestrial > Soil > Wetlands > Peat | place...
CGTCGGAAACACATCGCCGGACACGACTCTTGCGCTCTCGAGTGATCTCAGCGCTCCCAGTTCTTGGACTCGCTGCACCTCCACGTGCAGGTGGGTCTAACCGATGAGAAATCCGGGCTAAAGTTCGCCGGGGAAAGAAATCGGACGTTGGTGTGGGCTCGCACGCCGGCATCCGTAGGGCTAGCAATACTGGAACTAGGTATGGTGACACCGATCCCGCCGCCGGGGCTGGCATTCTGGGCCAACGCAGTGCTCGCGTAGCAGGCGAGCAGTATAACCATCGCAATTGCCGCAGTGGAATGTCTCATCTTCATTAAAATTCTCCTTGTGTGTGTGTTTTCGGGCATCGCGGAAGGCAGCCAATTTCGCACTTTCGGAGCCGGATTCGGGGTCAAGTATACACCGCGCCACCTGCGGAGGCAAGCGTTATTTTAGGGCGTTATTTTAAGGCTCACAGTGCGTGACTTTCCGTATGAACTTACTTCGCAGCTATCTACATCCAACAATCCGCGGCTTCGCCCGACCCTGGCGAAATGGTCTTCGCGGCGGCATGTTAAGTGTGAACCGCGCCGGGAGGGCGATCTCGACCGCTGATTGGACTACGGCGGAGGCGCCTAGTGTCAGGCTGGATCGCGACCCACGATAGCCTTTTCCAATTCCTGCGACGCTTCACAAGCGTGGGCAATGCTACCAGGCTGTATGACGCATAATATCTAAGGAACCACTAACCACATGAAAATCCGTAAGGCGGTGATCACGGCCGCCGGACCCAGCCAGCGGAGCCTGCCGCTGCAAACCTTGATCGACCGCGACGGCGTCGAGAAGCCCGTCCTCCGCATCATCGTCGAAGAAGCATTGCGCGCCGGTGTCGAAGAGATCGCCATCGTCGTCTCGCCCGGCGACGAAGTGCCCTACGCGCGGGTGGCGGGCGATCATGCCGGCCGCCTCCGCTTCGTCCCGCAGCCCGAACCACTGGGCTACGGCCACGCCGTTCTGTGCGCCCGCGACTTCGTGGGCCATGACCCGTTCCTGCACCTGGTCGGCGATCATCTTTACATCAGCCGCACCGAAAAAGGCTGCGCCCAGCAATTGGTGGAAGTGGCCGAAGCCCTGGCCTGCGCCGTCTCGGCCGTGCAAGCCACCCGCGAAAACCTGTTGCCGCGCTTCGGCGCGGTGGGCGGCCAGCGCGTCGCCGTCAGCCGGGATCTCTACCGCATCGACACCGTGATCGAAAAACCCACGCCCACTGAAGCCGAACAACGCCTGGTGGTCCCCGGCCTGCGTGCCGGACATTACCTTTGCTTCTTCGGCATGCACGTCCTCACGCCCACGGTGATGGACTTCCTCGGGCCACGCGTCAGCCTTTCCGCCGCCCTCGCCGAACTCGCCCGGCGCGAGCAATACCTGGCGCTCGAGCGCGCCAACCGCCGCTACGATATCGGCGTGCGCTACGGCTTGCTCACCGCGCAACTGGCGCTGGCGCTCAGTGGGCGCGATCGCGACGAAGTTCTATCCCAATTAGCCGAGCTGCTCGCCATGCGCGAGCTGCCGGCGGCCGGGAGATAGCCGGCCATGAGCCAACTCACCGGCATCGTCACCGCGGCCGACCCCGCGCTCCGCAACCGCTCGCTGGACGCCTACTGCCGCGCCGCCACTCTCGCGGACTTGCAGAACGAGTCCGCCGACCTCGACCGCTTCCGCCGCGCCAGCGACAATCTCTACGAACGCGTCCGCGCTCTCTTCTTCCTGTACGCGATCCACCGCTTCCACCTGCCCTTCAAGCCGGGCGTCCGTGCCCAGGCGCCGATTCCATTCAGCGGCTACGATCACCTTCTCAAGCGCCGCTTTGAAGAAGCCATCGAAATCTTCCTCGCCAGCCAATCCGCGAATGGCCCCAGTGCGGCCATCTCCAGCGCGCTCGCCGACGCCTATCATGGTCTCGGCTTCCAAACCCTCGCCGGACAGGTGCGCCGCAGTGTGCGCACCGTGCGCGGCAATCAGTGGATGTTCCGCACCGGCCACCCCGCCGATTATCCGCTGCGCATCCGCCCCGAACTCCTCGACCAGACCGGCGGCCTCTTCCCCATCCTCCGCGAGACCACGCCGGTCCGCATGGACCTGACCCACAGCGGCTGGAGCGACATCTTTTTCCTGGGCATGGATTTTCCAGAAGGGGCGCGCGTGCTGAATGTTTCGATCGACCTCGCCGTGCGCGGCGCAGGCTCGCCCAAGCCGCCCGTGGAAGCCTGGCTGCGCGTGATCGACGAGCCGGTGCTGCGCCTCGCCAGCGTCGATTTGCAGGCCGCCGCCGAAATCACCACGCTGGCCGAGGTCTTCGATTTCGCGCGCGACTACCTGGGCCTGCTCAAAGCCGCGGTGATCGCTTCCGGCATCGTGCCGCCCGGTATGGAAGGCGCGGGCCAGCCGCTGGCCGATGTCCTGGCGGTGCTCACCGGCCGGCCCGGTCATGGCATCGAAATCGTGAGCCGCGTGAACGACATCCCCAAAGGCTCGCGGCTGGCCGTCTCCACCAACCTGCTCGCCTCGTTGATTTCGGTCTCGATGCGCGCCACCGGACAAGCCCACTCGCTCACCGGCCAGTTGGCCGAGACCGATCGCCGCCTGGTGGCCGCGCGCGCGATTCTCGGCGAATGGCTGGGCGGCTCTGGTGGCGGCTGGCAGGATTCCGGCGGATTGTGGCCGGCCATGAAGCTGATCGAGGGCGTTCCGGCCGCGGCGGGCGATTCGGAATTCGGCATCAGCCGCGGCTGCCTGCTGCCCCGCCATCGCATCCTCGGCACGGACGAAGTCTCCGCGGAGACGCGCCACAATCTGCAATCGAGCCTGGTGCTGGTGCATGGCGGCATGGCGCAGGACGTCGGCCCCATTCTGGAAATGGTCACCGAGAAATACCTGCTGCGCTCGGAAGCGGAATGGCAGGGCCGCCAGCAGGCCATCCGCACGCTCGACGAGATCCTGGGACACCTGCGCGCGGGCGACGTGGCGGCTATCGGCGCCGCCACCCAGCGCAACTTCGAAGGCCCTATTCAGACCATCATTCCGTGGGCCTCCAACTTTTACACGGAGACGCTGATTGGCCGCGTGCGCGAGGAGATGGGCGCGGCTTTCTGGGGTTTCTGGATGCTCGGCGGCATGTCCGGCGGCGGCATGGGTTTCATCTTCGACCCCGCCGCGAAGCCGCGCGCCGGGGAGCGCCTGGAAGCCATCATGCGCGAAACCAAGCGCCGCCTGGAGCGCGCCATGCCCTTCGCCATGGAGCCGGTGGTCTACGACTTTGCCATCAACGAGCGCGGCACCCACGCCGAACTGGCGAGCGGACCCGCCGCGCTGATGCCGCCCGGCTACTACACTCTTGCCGTCCCATCTCTGCTTCGCACCGAGACGCGGCTGCTCTCCGCGGCCCGCCGCGCCGAGCTGGATCGCTTCGCCGTTGCCTGCCGCACCGCGCCCGAACTGTCCGGCATGGTGCAGAACCTGTTCGATCATATGCTGCCGCGCGCCGCACACGACGCTGCCGGCCCCTCCCAGAGTCTCGAATCGCTGCTCGATCGCTATGGGTTCGACCGCGTGCAGCACGAGCAGATCCAGGCCGATCTGCGCAGCGGCCGCATTGGTCTGGCGCAGAACCGTCTCCCCGCCACCAGCCGTATCGAAGATGTCGCGCCCGACGACATAACGGACGCCACCGCCGGCCTGCCCGCGCGCTATCGCGAAGCCGGAATGCAGGCGCTGGCCGAGGGCATGGTGGCTGTGGTCACACTCGCGGGCGGGGCCGGCAGCCGCTGGACCAAGGGCGCCGGCGTGGTCAAAGCGCTCCACCCGTTCTCGAAACTCGCCGGACGCCACCGCAATTTCATCGAGGTGCACCTGGCGAAAAGCCGCCGCACCAGCCGCATCGCCGGCATGCCGCTGCCGCACGTCATCACCACCAGCTATCTCACGCACGATGCCATAGCAGATTGGGTAGCTGAGCCGCGCGTAACTGAGCCGCAACCGTCAGGGAGCGGTCCTATCTATCCCGGCCCGCTGCTGCTCTCGCCGGGACGCAACATCGGCCTGCGCCTCGTCCCCATGGTGCGCGATCTGCGCTTCGCCTGGGAGGAAATGCCGCAACAGCTTCTCGACGATCAGGCCCAGAAAGTGCGCGAAAGCCTGCACGCCAGCCTGATCGCGTGGGCGCACCAGGCCGGCGAGGCCGGCAATTACACCGACAACCTGCCCATGCAGTGCCTGCATCCCGTGGGCCACTGGTACGAACTGCCAAACCTGTTTCGCAACGGCGTGCTGGCGCGCCTGCTGGAGGAGCGCCCGCGCCTGCGTTATCTCATGTTGCACAACATCGATACGCTGGGTGCCGACCTCGCCCCGGATTTGCTGGGGCTGCACATCGAATCCGGCGCCGCGCCCACCACCGAGGTGATCGCGCGGCAGATCGACGACCGCGGCGGCGGCCTGGCGCGCGTTGACGGCCGCGTGCGCCTGGTGGAGGGCCTGGCGCTGCCGGACGAGCGCATCGAATTCCAGCTCTCTTACTACAATTCGGCCACCTACTGGATAGACCTCGATCGCCTGCTGCCGGCTTTCTCGCTGACCCGCGCGGATCTCGCGAGCGCGCAAAGTGAAGGCAAGGTGGCCGCGTCCGTCCGCGCCCTTGCCGCACGCATGCCGGCCTACGTCACGCTGAAGGACGTGAAGAAGCGCTGGGGCAAGGGCCAGGAAGATATCTTCCCGGTCGCGCAATTCGAAAAGCTGTGGGGCGACATGACCGCGCTGCCCGAACTGGACTGCCGCTTCGTGGCCGTCCCCCGCAATCGCGGCCAGCAGCTCAAGGAGCCGGCCCAACTCGACGGCTGGCTGCGCGACGGCTCGGCGGCGTATCTGGAGTCGCTGGGAGATTGGTAGGGCGGAGGGCGGTCGGTATGGACCTTTGATGAAAACCCTCGTGGGGCAGGCTCCCAGCCTGCTGCGGCCTCTCAGGCCGCCCGGACGGACCAGGACCTGAGCCTCATCGCCGACGTGAAGGAGAGAGCCTACTGGAGCGAGGTTCAAGGCCCCGCGCGAGATGCGCGAAGGTTCACCCAGATCAACACCCGACTCAACGTCCCCCCGCCGCCGCGGCGTCTCCCGTACTCGCCCCACCCGCGGCGGCCACGAAAAACGCCGTCGCTGCTTGCCTCCACGCGCCCCGTCTCCTTCTCAGCGCTCCCAGACTCGCCTCGATTCGACATAGCCACATTGTGCACGGCAAAATAGTAGCATGCGCGAAACACAAACGAGACAAGCGATCGACGCGTGGGCGCAACCTGTCACGGGGCGCATGCGCGAGGACCTGCCGGAGGTCGTTCGCCTGGTCGAGAAATCCGGTACCGCCCGGTATCTAGACCGCCAGCTCACGCCAGCGGAAATCGTGGCCACCATGGACGCTGCCGGCATCCAGCAGCTCATGCTCTCCGCCTGGTGCCGGCCCGGCCGCTGGCTGATCACGAACGACGAAGTGGCCGCCCACGTGGAGGCCTTCCCGGACCGCTTCGCCGGCGTGGCCGCCGTGGATCTGGCCAACCCCGTGGCCGCGGTGCGCGAACTCGACCGCGCCGTCCGCCAACTCGGCTTCAAAGCCCTGCGCGTCGTGCCCTGGCTGTGGAAGCTGCCGCCGAATGACAAGCTCTACTACCCGCTCTACGTCAAGTGCATCGAACTGGACATCCCGTTCTGCACGCAAGTTGGGCACACCGGCCCGCTGATGCCATCCGAAACGGGCCGCCCGGTACCGTACATCGATGAAGCCGCGCTCACCTTCCCGGAACTGCGCATCGTCTGCGGCCACACAGGCCACCCGTGGACCGATGAAATGATCGGCGTCGCCTGGAAGCACGACAACGTCTACATCGATACCTCGGCCTATCTGCCGCGCTACTATCCGCCGCAGCTCCTGCAATTCCTGCGCACCTATGGCCGGAATAAGGTGCTCTTCGGAACTAACTTTCCGCAATTGCCGCTCGATAAGTGCATGGAACAGGTCCGAGATTTGAGCCTGCCGCCGGGTATTGAAAACAAGTTCCTGTTCGCCAATGCCCGCACGGTGTTCCGTCTCGGCGCCGCCACGGAGGGCGCCTAGCAGTACCATGAGGGCCCAATATCGACAGCCGAGAACAGGAAGCAGCCGAGAGATGCAGTAGCCATCGAGCTAAGAAGGGCTGAGTTCAAAGCAAATCAGTGATAAATGCGATGGCGATCGACCGCTGCTGTGTGACCGCGGAGAGTGCCATGCAGCGTGCCGGCCTTAATTAACACGGCCTGCGCGATCCCCCGAATCGCAAGGTCGCGGATGCGGTGATCGAGTGCGTCAACCGAGCGAGCGTCAATGTGCCGGAGTGGGTCTACCAGACTGACCCCGCGTAGGAAGTCGCTTCCGGTTCGTGGAGCGCTACAACTGGGGCGGGTGAATGAGGGGAATGGCTTCACGGCGGCCCCGGCGGTAGATCCGAAAATCGGCTACATCGGTGGTGATCACGGGAGATTTCGGATGCAATTCGCTCATCCTGATCAGGCACAGGTCCGCGAGGTCCGGGCACCGGTCGGCATAACGCTCGGCCAGTTCCTCGATCCTCGCGATGTGGTCGTCCAGATGGAACTCCGGACGGACCAGGCCCTCAGTGACAAAGGCCATAACCAGGCTTACGCTACGCAAGTGAAAAGCGGCCTCAGCCAGCACGGCTTCACAGGTCAAGAGCGGTTCAGTGACCCTTTGTGCAATCTCCAGCGCCCACCGGTGATGGGCGTCTCTCCGGTTTGCGAAAGCAACCAGAAAACCAGTATCGGCGATTCCCTTCACTTTCGGGAGAAACCCTTGCGGGCCGAGAGGTCCGTTGGCCCTTCTATGGCGCCGGCCAGGCGCAAGAACCGTTTTTGGGGCGACTTTCGGGCTCTCTCGAGCTCCATACGGATGATGGCGCCGCGAGACATCCCGGCTCGATGGGCGGCCCCGTCCAGCCACTCCGCGAGATCTTGTGGCAGCCGGACTGTGAACGTGTCACTCATTTGTCTTGATTGTAACACACGACTAGAAGTAGTGGTCCCATTCTATCGCTGGCTCAACCCGCCATCCACCGCCACAATCTGCCCCGTGATAAAGTTACTCGCCCCCAAGAAATAAACCACCGCGCCGGCGACTTCATCCGGCGTGCCGCCACGCCCGGCGGGCGTTGCCTTGATCATCCCCGTGGCCTCTGCGTCGAGTTCCCCAAACGGAATCACTCCCGGTGCCACCGAATTCACCGTGATCTCCGGAGCGAACGCCTTGGCCAGCGCGCGGGTCAGCATGATCACGCCGGCCTTCGAAGCGCAGTAATGCGCGTGGTCCGCCCAGGGCCGCAGGCCGCCCAGCGAGCTGATGTTCACGATGCGCCCGCCGCCCGACTTGCGCATCAGGCGCGCACCGTTCTGACAGCAGAAGAACACCGCCTTCAGGTTCACTGAATGGATGAAGTCCCAGTCGGCTTCGGTGACGTCCAGCGGATCGCGGCGCGTGAAGCGCGCGGCGTTGTTCACCAACCCGTCCAGCCGGCCGAGCGTGCGCTCGACCTCGCCGAACATGCGCTCGATCTCAGCCACGCTTTCCAGATTTGCCCGAAATAGCGGTGCGCCCCCGCATTCCGCCGCGGTCGCACGCGCTTCGGCCTCCGAGTTCCCATAGTGAATTGCCACGCGGGCGCCTTCTCGCGCCAGGCGCAGCGCGATGCCGCGTCCGATGCGCTTGGCCGCGCCGGTCACCAATACCATTTTGTCCTGCAAGTTAGATGGTGGGTTCGCCATGCACTTCCACGTCCTCCGGATCCACGCCCTCTTGTGCGGGCTCGGGCAGCCTCCCCGTCCAATGCGCCCAGCCCCAGAAGACGGCGGTCGTCGAGCTGAGCACGCCCGCAATCGCGCCGATCACGCGCGGGTCGTAAGACTGCGAAGCGATTCCCGCGAGCATCATCGAAACCATCATGGTAGACCAGACCATCGACTCCATGGTGGCGAACACCCGTCCGCGGAATTCGTTGGCCACGTGCCGCAGAAGCTGCGAATAGTTCAGCACCGAGCTGACCCCCACAGCGGCGCGCGATAGCGCGATGAAGACCAGCGCCGCATGGAAATTCCGCATCTGGCTAAACAGGACATACGCGCCGCCGTGAATCACGTAGCAGACCACCACGGCGCGCTTATAACCGTCGAAGCTGAGCCGCTCGCCCAGCTTGTGCCCGACCACGCCGCCAATCAGCAGCCCGATGCCCGCGCAGCCCCACACGATGCCGATGCCGGCCGGCCCGCGATTGAACACGATTTCGCCGAAGACGCTGAACAGGATCTGCGCCGCGCCGCCGCCGGTGGCCCAGCCCACGCCGATCAATGCGATGCCGAAGATCAACGGATGCGCGCGCATGTAGCGCAACCCTTCGGTGTACTCGTGCCAGGGTCGCACCACATCGGCTTCGGTGAGCGACTCGCGCTTCGGCCGGAAACCGTCGCCCGGCAGAAACAACTGCCCGATGCAGATCGCGGACACGACGAAAGAAAGCGCGTTGCCCACAAAGGCCCACTGATAGCCGAACTGCGCCACGCTGGCGCCGGCGAGAAAAGTGCCGATGGTCAGGGTCGTCCAGCCGGTGGTTTGCGTCAGCGAATTGGCCGTGTGCAACTCGTCCCGCGTCGCGATGCTCGGCAGAATGGACGAGCGCCCGCTGGTGAAGAACGGCGAGGCGAACATCAGCAGGGCGCTGAAGAAATACAGCAGCCAGGTGTCGTGCCGGTGAATCGTCAGGATGAAGCCGGCCGCCAGCACCGCGCGAATAATGTCGCTCGCGATCATGACTCGCTTACGGTCCAGGCGGTCGAGCACCACGCCGGCGATCGGCCCCGCCAGCACCGCCGGAATCGCGCGCGACAGCATCACGCCGCTGACCACCAGCCCGGAGCGCGTATTCGCCAACGCCAGGCTGAATACCGCGATGTTGTTGAAGTGATCGCCGATTTCGCTGACCACCTGCCCGATCCAGGTGTAGCGGTAGTTGCGGTTGCCGCGCAGTAATTCGACAAACGAAGCCATCAGCCGCGCTCCGCCAGATACACGCCGGCGAGGATTACCAGGCCGCCGGCGATCACCGGCGCGCCCAGGCTCTCTCCCAGGATGGCGACCCCCATGATGGAGGCGAACACCGGCTGTAAGTAGGAAAACGCCGACACCCGCGACGCCGCCATGTGGGCGAGGGCGTGGTAGTAGATCAGGTACGCGATCACCGAGGGAAACAGCGCCATGTAGATCGCCGCCAGCCAGGCTCCGGCGCTGACGGTCGCCAGCGGCTGGCGGGCGGCCTCCCACAGCGTCAGAGGCAGCAGCGCCACGGCGCCTCCCACGTAGGCGTAGGTGTTCATGGTGATGGTACTGTACCGCTCAGTCACTTCCTTGCCGAATACGGTGAAGAGGGCGAAGCACAGTCCGGTCAGGATGATGAAGAAATCGCCGAGCCATGTGGCGCCAGCGCCATCCGCCGGCTCGAAAGCTTTCAGTACGGCCACGCCCGCCAGCGCGATCGCCATCCCCACGGCTTTGCGCGCCGTGATAAGTTCCTGGCCCCGAAGGCGGGCTATGATCAGCACCTGTATGGGTGTCAGTCCAATGAGGATCGCCGCGTGCGCCACGCTGGTGCGGCTCAGGCCGACAATAAAGAAGAACTGATTCAGGGTCACGCCGAACAGCCCCAGCGCCAATAGCCGCACGACGTCGTACCGAGCCGCGACCGTGAGGGAGCGGTCCTTCTTGCGAACCCGCTCCCACATATATAACGGCAACATCGTCACGCCCGCCAAACCTATCCGCAACCCCGCCAGAAACAGCGGCGAAAGCTCGCGCAGCGCGATCTTGCCCGCAATATAATTGCCCGACCAGAACGCCACCATCAGGAAGATGAGGGCGTAAAGTACAGCGGTGCCGTTCAACCGGCGGACTCCTCCCGGATGGTAACCGCCCGGATGTAATCGCGGTCGAGGGCGTAGCCAAAGCCGGGTTCGTCCGAAAGGCGGATGGTGCCCTGCGGCGTGGTCTCGACCGGCGGCACGATAATATCGCGCGCCCAATAGCGCTTGCTGGCTGACACATCGCCCGGCAGAACGAAATTGGGCAGCGTGGAAAGCGCGATGTTGTGCGCGCGGCCCACGCCGGATTCGAGCATCCCGCCGCACCATACCGGCACGCCCGCCGCCTGCGCCACGTCGTGGACGCGCCTGGCCTCGCGAAAGCCGCCCACGCGCCCCAGCTTGATATTAATGATGCCGCAGGCGCGCAGGTGGATGGCTTGCTCGGCATGATGCGCGGAGCGGATCGATTCGTCCAGGCAAATCGGCGTATCGAGCTTGGCCTGCAGGACGGCATGATCGATGATGTCGTCGTGCGCCAGCGGCTGCTCGATCATCATCAGGTAGAACTCGTCGAGCCGTTTCAAACGGGCGGCGTCATCCAGCGTGTAGGCCGAATTCGCATCGGCCATGAGCTTGATCGCGGGAAAGCGCGCGCGCACCTGCCGGATCACATCCACATCCCAGCCCGGCTTGATCTTCATTTTGATGCGCTGATAGCCCGCGGCGAGATCGCGCTCGATCTTCTCCAGAAGCTGATCCACCGAGTTCTGTATGCCAATGGAAACGCCGCAGGGGATCTCGCGCCGCGCACCGCCGCCGATCGCTTTCCACAGCGGCTGACCCGCGAGCCGCGCCGCAAGGTCCCACACCGCCGCCTCCAGACCGCCGCGCGCCATCTTGTGACCGCGGATGTGCGCGGTGAGCGGCGCGACGTCATCGGCGCTGGCCAGGTCGCGGCCCAGCACGCGCGGAATGGCGTAATCGCGCAGGATCAGCCACGCGGAATCGGTCCACTCTTCGTTATAGAAAGGACGCTCGCCGGCGGTAACTTCGCCCCATCCGGAAACGCCTTCGCCCGCCGCTTCGACGAGGATGATGTCGCGCTCGGTAGTGCGCCCGAAGCTGGTTTCGAAGAAGTGCACCAGCGGCATCCGGATGTGCCGGAGAGTTACGCGTTCGATCCGCATTCCCACCTCCCGAGCAGATACGTGCCCGCGCGATCGGACCGTTCAAACCCGATTACCGCCAGGCCGCGGTCGAAGCCGCTCATCAGGCGCGCTCCCAGCGATTTCTGGATGTCACGTGCGCGCCGGGGTTCCTCCCGCCGGATGACATCGATATCGGCGGGCACCTCGATGAGCTCCTCCACGTTGCGCGCGGGCGTGCGCCCCGCGAGGATCGCTTCGGTGTGCGGGCTGGCCAGCCACCATTCGGCCACGCAGCGATCCGTCGGCAAGCCTCCATGCAGCGGGCTGGTGGTTGTGCCGTACTGATTCTCCACGTAGCGCCGCACGATGACGCCCAGCCGCTCGATGTTGAAGAAAGCGTTCTTCAGCTCCAGCGGATCGAAGGTCCACTCCACCAGACCGATGCCGCGCTCTAAGGCATCCTCGCGCTGCCGGAGTTTCAGCATGCGGCCGACGCCCTTATTCCGGTATTCCGGCAGCACGCCCAGCATGTGGCTGTGCAGGTACGACCCGCCGCCGGGCTTCAATCCCGGGATCGCCAGCAGGAAGCCCACCATCCGGTTTCCGTCGTAGGCGCCAAACGCCTGGCCGCCGACTTTAGTGGCCACCACGAACAGACGCACCGGCAGCAGTTCGACATCGTTGAATCCCCAGACCGTCTTCTGCAGCTCGACCGCGTCCTGAAACTGGCGGCCTTCCGTCAAGGCGCGGAGTTCGATCATCGCTTGGCTTCCTCCCAGAGCGCGTCCATTTCGGCCAACGTGGCTTCTTCCGGCGATTTGCCCTGTTCTCCCAGCTTGCGCTCGATGTAACCGAAACGCCGGCGGAACTTGGCGTTCGTCTTGCGCAGGGCTTGCTCCGGATCGACCTTGACGAAACGCGCCAGGTTCACCAGCACGAAAAGCATGTCGCCTAACTCGCCTTCCAATTCCTCCTGCGCGGCCTCTTCGTGCAAAACCCGGCGGCGTGCGGCGTCGAATTCGGCGAGTTCTTCGTGCAGCTTTTCCAGCACCTGTTCCGGATTGTCCCAATCGAAGCCCACGTGCGCGGCGCGCGAGGTAAGCTGCTGCGCTTCCACCAGCGCCGGCAGCGCGCGCGGGACCGAATCCAGCAGCCCGCCGCCGTGCTCGCCCTTCTGTTTCTTGGCGCTCTTCTCGGCGGCTTTCACCTCTCCCCAGATGCGGCGCACGTCGCCCGCGGTTTCGGCGGTTTGCTCGCCGAAGACGTGCGGGTGGCGGCGGATGAGCTTTTCGTTGATGGCGTCGAGCGCGTCTGCGATGGAAAACAGGTTCTGCTCGGCGGCCATTTGAGAGAAGAAGACGGACTGCAGCAGCAGGTCGCCCAACTCGCCGGTTAGTTCGGGCCAGTCGCGCGCGTCGATGGCGTCCATCACCTCGTAGGTCTCTTCGAGCAGATAGGGTTTGATGGTGTCGAAAGTCTGCTCGCGGTCCCACGGGCAGCCGCCGGGCGCCCGCAACCGGGCCATTATTTCAACGAGCTTTTGAAACTTTTCACCAGCCGTGGGGGGCAAGTTTTCAATTTAGCATAGCCGCCCAATCACGCCGTTCGCCGAAGCTTCCTTTGGGGGGCGGGCTTTAGCCCGCACGGGGCTTCAGCCGCGTTGTTCGGGGCAGCAAAGTCAGCGAATGGCCTTGATAACCGGCGGCTTTGAGCCGATGAGGGCGGCAAGTCGGCAAGCGGCGGCATGGCCGGAACGCAGACGCTGTATCTCGCGGTGGGCAACGAAGCTAAGCACTCAGCCCGGCTATAATCGGATTATGACCAGCGCCGTGGAGATCGGAAGTCTTATCGACCGCGATCCGGCGGTACGGGCTGGGCGACCTAAGATTGCCGGCACGGGCGTAACCGTGATGCGCGTCGCAGGTTGGTACAAGATGGGCCTGTCTCCGGAAGAGATTGCCACCCAGTACGGGCATCTTAGTCTGGCTCAGGTTCATGCCGCTCTCGCCTATTATCACGCCAACCCCGACGAAATCGAAACAGACCTTGCCGAGGAAGAGGCGTTCGCGGAGAAGGTGGGTCGCGACTCCGAAGCCCGGCCCTCGCGATGAGCCGAATCGCTCTGCGCGCGACGCATCGGCGTTCTGACCGCCTCGGACTGGGGATGATCGGTCGAAATGACGAAGACCATCTGCGCCGCGCTTCCAGCGACGGGCGGGTCCTGTACAGTTTCAACATCAGAGACTTCTGTTTGCTCCATGGGCACCGGATCTCTACAGGCCGCCAACACTCCGGGATCGTCATCGGATTCCAGCAGCGCTACTCCATCGGCGAACAACTGCAGCGCCTCTCGCACCTGAGGCGGACAGCGCCGTGCTCTGGGCAGCCCAAGGTTGCTACCGCCGCGCCCCCTCATAGATCGCAACTCCCTCCCGATATTCGCAGTAGCGTGCGAACCCGAGCCGCTCGTACACGCGCATCGCGACGGCGTTGCTTTCGCCCACATTCAGCACCACCGTCCGTACACCTAACCGCAGCAGTTCGGCGGTGACGGCGCCCGAGACTTGCGCGCCAAATCCGCGTCCGCGGCGGTCCCTGCGCGTGTAGACGTTGCCGATGCCAGCCACACTTTCCCGTTCGGCCAGCACATGCGTGCCGGCCGCGGCCACGATGGCCCCGCCTTCGCGAATCCCGTAGTAAACCCCGTGCCGCAGCATGCCGGCATCGAAGAATGGCGGAGCCTCGCCGACCGCATCCCCATCCCGATGCAAGCTCACCAATGCATCGTAATCCGGCGGCCCCAACCGCACGCTAGTGTGCGCCGACGGCACGAAGCGCGCCGGATCCACCACCATGCGCCACATGCGTTTTTCATCGCGAATCTCGTAGCCGCTGGCGCGCAGCAGATCGGCGGCTTCCTCACGCACAGAAAGGTAGAAGTTCGCCACGTCCGCGATCTCTGGCAACAGGGGAGCCAGATCCGCAACGGCTCCGTGAGCGAACAACACGGGTGGCTCGAAACCGCGATAGACCAGCAGCAACGCAGGCCGGCCATCCGCGGCGATATGCCACTCGGCAGACGCGCTATATTCCGGCGCGAGGTCCGCCAGGGCATAAACGGCCCAGCGGCGATCCGTTTGCAGAATCTCGCGGATGACGGCCGGATCAGCGGTTAGCGGCATCCCGCAAATAAGCGTCGTCGCCGCGAATCCAGTCTTCGCGGGGCGGCGAGAACAGGTCCACGGCGAGCGAGTCTTCGAGCGCCTCCACCATGTGCGGCGCATCGGGCGGGATGACCACCGCCTCGCCCGCGCGCAGAGCCCGCTCCTCACCGGAGATCGTAAAACGCAGCGCGCCGCTCTCGATCATGCTGATTTGCTCGTTGGGATGGCTGTGCATGGGAACCACGGCGCCCTTCCGCAACCGGATGCGGGCGATGGTCGCGTGCTGCCCGTGGATCATCTTGCGGCCGAGCAGCGGATTGAGCGGCTCTTCCTCCAGCAGGTTCCAATTGTAATGCTGCATCGCGCCGTATTGTATCATGAGACCTTATGAAGGGCGTCGTTCTGGCGGGCGGCACGGGAAGCCGGCTCTTCCCGCTGACCAAAATCACCAACAAGCACCTGTTGCCGATTTACGAGAAGCCGATGATCTATTACCCGATCGAAACGCTGGTCGATGCGGGGATCCGGGATATCCTGATCGTCACCGGCGGCAAGAACGCGGGCGACTTTCTGCGGCTGCTGGCCAATGGCAAACAGTTCGGGCTTACCCACATCGATTACACCTACCAGGAGGGCGAAGGCGGCATCGCCGATGCGCTGGCCTTGGCCGAGCACTTCGCCGACGGTCAGAAGCTGTGCGTCATCCTGGGCGATAACATCGTCGAAACCAGCATCCGCAAGGCTGCCGACGATTTCCGCCAGCAGGCGCACGGGGCCAAGATCCTGCTCAAAGAAGTCACGGACGCCGAGCGTTTCGGCGTGGCCGAGATTTCGGGCGATCGTATCGTCAATATCGAGGAGAAGCCGCGGCATCCCAAATCCAACTACGCCGTCACCGGCATTTACATGTACGATGCCACGGTGTTCGATAAGGTGCGCACGTTGGTGCCGTCCAGGCGCGGCGAACTGGAAATCACGGACGTGAACAATGCCTATATCCAGGAAGGCTCCATGACGTTCGATTTTCTGGATGGCTGGTGGACCGATGCCGGCACATTCGATTCGCTGCTGCGCGCGGCGAACCTGGTGGCGCAATCGGTAACCGCGCGCCGGCAGGCGGAAGCGGACAAACTCGCCGCGGAAGGAGCCATGCGATGACGGGGGCGTTGACGGGTCCGGGGGTGCGCGAGCCGCAGCTCATCGCCTCTTCCGGTTCGCTGGAACTCGTGCTACCGGAGTGCCCCAAAGGCATCGGATCGGTGATTGCTTCGCCTACGGCGGCGGATCTGATCGAAGGCGTGCGCATCGATCCGTTGGCGCTATGGCCCGACGATCGGGGCTATTTCCTGGAGGTGCAGCGCATGGGCCGCGGCTTGGCGGCGCACTTCCCGCCCGAAACCACGCAGACTTCAACCGCCTTCAATTACCCCGGCACGATCAAAGCGTTTCATTATCATTTGCACCAGACCGATTGCTGGACGCCTGCGATGGGAATGCTGCAAGTGGCGCTGGTGGATCTGCGCCTGGGCTCCCGCACTTTCGGCGCGCGGAATACTATTTATGCAGGCGTCTTGCGGCCGTGGCAGATTCTGATTCCACCGGGAGTCGGCCATGGCTACAAAGTGATCGGCGCCGCGCCGGCTATGTTGATCTACACGACCGACCAGTTCTACAATCCCAAGGACGAAGGGCGCATTCCCTACAACCATCCGGGCATTCAGTACGATTGGGAATTGCAGCACAAGTAAATTTGGTACTATTGCAGAGAGGGACAAGCAGAATGATCCGTCGCGGGCTTCTCGTGGTCGCTTGCTTCGCCGCCGTTTTGCCGCTGGGCGCCATTACTTTTGTCAACGGTAGCTTTGAGGCCAACAGTTGCTCGGTCTCGAGCGGTGGTCTCGCTGACCTGGCCCGCGGCAACACTTGTATTTACGGCTGGACGATCGGCGACGGCACGATGGATCCCGGCTCCGGAACCATCGATCTCGTCAACGGCGGGTACTGGCAAGCAGCACCCGGCACCTTGTCGATCGATCTGGACGGCCTTTCCCCGGGTTCGATATCCCAAACATTTAGCACCACGCCGGGCACAACGTACACTGTGACGTTTGCGCTCTCCGGAAACCCGGAAGGCGGTTCGGCGGTTAAGACCCTCCTGGTGACTGGACCCGGTGCGTCAACGGTCTATACGTACGACACTTCCCTCAAAGGGAACACTACCTCCAACATGATGTATGTGAGCGAGACATTCTCGTTCACGGCAAGCGGTGCCAGCTCGACTTTGACCTTCGCTAGCGAGGACGCCGGTTCCTCTTTCTACGGACCAGTGATCGACAACGTCAGCGTCTCACTGCCCATGCCGTCGATCAACCCCGGGGGCGTCGTAAACGCTGCCAGCTACGCCGCGCCCGTGGCCCCCGGCAGCATTGCTTCGGCTTTCGGCGACTTCCTTCTTTCCTCGCCGCTCGGCGCCGGGCAATTGCCACTCCCTACGGATATCTCAGGGCTCTCCCTCCAGTTTGGCGACGGTAAACTTACGCCTTTGTTTTTCGTTTCCGATAGCCAGGTGAGTTTCCAGGTGCCTTGGGAATTGTCCGGCCAATCGCAGTCTACGCTTGCCGCCACGCTAAATAATGTCGCCGGTCCCGCCCAAACGGTGAATCTCGCGCCTTTCGCGCCGGCAATCTTCAGCACGAACGCCGAAGGCTCGGGCCAGGGTGCGATCCTTGACACTTCCTACCGGCTAGTGGATTCTGCTAACCCAGCTACCGCTGGCAGCAGCGTTGTCCTGATCTACTGTACTGGCCTCGGGGCGGTCACCAATCAACCCGCGACCGGTTCGCCGGGTCCCAGCAACCCGCTTGCGTGGTCGACCACGCCAACGGTGATGATCGGCGGAGTGTCGGCGGATGTGTCGTTCTCCGGCCTGGCACCCGGCTATGTGGGCCTTTACCAAGTTAACGCGCAGGTGCCGGCAGGGTCAGCCACAGGGCCTGCGGTACCCGTTGTGATTTCCATCGGCGGAGTGGGGTCGAACACTGTTACCATGGCTGTGCAGTAAGAAACCGCTCGGATTGGCTGTGCCAAGCTCCCCTAGGAAATGATCCTGTCTAATTCAGCCCGCATATCACAAAGGACCCGTAGACGGTGCGCATGAGCAAACTCCTCGTTACCGGAGGCGCTGGTTTCATCGGGTCGGCCTTCATCCGGCTTTCTCTGGCTGCCGATGCGTCCGTCCGCATCGTCAATCTCGATAAGCTGACCTACGCGGGCAACCTGGAGAACCTGGAGTCCGTCGCGAGCGACCCGCGTTACCGCTTCGTGCATGGCGATGTCTGCGACGAGGCGCTGGTGGAAGCCGTGCTTAGCGAAGAGCAGCCGGATGCCATCGTGCATTTCGCCGCCGAATCGCACGTTGACCGCAGCATCTTCGCTCCCAGCCCGGTGTTCGAAACCAACCTGCGCGGCACCTTCACCTTGCTGGAGGCCGCCCGGCGCCACCATACCGCGCGCTACTTGCAAGTCTCCACCGACGAGGTTTACGGCAGCCTGGAGCCGCCGCTTGAAGCTGGCGAACAGTTCCCGCTGAATCCCAGCAGCCCGTATTCGGCTTCCAAAGCCGGCGCAGATCTGCTGGCGCGCTCCTACTTCCTCACTTATAAGTTGCCGGTGCTGATCACGCGCGCGTCCAACAATTACGGGCCGTATCACTTTCCGGAGAAGCTCATCCCACTGATGATCTCCAACGCGCTCGTAGACCGGCCGCTGCCCGTCTATGGTGACGGCCTGCAAGTGCGCGACTGGCTCTATGTGGAAGATCACTGCCGCGGTGTCCGCGCGGTTTTGGACCACGGCCGCGACGGGGAGATTTACAATATCGGCGGGAATTGCTCCTTGCCGAACCTCGAAGTAGTCCGGCGCATCCTGCGGGCTACGGGCAAGCCGGACAGCCTGATTGAGTACGTCACGGATCGTCCCGGACACGATCGGCGGTACGCGCTCTCCAGCGAGAAACTCATGCGGGAAACCGGCTGGGCGCCACAGGTCGCTTTTGACGAAGGGTTGGCGCGCACGGTGGATTGGTACCGCCGCCACGCGGCCTGGGTGGCGCGCGTGCGCAGCGGCGAGTATCTCGGCTACTACGCGCGCAATTACGAAAATCGGCGGGATGAGTTGCGCACGGTGATCGATGCGCGTGGCCATTGATGCTACCCCGCTGACGCTTTCGAGCGGAGGCCTGCGGCGCTACACGCAGGAGCTCAGCGTGGCGCTGGCGGAGAACTTTCCGCAGGACGAGTTCTTTCTGGTTTCCGACCAGCGGTTCGAAATGCCTCACACAACGCCTCTCAATTTGCGGCGTGGCGGCGGGCCGCGTCATGCGGCCGAGCGCCGCTGGTGGCTCTGGGGTTTGGACCACGAACTGCATCGCCTGGAAGCCGGATTGTTCCACGGCACGGATTTCGCGGTGCCGTATGTGCCGCGCCGTCCAAGCGTGCTGACGTTGCACGACCTCTCCCCGTGGATGGATGCGGCGTGGCATGATGACGCCGACAGGGTACGCCAACGCACGCCTCTGCTGATCGGGTTGGGCTTGGCCACCATGATCGTGACCGATAGTGAGGCGGTGCGGAAGCAGGCCATCGAGCGGTTCCGGATTCATCCGGACCGTATCCGCGCGGTCCCACTGGCAGCCTCCGCCTGTTTCCGCCCGCCCAGCGCCGAAGACAGTGTTGCGGCGCCGCCCGGGCCGGCCTACTTTCTGTACGCCGGAACCCTGGAGCCGCGCAAGAACATTCCCGGCCTCCTGGCCGCCTGGCGCGAAGTGCGCCGCCTGCATTCCGTGGATCTGGTACTGGCCGGGCGGCGCAGATCCGATTTCACGCAACTTTCGCCCGAACCTGGGTTGCAGATCCTTGGGGAGGTGTCCGACGAGCGGCTGGCGCAATTGTTGGGGTCAACGCTGGCCTTCGTCTATCCGTCATTGTATGAAGGGTTCGGGTTGCCCGTACTGGAAGCCATGCAGTGCGGGGCATGCGTGATCGCCTCGCAGGACCCCGCGATTCGGGAAGTCGCCGCGGGCGCGGCTCTCGAAGCCGGCTCGCACGCTGAACTGGTGCGGGGCATGTTGGATATTGCGGCACATCCCGAACGGGCTGAGCCATGGCGCGAGCGCGGGTTGCGGCGCGCGTCGGATTTTTCGTGGCGTCGCACGGCGCAACTCACGCATGAGGTGTATGAAGAAGCCCTCCAGAGGTAGGCGTGGCGCAGGCACTCGTGCCTGCCGCGACGGCACTTTTGCCGTCGCGCGCGGCCGGTCTTGCCGCGCTGGACCAAGCGTAGTCTGCCGGACGCGTTACGAATCCGGCTCGCACGGGGTTGTTCTCTATGTAAGCCACGATTTTTTCGAACTCACGCGCGTCTCTCACCCAGTGATCGTAGGATTCGGCTTGCCAAAAGGGTTGCCCTGTGCGACCCAGCACTTGGTTAGCTTCACGCGCGGTGGAACCTTTGAGCCCGCCGAGCAAACGCTGTGGCGAGACCTTGGGCAGCAAAAGCACGTGGACGTGGTTGGCCATAATCACCCAAGCCCGCAGGTCGTAGTGGCCAAGCTCGACGCCACGTCGCAGGGAGTTTACGACAATGCGGGCGATGTCCTCCCTGCGCAGGTACATCGGGCCGATTCGGGTTGTATCCAGGTAACGATCCATCCAGACAAACGCTTCGCCGGCCCGGAGTCCGGGCGGCGGATACCGACCGCGCGGCAGGCTGCCGTTCAGATGCCAGGTTACGAAGAGCCACTTGCCTTCCAAATAGATGTGTGGGAGGCGGCGACGGTTTTCGGACATACTGGGAAGTGGATTTCGGCTACAGAAGTTCTCTTAGGCAAGTTTGCGACGGCACGAGTGCCCGGCCCTGGAAGGGCACCCCGGCAGGCACGAGTGCCTGCGCCACAAGGCCGCCATGAATAGCGCGTTATTCATCTCCGCCGAAGCCCCCTACCCACTGGCGGGCGGAGGCGCTATGCGCAGCGCCTCGCTGCTCAACTTCCTGGCGCGCCGCTATGCGGTGGATATGATCGTGTTCCGCGAGCCGCGCGCCGCGGATCCCCGCCCCCATCTGCCCCCCGACCTGGTGCGCCGCCTGCACGTTGTGCAGCTACCGCCGCATGCGCGCCATACCGTGGCCCGCGCCGCGCGCAATGCCGGACGCCTGGCGAGACGCGTTCCTCCGCTCATGGACCGATTCGCCGGCTTCGGCGGCCAAATCGCCGCGGCCACGCGCGGCGAGCGCTACGAAATCGCGGTCATCGAGCACTTCTGGTGTGCGCCGTATTGGGAGCAAGCCGCAGCCGTAAGCGACGCCACCATACTCGATCTGCACAACATCGAATCGGTGTTGCATGCCCGCTGCGCGCTGGCCGAAGGAGGCGCGCAAGCCCTGGCGCACCGGGTGTTTCAAGGTATTTGCCGTAATTTGGAAGAGGAATGGCTGCCTCGATTTACCTATTTGCTGGCGGCTTCCGAACCGGATCGAGGACTACTGCGCACCATTTCGCCCGGCTCGCATGTGTGGGTTTATCCGAATTCGATACCGCTGGCGCTGGCGCCTCCCCGTCGCACGGAGAACGAGGAGGATGTGATCGTTTTCTCCGGCAATCTCGAGTACCATCCCAATATCTCCGCCGTGCGCTACTTCCGGGAAGAGATTTGGCCCCAACTGCGAGAGCGCTGGCCGGGATTGGTGTGGCGGCTGATCGGCAAGAACCCGCAGGCTGTTGCAAAAATCATCAGCGGCGATCCTCGCATTCAACTCTCCGGCCCGGTCGCGGATGCGGTTTCAGAACTGGCGCGCGCCAAAGTGGCTATCGTACCGGTGCTGGCCGGAAGTGGTACGCGCGTCAAGATTATCGAGGCGTGGGCCGCGGGAGTGCCGGTAGTCTCGACGCCGCTGGGCGCGGAAGGCCTTCCAGTGCGGGCGGGCGAGCATATATTGCTGGCGGAGGACGCGCCAGGCTTCCGGGACGCCGTGTCCAGCCTGCTCGCCAGTCCGGCGCTGCGGGACCGCATCGGGCGTGCCGGACGGTACCTGTTCGAATGTGAATTTACTTGGGAAGCCGCTTGGAAGAGCTTGCAATTCCTATATCCTGCTACCATAGAATGATCTGATGCGCTTCGCGATTGATGCTCACGCCATCGGCCGCCATCTCACGGGAAACGAAGTGTATGTCCGCAGCCTGCTGAGGAGCTTCGCGGCGCTGGACCACGAATCGGACTTCGTAACCTACTTTTCCGCCGACGATGCCCGGCAGTGGACAGCCGAGCGGTTTCAGGCCCGGCAAGTCTCTCCGAACCCCTTCGTTCGGCTGGGGGTCCAGTTGGCTATGAAGCTCCGCCAGGATCGTCCCGACTTGTTACACGTACAGTACACCGCCCCGCTCGGCTGTCCCGTGCCGGTGGTGGTCAGCGTACACGACGTCAGCTTCCTGATGCATCCCGAATACTTCCCCAGGCCACGCGCATTACAACTGCGCTGGACCGTAGCGCGCACCATTCGCTCCGCCACGCGGATTCTGACGGGGAGCGACTTTTCCAGGGACTCCATTGTCGAAGCTTATGGCGAGTCCTGCGCGCGCAAAATCGTGGTGGTGCCCAATGCGGCGGCCAGCGGCTTACACCCCATCTCGCGGGAGAGCGCCACTGCCGCTGTGCGGTCGGTCTTCGACGTCGCGAAACCATACATTCTTTCGGTCGGCGATCTGCAGCCGCGCAAAAACCACATCGGGCTGATCGCTGCATTCGCGGAGTTAGTCCAGGCTCATCCCGAGTTGACGCATCACTTGATTTTGGCCGGCAAAGATACCTGGTTCAGCCCGAAGGTTCGGGAAGCTGCCCGCCAATCGGGTGTGGCGGATCGTATCCAGTTCGCGGGGTTCGTTTCCGACCAGGATTTGTTGCATCTATACAATGCCTGCGATCTATTCGTCTTTCCGTCCTTCTACGAGGGCTTCGGCTTACCCGTGCTGGAAGCCATGGCCTGCGGCCGGGCCGTAGCTTGCTCGAGCACCTCCTCCATCCCGGAAGTGGCAGACGGCGCAGGCATCATGTTCGATCCGCACTCTTCGAGCGAGATGGTGCGCGCCATGGCGGACCTGCTGCGCGATGCGGAACTGCGGGCGCGCATGGAGCGTCTCGGGCTGCAGCGGGCATCGCGTTTCAGTTGGCGCGCGACTGCGCAGCGCACTCTGGAAGTGTACCGCGAAGTCGCCGAGCGCCAGCGCGCGCGGAAGAGGGAACTCGTGCATCGATGAGCAAGCGTGCAGGCTTTTTGTGGGTTTCGCTGGGATTGTTGCTGTTGGCTGCGGCGGCGAGGTCATGGCAGAAGCCGGCAGGCCCGCCTGCGGACGCTAAGCCCGTGCCGGACGCCAACGCTAAGGAAACCGCTCCCGCAAAGGAATCCGCGCCGGCCAAGCCAACCGGATTTCCGAACACGGGCGAATCCCTCAATTACGCGTTGAATTGGCCGGGCGGAGCGAGTCTCGGCGAGGCCCATCTGCGGGCTGGCAAGAGCGACGACGGCTGGCAGTTCGATTTTTCGCTGGACGCCTCCGTTCCCGGATTTACCGTCTCGGATCACTATGATTCGCGAGCCAACGCCGACTTTTGCTCGCTGGAATTGGAAAAGGAAACCACTCACGGCCTGCGCCACACGCACGAAAAAACCATCTTCGACTACCAAGCGGGCAGCGCCCGGCGCACGACCTTGGTGGAGGGCGGCGGCCATACCGACATCGAGATCGGCAACTGCGCGCACGATGGCCTGGACTACGTCTTCTATGCGCGCCGCGAACTGGGGCAGGGCCATGGCGTTCCTCGGCAGCAAGACGTGCTCTTCGGCGCGTCTTACTCCGTGCGTATGGAATTTGCCGGTGTGCAGGATGTGACTGTGGCGGGGAAGCGCCGGCAGGCCGATCACGTCATACTCTACGTGAAGGGACCCGCCTCCGACAACAAGCTCGAGATCTTTTTCGAACGCGATCCGGCCCGCACGCCATTAATCATCAAGGCGCCGCTCCCAGTCGGCAGTTTGTCGATGGAGCTTGTGCGCTGAATGCGCGTGGCGCTTTTTTCCCCGCTGCCGCCTTGCCGCAGCGGAATCGCCGACTATTCCGAAACCCTGGTCGAACATCTGAAGCACCTGGTGGATCTGGAGGTCTTCGCGGATGGGGACCGGCCATTCGATCCCGCCCGCTTCGATATCGCGCTGTATCACCTGGGGAACAACCCGCACCACGGTTTCGTTTACGAAGCCGCGCTGCGGCATCCAGGCGTGGTGGTGATGCATGAATCCAACCTGCATCACCTGATTGCGGACCTCACCATCCAGCGGAACGATTGGGACGCCTACCTGCGCGCGTGTGAATACGAGGGCGGCGCGGAAGCGCTGGCCTATGCAAGCCGCGTGCGCGCGCTCGAGGTGGGGCCGGATTACGAAGGCGTGCGCATGACTCGCCGCGCGCTCGAATCCGCCCGCGCCGCTGTCGTTCACAGCCAGTTCATGGTGGACGAAATGCACGCGGCCGGTTTTGACGGACCGATCGCGCGTATCCCGCATGGCGCCTGGATTCCGGAGGCGGATCGCAATTCCTGGCGCTACCGCCTCGGCATCGACGAAGCCACGCCGCTGATCGGCATCTTCGGCTTTCTGAAGCCTTACAAGCGCATCGCCGAATCGTTGCGCGCCTTTCGGCGGCTGCTGCGCGTGGCGCCGGCGGCCAAGATGATTCTGGTGGGCGAACCGCACCCGGAGTTTCCGCTGCACTCGCTGATTCAGAGTTTGGGGCTCTCGGCGGCGGTGCGCGTGATGGGGTTCACTCCCATCGGCGACTTCACGGGCTGCATGGCCGCCTGCGATATCGTGCTGAATCTGCGCTATCCGACCGTGGGCGAAAGTTCCGGCAGCCTGCTGCGCGCGCTCGGATTGGGCAAGGCCGTGCTGGTTTCCCGCGTCGGCGCATTCCAGGAGTTCCCCGATGACGTATGCCTCAAAGTGCCGGTGGGCGCGGGCGAAGAAGACCTCATCTTCGAATATCTCAACCTGCTGGCGTCGCGCCCGGACGTAGCCCGCGCCTTGGGTGAGCGCGCCGCGCGCTACGTGAAAGAAGAATGCAACTGGGAGCGTGTGGCTTGCTTGTACGCGTCGTTCTTGCAAGCGGTAGTGGAAGGCACGGACTGGAAGACTGAAGATAGGAGTCAGGAGTCAGGAGTCAGGAGTCAGGAGTCAGAAGACAGAAGTCAGAAGTCAGAAGTCAGGAGTCAGAAGTCAGGAGACAGCACCCAGCCCCCAGCCCCTAGCCCCCAGCCCCCAGCCCCCATCGAGCCCGAGTATGTCGCGAGTTGGGCCGCCAACCCTGAATCCCTCGAATACCTCGACACGCATCTGACGAGGCTGGTCAAGACGCTGGAAATCACGCCGCCGGGCAGCGCCGAAGACTGCATCCTGGAAATGGGTGCGTACCTTCAAATCACACCGGCGCTGCGCTCCAAGCTCGGTTACGGTTGCGTGCGCGGCTGCTACTATGGACCCGCGGGCAAAATCGATCGCCGCAGCACGATTTCGACCGAAGGCGAATCGTTCGACTGCGAGATTGATCTGTTCAACGCCGAGAAGGATCCGTTTCCGTACCCGGACGGGCACTTTGCGACCGTGCTCTGCGGTGAGTTGATCGAGCATCTGACGGAGGATCCGATGCACCTGATGAGCGAGATCAATCGCATCGTGAAGCCCGGCGGACACCTGGTGCTCACCACGCCGAACATCGGCAGCCTGCGCGGTATCGCAGCCATCCTGGAAGGCTATCATCCCGGCATCTTCACCGCCTACATCCGGCCGCGCGCCGCGGGCGAGGTGGAAGCCCGGCACAACCGCGAGTACACGCCGAAGGAGGTCGAGCGGCTATTGCTGAACTCGGGTTTCACGGTCACGCTGCTCGAGACCGGACCGTTCCGCCAAACTCCCCGCCCGGAGGAAGGCTGGGTGCTGAACCTGCTCGAGCGGTTCGAGCTGCCGAGGGACTTGCGCGGCGACGATATCTACATCGTGGGCCGCAAGACCGGCGCGGTCCGCGAGCGCTATCCGGACTGGTTGTATTCATGAGCGGGACATTTATTGGCGCCGCGCAGAGGAGCGCGGCTTACGAAAGTCCGGACGTACGCCTCTGCGGCGAGCTGCAGGTGGAAGCGCGCTTCAACCTGCGGAACACATCCGGCGATCGATGGCGTCCGGAAGAAGGATTCGCCGCCGGCTTCCATATCTACGATTCCGAAACCGGAACATTGGTCGTGGATGGCGAACGCCAGGCGCCGCCCGGCGATGTCGCGCCAGGCGGTTCCGTGCCCGTGGATCTGCGCTTCGCGCTGCCGCCCGAATCCGGCCGCTACGACGTTTTCATCTCGCCCATGCGCGAGAACGTCTGCTGGTTCTATATGCAGGGCTGGCCTTTTCTGCGGGTGCAAGCGATTGTCGAAGACGGGCGTGCGCGGCTGGAGCGCGTACGTGTGGTGACGCTGCGCACGATTCGCCGCGAAAACCTGTTGCGCGCCGTCGGCCGGGCTTTCACCCTGCCGGTCTCGACCATCGCGCGCAACCGCAGCCTGATCCGCACCATGGTGCGCCGCGATATTCTGGGCCGTTACCGCGGCTCCTTTGGCGGCGTGTTCTGGACTATCCTGAACCCGCTGCTGCTGATGCTGACCTACTTCTTCGTCTTCGGCGTGGTGCTGCGGACGCGCATCGGTCCGGACCCCAGCCGGACCAGTTTCGCTCTGTATTTCCTCGCCGGAATGCTGCCCTGGCTGGCCTTCAGCGGGCGGCCGGACGCGCCCCCAGCGTGATGCTGGAGCATCGCAACTTCGTCAAGAAGCTGGTATTCGCAGTGGAAACGCTGCCCATCAACCTGGTGGTGTCGGGGCTGGTAACCGAGACCTTCGCGCTGCTGCTCTTCATGATCGGCGTGTTCCTGGCTCACGGGAGAGTGCCTGCTTCGGTCGTTTGGCTCCCCGCGTTGATCGTGCCGCAGGTGCTCTTCACCGCGGGCGTCTGCTGGTTCCTGGGGGCGCTGGGCGTATTCGTGCGCGACCTGGGACAAGTCATCGGCTTCCTGCTGACGCTCTGGTTTTTTCTGACTCCCATCTGTTATCCGGAAGCGTCGTTGCCCGCGGCCGCGCTGCCGCTGCTGGCGAAGAACCCCATGTTCGTGCTGGTGCGCGGCTATCGCGCCATCTTTCTGGAGGGCCAGGCGCCCGTGTGGGGCTCGCTCTGGAAGCTGTGGATCGCCGCGGCGGCCGTCTTTATCCTGGGACACGCGTGGTTCTACAAACTGCGCCGGTCGTTCGCCGATATCATCTGAAACCGACATGCTGGCCAAGCTGACTGCCGCCCTCATCGCGTATGGACCCCTGGGCATACTGGTGTTGGCATTCATCGATTCGGCCGGCATTCCGGTGGCTTCGGGCATGGACGCATTGGTGATCCTGGTGGCCGCCAACGCGCCGTCGCGCGCGCTGTTCGCCGCATCCATGGCGGTGCTGGGATCCTTGATTGGAAACGTGGTCCTCTTCATGGCCGCCCGGACCGGCGCGCGGCGCTTCATCAAAGCCACGCCGCCGCCGGGAGACAAGCGGCGCTTCCGCGATTGGTTCGCGCGCTATGGCTTGCTGACCATCTTCATCCCATGCATGCTGCCCATCCCACTTCCCATGAAGGTATTCGTCATTTCAGCCGCGGCGATCGGCACGCCGCTACGCACATTTGTGCTGGTGATCCTGCTCGGCCGGTCGATCCGCTATGGCAGTGAAGCGTACCTGGGGGTGGTGCTCGGCCAGGGATCGGTGCCATACTTGCGCGCGCACACCTGGCATCTCGTGGGTGGCGCGGTGGCGCTGTTCGCGGTGCTGTACGTGCTGCTCATGCTGACCGAGCGCAGGCGGAGGCGTGCGATATGATGGGACCGATGATCAATCAGCCATTCTTCCAGCTAACGTTGCCGCTGATGGTCACCATTGTGATCGCGGCTTCGATGACTCCAGCCTACGGACCATAAGGTGGACTCGCTGGCCTAGACGAACACAGGCGGGACTGGGAGTCCCGCGCAGGCTGGGAGCCTGCCCCACAAAGCTAGCTCACTCCTCGCGTAGCGCGGCCATTGGATCGAGCCGCGCGGCGCGATGCGCGGGCAGATAAGCCGCGATTCCCGTCGCGATTGCCAACACCACCGCCGCGATGGCGAGCGGCGCCGCATCGTAGGGCTTCACGCCATAAAGCAGACCCGCCACCAGCCGTCCGGCGGCCAGCGATGCGCCCAGGCCCAGCACCGTGCCGATGGCCAGCATCGCGGCCACTTCGCGCAGCACCAGCCAGACCACGAGCGTGCGGCTGTCCGGCGACCAGGGCGCACTGGAGTCGCGCGGGCCGGAGGTGAGCTGGCGCGCGGCGCCGCCGCTGGCGGGTACGATCCATAGCGACGTTTCGTAGTTATCGTGTTTGGCATTGACGGTAACGAGCGTGTAGACGATCTTTGCGCCGTCCGGCGAGATCTGGGGCGAGGCGATCCAGCGGAAGGCGTACAGATCGGTCTCGGTGATGGGGCGTTTGGCAGCGCCTGCGGACACGGCTACGGAGGCAATGGCCAGCATGGTAAGGAGGCGAATTCTTGCGCGCATATGGAGCATTCGAGCACAGCACATCTTGGACGGATGGAATCAATCGGCCTTCCAGAACCATAGCCGGTGCCCGTGTCGCGGAGCCCTGCGGACGCCGAGCCGCAGCCCGCGAGAGCACTCATGTTGAAGGCGCGGCCAGGCGGCCTGAGAGGCCGGGCCCAGAGGGCACCCCGGCTGGGAGCCTGCCCCACGAGATTTCACGGATTCCCTGCTAAACTACCAACAGTGTCGAGCCAGACGGCTACCCGGGTTTCTTCCATTAGCAGATCGAGTGCCACGGCGTTCGGGGTTTTGGCGGCCATCAGCTTCTGCCACTTCTTGAACGACCTGCTGCAGTCGGTGATACCGGCGGTGTATCCGATCCTGAAGGACGCGTATCGCCTGGATTTCAAGCAGATCGGCCTGATCACCCTGAGCGTGCAGCTCACCGCGTCTCTGCTGCAACCCTTCGTGGGCATCTACACCGACCATCGGCCAACTCCTTACTCGCTGCCGGTGGGGATGGGATTCACGCTCTCGGGTCTGCTGCTGTTGGCGTTCGCGCCGAGGTTCGGAATGATTCTGGTGGCTGTGGCGCTGGTCGGGGTGGGATCGTCGGTGTTCCATCCGGAATCGTCGCGGGTGGCGCGGATGGCTTCCGGGGGGCAGCACGGCCTCGCGCAATCGGTGTTTCAGGTGGGGGGAAATGCGGGGTCGGCGCTCGGCCCGTTGCTGGCCGCGCTGGTCGTACTTCCAGCAGGACAACGGAGCATCGCGTGGTTCTCCGTGGCGGCGCTCGTCGCAATTATCGTATTGACGCGCATCGGGGCCTGGTACAAGAGCCACGGCGTGGTCAGGGCGAAAGCAGCGGCAGCCCTGCACGACCGCCGGCCGCCACTATCGCGGCGGAAAACCGGCGTGGCGCTGGCTGTGCTGATGGCGCTGGTCTTCTCGAAGTATTTCTATCTGGTGAGCCTGACCAGCTACTACACTTTCTTCCTGATGAGCCGGTTCCACGTGCCGGTGCGATCGGCACAGATCCACCTGTTCGTGTTTCTGGGCGCGGTGGCCGCGGGGACTTTCATTGGCGGGCCGGTGGGCGACCGGATCGGCCGGAAGTATGTGATCTGGTGCTCGATTCTCGGCATCCTGCCGTTCACGCTGGCGCTGCCTTACGCGAGTCTGTTCTGGACCACGATCCTCAGCATGGTGATCGGGCTGGTTTTGGCGTCGGCATTCTCCGCCATCATTGTGTTTGCGCACGACCTGGTGCCCGGCAAGATCGGCATGATCTCCGGGCTGTTCTTCGGCCTGGCGTTCGGCATGGCCGGCATCGGGGCGGCGATTCTGGGCTGGCTGGCCGATGCGACCAGCATCGCCTTTGTTTACCGGGTGTGCTCGTTCCTGCCGGTCATCGGCCTGCTGACCGCGTTTCTGCCGAATCTGGAGACCGGCTATAAACTGAGCCGCGCATAAGATGGAACCGATTCGAATCTTCATCACTGGCGGCACGTTCGACAAAGCTTACAACGAGCTGACCGGAGAGCTGTTCTTCAAGGACTCGCACCTGCCGGAGATGTTGAAGCTGGGCAGGTGCAATCTGGATGTTCAGGTGCGTACCTTGATGATGATCGACAGCCTGCACATGACGGACGACGACCGTCAGATCATCCTGCGGCAATGCCGGAGCGCGCCCGAGAGCCGCATCGTGATCACGCACGGGACCGACACGATGGTGGAGACCGCCGGTGTGCTGGCGCGCGGCATCGCCGATAAGACCATCGTCCTGACCGGCGCCATGATCCCCTACAAGTTTGGCAGCTCGGATGGTTTGTTCAACCTGGGCAGCGCGCTGGCGTTCGCGCAGACGCTGCCGCCGGGAGTCTATGTCGCGATGAATGGCCGCTATTTCGCTTGGAACCGGGTGCGGAAGAATCGGAAGACGGGGATGTTCGATGAGGCGGAGGCGGGTTAAGTGAGTTCAAAGCCGTGCTCTGCGATTTGGGTGTGCAGGACTTCCGCCGCGTGTCCATGAAGCTGGAAGATCTGCCGGACCAGGTCGCAGACCGCCTCGTAGCCGCGCTCGTAGAAGACCAGGATCGAGGGCCCTGCGCCGCTGAGGGCGCAACCCAACAGACCGGGCGCGCGCAGCTTCAGAATATCCGCCAGGCCGGGCACGAGCGGCGCGCGATAGGGCTGGTGGAAGCGGTCTTCGAGCGCGGCCGGAAAAGCCGATGTGGCTCCAGCCGCCAGCGCCGCGATGAGGAGTGCGGCGCGCTGGACGTTGAACACCGCGTCCTCCTTGCTGTAGCAGGAAGGCAGGACGGCGCGCGCTTCGGAGGTTGGCAGCACGAAATCCGGCACCACCAGCGCCATTCCGAAGCGCGCCGGCAGTTCCAGGCGCACGGCGCGTACGGCGCCGCCGGAATCGATGGCGCTGGCCACGATCGATCCCAGGACGCACGCGGCCACGTTATCGGGATGGCCTTCCAGGCGCGCGGCTTCATCCAGGATGCGCGGCGGGCGCCAGCCCAGACCGAGCAGGCGGTCGGCGATGACCACGCCGGCGGTGAGCGCGGCGGCACTCGATCCCAGACCTTTGCCGAGGGGAATCTGATTGTCGATTACCAGTTCGATGGGCGGCAACTGCATGCGCACGTCGGCCGCGACCGAGAGCGCTGTCTGCCAGATGAGGTTATCCTCGCCTGTGGAAATGGCGGCGGCATCGCGTCCCGTGACGGCGATGGAGAGGCGGTCGCTCGCGCGGAAGCGGCAGTCCAGATAGACGCAGAGCGCCAGGCCGAGGGCATCGAAGCCCGGCCCGAGGTTGGCGCTGGATGCGGGCACCCGGACGGTCGACCATGACATAAGAGTTTATTGTAATGGGGGGATGGGGGCGGGTTCTGGGTGCTGGGTTCTGGTTTCCAGGTGCTGGGCGGGCAACCGCCCTTTCCGGTTCGATCTGCCCGAGCTACAATAGAGTAGCTACACGCTACGGTGTGTGACGATTGCGATTCTCGTGGGATGAGCACAAGAACCTGACGAACCAGCGCAAGCATCGCGTGAGCTTCGAGGTGGCCGCGCGCGTCTTCATCGATGCCAACAGAATCGAGCAGTATGACGACCAGGAGGACTACGGTGAAAATCGCTGGATCACTATTGGGATCGTGGGGCCGGCGTTGCTGACCGTTGTCTACACCGTGCGCGATGAAGATGGCGAAGTGATTCGCCTGATTTCAGCGAGGAGGGCCAATGCGCAAGAAAAAAGAGCGTATCGTCAGCATGGAGCTTGATCCGGCGAACCCCGCGCCGCTAACCCGCAAGCAGAAGGCGGAACTCGCGGCGTTAGCTGAGATGCCTGACGAGGAGATCGATTACAGCGACATTCCGAAGAAGCCGGCTGGTTTCTGGGCCGATGCGGTACGAGGTGGCCTCTACAGACCGGTCAAACGCCAGTTGACCGTGCGCATCGACGCGGACGTACTGGCTTGGCTCAGGTCGCAGGGCACGGGTTATCATGGCCGTCTCAACCAGATTCTGCGTTCGGCCATGCTCAAGGATCTGAGGAGCCGATGAGCGCACGCGTCGGAATATTCGGAATCGGACTGGCGGCCTACTGGCCCCAGTTTCCCGGCATGAAGGAGCGGCTGGAAGGATATCAGCGCGCGGTGGAGGATCGCGTCCGCGGGTTCGGCGGCGAGGTGGTTTCCGCCGGGATGGTGGACACGCCCGAGGGGGCGCGCGCGGCCGGGCAACTCTTCCTGTGCGAGGACGTGGACCTGATTCTCTGCTACGTGGCTACTTACGCCACGTCGTCGCAGGTGCTGCCGGTGGTGCAGAAGTCGCAAGCTCCGGTGCTGGTGCTGAATCTGCAGCCTTCCGTGGCGCTCGATTATGAGACCGCGGACACCGCGGAATGGCTGGCGAACTGTTCGGTGTGCTGCGTTCCGGAGATTGCGAACGCCTTCGCGCGCGCCCGTATCGACTTTCAGGTGGTCTCGGGGCAGCTTCACGAGGATGCCGCCGCGTGGCGCGAAATCGAGGACTGGTGCCGCGCCGCTGCCGTAGCGCGCGCCGTTCGCCAGTCGCGCATCGGCTTCCTGGGACATACCTATCCGGGCATGCTGGACATGTATTCGGACTTCACCGCGATGCACGCGCAGCTTGGCGCGCATATCGAGGTGCTGGAGATGGACGACCTGGCGAAGCGGGTGGCGGCCGCGGGCGCGGACGAGGTCGGCGCGAAACTGGCCACCGCGCGTGAGGTGTTCGCCATCGATGCGAGCGTGGCGGCGAGCGATCTGGATTGGGCGGCGCGGGTAGCGGTGGGACTCGACCGCCTGGTTGCGGATTTCGCCCTCGACGGCCTCACCTATTACTACCGCGGACTGGACGGCAACGAATTCGAGCGCCTGGGCGCGGGGCTGATCCTGGGCAATACGCTGGTCACGGCGCGCGGCATCCCCGCCGCCGGCGAAGGCGACCTGAAGACGTGCCTGGCGATGCTAATGATGGATCGATTCGGGGCGGGCGGCTCGTACACCGAATTCTACGCGATGGACTTTCGCGACGGCTTCGTGCTGATGGGGCACGACGGTCCCGGCCACATCGCCATCAGCGACGCGCGTCCGGTGCTGCGCGGGCTGGGTTTGTATCACGGCAAGCGCGGCGCGGGTGTTTCGGTCGAGTTCAAGGTGAAGACGGGACCGGTGACAATTCTGGGCCTGACGCAAACCGCCGACGGCAAGCTGAAGCTGGTCGGCGCGGAGGGCGAATCGCTGGCGGGGCCGATTCTGCGCATCGGCAATACCAATTCGCGGCTGCGGTTTCGGCTCGGGCCGGCGGAGTTCATCAACCGCTGGTCGATGGAAGGACCCACGCACCATTGCGCGCTGGGGGTGGGGCACAACCTGGCGCGCATCGGCAAGCTGGCGTCGCTGTTGAAGATCCCGCTGGCGGAGGTGAAGTGATCGAACGAGTATGTTTTTTGCTGAAGGTGCGGCCGGAGCGGCTGGCGGAATATAAGGAGCGCCACAAGGCAGTCTGGCCGGAGATGCTGGCGGCGCTGCGCGAAACCGGGTGGCGGAACTACTCGCTGTTTCTGCGCGACGACGGGTTGCTGGTGGGTTATCTGGAAACGCTCGATTTTGCGGCGGCGTTGCGCGGTATGGCGGGGCGTGAGATCAACGAGCGATGGCAGCGGGAGATGGCGCCGTTCTTTGAGGCGCTGGATGGGCGGCGTCCGGATGAGGGCATGCTGGCGCTGGAAGAGGTATTCCATTTGGAGTGAGTTGGCGCGTACTATGGAAGAGGGCTGCCTATGAAGCTGATTATCACGATTTATCAGGACGAGGACGGGGCGTTCATTGCGGAGTGTCCATCGATACCTGGCTGTGTAAGTCAGGGGTCATCGGAGGCTGAGGCCGAGGCCAATGTCATGGATGCAATTCGGGAGTGCCTTGCGGTTCGGGCGGAGATGGGGCTGCCTGCGACTGTCACGACGCGGGAGATCGAAGTTTCAATCTGATGGCTGCGGTGCCGCTGCTCCGGCCGCGCGATACAGTTCGGGCCTTCGAGAAGTTCGGATGGCAAGTGGCACGCCAGAGGGGCAGTCACATCGTGCTTACGAAGGCTGGGCACGTTGCGACGCTTTCGATTCCGGACCACAGTGAGGTGGCGAGGGGGACATTGCGGGTGCTGATCGCCAAGGCCGGGCTGACGGTGGAGGAGTTTCTGGCTGCTTTATGAGGCATGCCACCGAATTGATACCGCTTTTATGCGCGCAACGTAGCCCGAGATCCTGGAGATTACGGCTCGTAGCGCCCGGTCTTAAAATCTTTCGTGCTCTCGGCGATTGCTTTCACTACCCCACCTTCGCCCAACGAGGCGAGCGATGGAAACGGGTCTACCTGGGCAGGGCGGTCGCGCTTCCTCATCCGACGGCGACTTTCCGCAAGCCCGCGTTTGGCGGCGCGCGATGCTCCGGTCTTCTGTCTTTTGTTTCCCATGGCGCCGAAGGTTAGTGGCTCCTCCTGAGCTTATTTCTTCGGCTTTTTCGCCTGTTGCCGCCTGCCTCAGCCACGAAATCAGGTGGTGACTGAGATTAGAGCACTTCTTCGGACCAGCCCTCCAGCACCTGCTTCACTTTCGCCGTGAACTGATCGGCCAGCGCGCCGTCGACCAGGCGGTGATCGAAGCTTAGCGACAGGTACATGACCGAGCGAATGGCAATGGCATCGTCGATCACCACCGGCGTCTTCTCCACCGCGCCTACGCCCAGGATGGCCACTTGCGGCTGGTTGATGATGGGGGTCGCGATCACGCTGCCGAAGCTGCCGAAGTTGGTGATGGAGAATGTCCCGCCCTGCACTTCGTCGGGCTTGAGCTGGCGCGAGCGGGCGCGCGTCGAGAGATCCACGATGGAGCGCTGCAGGCCCAGCACGTTCTTCTCATCCGCCTGGCGAATCACCGGCACGATCAGTCCGTTTTCGAGCGCCACCGCGATGCCGATGTTGATTTCGTTGTGGTGGATGATGTTGTTGCCCTCGATCGCGGCGTTCAACAACGGGTAGGTGCGCAAGCCGACTACGGTGGCGCGCACCACGAACGGCAGGTAGGTTAGCGACATGCCGTAGCGCGACTGGAAATCGGCTTTGTGGCGGTCGCGCATGCGGGCCACTTTGGTCATATCCACCTTATGTATGGTGGTGACGTGCGCCGAGGTGCGGCGGCTGGCGATCATGTGCTCGGCGATGCGGATGCGCATGGTGCTCATCGGTTCGATGCGCGTCTTGGCTTGTGTGGCGGCAGGCAGCGGCGCCACTTCGACGGGAGGAGGTGGCGGCGGCGCGGCTTCGACCGGTGGTGGCGGCGGGGGCGGCTGGGGCACCGGCTGCGCTTGCTGCTGGCGGGCGATGTGGCCTTCCAGGTCCTGTTTCGTGATGCGGCCGCCCGCTCCGGTGCCTTTCACCTTGCTGAGGTCGATGGAATACTCGCGGGCCATGCGGCGCACCAGCGGTGAAAGCGGACCGGTGGGTTCGGCGGCATCGGCCGTTTCTTCGACGGGGGGCGGCGGTGGCGGTGGCGGTGCCTGGACTGCGGCTTGCGGCTCGAGTTCCGGCGCCGTGGCCGCCGGCGCGGGTTGCGCAGCCGCGGCAGTGCCACCACCTTCGTCGATGTGCGCCACCACGGTGGCTATTCCGACCGTCCTTCCCTCTTCCACCAGAACGTCGGAGAGCGTCCCCGCGGCCGGCGACGGGATCTCCGTATCTACCTTGTCGGTCGAAATCTCAAACAGCGGCTCGTCCCGCTCCACGTGGTCGCCGGGCTTCTTCAGCCACTTGGTCAGCGTCCCTTCCACGATGCTCTCGCCCATCTGGGGCATCACTACGTCTGTCATGTCGAATCCTCTCTATCTGCCGTTCAAATACGCGGCCGAAGTGCGCGGCCAGGCCCTCGGCAACCGCCGCCCACGAGGCGCCCGATCCCAATTGCGCCATGGAAGTCACCGGCTTCGAGAGGCCGCAAGGAACAATGTATTCAAAATAGCGCAGGTCGGTCGAGACGTTGAGCGCGAAACCGTGCGATGTGACCCATCGGCTGATATGCACGCCGATGGCGGCGATTTTGCGCTCGCCCACCCAGACACCCGTCAGCTTCGGAATACGGCCGGCCTGGACGCCGAAATCCGCGAGGGTATCGATGAGCGTCTGTTCGATGGCCCGCACGTACGCGCCCACGTCGCGCTTCCATTCGCGCAAGTCGAGGATGGGATAGCCGACGATCTGCCCCGGCCCGTGATAGGTGACGTCGCCACCGCGGTCGGTGGGATGGAAGGCGATGCCGGCGCGGCTCAGGATCTCTTCGCCGGCCAGGAGGTTCTCCATGTGGCCGTTGCGCCCCAGCGTGATGGTGTGAGGGTGCTCCAGCAGGAGGAGTTGGTCGGGGATGGCGCCGGCCTGGCGCTGGGCCACGAGCCGCTGCTGCAAGGCGAACGCGCTCGCGTACTCCATGCGGCCCGGTTCGCGCCACTCGCACTTAAGCATTGATGGCCAGACCGTAAACGGCGTTGAAGCCTTCGCCCATCATTTCGGAAAGGGTGGGATGCGGATGGATGGTGTGCATGATGGTCTCCACCGTGGCTTCCGATTCCATGGCCGCTACCGCTTCGGCGATCAGCTCGAAGGCTTCCGGGCCGATGATGTGTACGCCCAGGATTTCGCCTAGCTTCTCGTCGGCCACCACCTTGATGAATCCGCCGTGGCTGTCGAGGATGCTGGCGCGGCTATTGCCCGCGAACGGGAATTTGCCGATCTTCACCTGGTAACCTTGCGCGCGGGCCTGCGTTTCCGTCAATCCCACGCTGGCGATGCCCGGCTCGGTGTAGGTGCAGCCGGGGATGCGATTGCGATGGATGGGCGTGGCCGGTTTGCCCGCGGCATGCGCCACCGCGACCATGCCCTCCATGGTCGCCACGTGCGCGAGTTGCGGCGTGCCCGCGACCACATCGCCGATGGCGTACACGCCAGGCTCGCCGGTCTGCTGGTATGGATTGACTTTGATAAAGCCGCGGTCGAGTTCCACGCGCGTGTTTTCCAGACCGATGTTTTCGGTGTTGGGCTTGCGGCCGACCGCCACCAGCAGTTTCTCCGCCTCGACCTCTTCGGTCTTGCCGTTCGCCAGCGTGACCGTCATCTGCACGCGCGCCGGCAAGACCGCTCCCTCACGGTCGCGGCTCGGTAGGTCGCGGCTCGGTAGGTCGCGGCTCGGTAGGTCGCGGGTCGGTAGGTCGCGGGTCGGTAGGTCGCGGGTCGGTAGGTCGCGGGTCGGTACCTTTCGGACGTTCTCCACCTTGGCGCTGGTCTCCACCCGAATGCCGGCTTTGCGGAACGACCGGTCCAACTCTTTGGAGATTTCTTCATCCTCCACCGGCACGATGCGCGGCAGCATTTCGAAGACCGCGACGTCGGTCCCGAAGCGGTTAAAGATGGACGCAAACTCCACGCCCACGGCGCCCGCGCCGATGATGGCCAGCGACTTGGGCACTACAGTCAGGTTCAGGATCTCGACATTGGTGAGGATCAGATCCGGGTCGGGTTGCAGTCCTGGCAGCATGCGCGCTTCCGAGCCGGTCGCGATAATAATGTTGCGCGCGTCTAAGATTTGCGGGGTTTGCGTGCCTTCGGCGCCTTGCGGGGTCTCGACTTCGATGCGCCCACCGCCCTTCAGCCTCGCGTAGCCTTTGATCCACTCGACCTTGTTCTTGCGCAGCAGGAATTCGACACCTTTGGAATGCTTGTTGACGATGCGGTTCTTCTTGTCGATGACCTTCGGGTAATCCAGCACCGGGTTCTGACACTGAATGCCGTCGGCTTCCGGATTCAGGAAGTGGTCCCACACATCGGCGGTATGCAGCAAGGCCTTTGTCGGAATGCACCCCACCAGCAGGCAGGTGCCACCTAATCGGGGCTGCTTCTCGATGAGCGCGGTCTTGAGGCCGTATTGGCCGGCGCGAATGGCGGCCGAATATCCACCGGGGCCGCTGCCGATAACGATGAGATCGTAGGACACTTGTCCCATTCTACATCGGTCGGCCCTGCGGGCCGTGGCCGCCTGAAAGGCGGCTGCGGCCACGATTGGCCGCCCTCCAGCTACGATTTTCTGGCTGACAGCACTCCGGCGTTCAGGCCCAGCGTACTCAGGCCGCCGAAAAACCGGGCGTGCTCAATTTTGACGCAGCGGTCCATCACAACTTCCAAGCCCGCCTCCAGCGCGCGCGCAGCGGCCTGCTCGTGGATCACGCCGAGTTGCATCCAGACGACCTTGGCCCCGGCGGCGATGGCTTCTTCCACAATCGCCGGCACGGCCGAGGACTCGCGGAAGATATCCACAATCTCGAGCGGCGGCGGCACCTCGGCGAGCGTCGCATAACAACGGCGGCCCAGGATCTTCGTCTCGCGCGGGTTGACCGGGAAGATCTCATAGCCCGCCGCCTTCATATACAACGCGGCAAAATGGCTGGGGCGGTAAGGATTCGCCGAGAGGCCCACCATGGCGATGCGCTTGTAACGCTTCAGAATGCGCAGGTGCTGCTGGGCCGTGGTGGCGAAGCGCGTGCCGAGCACCGGCGACGTGCTGCCGACCTCGCCGCTCATGCTTTCTGCGAGGCTGCGAGGGCTTGGTCGAGGTCCCAGAGGATATCTTCCACGTCTTCGATGCCCGCGGACAGGCGCACCAGGTCTTTTGTAACGCCGGCCGCGAGTTGCTGCTCATCGCTCAACTGCTGGTGCGTGGTGGAGGCCGGATGAATCACCAGGCTCTTGGAATCGCCGATGTTGGCCAGGTGCGAGAAGAGCTGGACGGAATCGACGAAACGGCGTCCAGCCTCCTGGCCGCCCTTGATGCCGAAGGTCAAGATGGAGCCGCAGCCGAGCGGCAGATACTTCTTCGATAACTCGTAATACGGGCTCGATTCCAGGCCAGGATATTTCACCCAGGAGACGAGCGGACTTTTCTCCAGATGCCGCGCGACGGCCAGCGCGTTGCGGCTGTGCGCGTCCATGCGCAGCTTCAGCGTTTCGATGCCGGTGAGAAACAGGAACGAGTTGAACGGGCTCATGCAGGGGCCGAAGTCGCGCAGCCCTTCCACGCGCGCTTTGATGATGAAGGCGATCGCGCCGAAGGTTTCGGTAAAGCGCAGGCCGTGATAGCCGGGGCTGGGTTCGGTCAGTTGCGGGAAATGGCCGGACGTCCACGGGAAGCGGCCGCTGTCCACGATGACGCCGCCGATGGAATTGCCGTGTCCGCCCAGGAACTTGGTGGCGGAGTGCAACACGATGTCCGCGCCGTGTTCGATCGGACGGCAGAGATAGGGCGAGGCCATGGTGTTGTCGATGATCAGCGGAATGTGGTGCTCGTGCGCGATGGCGGCGACCTTTTCGATATCCAGAATGTTCATGCGCGGATTGGCGATGGTTTCGCCGTAGAGCGCGCGGGTGCGGGGGGTGATGGCGCGGCGGAAGTTTTCGGGATCGTCCGGCTCGACGAAGATGGCGTTGAAGCCCAGCCGGCGGAAGCTGACATCGAACTGGGTGTAGGTGCCACCATAGAGCGTGCTGGCGGCCACGATGTCGTCGCCGGGCTGCATCAGGCTGCTAATGGCCAGGAACTGGGCCGACTGTCCGCTGGCGGTGGCCAGCGCACCGACGCCGCCCTCCAGCGACGCCACGCGCTCTTCGAACACGGCGGTGGTGGGGTTCATGATGCGCGTGTAGATGTTGCCGAAGCGCTGGAGGGCGAAGAGCTCGGCGGCGTGGTTGCTGTCTTCGAAGACGAACGAGGTCGTCTGGTAGATGGGCACGGCGCGCGCGCCGGTGGCCCGATCGGGCTTTTGTCCGGCATGCAGGGAACGGGTGCTGAAACCCATCTGGCGTTCGGGGGTTGATTCAGGCATACTCTATCAGTTTAGCCGTAATAGTGGCCCGGTAGGGACGGCATTGCGATGTTTTTCGGGCGGTGCGGTGTGGGAGGCGTGGGTGCGCAGGTTGTGCGTGGTTATGCGCGGTTGGGCGAAATTGTGCACCGGGGCGCGTTTGATGCCGCGCCCGAATTTGGAACGAACAAACCCATTTTGCCTTTTAAATCATTGAGTTGGCATACGGCGACTGCCGATCCGGCGGAGGGCAGAGGGGCGGCGCTGGTTGCGACTGGCCCGGCTGTGAATAGCGAAGAATAGGCGAATATCTTGGGACGGCCGGGCGCTGACCACCCGTGCGATGAAATACGGAGGCGGATCGCCGCCGAGGTAGGGCACGGCATCTGTGACAAAGGACCGATTCTTCCGATTTGTGATTCGCCGGCGGGCTTAGCGCCTGTCAGGAAGTAAGTGTCTCTTTCCTGGGGGAGATGGAATAGTTCCATTCGCCGTGGAAGGGGTCGGCGTTGAGACGGATGGTGGCGTACTCCTCCTTGCTCACCTTGACACCCTTCGGGTACTTCCTGGTGTCCAAGCGACTCTTCACCTGAAGGCCGGTCTGGGTAGTGGTCGCAGCGATCAGGTTGACAATGACCTCATGACTGACGAGCGGTTTGCCGCGCCAGTTTTGGGTGATGAACGAGAACAGCCGGTGTTCGATCTTGTTCCACTTGCTGGTACCCGGCGGGAAGTGGCAAACCGAGATCTCCAAGCCGGTTTCGTTCGCTAATCGCTGCAGTTCCAGTTTCCATAGGCGCACTCTGGCGCCGTTGCTGCCCCCACTGTCGGCAGTGATCAATAATTGGCTGGCATGGGGATAGCAAAGTCGTCCCATGGTATGCCACCATTGTCGGATGCTCTCGACGGCGAAAGCAGCGGTGTCATGGTCCGTCCCCACGTTGACCCAGCCCACGTTTTGCCCCAGATCGTAGACGCCGTAGGGCGCATCTTTTTGTTTTCCAAAATCATGTACTTGAACCGTTTCCGGTCTTCCCTTGGGCTGCCACTCGCGACCGCCATTCTTGTAATCCCCGATCTGCTCTTTCTTTTTGGTGTCGACCGAAATGGCGGGCTGCCCCTGGCGTAAGAATTCCTGCGCCTTCGCGTTGATGTGCTCAAACTGAGCATTCCGGTTCGGGTGTGATGAGCCCTCTTTGGTCTTGCGATTCGCCTGGAGACTATACTTCTGGTCGCCCAATAATTCAGCCACGAGCGTATGGCTGACATCGTGTCCCTGCCGCTGCAACTCCTCCGCGAGTTTACGCACACTCTTGCAAGTCCAGCGCAGCGCCGATTCCGGATCGCCACGGGTGAATGGATCAACCAGGTTTTCCAAATCTCGCAGCAGCGCTGGGTCCTTCACCAAGGTCTTCTTTCGTCCTCCGCCCTTCCTTCTCGACCGCGTCTCGACGGCCGGGATTCCCTGTGGTTTGCGGCGCAACTCGGAGATGCCCACGCGAATAGCACGCCGCGATATACCGCTCGCACGTGCCACCAGCGCGATTCCACCGCGGCCAACTGCTCGGCTCTCGGCTGCCGCCCATAGTCGGCGCATTCGCTCGTCCAGAAACGGTGCGATCAAGGCAAACCGATCTGCAATCTCGCGATCGTTCTCCAAGAAACATTTTACAGCAACTATGTTTTATTTGCTACACTTATTTTCTGACAGGCGCTTAGCTGTGCGAGCGGTCCTGGATCGGTCGCGCGGACCTTCACGGATTCGACCTCGGGCCCGGGCTGGGTTGTTCCGTTTCCTCGGTCCGGATTTTCTGGGTGTTTGCTGTGCGATGGGGTTTCGCGCCAGGTGGCCCCAACAGGCAGACACCGCGAGGGGCGACCGGTGGGGTGACCGGCTGCGGAGAGGTTCGCTATGTTAATTGCCAGCCGGTCTTCTCCAGCACCTCCTTCGCGACATGCGCGGTGTTGACGTGAATGGTCACGGTATCCTGCACATTCATGGCATAGCCGCCGGCCAGCACGATCGCCACCGGAATGTGACTGTGGAGAGCAGTCCAGATGACCAGCCGGTCGCGCTCGCGCAGGCCTTCAAAACTCAGCGACAGCCCGCCAAGTTGATCCTCGCAGTAAGGGTCCGCTCCCGCCACGTAGATGAGCAGTTCCGGATGAAACATGTTCATCGCGGCGCGATATCCATTGCCCAGCCGGTGGAGATACTCTTCGTCGCCCACGCCGTCCGGCAAGTGAATGTCCAGGCTGGAAGGCGGCTTTTCCGTCGGGTAGTTGTTGAACTGGTGAATGGACAGCGTGAACACGGAGGGATCGCCCGTGAAAATAAGCGCGGTTCCGTTGCCTTGGTGCACATCGCAATCCACCACCATGGCGCGCTGGATGGCACGATCGCCGCCGCCGCACTGCAGGCTCCTGATGGCCACTGCGATATCGTTGATCGCGCAAAAACCTTCTCCATGCCCGCGAAAGGCGTGATGGAATCCGCCGCCGACGTTGAACCCGACCCCCTGTTCCAGCGACAGGCGCGCAGCCAGCGTGGTGCCTCCGGCCGCCAGCCAGAATGCCTCCACTAACTCCCGGCTGTACGGGACTTCCAGTTGCATGATTTCGTTGTAGCTCAGCTTTCCGGTCTGCAGCCGCTTCACCCAACCCAGTTCATGAACCGCCAAGATTTCCGCATCGGTGGCCGGTTCCGGTTGGACGAAGTCCTCCGGCGTGGCAAATCGATCGTGCAGCAGCCGGTCGTGGATATAGCGAAATTTCCGGGATGGGAACACATGGTCTCCCAGCCTCAGGTCGTAGCCCTCGTGGTAGACGAGTCGATATGGCAGCATAGGCTTCCGGCGCGCGGCCTCAGATATATGCGATCACGTCCATCTCAACCAGCGAGTCGCCTGGAATCCCGCCCGCCGCGGCGATGGTGGTGCGGACTGGCGGGTTCTCGCCGAAGCGGCCCTGAAAGACTTCGTTCATTCCCTTGTAGTCCTTCAGGTCGTTCAGGAAGACGCTGCACTTCAGCACCTTATCCATGGACGATCCGGCGTTCTCCAGCTCCTTCTGAATTTCATCCAGGACGTGGGCGGTGTGCGCCTTGATGTCGCCCGGGAAATGCGCGCCCTTTCCGGCTATGAAGAGCAAATTGCCGTAGGAAACTGCGCCGCTGAACAGCGGTGCAGTCTTGGGCTTCTCGCCGCGGTAGTGGACCTTCTTCTGCGTTCCGGTTTGCGCTTGGGCGGCTCCGCCCGCGGCGGCGGCCAGGGCGCCTCCACGAATGAATGCCCGCCGGTTTGGGTTGCTCATATTCCTCCATTGAACTAAACTGCTGCGCGGTGATGGTCTTCGACCGCGGTTCCCAACCGTAGAGTAGCGTGGAGCGCGGCTCATTTGAACCCCGCACGACACCGTTACGACGACGCATGATCGAAGATTATGGGCCCGCGCAATTTCGCGGGCACTACGCAACGCAGCTACATCCATTATGTCGCGGAGTTCGCCAAATACTTCAACCGCAGCTCCGGGAGCTGGATTTGGAAGCTTCGTCTCCGCCGTACGGTTCCTTTACTGTGGCGAGCTTCGCTCGCCGCTGGAGGTTCCACATTTGAGAAGGCCTACTGGTACACGCTTTGGTAGCCCGTGGCGCACGCTTCAGCGCAATGCCACATAGTTTTCCAGATCCGAGCACTCTGCATAAATTGGAGGGCGGCCAATCTTGGCCGCAGCCGCCTTTTAGGCGGCCAGAGCCGGCTGAAAGCCGGCTGCGGGCAGGATTGCCCGCCCTCCAATTTATGCAGAATCGCATCTCGTCTGGAAAACTATGCGGCATTACGCTTCAGCGTGCTGCGGCGAACTTCAGTTCGCCGTGGGGCGGGCAACGGAGGGACTCGCGCATGGTCGAAAACCCAAGCAACCTGTTGACAGCGCGGCCAGGCGGCCTGAGAGGCCGCCGGGCCCCGAGGGCACCCCCACGGGCCTGCCCCACTCAAGACGGCGGCCACTTCAGTGTACCCACAATCTCCCGCACATTCCCAACGCCTTCCTCCCGCAAGAACCGGCCCAACTCGCGCGCCACGCGCACGGGCGAGCGTGGATCCCAAAATGTGGCTGTGCCCACCTGAACGGCGCTGGCGCCGGCCACCAGGAACTCGGCGGCGTCCTCACCCGTCGAGATGCCGCCCAGCCCGATCACCGGGATCTTCACGGCCTGCGCCGCCTGGTACACCAGGCGCAGCGCGATGGGCTTGATAGCCGGTCCGGAGAGCCCGCCGAAGCCGGCTCCCAGCCGCGGACGCCGCGCGCGCGCATCGATGGCCAGCGCCACAAACGTATTTACCAGCGAGATGGCATCGGCGCCGCTCTCGACCGCCGCCCGCGCCAGCGGCTCGATGGCGGCCACATTCGGCGACAGCTTCACGATCACCGGCCGCCGCGCCAGGCGCTTCACGGCGCCGACCACCTCCGCCAGCAGCGCCGGATCGCTCGAGAAATAGATGCCGCCGTGTTTCGTGTTCGGGCAGGAGACATTCAGCTCGTAGCCCGCGAGGCCCTCGGCCGATTCCAGCACGCGCACCACTTCCACATAGTCTTCGGTGGCGTAGCCGAACACGTTGGCGAAGACCGCCGTCTGCAAGCGCGCCAATTGCGGCAGCTTGTCGCGCACGAATGCGCGCACGCCGACATTCTGCAGGCCGATCGAATTCAGCATGCCGGCCTCGGCTTCCCAGATGCGGGGCGGCGGATTGCCCTCCATCGGTTCGCGCGACAAGCCCTTCACCACCAGCCCGCCCAACGCGTTCAGATCGGCCAGCCGTTCGAATTCGACTCCGTACCCGAATGTTCCGGAGGCCGCCAACACGGGGTTGCGAAGCGCGATGCCGCACAGAGAGACCGCCAGACGCGTATCGTCCCGGCTCATTTAGCGCGCTCTTCTTCGCCTTCCGCATAGGCTTCCACCAGCACCTCGCCGGTGGCGGACGATGGCACGGCCAGGCCGGCGGCGCGCGCCACTGTGGGCGCCAGGTCCACCGACTCGATGGCGCGCTCGATCAGCTTTCTGCCGAACTGCGAGCCATACAAAAAGAGCGGCACACGCGTATCGTAGTTATACAGCGAGCCGTACGATACGCCGCGGCGCGCGCCAAAATCTTCTACGAATCCCGGCTCGTAGGAAAGCATCACATCGCCGGAACGCAATTCGTGAAAACTGTTTTCGAACCGCCGCCGCCACTCGCCGGTGTGCGAGCAGTCTCCATCCGCCGTATAATAGCCCGCCACGCCCGGCTGGCGCAGGGCCGTCTCGCCCGCCAGTTTGCGCGCGTCGCGCACGGGAGCGTTTTGCTTTTGGAGCGTTTCCAGCTTCAGATAGAGGAACGGGTAGACATACTTATCCACGTACGAGTTCTTTACCGCGCCTTTATCGATCCGCTCGGTCAACGCCTTGCCGATGGCGCGCGCGATGCGTTCCCCGGGGATCGCTTTTTGCCAGCGCCACCCGGGATCCGGATCCGGCGGCGCGCCGTGCGCGGCGGCAAAGATCAGGTTGTAGTTATTCTCTCCTGGCGCTTTGTTCAGCACGTCCAAAGTTCGCTGGATCTGCCGATCGAGATGCAGCACCATCTGGCCCATCAGTGAAGAATCCGATCCGGTTTCGTAGCCCAGCAACGCCATCGAACCCAGCGAGACGAAAACGAAATCCAGCCCATCGCGCCGGCCCAGGTTCTCCTTGGCGACCAGCGTGCACAGCAAATCGAATTGCGCATGCTGGCCGAGGGGCGACGCCTGGTAGAGGGCGAAGAACTCTTCCGGGTGCTTGGGATCGTAGGTCAGCCGGCGCAGAGGCGGCGAGTCGCTGCCCTCCGCCCCTAACGCCATCCATCTCGTGTCGTGTGATTCCTCGATCGGCCGTTCGCCGTTATATGCCGCCAGCCATTCCGGCGCGTCGCCGCGCGTTTTGAACTGGCCCTGGCTGTCCATCCAGAACACTTGCGCGAGCGAACGGCCGGCCAGCAGCGAGGTCGGCCCTTCATTCAGGCCAAGACAGAAGATGCGATTGTGCGGGCCACGCCCTGCCTCTTCGCGGTACCCGGCACGCTCTATCTCGTCGGCCAGAGTGGCCGCTTCCAGCATCTCGGCGCGGGCCTTGGTTAAGGAGTGTGTCCGGCGGTCGTACCACTGGTCGGCGACGATGCCGTGGAGGTCCGGATAGGCGCCGGTGGCGAGCGTGGCCAGGCCGGTGGCGGTAAAGCCGCTGGCTGCCAGGCGGCAGTTCGGATAATAGACGCCCTTGGTCATCAGCTCGCGGAAGCCGCCGGGCGCCAGGCGACTCCCGGCCCGGTCCAGGTAAAGCTGCCGGAACTGCTCCGCAATCAGAAACACGAATAGGTTCGGCCGGGGACGCAGCGCCTGCAGGCGGCCAGGCAGATAACCTGCCAGTCCGGTCAGGGCGCCCGCGGCGAATTGCCTACGGGAGATATCCATCGGGTAAGAGTTTAGCAATCCTGGCTGAAATATGGTATCGTGTTTTTTCTTAATACTTTTTCATAAACGAGTGGGTGTACAGCACTCCTAGGGAGAACCGGCCGATGCAAGAAGAAGATAGCAGCGTCTTGGGCTTGGCTACCATACGGCGGAATCGAGGGATTTCGCTGGAACAAATCGCCGAATCGACGAAGATCAACATCCGCAGTTTGAAGGCCATCGAGGGCGGCGATTTTAAGAAACTGCCCGGCGGCATTTATAATACCAGCTACATTCGTCAATACGCCAAGGCCATCGACTTCGACGAAGCCGAGTTGTTGGCCTTCTATCGCATCCAGATGGGGGTTGCCAGCAGCAGTTCTGAAGACGCCAGCCGCAGCCGCAATGGCAATGGTGTCGTCGGCGGCGGGTTCCGGCCGGCTTCCATAGCCGGGTAAACGGGCAAAACGGCCGCCTCACCGCAACGCTGCCAGGAGATCTCCGGTCTGCCTCGCCAGGTTCCAGTGAGCCCGCTCTACGGCGTACTGTGTGTCGTAGAACGCGATCCACTTGCCGCTCTCGGCGATGCGCGATTCCTCGACTTGGCTCAACCGAATCCTGCCCTCTTCGAGTAGCGCCAGATTCACGGAAAGCTGCTCGCGCGCGACTTCCAGATCGAGCCGCGCGACATCCCGCTGCTCTTCCGCCTTGCGCACCTCGCGGTAGCTCTGGTGGGTGTCCGCGATAATCTGGTTGCGCGTATTCTCCAATTGGATACGCAGCTTGGATGCTTCCGCATCGGCTTCGGCGGCCGCCGCGCGCGCTCCGGCTCCAGGCAACAGCGGGAGCACGATTGAAACGCCGATTTCGCCGTTGTTGCGCTGGTATTGGAGGAAGTAATTCTGGTAGTGGTTGAAAGTGGCGAACAGGCCATACTGGGCCACCAGATCCACGTGCGGCAGGCGCGCGGCTTGGGCCGCCCGGCGATCCAGGCCCTTGGCCGCAATCTGGGATTGCAAACGGCGCAACTCTCCGCTCGACTGTAACGCGCTTCCCACCGCGGCCTCCTCGGAAGCCGGAAGGGGCGGAGTGGCCCGCTCTTCGGCGGCCGGTTGTACGCGGTCGTCGGCGCCGTACCCCAGCACGATGGCCAGCGAGGTTTCGGCGGTCTCGCGATCCGCATCCAAAGAATCGGCGATCTGCCGCGCGCGCGCCAGGCTGAGCGCCGCCCGCTTGGATTCGAGCGGCAATTCGCGCCCTTCCTGCACGCGATTCTCGACGGTGGCCAGCACCTTTTGCGAGCTCTCCACTTCCTTGCGCGCCATCTCGCCGGCGCGCGCCGCGCGTTCGGCATCGATGAAAAGCACCGCCGTGCGGAAGGCCACTTCATCCTTCTTGGCGGACGCCGTGATGCCGGCCCCGCGAGCTTCCTCCCTGGTGCGCGCCACTACGTAGCTCTGCTGCCGGTTGAACAGAAACTGCGAAACGCGCCCTTGCACCACGGACGGCGCGGCGCCGTCGATACTCATCGGAAATCCGTTGGTGTATGCCAGTCCGCTGCCGAAATAGACGTGCGGAGTGAACGGGTCCTTCTGCACGCGCACGGCTTCCTGCGCTTTCAGCTCATCGAGCCGCGCCATGGCAATCTCCGGGTTCTGCTGCAGCGCGCGCTCCACTGCCTGCCGCAGGCTCATGGTATGCACCTCGGCGCGCAGAGCGGCGGCGCAGCACGCCAGTGTAAGGGTTCTGGTCAACGTCGACATGCTGGTATTGTCTCAGGAGTGACAGGGAGGGCGAGATGCCCCGGTCTGACTAACGGACGCTTCGATACGTGTCGATAGGTATGTATAGTATGAGCGCAAGGGAGAGCTCGCGGGCTCTTGCTGAGATCCAGGCTCACGGCGGCGTTTGCTTTAGCCGTTCGCCTCGCCATAGAATCGGAGGTTGACCCCCTCCCCCGAAGCGGCTAATATTCAGTAAGGTTCTCGTTCGATGAGCGGCAACGGAGATAGACCCATAGGCGTCGATCTGTTCGCGGGAGCGGGCGGAATGAGCCTCGGCTTCGAGCAGGCCGGATTCGACGTGGCGGCAGCCGTCGAATACGACCCCATCCACTGCGCGACGCACGAGTTTAATTTCCCGGGCTGCGCGGCCATCTGCCGCAGTGTCGCCGAGATCGACGGCAAGTATATCCGGGACCATTCCCGCATCGGCGACCGTTCGGTGGACGTACTTTTCGGAGGCGCGCCGTGCCAGGGCTTCAGCATGATCGGCAAACGCGCGCTCGACGACCCTCGGAACTCGCTTGTCGACCACTTCGTTCGCCTCGTGGTCGAGTTGAAGGCGTCGTACTTCGTATTCGAGAACGTCCGGGGTCTTACCATTGGCGCGCACCGAAAACTTCTCGAAGAGATCATGGCGGAATTCCGCAAGCACGGCTACCGCATTCTTGAAGACTACCAGGTGCTCAACGCCGCGCATTACGGCGTGCCGCAGAACCGGCAACGCCTGTTTCTTATGGGCGCGCGCAAGGGTTTTCCATTGCCGGAATATCCCGAAGCCACACATGAAGTGAACGGGCACGCCGACATGGGTAGCCTGTTTCGTCAGCCCACGCCGACCGTGTGGGACGCCCTGCGGGACATTCCCGAAGCCGACGACTATGAGGAATTGCTGCATCGGGATTGGGTGAAAGCGAAGTTCAAGAAACCGACCGATTACAGCGCTCCTTTGCGGGGGGACGAGGACAACCCCGAAGATTATTCGATACCGCGGGAATTCGACTCGAGCCTGCTAACATCGAGCCGGCGCACCGTACACACCGACCTGTCGAAGAAACGCTTTCTCGAAACGCGGCCCGGCGACACAGAACCCGTCAGCCGGTTCCACAAACTCGATCCCAGGGGTGTCTGCAACACGATTCGCGCTGGGACCGCCAGCGATCACGGCGCGTTCACGTCTCCCAGGCCTATACATCCGTATTCGCCGCGGTGCATCACCGTGCGCGAAGCCGCGCGTCTGCATTCCTATCCCGACTGGTTCCGCTTTCACGTAACGAAATGGCACGGTTTCCGGCAGATCGGCAACTCGGTGCCGCCGCTGCTCGCAAGGGCCGTGGCGGCGAAAGCGCGCGAAGCGTTCCCGGCTCCCAAAAGGTGCGATCATCCCGTTGCCCAGGGCGACTCCCGCTTGCTGTCGTTCGACATGTCGGATGCTGCCCTGTACTACGGCGTGCCGCCCGACGTCGTGCCGAAACGCACCCGCGTGGGGCCGGATGGCGGGGCGAATGCCTAAAGAAGACGACGCCGAGGGGCCGAAGAAGCCGAACCGCTACGCCGCCATCATCGGCACCATTTTTGAGAAACACTACGAGCCAGGGACGACGCAATTCGAGTTTTCGCGAAACGAATTTGTCGAAATAGCGCGTTCTCTCAAGATCGCGCTTCCGAAAAATCTGGGCGACACGATTTACTCCTTTCGGTTCCGAACCGTTCTGCCGGACAAGATCGTCTCCACCGCTGGAAAGGACCGCGAGTGGATTATCGAACTGGCGGGCCGCGCCAGGTATCGCTTCAGGCTTGTGAAGCTGGCGAACATCGTCCCGAACCCAAGCATGATCGCGATCAAGATTCCGGACGCGACGCCGGAGATCATCGCTGCTTACGCCCTAAGCGACGAACAGGCGCTCCTTGCCAGAGTGCGCTATAACCGTCTGCTCGACATCTTCCTGGGCTTGACGACGTACTCGCTTCAGAACCACCTACGGACGACCGTGAAGGCGATGGGCGACTCACAGATCGAAATCGACGAGGTGTACGTGGGCGTCAACAAGCACGGCGAACAATTCGCGCTTCCGGTTCAGGCGAAGGGCGGAAGCGACCGGTTAAGCGTCGTTCAGACGGCGCAGGACCTGGCCTGCTGGCGGGAAAAGTTCGAGGGTCTGACGTGCCGGCCCATCTCCGCGCAGTTCATGTCCGACGATGTGATCGCCATGTTCGAGCTGGCGCTCGACGGTGACGACGTGAAGCTCGTCGAGGAGAAACACTACAAGCTCGTGCCCTCCGATCAGATCGGGGCCGCCGACCTCAAGCTGTACGCGAAACGGTAAAACTGCGGTAATAATGAAGTGGTGCCCGATGGACCACGTACCGAAGGAAGTCCGGTCCAGGATCATGGCGGCCGTCCACTCGCGCGGCAATACGACGACCGAGATACCGCTTGCGAAGCTGCTCTGGGCCGCCGGTCTCAGAGGCTACCGCAAGCACTGGCGAGCTGCAGGCAAGCCCGATTTTGCGTGGCCGGGCCGTAAAGTGGCGGTGTTCGTGGACGGCTGTTTCTGGCACGGATGCCGCTGCAAATATCTGCCGCGCACCAACACCGAATTCTGGCGCAACAAGATTGAGACCAACAAGCGGCGCGACCGGCGTGTATCGCAAGCCCTTCGGCGCGGCGGGTGGACGGTCATAAGGGTGAAGGAGTGCGCCGTCCGCAAACCGTCGACCCTCGCGCGGATCGCCAAGGCCTTGCGCGATGAAGCAGTCCCGGCTAAAGAGCTCCGGGCCACTCAAGGGCACGATGTGCCGGACCGCTGGTTGCCTTTGGCAGAGCGAAGCAAATCGAGCGGCGCCGGCGGTTTGTGAGGCGGGCAAACTTCAATCGTGACGCGGATCGCCTACTTCCGGAAGCGGCGGATCTGCAGCGTGTGGCGATCGGAGCGGTAGAAACCGATCACGTAGACGGTGGCTTTGCCCCCGGTGGAGTAAAGGACCTGGCGAATGCGGAGCACCGGCGCGCCGGCGTGAATCCCGAGCAACTCCGCAATGCGCGCGCTGGCGGGCGTGGCGTCCACCTCTTCGTCCGAATACAGCAGTTCGATGCCATACTCGCGCTCCAGCGTGGCGAACAGGGAGCGGCGTTCCAATGGCAGGCTGAGCAAACCCGCGAACTCTTCCGCGGGAAGATAGCAGCTCTCCACGGCGAAAGGTTGCTCGCCGGATTGCCGCAGCCGTTCCAGCTTTACCAGCCGGCTCTGGGGCGGAAGCGCTAGCCGCGCGGCGGCTTCCTGCTCCCCTTCAATAATGCTCAAGCACAAGATCCGCGAGCGCGCGGGCAAACCCCGGCTGGCCATTTGCTCGGTGAAGCTGGCCAGGCGGTTGAAGTGGATCTTGGGCAGCGCCACGAAGGTCCCTGCGCCGCGCCGCCGGTCCACCAGCCCTTCGTGCTCCAATTCCGCCAGCGCATGCCGCGCGGTCATCAAGCTTACTTCGTTGTTGCGCGCGAGTTCTCGTTCCGACGGCACGGCGTCCCCAGGTTGCAGCTCGCCGGCCTCAATGCGCTTGCGCAGCGCGTATTGGATGCGACGGTACGCGGGCGCATCCGGTTCGGTGTTCTGCAGCATCAGGATTCCATTTCCGTACCGCCTCGGGCAATGCTTCCAGCAACTTGCAGGCGGAACGACGTGCTATAGAGCGTCCGGGAAAGAGTGCTATAGAGCGTCAACGATGGTATTTTACACCGAAGCTGCACCGAATTCCAGGTATTTAGCAATTATTCTCTTGACTACCGGTTACAACCGGATTTATACTCCCCTCATAGCAGATTTCTGCTATATAGCTGCTTGATGGGGTTTTTGGCGGGTACGTGAGGTGCGATATAGCACAATGCCCGCTGCAATTAGAGGCCGGAGAGGCTCGATCCTCTCCTTAACGAACGGAGATTATCTCGTGAAACTTCGAACTCTGTTACATATTTCGAGAACGTTGGCTTTGCTCGTGGCAATCTGCGCGCTGGCGGGTTCCGCCTGGGGCCAGCAGGTTACCGCAACCATTACCGGAAGGGTCACCGACCCATCGGGCGCCGCGGTTTCGGGCGCCAAGGTAACGGCCACTTCCGTGGAGCGTGGCATAGCATATAAAGACACCACCAATACCGAGGGTTACTATAATCTGCCGAACCTTCTGGTTGGCGACTATAACGTAAAAGTTGAGAACGCAGGTTTCCAGACAGCCACGCAGTCGAACATTACGCTGCAGATGAATCAGATTGCCAAGATGGATTTCCAGCTTCAGGTGGGCAATGTCCAGACGTTGGTCGAGGTGACCTCGGCGGCGCCCGTGCTGCAGACCGAGCAGACGCTGCTAGGCCAGGTGATCGACTCGCGGACCGACACCACCCTGCCGCTGGCGACCCGCAACTACGTGCAATTGACGCTGCTCGCGCCTGGAACCGTTCACCCGGACCCCTCCACTTTTGAGACCGGGCTCACCACCGGCGGCAGCGGACGCCCGTATGTGAACGGCAACCGCGAACAGGCCGACAATTTCATTCTGGACGGCATGGACAACAACCAAGTCTCCGACAACCTGGTGGGTTACGCCCCCAGCGTGGATGCCATCCAGGAATTCAATGAAATCACCCAGAACGGGCCGGCCGAGTTCGGCAATTTCATGGGTGCCATCGTCAGCACCTCCATCAAGTCTGGAACGAATGAATACCACGGCGCTGCTTTTGAATTCTTTCGCAACAACGTTCTGAATTCGAATCTATGGCAGAAGAACTTCGAGGGTGCGGCTAGAGCGGCCCTGCGCTGGAACGAATTCGGCGCCACGCTGGGCGGCCCGATCAAGCGCGATAAGCTGTTCTTCTTCGTCGATTATCAAGGGCAGCGTTTCGACACTCCGACTAGTGTTGGCGCGGCCAGCATGCTCACGGCGGCCGAGCGCGGCGGCGACTTCTCGGCGCTGCTGCAGGGCGCTAATCCCATCCAGCTTTACAACCCGTTCTCCACTGGATCGCGGCTGCCATTCTCGGGGAACATCATTCCCGCGACCATGCTCAGCTCGGTGGCACAGAAGATTGTCACCGACACGAGCGCCTATCCGCTGCCGACCGGCCCCGGACTGATCAACAACTACCTCTACGCTAACCATAGCGGCATCGATGGCGACCAAGGCGACGTCCGTGTAGACTGGAGCGCTTCCGACAAAGACCGCGTGTTTGCACGTTATTCGCAGAGCGCGACCAGCAATCCCTCCACCAACACCGTGCCCATCTTCTACAACTCGTTCGCCAACTACCCCGCGAAGAACGGTGTTGTGGACTGGGTGCGCACGGTATCGCCCTCCATTGTCAATGACGCCCGCATCGGCGTGAATTATGTGTACATCAATAACGGCGCGGCTGAAAACGGGCTCAGCAACCTCCCCACTTCCGTGGACCTTCCCGGTGTTGTCTCGAGCATTCTCCCGTCCATGAGCTTCTCTGGCGGTTACGCCAACAGCATCGGCAATTCCGACATATACCAACTCTTCGCCGATACTGTAATTCAGTATGAAGATACCGTGTCCATTACCAAAGGCACGCATACTTTCCATATGGGTTTCCAGGGCTGGCGCCAGCGCATCGATACGTTTTACTCGGGCAACAATGGCGAAGCTGGAACGTTCACCTTCGATGGCCGCTATACCGCTGGTCCTAATCCGCTGGCAACCGCCGGCTCGGGTAGCGGCGCGGGCGAGGCGGACTTCCTGCTGGGCCTGCCATCCGAGATCGGCGGCGGCGTCAATGGCGGCACCTGGGGCCAGCGCGCGAACGTTCTGGCTGCGTTCTTCCAGGACGACTGGCACGTTTCCCCCACCCTCACTGTCAATCTCGGCTTGCGCTGGGAACTGCATACCCCGTGGTGCGAAGTGAAGAACCGGCAGGTCAACTTCGGGTTAATCTCCGGCACGATCGAGTATCCGAACCAGGATGGCAACAATTGCGCGCTGTATAACGAGTACAACGGCATCACGAACTACCAGCCGCGCGTGGGGCTTGCCTGGAACGCCATGAAGAACACGGTGGTCCGCGCGGCGTACACTCTATCCAACTACCTGGAAGGAACGGGCACCAACCTGCGGTTGCCGATCAATCCACCTTACGCGCACGAAACAGATGCCAACTACACCTCGCTTTCCCTCCCGACCACCACGCTCGATCAAGGGTTCACGCCGCTGGCCCCCTCGTCCAATCCGTTCCAGGGCGCTCTGATCCGCCTGTGGGATCCGAACATCCGCCCCGCCGTCGCCAACCAGTGGAACTTAACGATCCAGCATCAGCTCAACAACTCCACGACTCTGCAAGTCGGCTACGTCGGCCAGCGCACCACGCACTTGATGGTCCCGATGCCTTACTTCCAGAAGGAGCTTTTGCCCAACGGGACGGTGGTGGGTAGTCCTTACCTGTCCGGCAACCCGTACGTCTACGACGCCATCAGTCAAATCTCCGGCACGGCCTCGAACGGCGATCAGAGCTACAACGCATTACAGGCTGTGTTACAAAAGCGGCTCAGCGGCGGCCTGGAATACTCGGTCGCCTACACCTACTCGAAATGCATGACGAATTCCAGCGGTTACTACGGCTCGTGGGGCGGCGGAGCCGTACCGACGTCGCCGTACTTCCAGAATCTGTACGACATGAAGTCCGAGTGGGGACCTTGCTACTACGACGTCACTCACGTGCTCACCAGCTACGCGACCTATGACCTACCCTTCGGACGAGACCGCAAGCTTGGCAAGGACATGAACCCGGTCGTCAACGCCATACTGGGCGACTGGCAGGTCAACGGCATTCTAAGCTTGCATGGGGGATTCCCGATGACTATTTCGGCGGGGGACGCCTCCGGCACAAACTCTCGCGGCTCTCGCGCCAACTGCCTCGCGCCGGTGCAGATTTACGGCGAGCAGAATTCGCCGCTGGGCGGCTACCAGTGGTTTAATCCGGCCGACTTTGGCCCGGAGGACCCGGGTACGTTTGGGACTTGCGGCGTGGCCACGGTTCGCGGTCCCGGACTACACACGCTGGATGCCAGCCTGGCGAAATTCTTCAACTTCAACGAACGGTTCAAGGTGGAGTTCAGGGCCGAGGCCATCAACTTCACCAACACACCCATTCTGAATGCACCGAATACGGGACTGGGCAGTACGCTGGGCCTGCTTCAGGGCGCCGGAGGGGGCTCCGGTGCATTCGGCAGGCAAATTCAGTTCGCGCTCAAGTTGCATTATTAGCGGCGAGCTATTTCCGATTCGACCGACACGCAACACGAAACCTCCGGGGAGCCGAAACGTCGGCTCCCCATTTTCTTTTGGCCTCGCGTGCAAAGGCGGGGTAAGGCGAGTGCGCTTACAATGGAGCTAGTGAAACTTCTTCTCGTGGGCGCGCTGGCCGCGGCAATGGCAGCCGGCCAGACCTCGCAGCATCTTGCCGAATCCGGTCATTGCCGGGAAGCCTTGCCGTTGTTGAAAGCCGACCTCGCCAAAGCCACCGCCGCGGATACGCAAAAGCGCCTGGGCGCGGACGGCGTCCGCTGCGGCATGACGCTTAACGACATGGACGCCGCGCTCGACTTTCTCCGCGGCCTCAACAAGCGTTTTCCCGGCGATGCGGAGGTGCTGTTTCTCGCGGTGCACGTTTTCTCCGACTTATCCATACGCGCCTCGCAGAAGCTCATGCTTTCGGCCCCCTCATCCTACCAGGTGCACGAGTTGAATGCGGAGGCTCTGGAGACGCAGGGCAAATGGAGCGAAGCCGAGGCGGAATACCGCGAAGTGCTCAAGAAGGACCCACAGTTGCCGGGCATCCACTATCGCATCGCGCGGCTGCTGCTTTCCGCCCCGCCGGCAGCCACTACCAAAGCCGATGCCAGCCGCGAACTAGAAGAGGAGTTGAAGATCGACCCTAACAACGCCGGCGCGGAATACGTGCTCGGCGAGTTGTCTCGCCAGGATGGTAAGGACCAAGCTGCTATCGATCATTTCGGCCGCGCCACCAAACTGGATGCCGGATTCGTGGACGCCTTCATCGGGCTGGGCGCCACGCTCCTCGCGGGCGACCGCGCCGCCGATGCCATTCCTCCGCTCGAGACAGCCGTCAAGCTCGATCCGGCCAACCCCGCCACGCACTTCAATCTGGCGACTGCTTATGCCCGCAACGGACGCAAGGAAGAAGCAGCCCGGGAGTTCAATCTACAGAAGCAGGCGACTGAAAAGTTGCAGCAGACCAAGCAGCAGGTTCGCGAGGGCATCGCCGGAGCGCCGCCGCAATAGATGAGGAGAATCATGCTGTGAGCGAGACTTACGTGTGCCGCCGGACGACGCAGCCGCCGTCGGTGAATGGCCGGCTGGACTCGCCAGCATGGCAGCGGGCCGAGCGGTCGCCGCGATTCGTGGACATGGTCACGGGCGAACCCGCGTTCTTCGGCACTCAGGCCGCGGCGTTGTGGGACGACGAGTATCTCTATGTGGGCTTCTGGATCGAAGAGCCGTTCGTGCGCGCCAGATTGACGGAGCGCGACGCGCTTATTTTCCAGGAGAGCGACGTCGAGGTGTTCATCGACGGCGGCGATTGCTACTACGAGTTCGAGATCAACGCGCTGGGGACCATCTACGAGGTCTTCTTCATCTGGAAGGACGCGTTCGCCCGGTTCGACCCGGCGGAATGGGACGTGCTGCGGCGAAATGCGCTGACTTTTGGAGGCGACTACGACAGGCAGCCGGCATCGTTCTGGCGAGGCACGCACCCGCGGGGGTTGCGGTGGGCGTTTCTCGATTACGACATGCCGGGGCTGCGGTGGGCCACGCACGTCGACGGCGTCATCAACGACGACGCGGTGGTGGACAAGGGCTGGACGGTGGAGATCGCATTTCCGTGGTCCGGAATGAAGTGGCTGGCGAACGGACGGTCTCTGCCGCCGAAAGACGGCGACGAGTGGCGGGTGTTCTTCGGGCGGTTCGAGGCGCTGCGCGCCGGCGGCCAGGAAATCTCGCCGCACCCGGCGTGGGCCTGGAACGCGCATGGGGTTTACGACACGCACCGGCCGGAACGATTTACGCGCGTCCGTTTCTCCGAAGAAGAACTGGCGCTCTGATCGGGCGCGTGAGGCGGAAAGGAGAAAGTCATGATTCGATATCTGGCAACCGCGGCTGTGTTTCTGCTTCCCGCCGTTCGTCTCGCCTCTGCCGCGCCGCAGCGCGCGGTCTTCGAGGGCGCCGAATCCGAGCACAAGTGGGCGTTGAAGGACCTGGCCCCGAACCTTCCGTCGGACTGGACCGGATATGACTTCCTGGTGCTGGAGATGAAGGCTTCGTCGCCGCAGCGGTTCTTCCTGACTTTCTACAGCAGCGACCGCGTGCAGCAGAGGCAGATGCATCCGCTGGCGAACGTGTGGATCCGCGCGGCCGTACCCCTGCAATTCTACCGGCAACCGAACCGCACTGGCTTCGACTTAGCGTCAGTAGGCAAGGTTGCGCGAAATTCGTTCTGGATCGGCACTGGGGGCGTCTACGGGCCGCTGAACGCGGTGGAGGCGATCGGAGTCACGATGCAGGCGCCGTTGGGAAAGCCGACGCTCGACATCCGGTCCATACAGCTTTCGAAGGAGGATCCGGGCTCCGACATCCTGGACAAGAAACCCGTGGTGGACGAATTCGGCCAATGGATCCCAACGGACTGGCCCGGGAAGGTGAAGAGCCTGGATCAGCTTGAGAAGGAATGGGTGGCTGAGGAAGCGGGTTTGGGTGAGGGCGGGTTCGGTTACTGCAAATACGGCGGGTATCTGAACACCAAGGCCAGGGCGACGGGCTTTTTTCGGGTGGAGCAGGTGGACGGACGGTGGTGGTTCGTGGATCCCGACGGACACTTGTTCTTTTCGACGGGTTCCACCGGAATGGGCAGCGGCGGCGGTGACTCCCGGATGCGGGGCCGGGAGGATTTTTTCACGGCGATACCGCCAGTGGATGCGGCGCCGGTGTCCGGCCGCCCCCCGCAGATGGGCTTCTACGGGTGGAACCTGGCGCGGCGGCACGGCGCGGAAGCGAAGACGAAGTGGATCGACCTGGCGATCCGGCGGCTGGAGTCGTGGGGACTGAACACGATCGGCAATTGGAGCGATTCGCGGTTGTGGGACATGCACCGGAAGGCCTACGTGGTGAACCTGAGGGGGTGGGGGATGGAGACCGGCTACATGGGGATGCCGGACGTCTTCTCCGACGAGTTTCCGAAGATTGCCGACCAAGCGGCGGCCGAGCAGTGCGGGCCGCGCAAGGACGACCCGTACCTGCTAGGGTATTTCATCGCCAACGAGCCGTCCTGGCCGGGCAGAGAGTCGCTCGTAGTGGACACTATCCTGGAGCGGCCGCCCAGTGCCATCCAGCGCGAGGCGAAGGCTTTTCTGGCGGGCGGCGACACGCCGGAGCGGCGCAAGCAGTTCATCTATCGCGCGTTCGACAGATACCTCGAAGTAATCGACGCGGCCATCCGGCGGTATGACCCGAATCATCTGAACCTGGGGCTGCGTTTCGGTGGCGGCGTTCCGCCGATGGAGATGCTACGCGCGTCCCAGGCCTTCGACGTATACAGCATGAACGTCTACGCGACCTCGGTAAACGCCAAGGTGATGGAGGAGATCTATCGGGTGACAGGGCGGCCCATCATCGTGGGTGAGTTTCATTTCGGCGTACCCGGGCGGGGCCTGGCCGCGGGTCTGGTGCAAGTGCGGGATCAGGCGGAGCGCGGAACGGCCTACCGGTACTACGTAGAGCAGGCGGCGGCGTTCCCGGCATTCATCGGATCGAGCTGGTTCCAATGGGTGGACCAGCCCTCGACGGGGCGGATGGATGGGGAGAACTACAACATCGGTCTGGTGGACGTAACAGACCGGCCGTACCGGGAACTGATCGACGCGATGAAGACCACGCACCGAAGGCTGCAGGATGTGCATCGAGGGAAGCAAGCTCCGTTCGACGTGAAGCCGAGTCCGCAGTGAGACGGGTCAGTCGAAAATGACCGTCTTGCCCGCGTAGTGCAAGATGCGGTGCTCCAGGTACCACCGCACCGCGCGCGACAAAACCACGCGCTCCAGGTCGCGTCCCTTCTGGACCAGGTCCTCGACCTGGTCGCGATGCGAAATACGCACCACATCCTGCTCGATGATGGGACCGTCGTCCAGCACCTCGGTCACAAAATGGCTGGTCGCCCCGATCAGCTTGACGCCCCGCTGATACGCCGCATGGTAGGGACGCGCGCCGCTGAAAGCCGGCAGAAAGGAGTGATGCACGTTGATGATGCGCTGCGGGTATCGCGCCACGAATTCGGGCGACAGCACTTGCATGTAGCGCGCCAGCACGATCAACTCCACCGCATGCTGCGCGAGCAACGCGGTCTGCCTGGCTTCCGCTTCGGCCCTGTTGGCCGCGTCCGCCGGGATGTGATGGAACGGGATGCCGTAAAACCCGGCCAGCCCCTGGGCGTCCATGTGGTTGCTGACGATCAGCGGAATGTCGCAAGCGAGCTCGCCGATTTCATGCCTATAGAGCAGGTCCAGCAGGCAATGTTGCGCGCGCGAGACAAAGATGGCCACCGCGGGACGCACGGCGGAATAAGCCAGCTTCCAGCGCATGCCGAAGCTGTCCGCCAGTGGCTGGAACTCCTGTTGGAAGGCGGCGTCATCCAGCGCAAAGCCGGCCAGGTCCCACTCGATACGCATGAAGAACAGTCCCAGATCGTTGTCCTGGTGCTGGTCGGCGTGCAGGATGTTGGCGCCTTGCGAGTAGAGGAAACTGGAGACTCCCGCCACGATGCCGCGGCGGTCGGGACAGTGGATCAGCAGGATGGCGGAGCCGGGCATGAGGTCGCTCAACGTCCGTGCAGCTCGTCGCGCGTCCACCGGATCACTCTGCCAGTGTGTCGATCCGGAGCATTCTCGATCCGCTCGACGAAGCGGCGCGTGGGGCGCAGTCGCCTGAGCGTGACGTTCTTACGTTTTCGCGCTTTCACAGTTTCCAGTGTGCCACGGATGACGCACATGCAGGGTGCTTAACCATTTTGCGGATTCTGACTGACAGAAACCGCTCCGTTGAAGACGCACCTCGAGCCCGCCGGCCTGCGGCCGGTGGACCGGCGAGGGCGCCGGTCCGCGGGCGAGGGCGCCCGCCCCACAAAGGCGCGTCTTCATCATCTTTGGTGGCC
>Ga0181536_10000296_pt1 | contig 59669 bp, 52 predicted proteins | sample PEATcosm2014_Bin_41_FD_121105 | JGI IMG/M metagenome (GOLD analysis project Ga0181536, IMG submission 121105) | Peatland microbial communities from MTU Mesocosm Facility, Houghton, MI, USA - PEATcosm2014_Bin17_60_metaG | ecosystem: Environmental > Terrestrial > Soil > Wetlands > Peat | place...
CCCCCGTCATGGCCCTCCCCCGACTCGTTCGGGGGATCGTCCGGGCCACCTGAACCGGCAGGGTGCGGCGACAGGTGGCCCGGACGAGCCGGGCCATGACGCGTGGGGCGAGAGTCAGTGGTTAAGCGCCCTGGTATGACCCGGTGGGAGAGCGGACCGCGAAGCAATGCGTCAGTTCATGCGCTTACGGCGCACGAAACTCTTGCAATGCGGGAAATACCTCGCGCGCGAACAACCGGATCCCTCGCACGGTTTCGTCATGTTCCAGGAACCCAGCCTGGCCCATGTTCAGCAGATGCCCAAAGCCGCCGACGTGATCGTACACCGCGCGGATTTGTTTCACCACCTGATCGGGCGTGCCGGCCATCATGATGCCGGCCTTGATCGCCGCCTCCACCGACGCCGCCTTCGCGAAGGCGCTCAACGGATGTTCGGCGCCGCGGAGCATTTTCACGCCGGCCTCGACGGAGACATAGCCGGGCGGACTGGCGAAATGCGGCGGCACCTTGTTGGAGGTAATGTACCACAGCAGTTTTTCCGCGCCCGCGTGCGCCTCGGCCTCGGTTTCACCGGTGTAAACGAGGGCGGCGTAGGCCAGCCGGTCCTCGGGCACGACGTCGCCGCGGCCCGCCTCGCGCCAGGCGCGGCGGTAGCTGTCGAAGATCGCCTTGGTGCCGTCGAACCCGGTCAGGAACGTTGCCTGCACGTAACCCCGTGATCCCACCTGCGCCGCGCCTCCTGGGCTTGTCGTGCTGATCCAGATCGGCGGATGCGGTGTTTGATATGGCCGCGGCCAGATGTTGATCTGACGGGCGTGGAAGAAGCGGCCCTCAAAGCTGACCGGTCCGTCGTGGTTGGTCCACGCCTTGATGATCATGTCCAGCGCTTCGAACTCGCGCTCGTTCATGCGCATCGGGTTGCTGTTGGCCGGGGAAATCTCGTACGGCACGCCGCGCACGAACCCCGCCTCCAACCGGCCGCGTGACAGCACGTCGATCATCGCCATTTCCTCGGCGACCCGGATCGGCTGCCGGCGATTGGCGATCGGATTGCCCAAGATCAGCAGCCGCGCCTTGTGACTTTGCCGCGCCAGCACGGCGAGCATCAGCGGTGCCGCCGGGTCGACGCAGGTCGCGGTCTGGTGATGCTCGTTGAGCATGATGTCGAGGCCCTCGTCCTCGGCCAGCAGCCATTCGTCGAGGTAACGATGATACAGATCAGCCCCCATGCGCGGGTCATAGTGCCGGTTTGGCAACGACACGCGGATGGATTCATACGTCTCGGCGGGGGGCAGCAGGTGGTAGGCGGTTTCGCTGAAATGCCAGGCTTTCATCTTATGCTGCCTCCCCGTTGAGGAACGCGACCGCGGCGCTGACGAACGCTTCTGGCTGCTCGACATGCGGCACGTGGCCGGCGTTCGGCAACGTCAGCGTGCGCGCGTTGCGCAGTTGTTTCGCATAGCCATCCATACAGTCCGCCGAGATCAGCCCGTCGTGTTCGCCCCGCATGAACAGCGCCAGGTTGCTGACGCGATGCAAACGGTGCCGCAGCTTCGGGTTGTGCATATACGGTTCCCAGGTCAGCAGCGCGGTCGTCTCGCGGTTGCGCAGCATGATCGAGAGTTCCTGGTCGGTCAGCTTCGCCGGATCGGTGCGATAGCGTTCCGGTTCGTGATAGAGCAGCTTTTCGATCGCGGCGGCCGGCAGGGCGAAGATATCGGGAATGTCCAGCGCGTCACGGGAGCCGAGTTTCAGTCCGACGGGTCCGACGAAAATCAATTTGCGAAACCGTTCCGGCACCATGCTGACCAGTTCGGCGCCGATCCAGCCGCCGAGCGAGCAGGCGATCAGGTCGATCGGGCCCGGTGAAATGCGATCGAGGAGATTGAGGTAGACGTGGGCGATGTCCTCGGGCCGGTCGATCCAGTCCGGCAACGATGATATCCCGAAGCCGGGATGCGATGGCGCGCTGATGCGGCGGTGTTTGCCCAGAAGCCCGAGGAACGGGTGATCGGCGCGGAACCCGCCGGCGCCGTGCAGGAACAGCAAGGGCGGTCCGTCGCCGCCACTCCAGAGGTCGAGTGAAATCCCCGCCAGATCGATGGTGGCCATGCTTGTTTCCTTCCCTTGCCGGCAGCGTAGGTCAGGTGCCGCCGGCGGGGAAGGGGCTGAGGCCGGGGCTGAGGCCAAGGGGCCCGGAGTGGTGCCAGCGTCCATCACCGGCGCGGCTCCGAACCTGTCTCTGCGGAAGTATCGATTCAAGTTGGGGTTCGGGTGAGGAATCCATTCGTCGCGGCGCGCCGCAGAGTGGCCTCGGTGTTGAAGCTTTCTTACAGGCGTTTGACGACAGCTGGTGAAGGGGAACCAACTTTCAAACACGATTTGGCGGAGATGAGCCTCATGCACCCATTGGCGGCCAAGCGCGCAACGCGTCACAAACCCGCGCGATCACCCCATCCCAGTCGCCTGCCTCACTCTGCCGGAACAGCCGGGCGGAGGGATACCAGGGGCTATCCGCGCGATTCAATTGCCATCGCCACTCCGGGCGGAACGGCAACAAAATCCAGGTGGGCTTACCCAATGTCGCCGCCAGATGCGCGACCGACGTATCGACGGAGATCACCAGATCGAGCGCCGCGATCGCCGCCGCCGTATCCGCGAAATCCTGAAACCCCGCGCCAAGATCGACGATTTCGCGCGTTGCCGCCAGTGTGTTCCGGTCCGCGTCGCGCACGAAGGTCTGCAACGAACAAACCAGGCCGGCGCACTCCAGCAAAGGCAGCATCGCCCGCAACGGCATCGAGCGATTGCGATCGTTGGTGTGCACCGGATTGCCCGACCAGGCGATGCCGATCCTCACGCCGGCGGTCTTTGGCAAAACCGGAGCCGCGCCAAACCCGGTCAGCCGGGACGGCGGCGGGATGGTATCGGCGCGCGTGCCGAACGCGGCGGGCAGGCTCAGCATCGCACAGTGCAGGTCGAACGCCGGTAGAGGATCATTCTCTACCACCAACTGATCCACGCCGGGCAGTCCGGTCATCAACCGCGACAGAGCCCGCGGCACCTCCAGGATCACCCGCCCGCCGCCGCCGATCGCCGCGGCATAACGGCTGAACTGAATGGTGTCGCCAAAACCTTGTTCCGCGTGGATCAGCAGCGTGCGCCCATGCAGCGCGTCGCCAATCCATCGCGGTTGGGTAAGCCCGCGCTGCCGTCCCGGGAAACTCCGCACCTGAAAGCGCCACTCATGCAGCGGCCATGCCTGTTCGAACCGTCCCAGTAACAACAACGCCAGACCCAGATTATGCGCGCACTCCGGAAACCTGGGGCGTGACGCCAGCGCTCGTTCATAATCCACGATTGCCGCCTCGAACCGATGCGCTTTCTCCAGCGTCACCCCGCGGTTGTAGAGAATTTCCGGATCGTCCGGACGTTCCCTGACCGCATCGTTCAGGTTCCCCAGCGCCTCCTCGATCCGCCCCACATCGACCAGCGCATTCGCTCGGTTGGCGCGTCCCTGGGCGTGCGCCGGATCCAACGCGAGGCACCGGTCGTAACTATCGATCGCGCGCTCGGGCTGACCCGTGGCGCGCAACGCGATGCCCAGGTTGTAATGAAACCCGGCGTCCCCGGGCCGCCGCGCGATGGCACGGCCATGGCTGGCGACAGCCTCATCCCAACGCTCAAGGTCACCCAAAGTGATGCCGCGATTGGCGTGCGCCTCCGCGAAATTCGGCCGCAACCGGAGCGTCGCGTCATAATCGCGCAGCGCATCTTGCAACTGTCCCAGGTCGCGATGCGCGTTGCCACGATTATAGTACGCCATCGCGTGCTCCGGTTTGAGGGCGATGGCCCGGTCGCAGGCCGCCACCGCCTCGGCCGGCCGTTTCAGTTCCGTCAGCACCACGGCCAGGTTGACGTACGCCTCGACGTGCCGCGGATCGAGGCGGATTGCCTCGCGATACCGCGCGGCCGACGCCTCCAAACGGCCGGCGTCGCGCAGCACAACGCCCAAATTGTAATGATACGCCGCGTTGCGGGGGGCGATTTCGATCGCGCGCGAAATCAACCCGACCGCGGCGTCAAACCGTCCGCCATGAAGCGCGAGCAACCCCAACAAATGCAGTGCATCGGCATGGTCCGGTTGACCGGCGAGAAGCTGCCGATAGCAGTGGTCCGCCTCCGCCAGCCGGCCGGCCCGATGGTGCGCGAGACCGGTCGCCAGCAAGTCGCTCATCGCCGCCGGATCATTCTACCCAAGATCCGCGTATCGAACGCTCCGAGTAATAGTGCCGCTATGCCATAAACGCCGACCCCCACCGCCACCAGCGAAATCAGGCCGAACCACCGCCCGAAATGAAACAACGGCGCCTGGGCGAACCAGAGCGTCACGCCCATCCCGGCCGCGGCCAAACCCATGCGCGGCAGACGGCGCAGCAAATCGGTGTCGGCCACCAAATGGCCGCGGCGATGCAGCGCGATGCCGAGCGCGACCGTGTTGAACGTCGACGCGACGCTGGTCGCCAACGGCGGTCCGATATGTTTCAGCAACGGCAGCGAGCCGGCGATCGAAGCCGGCGCCAGCGCTCCCGCGTTGAACACGATGTTCAACAGAAAATTCACCGCCAACGTGACCATGCCGATTTTCACCGGCAGCGCCGTGTCGCCGCGCGCGAACGCGGCGGGCGCCAGCACCTTCAGCAGCACGACCGCGGGCAGCCCAATTGCATAAGCCGCGAGCGATTGCGACGCCAGCCGAGCGGTGTCGATGGTGAACGCACCCCGTCCGAACAGCACCCAGATGATCGGGAACGCCGCGACCGTCAGTGCCAACGCCGCCGGTAGCGTCAGAAACAACGCGTATTCGATCGCGCGGTTGAGCGACGCCAGCGCCGCGCCCTCATCGCCGCCGCGTACTTGCCGCGACAGCATGGGCAGCAACGCCGTGCCGACGGCGATGCCGATCACACCAAGCGGCAATTGCTGAATCCGGTCGGCGTAATACAGCAACGACACGGTTCCGGCCGGCAGCAGGCTGGCGATGATCAAATCCACCGCCTGATTGAGCTGCGCCGCGCCGGCGCCGATCAACCCTGGGGCCATGCGCCGCAGCAACAGTCTCACCTTGGGCGTCAGCCGAGGTCGCGGAATCCGCATTGGCATGCCGGCGCGATGCACAGCCCACACCAGCAAGCCGAGTTGCACGATGCCGGAGGCGGAAACACCCCAGGCGGCGGCGTGACCGACCGTCGGTACGAATGGCGTCAGGCCGAGCAACGCGGCGATGGCGAACAGGTTGTACAGTACAGGCGCGGCGGCGGCGGCGGCGAAATGTTCCATGCCGTTCAACGCGCCGGACAGCAGCGCCGTGAGGCAAATCAACATCAAATACGGAAACGTGATCCGCGCCAGATCGACGGTCAAAGCGAATTTGTCCGGTATGGCGGCGAATCCCGGCGCGAGCACACGCATGAGTTGAGGCATGAAAATCTCGCCCAGTACCGTGATCGCGCCTAACCAGAAGGTCATCACGGAGATCGCTTCCCGCGCGAAACGACGTGCCGCTTCGGGTCCGTCGGTCGCGAGCAGACCGGAGAATTCCGGGACGAAGGCGGCATTGAACGCGCCCTCCCCAAACAGGCGGCGAAACAGGTTCGGCAGTTTATTGGCGACGAAGAACGCGTCGGCGACCGGGCCGGCGCCGATCAGCGCCGCCATCAGCATGTCGCGAATGAACCCCAGGACGCGGCTGGCCATGGTCCAGCCACCGACGGTCAGGACACTTCTCAGCATGGCGAGACGGACCAGGCGTTGTTATCCGTATTGAGCACCGCGACGGCGAAAGACCGACCCCAGGCTGTCAGTCGCTTCCGCGTCAATCTCGAAACCCGTAGGTCGCCGCGCCAGGTCTTCCGTATCGCGGCCTCCGTCGCTTCCACCGCGCGACCGCATCTGTGTCTATCTGTGTTCATCTGTGTGTATCTGTGTTTGCAACTTATCAGACCCAACCGCGGCGCGACCGTCTGGTATCCAGAACAGAAAAAGGGCAACACAGATACACACAGATGAACACAGATACACACAGATAGTTCGAGTGCGGGAACGACCGGCGGGGCACGACCATCATTCCGATGTTGGCCTGCCGGGCTCGGCAGGGCGGTAACGCGAGACAGCCACGCGTCTTTCGTCGCGGCGGTTGTCAATGCCGCGTCGTGGTCCATGTCACGGGCAGGGTCGTAAGCCCACGCAACGTGAAACTGTCCCGCCATTTCGGCGGCTCCTGGCCGGCCAGCTTCAGATCTGGCATGCGGCGCAGCAATGTCGTGAATACGACCTCGGCCTCGATCCGCGCCAGTTGCGCGCCGATGCAAAAATGGATGCCGCCGCCGAACGACAGCGGCTTCAGCCGCTCTCGCGTCACGTCCAAACGGTCGGGGTCGGGGAACACCTCCGGGTCACGGTTGGCGGCGCCAATCAGGGCGACGATCAACTCGCCTTTCCGGAATTCGATGCCGCCGAATTCGATCGGCTCGGCCACGGTGCGGGCCACCGCCTGAACCGGGGATTCATAACGCAGAATTTCCTCGATCGCGTTCGGGATCAGCGCCGGGTTGTCGCGGATCGCGGCCCACTGCGAGGGATTGCCGTGCAACGACCAAATGCCGTTGCCGATCAGGTTCACGGTCGTTTCATGCCCGGCGGCGAACAGCAACGTGGTGTTGGCGCGTAGTTCCTCGGTGGTCAGGTGATCGCCGGCTTCCTCTGCCTGGACCAGCAGGCTCAGCAGATCGTCGCGCGGCTCCTTACGGCGTTGCTCGAACAGCGCTTCGAAATACGCGCCGGTCGCCAAAGTGCCCTCGTTGGCGCGGTCCAGCTCGGCGCGGGTCGGCGGCACCGGATTGAGCAGCGCGCCGCCCGAGGCGGTGGCGGTCACGAAGCGGGCGCGGTCATCCTCCGGGATGCCCAGAAGTTCGCAGATGACCAGCACCGGTAGCGGAAACGCGAGATCACGGATCGCATCCATTTCGCCCGCGCCGGCGACCTTGTCGAGCAACCGGTTGGTGATCGCCTGAATGCCCGGCCGCATTTCTTCAACTTTACGGGCGGTGAAGACCTTGGTCACGAGGCCGCGCAGCCGCGTGTGGTCGGGCGGGTCGCGCATCAGCATCATGTGCGACAACTCGACCACCGCGGGTTCTCGCATCGCGGTGGGGCCGAAGCGGCGGATCAGCGCCTCGGGATCGCTGTGGTCCTTGCCCAGCCGGCGGTCGCGCAGCAATAACGACGAGTCTTCGTAACGGGTCAGGAATGTCCGGCTGAAGGGTGAGCGCCACACGGGCGTGGTCTCGCGCAATTCTCGAAATGCCGGATAGGGGTTGGCGATGAACGCGGGATCGCGCGGGTTGAAACCCACCATCACTTCGTCTCCCGCGACGAACGATTGGCCCTCGCCACCACGGCCTCGAACAGCACCTGGGCTCCCGCGGTGGCTTCTTCCGGCGCGATGCTTTCGGCTTCGTTATGGGACAGGCCATCTTTGCACGGGGTAAAGATCATCGCGGTCGGAATGTGGCGCGCGACATACACCGCGTCGTGACCGGCGCCCGAAACGATGTCCCGGGTCGCGTATCCGGCGCGCGCCGCGCCCTGGCGCACCAGATCGATGCAATCCGGATCGAACGGTTGCGCGGGGATGCGGAACAAGGTCGTCAGTTCCAGCCTCACCCCGCAATCGCGGGCGATGAACTGTGCTTCGCGCGGGAACTGGGCGTCGAGCCGATCGACCTCCGCCGGGTCGGGATGGCGGAACTCGACCGAGAACCGGACCTCGCCCGGAATGACGTTGCGGCTGTTGGGGGAGACCAGCAATTGGCCCACGGTGCCGCGGCCGTCCTCGCCGCGGGCGCGCATCATTTTGTCCACGAGGTCGATGATCCGCGCGGCGCAGACCAGCGCGTCCTTGCGCGCCGACGGCGGAGTTGTCCCCGCGTGACTGTCCTGCCCGATCGTCACCGCGTCGTACCACACCTGCGCCTGGGCGCCGGTGACGATGCCGATCTGCTTGCTCTCACGTTCCAGGATCGGGCCCTGTTCGATATGCAACTCGAAATAGGCATCGGCCGGGAAGTGGTGCGCCGGTTCCGGGCCGCGGTAGCCGATGGCGTCGAGTGACTCGGCGACGCTCACGCCCTCGGTGTCTTTCAGCGCGAGAATGTGGTCTTCGGGGTAAACCCCCGCCCAGACGCCGGAGCCGGCGAGGCTGTGGCCGAACCGGCTGCCTTCCTCATCGGTCCAGTTGACCAGTTCGACCGGCGCCTCGGTGGTGATGCCGAGGTCGTTCAGGCTGTGCATGACCTCCAGGCCGGCGAGCACGCCCAGGGCACCGTCGAACTTGCCGCCGGAGGGCTGGCTGTCGAGGTGGGACCCGAACAGCACGGGCAGGCGAGCGGGGTCGCGGCCGGGCCGGCGGGCGAACATGTTGCCGATGGCGTCGACCCGGACGGCCAGGCCGAGGGCCTCGCATTCGGCGCGGAAGCGGTCGCGGCCGGCTTTGTCGACGCCGGACAAAGCAAGGCGCCGCACGCCGCCTTTGGGCGTGGCGCCAATTTCGGCGAAGCGCATGAGGGTGTCCCACAAGCGCTTGCCGTCGATGCGTTGGTTGGTCTGTGACATGTGGCGATACTTGCCAAGGGCGCCCGGGTTCCCGCAAGGGCTCATTCGGGGGCGAGGTCCGGGGGGCGCGCACTGGACCGGCGCGGCGAGGCGATTTATGCCGAATACACCCTCCCGCATCCGGAAACCGCCGTGCGCAATTTCTCGCTGAAATCGCTCGCCTCTCAGCCTCACTGTCATGGCCCGGCGGGTCCGGGCCACCCGTCACGGCACGGTGCTGGTTCCGGTCGCCCGGACGAGCCGGGCCATGACGGTATGGGGGTGGTGTCCCGTCGTGGAGTCGGCATCGCGCTGTTTTTCCTGGTCCCGCTGGCCCTGTCCGGTTGCCATCTGCTCGACCAGACCGATTTCCAGCCAAAGCCTCCCGCGCCACCTCCTGGGCCGCCACCGGTGCCCAGCCCTGAGACGCGGGCCGCGCTGGTGACCATCGACTTCGCCAAGGCCAATCCCGACTACCACACCGCGCTCGCCGCCGCGGTTCATGCCGTCGAGACCAGGCGTCCCGGTTCGCTGTACGACGTGGTCGCGGTGGTCGCGGATGCCGGGGGCGCCGCGGCGGGCCGCGACCGCGCCGCCGACGTGATGACCGCGATCGAGGCCGAGGGCGTCATTCCGGCCCGCATCCAGCTCGGGCTGATGCTGGACCCCGGCCGCAAGATCCCCCAGGTCCGTGTCTACCTCCGTTAGAAGCCGTTTCCTCGGCTCCCGCGCCGAGGGTCTGTGTCTGGTCCTGTTCACCGCCTGCGGTTGGGGCGCGAGCTGGCCGCAGACCAAGTTCCTGCTGAGCGAACTGCCGCCCTTCACGATGCGGGCGTTCTGCGGAACCTGTGGCTGCCTGTTCGCCTTCGCGGTCGCCGCGGCCCGGCAAGAGCGGCTGTTGCCGCCGCGCGCCCAGTGGGGCCGGCTGTTCCTGTTCGCGATGCTGAACTACGGCGTGTTCATCGTCCTGAGCACGGAGACCCAGGTCTATCTGCCGGCCTCCGAGGCCGTGGTGATCACCTACACGCTGCCGATCTGGGCCTCGCTGCTGGCCTGGCCGCTGCTGGGCGAGCGGCCGTCCTGGCGGCAATTCGTGGCGTTGGTGCTGGCGATCGGTGGCGTGGCGTTGCTGGTTGGGGTCGGCTCGGTCGACATGCAGTGGGAGCAGTTGCCTGGCGTGGCGATGGGGCTGGTGGCGGCGATGCTGTTCGGGCTCGGGACCGTGCTGGCGAAGCGGGCGCCGCTGGCATTGCCGCCGGCCACGAGCGTTGCCTGGCAAGTGGGGCTGGGGACGGCGGTGCTCGCGGCGTTGGCGGTGTTCGAAACGGCGGATTGGAACCGTGTGACCCCGGCCGGGTGGGCGTGTGTGACGTATGTGGCGACGATCCCGATGACGGTGGCGTATCTGGCCTGGTTTCGCGCCCTGCGGCTGGTCCCCGCGTCGATGGCGGCGACGACGGTGCTGGTCTCGCCGATGGTGGGCGTGCTGGGTTCGACGCTGGTGCTGGGTGAGACCCTGGGGCCGCGGCAGATCGTGGCGCTGGGGATGACGCTGGCCGGGGTGGCGCTGGCGGCGCGCGGGTAGGGGTGCTTCGGGCCGTTGGGACGCGTCAAGGTGCCGTGCTTGCCGCGCGGCTTCCCGGCGGCCCGGATATCGATAGAGCTGGCCCGCTTCCGCCTGGCGGGCGTCGGGTTTCCGAGGGGCGGGAACGCCTCGGATTCAACCCGGCCGCCCGCCGCGCCGGGTCGATCCTGCCGTTGGACCGGAACGCCGGGCCGGGTCCGCCGGTACGGACGGTAACCCCCGCCGGGTGGCCTGGGGCCCTCGCGGAACGCGGGCTGGAAACGAGTGCCCCCCATCCGCCGGCCTTCGCGCGGCGATCATGGGAGACGCTTCGCGGGAACAGCCTGTCGCCTTTCATCTTGATTTTGCATCAATTTCGCGGAAATTCGCATCATTTTTAATTGGTCTTCCACGATCAGAAGGACGCCGTTGCCGGGGTTGCTTGCTGCTGACCAATTAGCTCTGGCAAGGTATTTGACGGCTTATGGCATCGAATCCATGACGAATCGATTTAAATGGCGGTCCAAAGCGGCCATCGCGCGCTGCACGATGAGCGCGGATCTAATGAAAAATGGCCTCTTGTATAATTTTCTGGCCGGTCTCGGTCTAATTCCGCCACCCGAAAGGGACACCATGTCTGACCTATCACGCGGTCTAATTTTTTCGTTTTAGACTGTTATTGAATGCCCACGACGCGGGGTGCTGTTTCACTTCCTCCCGGATGCCATGATTCTTCACCCGCTCCCTGATCCTGGGCGATTCTTTGGCTCTTGCATCTGGCGAGCTACTGTGCAAATATCTGAATTACGTGAAGCGTAACGGTGCGAGACCAACCTGATCATCGCTTCATGTGAGAAATCTCAGCGCGAAACAAATGGAGGACAAGATGAGTATCACGGGCGTTGTCAACCTGGTCAATGATCCGACCGCGTTTTTCCTTCCGATCGTGCTTGGGACGGGGAAGCCTACCAGCGGCTTCGCGCCGTCCAAGAGCTCCGGCGTTGTCGTGATGATGATCGCGGATCTTCAACCGGTTCCTATCCTGCCGCCCATCCCGATCCCGTTTGTCGCCAATGTCAGCGCGGTGAATGGCAGTTTCACGCTGCCCGACATTCCAGCACCACTTTTGCCTTTTATAAAACAGGTGTCGATCAATCTGACGGTGCACGGCCGTCCACTTTATCGGATCGAACGTTTTCCGACCACGCACACCACCGACAAGCATCTCGAAATCTTTGTCTATCAACCAGCCATACCATCGACGGACGGCGTGACCGCCGGCCAGATCAGTACCGGTCTGGCAAGCGCGGGCCTGCCGGGGAATACCACGCTCTCGGCGAATCCCTGGGGCCTGGGTGTCGTCGGGTCGAGTTCGGGAGCGGATATCCAGTTCGGCATTCAATTGGTTCCGGACACTTCGCCCAATCTCTCGGTCTTCTTCGACCTGGCGCTCGATGGGTGGAACATTCACGTGGGATGGCCGGCCGACTGGTGCACATCGGCGGACGACATTCTCAACAAGATCAGATCGGCGCTTCAGACATCCGGTTCCACGGCGAACAACCTCGTCTCGGGAACAATCACCAAGGCCTTCGAGGGGCCACCGTTGAACCTCAGCGCGGCGATAACCCAGAAGCTGCTGGATGCCGTCTCCATCCAGTTCGTGACCATGTCGCTGCCCAATAAGCATACCTGGCCGTTGTCGAATCATTCAGACAAGACCATCGTGGTCGTTCCTCAACTGACCCTCGGGTTTCCGCGCGGGTTTTAATTGGGGTGGCGGAATAATTGGCCGGCTGACGGCGACCGCGGAGCCTGAGCGTCCTCGCCGATCGAGGTTTCCGGCGTCAGGCTCTTCGATCCCCGGTCGTTCCCATCGGTCGCCGACGTCCTGTCGCGGCCGGCGCGTGACGGGGGCCGACGAGCGGGGAAGCTCTTTTTGTCGCGCGGCCTTCGGGGTGGATCCACCTCGGAGGTCCGGCCATTTGACGAGATCACGTCGCGCGGCGTCCCCACGCGGCCGAGGTTGGTCCACGCGAAATCAGCCGCCAAAAGATCGTCGTGGTGAGGATAGCCAAGGGGCGCGAAACATCCGCTCTTGCGTCCGGGAGTGACCGCTCGCAGGGTGCGCGCCTCCCCGGGGCGGCACTTCGCCGTGCGCGGTGGATTTGGTACGACCCGCGCAATCGGAGAATCGGCATTCGCATGACCGCGATCCCTCGCTACCGGTCCCATGCCGGCCCGGTCGTTCTGTCGGCCGGCTTCCGCCCGTTCTTTTTGCTGGCCGCGCTGTGGGCCGCCCTCGCGGTGCTGCTGTGGCTGCTGGTGTTCGCCGGTCAGGCGCGGGTCTCGTCGGCGTTGTTGCCGTCGGTCTGGCATGCGCACGAGATGGTGTTCGGCTACGGCGCGGCGGTTGTCGCCGGTTTTCTCCTGACGTCGATCCCGAACTGGACCGGCCGCATGCCGCTCCAGGGAGGGCCGCTCGCGGTTCTGGTAGCGATCTGGATCGCCGGACGGCTGGCGGTGCTGTGTTCCGCGCGCATCGGCGCCACGAGCGCGGCGGTGCTCGATCTCGCCTTTCCGGTGGTGTTTCTCGCCGTGGTCGCGCGCGAGATCGTGGCCGGACGCAACTGGCGCAACCTGCCGATGGTCGGCGCGCTCTCGGCGTTGCTGCTGGGCAACCTGCTGGTGCATCTCGACGCCATCGGGATCACCGGGACGGCCGAGACCGGCAACCGTCTCGGCGTGGCGACGCTGCTGATGCTGATCAGCTTCGTCGGCGGCCGGATCGTCCCGAGCTTCACGCGGAACTGGCTCGCGAAACAGCGGCCCGCGGTCCCTCCGCCCGCGTCATTCGATGTGATCGATCGCGCCGTCCTGGCGCTCATCGCGCTCACTCTGCTTGTCTGGCTGTTCGCCGGTGAAACCGTCATCGCGCCCTGGGTTGAACTCGCGGGCGGCGTCGCCGTCGCCGTGCGTCTCGCGCGCTGGCGCGGCCAGGCGACCTTGCGCGAGCCGCTGCTGTGGGTTCTGCATCTTGGCTATGGCTGGCTGTCGCTCGGGTTCCTGCTGCTCGCGTTCAACGGTTTCCTGCCGGTGATGCCGGAGACGACGGCGTTGCACGCACTGACCGTCGGAGCGATCGGCACCATGACGCTCGCGGTGATGACGCGCGCCTCGCTGGGTCATACGGGCCGCCCGCTGGCCGCCGGGAAGGGAACGACGGCGATTTACGCGTTGGTGACGATGGCGGCCGTGTCGCGCCTGCTCGCGCCGCTGAGCGAGGACCACTATTTCGGCATGCTGGTTTTCGCTGGCACGGCCTGGAGCGCCGCGTTCGGGCTGTTTGTCCTGCTGTACGCGCCGCCGTTGACGCAGCCCAGGGTGACGGGGGACGGGGCGCGGCCGATTTGAGGCCGCGATGCGATCGCCAGGCGGGGCCGCCAAGCCCTCTCGTCCAGGCCACCTGAACCGGCAGTGTGCCACGAGAGATGGCCTGGTCAGGTCAATAGGACCGGACCGCGCTCAGACCAGCGCGATCCGGTACCCGGAACCTGGCCGCGATCAGGCGGCCTTCTTCCGGTTCTTCTCGACCCAGCCATCCACCAGCGCCACCGTGTCATCGATCGCCCGCAGCCGCTTGCCCTTGGTCGCGGCGATCGTCTGCACCAGCCGGTCCACCCGCTCGATATTCGGCGCGCCATTGGCCAGCGCCCGCGCGGCGGATGACGGCGTCAGCAAGGACAGCGCCGCCTGGGCGTATTTCTCGAACGGCACCAGATCGCGGGGATCCGCGCCCAGCGAGACGCTCAGATCGAACACCCAGTTGTACACCGCGCGCGTGGCCTCCGGATCGCTGTGCACCGCGTCCTTGATCGAGCGCATGCCATCCGCCTGCACGCAACGATAATTCCCCGCCAGCAGCATCGACCACTTGGCCAGCGGCACGAACACCGACTCATGCACCTTGAGCTTCACCGGCAACTCGATCGATTGCCCGCCGGTCTCGAAGCGCGCCGCTTCGATGTCCGCCTGCAACTGGCGCAGGATCGCGGTATCCGCGTCCGAAACGAAACGCGCCGACTTGAAGTTGGTGGGCAGCCGCACCTGCAGCACGTTCACCTTGTCCTCCGGCGGCCGGAACGCCTGCGGATCGGGGCTGCACAAGGTGATCGTCGCGGGGTCGAAACTGTCCCACACCGAGGCGTCGGTATAGCAACCGCGAATGGCGGCGGCGTCGATCTCCGGGATACGTTTGAGGAAAGGCAAAGGCGGCATGTTCATGATGGACATGCAAGGCACGCGCGACCGCGCGACCAGGTCCAGCAACTCCCGCACGCCGGGCGACCGGTATTGCGGTTCCTGCATGGCGAGGACCACCAGATCGTAATCGGCGGGATTGACGCCCGCCGGTCCACCGGCCGTCAGCCTGCCGGGCAACGCGCGGGAGTTCACCTCCACCAGCCCGTCGCGTCCCTTGACCGGCATGCGCACGATGGCGCCTTCGGAGTTGATCAGCTCGGCCTCGGCCGGCAGGCAGATCAGATGCGACGCATGGCCGGCCAGTCCCAGCTTGGTGGCCAATAACGAGCCGTACGACGCGCCCATGATGAGCACGCGATAGGTTTTGGACATTTGTTTTCTCCCGCCGGCGCGCCCGCGGTTGTCAGCGCGGGCCGGCTTGCCTGGTTTGGCGACCTTGTTGGCCGCCTTGACCGGTATCTCAGGACCTTATTGGCCTCCCCGCAAGCAAAATCTTCGCCTGTGCCCGCGAGCGCCGCACGCGGGCGCCAGGTCCGCTCGCGCATCGGCGGAGGGCGCCGGTCGCGACGGTTAACTCTCCGCGCGAGGCCGGCTTGCGTCGGGAACGGCCTTTCCCGGCGCGACAGCCCGGCCGATCACCAGCCCGGCGATCCGCCGGAAATTCGTTACGACCAATCTCTGGGCGGCAACAAGGTCTTCATCAGGTCCTTCCACACGGCCACGGGCGTCGCTTCGTTCAACGACACCGGAGCCCTCACGATCGGGACCGACGTTATTCTGACGTTCTGATCAGCGGCGGCGGACCGGAGTTTCCAGTTCCGGCCCGCCGTCGCCGCCATTCCACGACGTCGCCTCCGGTGCGGGGAACGGGTCGCGGATCGGTGCCGGGGCTTCGCCATCGAGAAGACCAACCTCAACACCCCTGATCGCCTGGGAGAGCGACACTATCGGTGCTTGCGTGATGGCCTGGACGATCTCGGCGGCCGCGCAGCCGCGCCAACTCCTCGAAACGCTGTTGCAGGCGCGCGAGGTCATCCGCTGGCAGGCGGCCTCGGCACCCTTCGACCACGCGTTCGCCGCGTTCGACCATGAGCCGGCGAAGCGAGTCATTCTCGACCGTGATGGCGACGTCGTGCAACAATCGGAGCAGCCGCAGACTGACCGCGGCATCGGTCGTGGCGTAGGCACGGATTTGCTCGATGGCGGTGTTCAGCAAGCCTTCGAGGCCGATCCAGGGCAGCACGACGCGCAGCACATGCGGCGGGTTGAACAGCAGAGAGTCAGGCGGGAAACGTCCGACCCAACAAATCAGGATCCGGGTGAGCTGATCGATGCAACTGATCGCGGTGCTGGGGTCGTTGACCGCCGGCGAAATGGCCCGCAGCGCGATGTCGACGATCTGGATGACGCCGAATTCGACGTCCTGTTGCAGCGTGCGCATGGGACCGATATCGAACGCCCCGGTCAGTTCCACGGCACGGTCGCGGTCCAGCCGGCTGCGTCGGGAGACCATGAGCAGCGGGACGCCGGCGGGCACGAAATGGCCGACCCGGCGCGTGACGCGTACGCGCAGATGATGCATCCGGGCAAACCGCATGAGCCGCTTCGTGTCGATGAAGCGGATATAGCCGGATACCTCATTCAGGATCGGGAATTCCGGCTCATCCGGCACGAAGGGCGCGGCTACCGGGCGATAGTGCGGGCCACGTGGATACGGCATCAGCTCCTCGATCACGCGCTCGGTCTCGCGCGCGATACGGTCCACGATGTGATTGACACTGATCGACTGCGAAATGTGATGGATGAAGAACAACAGCCAACCCACACAAAGCAGCGCCAGCAGCATCGCGCCGCTGACGGTGACCACCGGTGCGAACGGGTGCGGGAGGGAGCGCGCGGCGGGCAACGCCGCCACGCAGTAGGAGAACGTGCCGAGGAAAATACCGAGCGTCCATTGGGTGCCGCGGTCGCGCACGAAACTGATCAGGATGCGCGGCGAAAACTGCATCGAGGCAAGCGTGAGCGTCATCAGCAGAATGGCGAAGACAATCGACACCACCGTCATGATCGAGGTGGCGATGACGCTGAGAATGGCCTGCGCCACCTGGGGGTCGTCGCGCGACGGAAACAACGTCGCGGGAATCCAGGTCGCGATCACGGGGTTGGCTTGCTCGACCGACGACAGCACGGCCCCGCACGAGCCAAGCGCGACGGCGATCAGCAGCGGCCGGACGAGGAAGCCGCCGCGGAGAGCGTAGGCCGCCGACCGCAATTTCAGGGGGAGTCGTTTCAACATCCGGGGATCCGCTGGGTTTCCCTGACTAGCGTGTCAGGCCCGGCGAGGGAACTATTTCCGCCCGGCGCGGGAACTCAGCGCGGACAATGCGTGGCGCCGGAACCTGCTTTAGTGACTGCCGTCACGCACCGACTTCCGTGCCTGTCGCACATCGTGCTCGCCGCGACGCCAGCGTAATACCGACGCGACCGTGAACGATTGTTCGACGGGAACATCCCACGGAAACGCCTCGCACAGTTCAACGGGTCGCGATTGTCCGCCACCACCGGTGGTTCGTTCCTGGGCCTGAGCGCCAGGCGAAAACAGCAAGCCAAATGCCACGGCCAGGCAAACCGCATGGGACATTTTCGAACTCCCCAGGATGCGGGCTCCGTCGTCGATCTCCGGCTCGGAGGCACCGCGGACCGCGTTCGGTCCCTTGTGTGGCTGGTCAGTTGGCCGGTACGCAATCCACGATCGGCGAGCAGACGCCGGCTCTTCGCGTGGCCACGGGGACCGCGACTTCAAACCGGCCGGTAAACCGCGGCAAAGGCCCAGGCGTGCAAAGCCGGATTCGGGCCGGGCCGGTCGCGACCCATTCGGAGTTGGCGATCGCGTCAAGCACGATGGCGTCGCCGCCGGTGACGAGGTCATAGCTCGGCCGTCCGGTCAGGCGCACGACGGCCAGAATCTCGGGATCCCGTGCGACGACCTCCACCTTGGGTGCGAGCGGCGCCGGTGCGGTGCGCGCATGGTCAAAGTTGGACAGGCGCACGCTGATCCGCCATCGGCGCGGTCCCAGTTGTTGCTGTATGACCGGCCGCTCCGCGTCGAGCCTGACCGCGCCCAGATTGTCACCGCGGGTATACTTCACCAGCCGGCGCAGCGCCGTTTCGCGGGCCTGGGCCGCATCGCCTTTCACGCACGTCTGTGCGACCCAATCTGCCGCTGTCTGGCGAATTTCGACCGATCCGAGCGATGCGATGACCGTTTCGTCGGAAACCTCGCGCCATCGCCAAATGCCCCACTCGGCCGGGATCAGCCGCGAGCACCAGCGCAGTAGCGCGGCGATCGTCGCGCCGGAGCGATGGTTCCCGGCGTCATTGTCGCCCGTCGCCTCGCTGGCCGGCGTTGATGGCCCTTGGCATGTGTCAGGGTGCGGGCTCGCGGCGGACGCCGACGCGGCTCCGAAAAAGGTCTCAGCGGTGCGCGCGAGGACCGGTGCCTGGATGCCACGATCCGGAGCCCCATGCGCGTGGCGTTGCGACAGCCGCGCGTGCATTACGTTTGACCCCACGGTATGCGCGCTTTGGGGATGACACGCTCCGCGCACCGCATGGTTAGTCGGGAACCGGCCATGGCGAGAAAGCCCACGCTCGGCCACAGAACCCCGAAAACAAAGCCCAGGCTCAACAAGCGGAGCAACAGGACGTGGTGGAAGTCGGTGAACCAGGTGGCCATGGTTGCTCAAAATGGCCTGGACCGTATTCAGAATCGATAGAGCCGCGGGGGCGGAATTATAGAGTTCCTGTTAAGAGACGGCGGGCTGGCGCTGGTTCGGTGCCGCTCGCGGCGTCAGAACGTCGCACCGCCCAGAATCGCCATATGCTCGGCGACCGGTCCAAGCGCCAGCGCGGGGAGATACGTGAGGCCCCCGACGATCACGATCACCCCAAGCAACAGACCGACCCATAGCCCGCCGGTGGTGGGCAGGGTGCCTTGGGAGTCCGCGACTCGCCGCCTGGTGGCCAGCGAGCCCGCGAGCGCCAGCACGGGCACCACCACCATGAAGCGGCCAATCGCCATCCCCACCGCCAGCGTCAGATTGTAGAATGGCGTGTTGGTGGACAGCCCGGCAAACGAACTGCCATTGGTGTTGACCGCCGAAGTGTAGGCATACAGCACCTCGGTGAAGCCGTGCGGACCCGCGTTGCCCAGCGCGGTCAGGCCAGCCGGGATCACTACCGCCACCGCGGTCAGCACCAGCAGCGCCGCGGGCACGGCGAGCAAGGCCAGCATCGTCAACTTTACCTCGCGCGCCTCGATCTTGTTGCCGAGATATTCGGGGGTGCGGCCGATCATCAGCCCGGAGATGAACACCGCCACGACCGCGAACAGCAACATGCCGAACAGACCGGATCCTGGACCGCCGATGATCACCTCGTCGAGCATCATGTTGCCCAGCAGCACCAGGCCGCTCAGAGGCAAATAGCTGTCGTGCATCGCGTTGACCGCACCGGACGAAGTGGCCGTCCCGAGTTCGGAGAACAGTGTCGAGCCGGGCACGCCGAAGCGCAGCTCCTTGCCTTCGAGGTTGCCCATACCCTGGTCCAGGCCCGCACCCGCCAGTAGCGGATTGCCCCCGGTTTCGATGACCTGCAAGGCCACCGCGCCAACCAGCAGCAGCACGAGCATCGTGGCGAGCAACGCCCAGCCCTGGCGCTCGTCGCCGACCATGCGGCCGAAGGTGTTGGTGAGTGCCGCGCCAATCAGTGGCATCAGCAGCATCCCCAGCAGGTTGGTAAGCGTCGTGGGGTTCTCGAACGGATGCGCGGACTGCGCGTTGAAGAAGCCGCCGCCGTCGCCGCTGAGCAGCTTGATGGCTTCCTGCGACGCCACCGGGCCGAGCGAGATCGCCTGCTTCGCGCCCTCCAGCGTCACCGTGGCGACCGGCCCGGAGAATGTCTGTGGCACGCCTTGCCAGGCCATGATGAGCGAACTCAGCACGCAGATCGGCAGCAGGACATAAAGCGTCGCCCGTGTCGCATCGACCCAGAAATTGCCGATCGTGGCAGACCCGCGGCGCGCGAAGCCGCGGGTCAACGCGATCGCCACGGCGATGCCGGCGGCGGCCGACAGGAAGCTCTGCACCGCGATCCCGGCCATTTGCGACAGATGGCCGAGCGTGGTCTCGCCGCCATAGGACTGCCAACTGGTGTTGGTGGCGAAACTGATCACGGTGTTCAGCGCGAGGTCAGGTGGCACGGCCGCCTGGCCGGCGGGGTTCAGCGGCAGCCGATCCTGTAGCCGTAGCAGGAGATACAGCAGCAGCATGCCGGGCAGGTGGTAGGCGAGGAACGACAACGCGTAACGGTGCCACTCCTGTTCCTGATCCGGCCGCACGCCGGCCATGCGGTAGAGCGCCGTTTCAACCGGACGCAGCAGCGGCGACAAGATCGTTGCCTCGCCGGCGAACACGCGATGCATATAGGAGCCGAGCGGCCGCACCGCGGCAAGCAGCAGAGCGAGCCAGAGGAGCAGTTGCACCGTGGCCGAAAGTGTCATGCTCAGATCCGCCGGCAAAAGCCGGCATAGGCGGCCGGACCCGCCACCGCCAGGACGATCAGGGCAAGCATCAGAATGTCGGGCACGGCGAGGATCCCAAAGGATGGTGCGCGGCAGAACAGGGGCGGGCGAAATAAAGAAACAATGGCGATCTCCACCATTTTACGTAAGGAACGCAGTCGATACATGTTTCTCATACCAGGGCACCCGCACAGGTTTCGTTGACCCAGGTCAATGCGCGACGGAAGTTGGACCGACAGAAGCGATCGGCGCGGCGTGGCCGCGCGCCGCGGAGGGGGTGAAATTCCGATGCCGGATGATCAAGAGGGTTTGCGAGGGCCTGCTGTTGCTCGTCGCTTCCCATCACCAACTGATCGTAATCTCCTTGCTCGATCCGCGGTTGGGGTGATTCGTGTCGTTCGACGGACGCGATGCACGCGTGGCGTGACCGTGACGAGAATGCTCGGCTTAGCGATCGGGCGTCACTATGCATTGCCTTTACACCCCGTGGCAAATACGTCCATGGCTTCTTTACGCGCAATGCGCCAGGTTCCGACCCACGACAACAGTCGGTGCGCAAAAGCGTTGAACTGGCGGCGGGGTCTTGCGAATGCATCGCGCGGTCGCAGCGTGATGGACATCGCAAAGCTTGCCACGGCCGTAACGCGTTCGGTCGCCGGCGAAGGGGGTTTTCGCACCATGCGCCGTTTGCTGCTGAGCCTGATCGCCAGCGCCGGAGCCTTCACGATTGCCCAAAACGGTGCTCTGGCACAGGCAGCGTCAACACCGCCATCATTGCAACTGAACCAAGGATTCTTTGAGCGGCTGGTGCAAGCCTATGCCGATGAGTTCAAACCCGCGCCCAGTTCGGCCGAAGCTGGGGCGGCGGCCACGCGCCGCCCACCACCATTTCCGCCGGCGCCGCTGGCATCGCCGCCCTGGTCCTGGCCCGACTGGCCGTTCGGCGGCACGCCGCTGATCGGCGGCGCCACGCCGAATTCCTCCGGCGGCAATCTGATGAAGGCGCTGCATGGCACGTCGCTCGGCGACTTCCTGAACGACAATCATATCGAGATCTACGGCTGGGCTGAAGGCGGCATGAACCTCAGCACGTCACACGGCAAGTTCGGCAACCTACCCGCCGCCTATGACTACACGCCAAACCTGCCCATGCTCAATCAGGCGGTTGTCTATGTCGAGCGCGTGCCGGACACGGTGCAACAGGACCACATCGACTGGGGTTTTCGCGTCATCGGCGTTTACGGCACCGATTGGCGGTTCCTCGGCATGGACGGCGTGTTCGCCGAACAGTTAATCAAGCGGGACGCCCAATATGGCTACGATCTGCCGAGCTTTTATGGCGATATCTACATTCCGTGGATCGGCCAGGGCACCGATATCCGGATCGGCCGCTATATGACGCTGCCCGATATCGAGGCGGATCTCGCGCTGCAGAACGTCTTCTACTCGCATTCAATGTATTACACCTACGATCCGTTCACCCAGTTCGGCATAGTCTGGTCAACGCGACTGACCAAGAACTGGGTGGCGCAGATTGGCATTAACGCCGGCAGCGACAACGCGCCCTGGACCCATTCGGCGAAACCAACCGTGACGGGCTGTGTGCAATGGAATTCCGACAGTTCGTCGGATAACGTTTATGTTTGCGCCAACGGCACGAACGATGGGCGATACGCCTACAACAACGTGCAACTTTACGTCTTCACGTGGTACCACAAATTCACCGATCGCCTGTGGGTGGGGACCGAGGACTACTACGAATACGAAAGAAAAGTGCCGAACGTGTCGACGAATGCCGGCGCGCTGATTCGCGGCGCGAATGGCGCGCTCTGCGGTAGCGGCAACTACTGTTGGGCGGGAGCATACGCCTTGTCGTTCTACGTCATGTATCAGCTCACGGACAAGGATTACGTGGGTTTACGCAACGAAGGCTACTACGATGCGCGCGGCCAACGGACCGGGTTCAAGACCTGGTACAGCGAGAACACGCTTGGCTGGGCCCGCTGGTTGTCAAACTCGATCGCGGTGCGCCCGGAAGTCCGGTTCGACCATGCATACGACGCGACGCCCTACAGCAATGGCAAGGCCAGGTCCCAGTTCACCGCCGCCGCCGACCTGTTCATCAAGTTCTGAGCCAGCGGCGAACACCATGAGCTCGCCGCACTGTCATGCGTGCATGGCCATCCGGCATGACGCCGGCGAGGTCCGCGAGCCGCATCGCCGGCTCACGGTACCGCCCGGTCCGCCGAACCCGCCAAGATCGTGTTCCAACCGTTGACTTCCCGCTGATCTTCCGCCGGTGTTCACCGGCCCATGAAACCGCGGCGGCACCACGGCGACCATTCGCATCAACGTCTGCCCGGCCGGTATCACGTGAGCGTTAGCGGTCCCCCGCATGTCATTCGGTGCGCGGACCGAAGATAGTCCGGCTCCGCGGTGTCAGCGACCTGGCCGATCCAGATACCAGAATCAGGAGTTGAAGTAGCGGCGCAGCATGTCGCCGCCTGTGGAGTATTCCCTGCCTCCTGCGACGATGATCGCACTGCCGGGTTTGTGCGGGCTGGGCCGATCCACGCGATGCAGTTCGCCGTCTATGGTGGCGGTGCGGCCGATCCAGGGTGTGATGTCGAGAACCTCGGCCGTCGCGATGACGCGGCGAAGCAGCGGCGGCATGAGCGGGTGTTCGTGCTGCGGCAGAGCTTCAAAGCCGACCTCGGGGACCACGAAACCAAGAGCCTCGGCCAGCCACTCGGCGGCCATGGCGCGGTGGCACAAGTCGCCAGTGCCTGGCCGTTCGAAGCAGAGGATCACCGGGACGAGGCCGCCGGCGAGGCGCTGGAGGTCATCGGCGACGGCGCGGGGATCAAGCGGGCCGAGAATCTCGGTGCGACAGAGGTGGTAGTATTCGTCGATCCCGACGCTGTTGAACCAGGGACCGGGTGCGAGCGCGCGGTAGATGCGATAACCTGCGGGCAGTCGCCGCGGCGTGCCGCGCGATATGCCGATCCTCTTGTGATCGTCGGGCAGTTTGGTGAACCAGGACGCGGTTTTCATCGGAGGGCTCCGGGATAAGGAATTGAGCGAGGGTGGCGGCAGAGATGACCGAACCCCGCCGGGGTGGGCATGATCCAGACGACACCGTTCTCGCGATCGGCGGTCACGAACCCAACCTGGGTCAGCCGGCGCAGGGCGGGCTCATGCAGCAGCATCAAACAGCTGTGTTCCTCAAAAGCGCGTCGGAGGCAGTCGAGTTGGTAGCGGGTGAGTTTGATCTCAGGTATTGGGGTGTCTTCTGTGGTAAGAGTAGCAAATTACCAGTATATACCTATGGATTCCACAATGCCAGTTAATAGCGCGCTGGTATCAGCCCTTTACACGCGCCGATCTTCGCGTCAATGTGTTGGCGTTTCTGTGGTAGGAAACAGTGTCCCTCGGGACGCCTTGGGCCGTGCGGGCGACCGCGCGGCCCGGTATCGGCGACGGGGCGATGGAAGGCGGCATGATCGTGCCGATTTCATTCGCCTTGCCGCGCGACTTCACCCTGCTATTCGATCCCGAGATCGACATCTTGCGTAACGCCGCCGGCAACGGGAAGCACGCGAATTTCCAGACGCTCGCGAATTTGAGCCACGCGCTGTCGAGCAGCGTTACCGGGTATGTCGAACTTTGGGGCCAGGCCAACGACGACCCAGCGAGCCCGACGAAACAGGCGTCGCTCGATCTGTCCGTGGCGTGGATGGCATGGGCGGAGTTGCCGAATTTGCAGTTCGATATAGGCACGAACATCGGCCTGACCCCGGCGACGCCAAAAGCCCAGGTCTATATCGGCATCTCGCAGCGCTTTTGATTGGGGTTCAGTACCATTTACGGCGGCGAACCCGGCTGGTCCGGTCGCGTGGCCGGTTGCCGAATGACGGGAAGCCACCGAATGCTCGCTGGTGATCCGCTCCAGCGCCCGGCTTCGTCTGCTGGTTCGTGCGAAGGGTACATAAAAACCCACGATCGCTGAAAAAGCGTGAACTATATGTGTTCTTTATGTCGCGATGGCGGTCTCATGATAGATTTTTTATTTCGCCCCGATTACTTGTCGGCGTCGGTACCGCTCGGGGTGTGCGTCGCATGCCTTGAACGGCTGTGAGGAGGATCAGGTGAAAAACATCCATGTCGCGCGAGATATGAGGCCGCATGATCTCGAATACGAGGACAAATCTGTCTTCGATTCCGTCACGCCGTTCACGCCTGGTGAGTTCTTCAAAGATGCTGGCACGGTCATCGCTGTTTGTCTGGGACTGGGACTACTAATGCGGATTCTGTTGGGATAGCGACAGGATAGCGACCCGCCGTCCACGGCGGCGCCAACATCGTCACTATTCGATTCATGTCAGTGCGTAACGCTTGCCGGGCTTCTCTTCGACGGGAACTTTGGCAAGAGCGGTCCCGCGCGAATTGAAAAGGAAAAAAAACCCCAATATACAAATCCGTACGCCGAGGCCCTGCTGACGTTTCGTTACGCTGTCGGCCGCGAATCGGCACATCCGTCAGACGAAGCGCTTCAGGGGCTGTTTGATCCAATAAGCCATGCGTTCAGCTTGGGAACGCTCCCTACGTGTTAAGGAGACATCGAAAATGTATCGACTGCTATGCACCGCCGCTCTCGCCGGTGGGGTTCTGGGCGCGACCGGGGCCGTGGCGCAGACGCCATCCGTGCCGCCGACGGCCCCCGCCGCACCGGCGGCGGCACCCGCGGCGCCGGCCTCGGATCTCGGTTTCTTCGGCCGGTTTTACAAGGCGTACGCGGACGAGTGGGGCCAACCGCCGGCGTCAGATCCGAACGCGCCGCCCAGCCGCCGGCCGGCGCCGTTTCCGTTGCAGCCACAGACGTCGCCACCCATGCCGTTCACGGAATGGCCATTCGGCGGTGGCAACGCGATCGGCGCCACCATCCCCAGTTCAGTCGATAGCCCGCTGATGACGGCGCTGGCGCCGACCGCGTTCGGCCAGTTCCTGAATGACTGGCACACGCAGATCTACGGCTGGATCAATCCGGGCTTCAACGTGAGCACGTCCAGCCAGCGCAAGGGCGGCAACTATCCCGCGGCCTATGCCTACGATCCGAACACGATCTGGCTCGATCAGGCCGTGCTGATCTTCGAGCGTTTGCCGGATACCGTGCAACAGGATCACATCGACTGGGGCTTCCGCGTGTCCCCGATCTGGGGTGAAACGTACCGCTACACCACAGCGCTGGGTTTCGCGAGCTATCAACTCCAGCACAAGAACCAGGAGTTCGGCTTCGACGTTCCGATGATCTATGGGGAACTCTACATCCCGAATGTGATGCAAGGCCTGCTGTTGCGCCTCGGTCGCTATATCTCGGTGCCGGACATCGAGGCGCAGCTCGCCCCGAACAACTATATGTACTCGCACTCGATGACGTACGCTTTCGATAACTACACCAACACCGGCCTGATGGCGTCCTTGCAGGCGACGAAAAACCTGCTGCTGCAGCTTGGTGTCACGGTCGGCACTGACTCGGCGGGATGGGACGCGGGACCCTTGAGGGCGCCCGGCACATGGAGCAACAACGACCCGGGTGTGCAACCGTCGCTGACCGCTTGTCTCCGCTATCAGACCGACAGTGCCTACGACACGGTCTATACGTGCGCCAACGGCATCAACAACGGCAAGTGGGGCTATAACAACCTGAACCAATACACGTTGACGTACTACCACAAGTTCAACGAGCAATGGCATCTCTCGTTCGAAATGTGGGATATGCATGAATACGATACCCCCAACGCCGCCGCTTACGGAGAACCCAACCAGGTTGCCGGAAATTTTGGCAATCTCGGCCAGTTGGTGAATGGACCGTTTGGCGCGTGGTGCCGGGTCGGGCAGGTCTCCTGCACCTCGAATGAATATTCGTTCCTCGCCTATCTCAACTACTCCTGGGACGCGCTGAACAACCTCAGCTTTCGCCTGGAGTACTTCGATGACGCGAGCGGTCAGCGGACGGGCATCAAAGACCGTTACCTGAACCCCGCGATCGGCTGGCAGCATTGGTTCTCGCCGACCGTCATGATCCGGCCGGAGATCGCGATGTATAATGCTCTCGACCGGAAATCCTTCAACCGGAATGGGCAGGGCAATATTGGCAGCCCGGCTACCGGTGGCGCGACAGCGATGTCGGAGGTGGTGGCTTCGATGGACCTGATTTGGCACTTCTGAAGCGGCGTAACGCCGGCGCGGGCGTTATTGACCCAGGTCAATGCGCCCGCTTACCGGGCAACCTATTCGTGAAACGCCCGCCGCGAGACGGCAAGGTTCAAACTGAGGAGGACCAGGGCCTGTATCGCGAAGACCTTGACGGTCCGCGCCCTGACGCCGGGGATTGACGGCGAGATTGGTGCGGCGCGTTATATTTGCATGATATTTAGGCTGCCTTCATGCCAGAAGGAGTTCGTCCATATGGAACCTTTATGTCCGACCCGCTATCTCGACGTCGCACCGGGGCATGCGACCCGAAACGGATTCCATCGCCTGCCGGATCAATCCACCGTCCAGGTCCTGACACTGTCGCAAGGAGTGATCCCATGCTCGACATCGCGTTCCTTGTGATTGGCGCCATCTTTCTCGGGGTTTGCGTGCTTTACGCGTACGCCTGCGATCTTCTGTGAGGGGCCAGCCATGATCCTCGACTATGTACTGGGCGCGATCGTCACGGTCGGCCTGCTTGTCTACCTCGTCTACGCCTTGATCCGCCCGGAACGTTTCTGACGGCGGACATCTTTGAGGACGGAACCGCGATGACCTTCAACGGCTGGCTGCAGATCGCATTGTACTGCGTGCTGCTGGTGCTCCTGACCAAGCCGCTCGGCGGCTACATGACACGCGTGTTCAACGGCGACCGCACGGTGCTGTCGCCGGTGCTCGGGCCGCTGGAGCGGGGACTGTACCGGATCAGCGGTGTCGATGAGACCGAGGAACAGCACTGGGTCACCTATGCGGTCGCCATGCTGGCGTTCAGCTTCGCTGGGTTCGTCGTGTTGTACGGCCTGCAGCGGCTACAGGCGCTGCTGCCATTCAATCCGCAATCGCTCGATCCGGTCTCGCCCGATCTGGCGTTCAACACGTCGGTCAGCTTCGTCACCAATACCAACTGGCAGTCCTATGTGCCGGAAACGACGATGAGCTACCTGGTGCAGATGGCCGGACTGACGGTGCACAATTTCGTTTCCGCCGCCACCGGCATCGCGCTGGCGATCGCGCTGATCCGCGGTTTCGCGCGGGCTTCGGCGCAGACCATCGGCAATTTCTGGGTCGATATGACCCGCTGCACGCTGTACATCCTGCTGCCGATCGCCATTGTCGTCAGCCTGGTTTTCGTCGCGCTGGGCATGCCGCAGAACCTGAACGCTTACACTGAGGCAACGACCCTGGAAGGTGCCAAACAGATCATCGCCCAGGGGCCGGTGGCCTCGCAGGAAGTGATCAAGATGCTGGGCACCAATGGGGGCGGCTTCTTTAACGCCAACTCCGCGCATCCGTTCGAAAATCCAGGCGCCATCACCAACCTGATCCAAGTCCTGCTGATCTTTTCGCTCGGCGCTTCGTTGACCAACGTGTTCGGCCGGATGACCGGCAACCAGCGCCAGGGCTGGGCGATCTTCGCCGTCATGGCGGTGCTGTTCCTCGCCGGAACCACGACCGCGTACTGGGCCGAAGCCGCGGGCAACCCGGCCTTCGCCGCGCTGCATGTCGACCAGACAGCGTCCGCGCTCCAGGCAGGCGGCAACATGGAAGGCAAGGAAGTCCGGTTCGGCATCGCCCAATCGGCGTTGTTCACCACCATCACCACCGACGCCTCGTGTGGCGCCGTGAACAACATGCACGACAGCCTGCTGCCGGTCGCCGGCATGGTGCCGATGGTCAACATGATGTTGGGCGAGATCATTTTCGGCGGCGTCGGCTCGGGCCTCTACGGCATGCTGCTGTTCGTTATCGTCGCGATGTTCGTCGCCGGGTTGATGGTCGGCCGTACGCCGGAATATCTCGGCAAGAAGCTGGAAGCCAAAGAGGTCAAGATGGCCATGCTCGGCATCCTGATCCTGCCGCTGTCGATGCTCGGCTTCACCGCGTTGGCGGTGGTGCTGCCGGTCGGCACCGGCGCGCTGGCCAATGCCGGACCGCATGGCTTCAGTGAGGCGCTGTATGCCTATGTCTCCACCACCGCCAACAACGGCAGCGCCTTCGCCGGTCTTTCCGCCAACGTACCATTCTGGAACACCACGCTGGGTCTGGCGATGTTCATGGGCCGGTTCCTGATGATCATTCCGATGCTGGCGATCGCCGGCTCGCTGGTGCGCAAGAAGATCGTGCCGATTTCGGCGGGCACCTTCCCGACCGACGGCGGTCTGTTCGTTGGCCTGGTGGTCGGGGTCATCCTGATCACCGGCGGTCTGACCTTCCTTCCGTCCCTCGCCCTCGGCCCGATCGTCGAGCATCTGGCGATGCAGGCGGGCACTCTGTTCGACACAGGCAGCTAACATGGACAGCAGAACCAATAGACGGGGCCCCCAGTCCACGATGCTGGACCCGGCGATCCTCATACCCGCGATCGGCCAGTCCTTCACGAAGCTCGATCCGCGGCTGATGATTAGCAATCCAGTGATGTTCGTCCTCGAGGTCGTCGCCACGCTGACCACGGTGATCTTCCTGCGCGACTTCGTCACGCATGGCGAGTATCTCAGCTTCACCTTCCAGATCGTCATCTGGCTGTGGATCACCGTGCTGTTCGCCAACTTCGCCGAGGCGGTAGCGGAAGGCCGCGGCAAGGCGCAGGCGGCAACCCTGCGCAAGGCGCGCACCGAGACCATGGCGAAGCGCCTGACCGCCGCCAACGCCACGCAATTCGAGATGGTGGCGGCGCCGGAGCTTAAGCAGGGCGATCTCGTGATGGTGGAGATGGGCGAGCTGATCCCGAGCGACGGCGACGTGATCGAGGGCATCGCCTCGGTTGACGAGTCCGCCATCACCGGTGAATCCGCCCCGGTGATCCGCGAGTCCGGCGGCGACCGCTCAGCCGTCACCGGCGGCACGCGGGTGTTGTCGGATTGGATCAAGGTGCGCATCACCGCGGCGCAGGGTTCGACGTTCCTCGATCGCATGATCGCCCTGGTTGAGGGGGCGGAACGGCAAAAGACGCCAAACGAAATCGCGCTGAATATTCTGCTCGCCGGGTTGACGCTGATCTTCGTGTTCGCGGTCGTAACGATCCCGAGTTTCGCCAGCTATGCCGGTGGCTCGCTGTCCGTGGTCATCCTGGTCGCATTGTTCGTGGCGCTGATCCCGACCACGATCGGCGCTCTGCTGTCGGCGATCGGCATCGCCGGGATGGACCGGCTGGTCCGCTTCAATGTGCTGGCGATGTCCGGTCGCGCGGTGGAAGCCGCGGGCGACGTCGACACGCTCCTGCTGGACAAAACCGGCACGATCACTCTGGGCAACCGCCAGGCGACGGATTTCTTTCCGTTGACCGGCGTCGGCCCGGAGGAACTGGCGGACGCGGCGCAATTATCGTCGCTGCCGGACGAGACGCCGGAGGGCCGCTCCATCGTTGTCCTGGCGAAGGAGAAATTCGCGATCCGCGGTCGCGAGATGGCCCCTCTGGGCGCGCATTTCATCCCGTTCTCGGCGCATACGCGGCTTTCGGGCATCGATTATGAGGGCTCGTCGATTCGCAAGGGCGCGGTTGACGCCGTGCTGGCCTGGGTGCGCGGGACGCTGGAAAACGGGGGACCGGCCGGCGGCGTCACCATGCTACAGAACAACGTGACTGACGCGGCGGTGCGCGAACTGAACGCCAAGGCCGAGGAGATCGGCAAGGCCGGCGGCACGCCTCTGGCGGTCGCCAAGGATGGCCGCCTGCTCGGCGTCATCTACCTCAAGGACATCGTCAAGGGCGGCATCCGCGAGCGTTTCGCCGAGTTGCGCCGGATGGGCATTCGTACCGTGATGATCACCGGTGACAATCCGCTGACCGCCGCGGCGATCGCGGCTGAGGCGGGGGTCGATGACTTCCTCGCCCAGGCGACGCCGGAGATGAAACTGAAGCTGATCCGCGAGGAGCAGGCGCAGGGCAAGCTGGTGGCGATGTGTGGCGACGGCACCAACGATGCGCCGGCGCTGGCGCAGGCGGATGTCGGCGTGGCGATGAATACGGGGACCATGGCGGCGCGCGAGGCCGGCAACATGGTCGACCTGGACAGCGATCCGACGAAGCTGATCGAAATCGTCGAGATCGGTAAACAACTGTTGATGACCCGCGGCGCGCTGACGACGTTCTCCATAGCCAACGACGTGGCGAAGTACTTCGCCATGATCCCGGCGATGTTCATTGCCTTCTACCCGCAGTTGGAGGCACTGAACGTGATGCATCTGACCAATCCGCGCAGTGCCATTCTGTCGGCGATCATCTTCAACGCGCTGATCATCGTCGCGCTGATCCCGCTCGCGCTGAAGGGCATCGCGTACCGGCCGATCGGTGCCGCCGCGCTGCTCCGCCGCAATCTGCTGATCTATGGAGTTGGCGGCATCATCGCGCCGTTCGTCGGCATCAAGTTGATCGATATGCTCGTCACCACCATAGGGCTTGCTTAATTTCGTTTCCGGTCCGGGCGGAGCAGTCACCCGCCAGGCCGGAGATCTCGAAGGACCCACTCCCATGCTGCGACACATCCGCCCCGCCATCGTTATGATCGTTGGCATGACCATCATAACCGGGCTGGCCTATCCTCTGGGTATGACCGGTATCGCCCAGGTGCTGTTCCGCCATCAGGCGAACGGCAGCCTGATCGAGCGGGATGGCAAGGTGATCGGTTCCGCGTTGATCGGACAGAACTTCACCGGCGAGACGTATTTTCACGGCCGGCCGTCAGCCACCACGGACACCGATCCGAATGACGCGACCAAGACCATTCCGGCGCCGTACAACGCGGCGAACTCGTCCGGCTCCAATCTTGGCCCGACCTCGAAGGCGCTGGTCGATCGGGTGAAGGACGATGCGGCCAAATTGGCGGCGGAGAACCCCGGCGTGGCGGTGCCAGTGGATCTGGTGACCACGTCGGCGAGCGGTCTCGACCCCGATATCACGCCGGCGGCGGCGCTGTTCCAGGTGCCTCGGGTGGCCAAGGCGCGCGGATTGCCGGAAGACGCCGTACGGCGGTTGGTGCAGGCGCATATCGACGGGCGTGTTCTCGGTGTGATCGGTGAACCGCACGTCAACGTGCTGGAACTCAACCTGGCCCTGGATGCGTTGGGCAAAGGCTAAGATTTCCAATCCGGTTGAATCGGCGCGAACCGGTCATCGCGGCGGGCGGGTCAGCCCGATCGTCGAGCACGACGCGGCACCGCGAAATGGGAATCTGCTGACCTAACCTGGATTCGAGCAAGGACTCAGCGGCTGGACCACGGATCCCGCCGGCGTGGCGCCGGTGGGCCAGGCTGTTATGATGGCAGCGCGTATTTCTTCGCCGGCCCCAGTACCGCCGCGGACCGGCTGGTTGATCAGGATCAATGCCGGTTCAGCGGATTGACGCCAGGGTGAAAACCGAAGATCGCGGCGAGCCGAGCGTCCCGCTGCGACACGATTGAACCTTCAGAAAATCGATTGAGCGGGAAACGGCGATGCCGAACGATCAGCCCCAGATTGCGCCGCGGAATCCGAACGCCTTACTTGCGCGCTATCACACCTTCATCGGTGGAAAACCGGGAGTGCCGCTCAAGGAACGTAACCCAATCGATCCGGGTCCGATTGACGGGAGAAGTCTGGCGGCGGTCGCCCCATCCTCGGTCGGGCTTCGGACGCGAAACCCGCGAGATCATCCTGGGCCACGATCAGCAGACCAGGAATCTGCCGCTGAGCCATAGCCCGGGCGCGATGGGCTGCTTCTGATCCACCGCCTGGGGCGCCCCACCGCCGCGGGGTCCCGATGCGTTCAGGACGCCGCGATCGGACCACGTCTGAACGGCCCCCCCGGACAGCGTCGGGGCGCCGGCTGAAACAGTTGGGTTTTGGCGAATATGATGGCAATAGGACAACTATAGGTTGTAAGAACGCGAAGGACGGCCACCAACGGAGGCTCAGATGGCGGAGGTCGATCCTCCCGTGGGTACACAGGTCATGGTCTCGCTCGACGGCCTGCGGGCGCTCATCGAGGCGTTGGCGCGGCTGGGTTATCAGGTTCTCGGGCCGACCGTACGGGACGGTGCGATCGTTTATGATGAGGTCGCCCGCCTGGCCGATCTGCCGGCCGGATGGACGGACCGGCAGGAGGCCGGCCGGTACCGCCTCGAGAGGCGCGCGGACGACGCGCTGTTCGGCTATGCCGTCGGCCCGCAATCGTGGCGACGCTTCCTGCATCCGCCGATCGAGCGGATGTGGCAGGCCCACCGCACCGCCGACGGGTTCACAATCGCCGCGGCCGAGGACACGGCACCGAAGTTTGCCTTCCTCGGCGTCCGCGCCTGCGAAATTCACGCGATTGCCATACAGGACAAGGTGCTCGCCCAGGGACCATACGTCGATACCGGCTACCAACGCCGACGACGGGACAATTTCATCGTCGCCGTGAACTGCGGCGAGGCGGGTGGCACGTGCTTTTGCGTATCGATGAACACCGGACCGAAGGCGGACGCGGGGTTCGACCTCGCGCTGACCGAGTTGCTGGACGGCGACGGCCATCGCTTTCTGATCGAGGCCGGCAGCGTCACGGGCGCCGAGGTACTGGCCGGGTTGCCGCACCGCCCGGCCGCGCCGGAGGACATCGCCGCGGCGAACGCCGTCGTGGCGCGGACCGCCGGTTCCATGGGACGCGCACTGGACACGGCCGGGCTAAAGGAACTGTTGCAGAGCAGCCCGACCCATCCCCATTGGGACGACGTCGCCAGCCGCTGCCTCTCCTGCGCCAACTGCACCATGGTCTGTCCAACCTGCTTCTGCACCACGGTCGCGGACCATACCGACCTCACCGGGCAAACGGCCGAGCGCGTGCGCCGCTGGGATTCCTGTTTCACGGCGGATTTCTCCTACATTCACGGCGGCAGTGTGCGGACTCAGACAAAGTCGCGCTACGGGCAATGGATAACCCACAAACTCGCGAGCTGGATCGATCAGTTCGGCACCTCGGGCTGCGTCGGTTGCGGGCGCTGTGTGACGTGGTGTCCGGTCGGTATCGACATCACGGTCGAGGCGGCGGCGATTCGGGCAACCTCGGAAAATTCCAGGGAGACTGATAATGGAGGGGCTTGAACGCATCGTCCTGGCGCATCCCTTCTTCGCCGGGTTTGAGGCGGAGTTGGGTCCGGTGGTATCCGGCTGCGCCCGCAATCACCGGTTCAGGCCGGGCCAGTACCTGGCGCACGAGGGCGATCCCGCCGACGAATTCTTCCTCATCCGCCAGGGCAAGGTCGCCTTGGAAATCCTGCCTCCTGGGCAACCGCCGATCGTGTTCTCCACCGAGGGCGAAGGCGACATCGTCGGGACCTCCTGGCTGCTGCCGCCGTATCGTTGGTGGTTCGATGCCCGCGCGGTGGAACTGACAAGGGCGATCGGCATCGATGCCAGATGCATCCGGGATAAGTGTGAGGCCGACCCGCGTTTGGGCTACGCGATGATGAAGCGCATCGCGCCGTTGATCGTGCGGCGGCTCGACGAGACCAGGTTGCAGATCCTCGACGTCTACGGAAAGCGCGGTAAGTGACGGTGGGCGATCCGTTCGTTCCTCTGCCGTATCGCGTCGGGCGGGTGCGCCGCGAGACGCGCGACATCACGACCCTGGAACTTGCCCCGGTCGACGGGGAACGGCCGGATTTCCAGCCCGGCCAGTTCAACATGCTGTATGTGTTCGGCATCGGCGAGGTGGCGATCAGCGTGAGCGGCGATCCATCCGCGGCCGGCGGTTACGTGCACACCGTGCGCGATGTCGGCGCGGTGAGCGGGGCGATCGCGAAACTCTCCGCCGGGGCGGTGCTGGGACTGCGCGGACCGTACGGCACGCCCTGGCCGGTCGAGGCCGCCGACGGTGGCGACGTGGTGTTCGTGGCCGGCGGTCTGGGCCTCGCGCCGCTGCGTCCGGCGATTTACCACGTCCTCGCGCGGCGTGAGCGCTATGGCCGCGTCGCATTGCTGTACGGCACGCGGAGCCCGGCCGACATTCTGTTTCGGCAGGAGATCGAGCGTTGGCGCCGCCGGCTGGATTTCGAGGTGCTGGTCACCGTCGACCGGGCCGACACGGCCTGGCGTGGCGATGTCGGCGTGGTGCCCAGGCTGGTGGCGCGGGCGGGGTTTGATCCGCATAGCGCGGTCGGCATGGTGTGCGGGCCGGAGCTGATGATGCGTTACACCGCCAACACCCTGGGTGACGCCGGGGTCGCGGACGACCGCATCTACCTCTCGATGGAACGCAACATGAAATGTGCCATTGGCTTGTGCGGCCATTGCCAGTTCGGACCGGATTTTGTCTGCAAGGACGGTCCGGTCATGCGTTACGACCGGATCGCGGACATTCTGAGCGTGCGGGAGATCTGAGATGTCCGAACGGCGGAAACCACGGCTCGCGGTCTGGAAGTTCGCTTCGTGCGACGGTTGCCAGCTCTCGCTGCTTGATTGCGAGGACGAGTTGCTGGCGGTGGCCGAGGCGGTGGAGATCGCTTATTTTCCGGAAGCCTCGCGTGTCATGGCCAAGGGGCCCTATGACCTGTCTCTGGTCGAGGGATCGATCACCACATCGCACGACGCGGAACGCATTCACAAAATCCGCCGGCAGTCGAAATTCCTGGTGACGATCGGCGCCTGCGCCACCGCCGGCGGCATCCAGGCGTTGCGGAATTTCGCCGATGTCAACGACTTCGTCGCCGCCGTCTACGCGTCTCCCCAGTACATCAAAACATTGCGGACCTCGACGCCGATTTCCGCCCATGTGACGGTGGATTACGAACTGAACGGCTGCCCCATCGACAAGGCGCAGTTGCTGGAGGTGATCTCGGCCTTCCTGGCCGGACGCAAGCCGGCGATCGGTAGCCATAGCGTCTGCATCGAGTGCAAGCTGCGCGGCAACACCTGCGTCATGGTTCAGGGCACCCCTTGTCTGGGGCCGGTCACCCATGCCGGCTGCGGTGCGATCTGTCCCGCGTTCCACCGCGGCTGCTACGGCTGCTTCGGCCCGAAGGAGCGGCCGAACACCGCGTCGCTCGCCGCCGAATGGCGCAAGCTCGGCGCGACGCCGCGCGATCTGCATCGTGTCTTCCGCACCTTCAACGCCGCCGCCGCGCCATTCCGCGAGGAGAGCGACGCCCATGGCGACTAAGACAATCCGCGTCGACTACATCGCCCGCGTCGAAGGGGAAGGCGCGCTCGACATTCATATCCGGGACGGGCGCGTGACGTCCGCGAAACTGAAGATCTTCGAGCCGCCGCGGCTGTTCGAAGCGCTGCTGCGCGGCCGCGGTTTCGCGGAAGCGCCGGATATCACCGCGCGGATCTGCGGTATCTGTCCGGTCGCGTATCAAATGAGTTCGGTGCAAGCGATGGAGCAGGCGCTCGGCGTCACGGTCGGCGGGCAACTGCGGGAACTGCGCCGGCTGCTGTATTGCGGCGAATGGATCGAGAGCCATGCGTTGCACGTCGTCATGCTGCACGCGCCGGATTTTCTCGGCTTCGAGGACGGGATCCAGATGGCGGCGAAGCACGGCGACGCGGTGCGCGGCGGGCTCGCATTGAAGAAGGCGGGCAACGAGTTGATGCGCGTACTGGGTGGGCGGGAGATCCATCCGGTGAACGTTCGCGTCGGCGGGTTCTACCGCGTGCCCAGACGAGCCGAGTTCGCGCCGGTGGCGGAACAACTGAAACGCGCCCGCGAGCTGGCCGTCGCGACGCTGCGCTGGGTGGCGACATTCCCGTTCCCCGACTACGAGCGCGACTACGAGTTCGTTTCGCTGCGTCATCCGGACGAGTATCCGATCAACGAAGGCCGCGTCGTGTCGAATCGCGGCCTGGACATCGCGGTCGCCGACTACGACAACGAATTCGAGGAACGCCACGTCGCGCACTCGACCGCGTTGCAATCGGTGTTGAAACGGCGCGGCAGCTATTTGGTCGGGCCGCTGGCACGCTACAATCTGAACTACGACCGGCTGCCCGCCGACGTGCGCGGGCTGGCCGGCGAGGCCGGACTCGGACCGGTGTGCCGCAATCCGTTTCAGAGCATCGTGGTGCGCGCGCTCGAACTGGTTTACGCCTGCGACGAAGCATCGCGCATCATCGCGGCGTACGAGCCGCCCGATGCACCGAGCGTGCCGCTGACGCCGCGCGCCGGCGTCGGGCATGGCTGCACCGAGGCGCCGCGCGGCATTCTCTATCATCGTTATGAACTGGCGGAAGACGGCAGTATCGTCACCGCCCGGATCGCCGCGCCGACCTCGCAAAATCAGCTCTGCATCGAGGAAGATTTGTGCGAGGTGGCCAACCGGGCGCTCGATCTTTCCGACGACGCGTTGCGCGACCGCTGCGAGCAGACCATTCGCAATTACGATCCGTGCATTTCCTGCTCCTGTCATTTCCTCCGGCTGGCGGTGCATCGGGAATGACGCGGGGCGCGGACAGGACAGGATCGCTGGCCAGGCTGCTGGTCGTCGGCGTCGGCAATCCCGATCGTGGCGATGATGGGATCGGTCCGCTGGTCGCGCGGCAGTTGCTGGGGCGTGTTTCCCCCAGCGTCGCGATCATCGAGCGGAGCGGCGACGCCCTCGCGCTGATCGACGACTGGGCCGGGCGGGACGCGGTGATCCTGGTGGACGCGGCGGCGCCCGGCGCGGCGCCCGGACAGGTCCATCGCATCGATCTGCTGGAAGAGGCCTTGCCGCCCGAGGTTTCGCTGTCCTCAACGCACGCGTTTGGCGTGGCGGAGGCGGTCGGCCTGGCGCACACCCTTGGTCTGCTGCCGGCGCGGGTGATCGCCTATGCGATCGAGGGCGCCAACTTCGATCCAGGCGCGCCGGTCAGCCCCAAGGTCGCCGCGGCCGCCGGCGAGGTGGCGACACGCGTCGCCGCCGAACTCCGCCGCCTGGAAAACGAACTGGCGCCGTGCCCGGTCGGTGATGGGCTGACCTCTGAACGTCACGGCCCGGCTCTTCCCCGTCATGGCCCGGCTCGACCGGGCCATCGGTCGCCCCCTGGTGCTGGATCAGATGGCCCGGTCGAGCCGGGCCATGACGGGAAACGAACGCGGGTCATGACCGGCAAGGCCGGCCATGACGAAAAAGAACTCGGCCATGACGAAGAAGAGGTCGGGGCATGACCGGCGAGGGAACCATTTGCCATGCATGAGACGGGACTGATCCATAACCTCGTGCACCGCCTGGAGGCGGCGGCGCGCGATGCCGGCGCCGAGCGGGTCTCCGGCGCGACCGTCTGGCTGGGTGCGCTCAGCCAGATGTCGGCGGCGCATTTCCGCGAACACTTTGACGCCGAGGCGCGCGGCACGGTCGCCGAGGGCGCGACCCTGACACTCGAGGTCTCCGGCGATCCCGAGGCGCCCGACGCGCAATCCGTCGTCCTGCGATCCGTCGAACTGGAGGTCTGAGACGAAATGAATCTTTTCCAGCCGGCCGAGGCAGGCGGCGAGCGGGTGACGCGACTTCGGCTGGACATGACCGGCGCGATCCAGGGCGTCGGCTTTCGCCCATTCGTCCACCGGCTGGCCAGAACCGAACACCTGGGCGGTTTCGTCCGCAACACCGGCGACGGCGTGTCGATCGAGGTCGAGGGGTCAAGGCCGGCTCTGGAACGTTTTCTCACCCGGCTCGACAAGGAAATGCCGCCGCGCGCGGTGGTCTTCAAACGCCATACCGCGCCGCTCTCGCCGCGCGGCGACCAGAGTTTCGTTGTCGCGCCGAGCACGCATGCCAGCGCGGGCGCGGCGGTGGTGATGGCGGATTTCGCGACCTGTCCGGACTGCCTGCGCGAAATCCTCAACCCCGCCGATCGGCGCTATTTGTATCCGTTCACGAGCTGCATGCACTGCGGTCCGCGCTACAGCATCATCGAGGCGCTGCCGTACGATCGGGCACGCACGACGATGCGGCATTTCCCGCTCTGCGCCGCGTGCCAGACCGAGTACACGGACCCGTACTGCCGGCGGTTTCACGCCGAGCCCATCGCCTGTCCGGACTGTGGTCCGCGGCTGGCGCTGTGGAACGATGCCGGCGAGGCAACGGCCGCCGGGCACCCGGCCTTGCTGGAAGCGGCGGCGGCCTTGCGGCGTGGCCTGATCGTGGCGCTGAAAGGATTGGGCGGATTCCAGCTTCTGGTGGACGCCGGCAACGAAGCCGCGGTGCGCCGTCTGCGCCAGCGCAAGCGGCGTCCGGCAAAGCCCTTCGCCCTGATGCTTCCGTCGCTGGAAGCCGCGCTGGGGATGGCGCATGTCGGCGAGATCGAGCGCCGCCTGCTGGTCTCGCCGGAAGCCCCGATCGTCTTGTTGCGCGCGCGATCGTACAATCCTGGCGTGGCCGCTTGCGTCGCGCCGGACAATCCCCGCCTCGGCGTCATGCTGCCGTATACGCCGCTGCATCATTTGCTGCTGCGCGAACTCGGGAGCGCGGTGGTCGCGACCAGCGGCAATCTCGGGGATGATCCGATCATCGCGGACGAAACCGAGGCGCTCGAACGGTTGCGCGCGGTCGCCGACTGCTTCCTGGTGCATGACCGTCCGATCCGCCGCCCGGTGGATGATTCGGTAGTGCGCGTCATGGCCGGGCAGGCGGTCATCCTGCGGCGTGCCCGCGGCTACGCGCCCATGCCGATCCCGTGCGAGGCGGTGACCGGGCCGGTTCTCGCTCTGGGCGGGCAGCAAAAGAATACCGTGGCGACCGGTTTCGCCGGACAATTGTTCCTGAGCCCGCATATCGGCGATCTGGGCGCCGCGCGCGGCCGCGAGGCCTTCGCCCGCATGGTCGTGGAGTTGCCCGCGCTGCACGGGATCGCCATCAATGGGACCGTGGCCTGCGACACGCACCCCGGCTACCACAGCACGCACGTGGCCATGGAGTCCGGCCTACCGGTCGCGCGGGTGCCGCATCACCTCGCGCATGTCCTGGCCTGCATGGTCGACAACGGCCTCGACGGTCCGGTGCTTGGGGTCGCCTGGGACGGGACCGGCGATGGCGGCGACGGCACGATCTGGGGCGGTGAGTTCCTGACGGTCGACGCCGGGCGGTTCCGCCGTGTCGCTCACCTGAAGCCGTTCCGGCTGCCCGGCGGCGAGGCGGCGGTGCGGGAGCCGCGCCGCGCCGCGCTTGGGCTGCTGCACGCCCTGTATGGCGAGGATGCCCTGTCCAACACGGAGCTGGCTCCGGTGGCCGCGTTCACGGCGCGAGAGCGTGGCGTGCTGGCGACCATGCTGAGCCGGGGGGTCAACGCGCCGTTCACCTCCAGCGCCGGCCGCCTGTTCGACGCGGTGGCCGCCCTTCTGGGTCTCTGCCAGGTAAGCAGCTTCGAGGGCGAGGCCGCGATGGCGCTTGAGTTCGCCGCCTGCCGCGCGCGGGAGATGGCGCCGCTGCCGCCCATGGCCGTGCGCGGGACGAACGGACCGTTGATGGTGGACTGGCAGCCGTTCATGGCGACGTTGGTCCATGAGCGGAAGCGGGGCGCGGCGCCCGAACCGCTCGCCGCGGCGTTGCACGACGGATTGAGCGCGGCGATCGTGGAGATCGCCAGGCGTGTCGGCCGGCGGCGTGTGGTATTGACTGGCGGCTGCTTCCAGAATGCGAAACTGACCGAGCGAACGGTCGATGGGCTGTGCGCGGCGGGGTTCGCGCCGTATTTTCACCAGCACGTTCCGCCGAATGACGGCGGACTGGCGATCGGTCAGGCGATGTTCGCCGCCCGCCCGCTGATCGAGGAGCCAGCCTGATGTGTCTCGCCGTCCCGGGGCAGATCCTGAGTATCGAAGGCGACGATGAACTGACGCGCCAGGGCCGGGTCGCGTTCGGCGGCATCATCAAACTGGTGAACCTGGCTTATGCGCCGGAGGCCGCGATCGGCGACTACGTGCTGGTGCACGCCGGCTTCGCCATCGCGATCATCGACGCGGAGGAGTCCCGGAGAACGCTCGCGTATCTGGCCGAGATGGAGCCGGAGGCGCCGCCGTGACGTATGTCGACGAATTTCCCGACGCGCCGCGGGCACGCCGGTATGCCGAGGTACTGGCGGCCACGAACCCGAAGGCGTCGGCGTGACGCATGTCGACGCGATCCGCGACGTCGCACTGGCACGACGCCATGGCGAGGCGCTGGCGGACAAGAAACCGGAGGCGCCGCCGTGAGGTATGTCGACGAATTTCGCGACGCGGCGCTGGCACGACGCTATGTCGAGGCGATCGCCCGCATCACCACGCGCCCCTGGACGCTGATGGAAATCTGCGGCGGCCAGACGCATTCGATCGTGCGGCATGGCATCGATCAATTGCTGCCGCCGGGTGTGACCTTGCTGCACGGCCCAGGATGCCCGGTTTGCGTGACCCCGGCGGAGAGTATCGACACGGCGGTCGCCATCGCGGCCGAGCCTGGCGTCATCTTCTGCTCCTTCGGTGACATGCTGCGCGTTCCTGGGCATGACGGCAGCCTGCTGGCGGCGCGGGCGCGCGGCGCGGATGTGCGCATGGTCTACTCGCCGCTCGACGCGCTGACGATCGCGCGGCAGACGCCGGACCGGCAGGTGGTGTTCTTCGCCATCGGGTTCGAAACGACCGCGCCGGCGACCGCGATGACGGTGGCTCAGGCGGCGCGGGACGGGATCGAGAATTTTTCCCTGCTGGTATCCCATGTGCTGGTGCCGCCGGCGATGGAGGCGCTGCTGAGCGCGCCGGACAATCCGGTGCGCGGCTTCCTGGCGGCCGGGCATGTGTGCGCCATCATGGGCTACTGGCAGTACGAGCCGATCGCCCGCCGCCATCGCGTGCCCATCGTGGTGACCGGGTTCGAACCGGTCGATCTGTTGCAGGGCCTGTATTTGTGCATCCGCCAGCTTGAGGATGGCCGCGCCGAGGTGGAAAACCCGTACCGCCGCCTGGTGCGGCGCGAGGGCAATCGCACCGCCCAGGATCTGATGCGCCGGGTCTTCGCCGTGCGGACGCAGCGCTGGCGCGGGATCGGCGAGATCGCCGCGAGCGGGCTGGGAATGGCGCCGGAGTATGAACACTTCGACGCGAGCCGCCGGTTTGGCTACCCCGCGACCGCGCCCGAGCGTTCGACGGAATGCCTGTCCGGCGAGGTGCTGCGGGGCATCCGCAAGCCGATCGAATGTCCCGCGTTCGGCACACGCTGCACGCCGGAGCGGCCGCTCGGCGCCACGATGGTCTCGTCAGAGGGCGCCTGTGCCGCGTATTACCGCTACCGCCGGCCGGTGGCCGCCGATGACGCCGTTGTCGAGGCGCCGGCATGACCGACGGGTTTGCTCTCTCGTGCCCGATCGAGGACGCGGGGAACGACATCATCGAACTGGCCCATGGCGGGGGCGGTCTGCTGATGCACCGGCTGATCGATCGCATCATCCGTCCGGCGTTCGCCTCTGGTGGCGCCACGTCGGACGACGGTTTCACGCATGACGGGGCGGTGCTCGACGTTGCCGGCGCGCGCCTCGCGTTCACGACCGATTCCTACGTGGTGCGGCCACTGTTCTTTCCTGGCGGCGACATTGGTTCGCTGGCGGTGAATGGTACCGTCAACGATTTGGCGATGTGCGGCGCCCGGCCATCGTATTTGAGTGTCGGGTTTATTCTTGAGGAGGGGTTGCCGATCGCGCTGCTGCATCGCGTGGTGGCATCGATGCGCGCGGCGGCCGATACCGCCGAGGTCCGGCTGGTCACCGGCGACACGAAGGTCGTCGAGCGCGGCAAAGGCGATGGGCTGTACATCAACACCTCCGGCGTGGGCGCGGTTCGCCCGGGCGTCGCGCTCGCGCCGGGGCGGGTGCGGCCGGGTGATGCCGTGCTGTTGAGCGGCGATATCGGACGCCATGGCATCGCCGTCATGGCCGCGCGCGAGGGGTTTGGCTTCGAGGGCGAGATCGAAAGCGATTGCGCGCCGCTCGCCGCGACGGTGATGCGGCTCATCGACGCGGGGATCGCGTTGCATTGCCTGCGCGACCCGACGCGCGGCGGGCTGGCGACGACACTGGTGGAGATCGCGCGGGCCGCGGGTCTTGCGATTCGGATCGATGAGGCCGCCGTCGCGATTTCGGAGCCGGTCCGCGGTGCGTGTGAGCTTCTGGGACTCGATCCGCTGTACGTGGCGAATGAAGGACGCTTCGTGGCGTTTGTTCCGCCGCACGCGGCGGAGCAGGCGCTTGCCGTGCTTCGGGGTGCACCCGGCGGATCGGGTGCCGCGATCATCGGCCGGGTGGAGGCGAACGCCGGCCATGCGGTTCTGCTCGATGGCCTAATCGGCGGCACACGGGCGCTGGATATGCTGAGCGGCGAGCAGCTACCCCGGATCTGCTGAGGTGTGTGACCATCAGGCAGACCGCGTCCGTTCAGCAAGGCGGCGGCGGCCGGTCAGGGAGACACCGCCGCGGGCGGCGCGACCGGGTGGCGCAGATGGCCGGTCTTGATCCAGACTTCGCAGCCTTCGGGGCCGGACATGGCGGCGAGCCTCGTGTCGGGCGGCAGGCGCAGCCAGGATCGCGCCTCGAAGCGCTCCCCGCTTTCCTCGAATGTGCCCGACAGGACCAGTAACTCGACACCCCCTCGCGGCGTCAGGCCGATCGCCGTATCCGGTGCCCACCGCTCCAGCCGGACGGTCTCGCGGGAATCCTGAAACAGCGCGCGCACGGCGACCCCGTCCCGGCCGGTTTCCGGAACGAACGGCAAATCCCTGGTGTCAATGCGCACCTGGGTGCGGTCCGCGGGATCGAACTGCCAAAGTTTGACGAGGAGCACGCAGCCCGGCCCCGATTTGGGCGTGTGGCGTGAGGTCGGCGGATAGCGGATGTAAGATCCGGCCGGAAAGTCGCCGTGCTCATCGGTGAACACGCCCTCGAGCACCAGCAATTCCTCGCCGCCGCCGTGGGTGTGCGGCGAGAAGTGGGATCCCGGGGCGTAGCGGACGATCGAGGTGGCGCGGGCGACCTCGTCGCCGATCCGATCCAACATTCGGCGTTCCACGCCGGCCATCGGCGAGGGGACCCAAGGGACGCGGGCCGCGTGGACGACGGCACGCTTCGAAAAATCGGCGTTCAATTCCATCGGGGAGCTCCGTCGGGCGTGATCATACATCGGGCGGCCGCGGCTGTTCAGGGGACGCACGGAACGGGGCGTTGTAACGTCGCCGCCAGCGTCAATCGCGCGCCGTCCGCCGCTGGTCGCGTGGAGTTCGAGGTGAAAGCGACGCCACCAGGCAGACCGGAGCTGGCCATCGGCGCATTATCGAACTCATGCACCCAGCTTGCTTTCACTTCGGCGATCAGGTGGCCCCAGCCGATCCGCCGCGGACAAGCGTCGCGCGATCCATTGACCAATATCATGGATCATACGGACGCTGGCGGTCATCGGTTCGGTGGACCTCAGCCGCGCCATCTCGCCCGTTCACGCGTGCCGCACCACGGTCTCGGGAACCAGGCTCGTCAATGTGGGCAGGAGGGCGTCGAGCGCGTGCGGCGCGGATCGCGGCAGCAACGCCGCGTCCAGGCAACCCGCCGGCCGGAACTCCTGCAAAACCCAGCGCCGGACGCCGCGCGCGCGCAGTGCCTCGCCGATCGCGACCAGATCTTCGTCGGTCAGCAGATCCGGATGCACGGTGGTACGGAGTTCGTAGTCGATTCCGCTGGCCAGTACCGCATCCAGCGCGCGGCGGGCCCGATCGCCGCCGCCGGCGCGGCCTGTGATGATGCCGTAACGGTCAAATGGCGCCTTCACGTCCAACCCGACCCAGTCCAACAGCGGCAACACGCGCTGTAGCCGCTCCGGCAGCACGCCCGCGGTGTGCAGGCCGGTGGCGAAGCCCAGGTCGCGAACTTCGGTCAGGGCGTCCGCCAGCCGCGGCTGGAGCGTCGGCTCGCCACCGCTGAAGACGACCGCGTCGAGCAAGCCTTCGCGGCGCCCGAGCCAGGCGAGCGTGGCACCCCAGTCGCGTGCGGGGTCCGCGGCGTGGCGGCGCAGGTGGGGATTATGACAGTACCGGCAGTTTAGTGGGCAGCCCGCCGTGAACAACACGGCGGCGAGCCGGCCGGGAAAATCAACCGTGCTGAACGGTACCAGACCGGCGAGCGCCAGACCGTCGCGGTTCACCGCTCGCCGGGTGCGGCGACGACGAAGCTGCGCCGGTCCTCATGCTCCGCCCGCTTGCCGATGTTGAATGAGGCGACCGGCCGGTGATAGCCCATGACCCGGGTCCACACCTCGCACGGCTGACGTTCGTCATCGGTGAGCGTCAGGGCGCGGCCGTCGTCTTGTGGTTCGGTGTTTTCCCGCAATGTGTTCACTCCGGTGAGAGGTTGTTGTTCAGACATGGTAACGCGTCCGCTTCTCGGCGAGACGTTCTTCATCGCAGCGCGGGCAGAACGGGTGCTCGCCGGCGAGGTAGCCGTGCACGGGGCAAACCGAGAAAGTCGGTGTGACCGTGATATACGGCAGGCGGAACCGCGAGAGGGCGCGCCGCACCAAATCGCGGCAGACAGCGGCGGACGGCAGGCGTTCGCCAAGATAGAGATGTAAGACCGTACCGCCGGTGTACTTGGCCTGCAGCGCTTCCTGGTGTTCCAGTGCTTCAAACGGGTCGTCGGTGAAGCCGACGGGGAGTTGTGACGAGTTGGTATAGTACGGCTTGTCCGCTGTCCCCGCTTGCAGGATATCGGCGAAGCGCCGGCGGTCTTCCTTGGCCAGCCGGTAGGTCGCGCCTTCCGCCGGGGTCGCTTCCAGATTGAACATGTGGCCAGTCTGCTCCTGGAAGCCGACGATGCGCGCACGCACGTGATCCAGCACTTCACATGCGAAACGATGGCCGGACGGGCTGGTGATATCGTCCTGGCCGCCGGTGAAGTTGCGGATCATCTCGTTGATGCCGTTCACCCCGATGGTGGAAAAATGATTTCGCAGGGTGCCAAGATATCTCTTGGTAAACGGGAAGAGACCGTCATCGATGAAGCGCTGGATGACCTTGCGTTTGATTTCCAGGCTGTCGCGCGCCAGTTCCAGCAACACGTCGAGCCGCGCGCGAAGACCGTCGATATCGCCCTTATGCAGATACCCCAGGCGGGCGCAGTTGATCGTGACCACGCCGAGCGACCCGGTCTGCTCGGCGGATCCGAATAAACCATTGCCGCGCTTCAGTAGTTCCCTCAGGTCGAGTTGCAATCGGCAGCACATGGAGCGGACCATGTTGGGCTGAAGATCGGAATTAAGAAAATTCTGGAAGTACGGCAGGCCGAACTTCGCCGTCATCGCGAACAGGCGTTCCGCGTTTTCGGACTCCCATGGGAAATCGGCGGTGATATTGTACGTGGGAATCGGAAACGTGAAGATGCGTCCCTTGGCGTCGCCTTCCCCCATCACATCGATATAGGCTCGGTTGATCGCGTCCATCTCGGGTTGCAAATCGCCATAGCTGAACGGCATCTCCTGGCCGCCGATCACCGGGACCTGTTCGCGCAGATCATCCGGACACACCCAGTCGAACGTCACGTTGGTGAACGGCGGTTGACTGCCCCAGCGCGAGGGCACATTCAAATTGAAGATGAATTCCTGAATGTTCTGCCGCACGTCCTCATACGAAAGCCGATCCTTCCGCACATACGGCGCCAGATACGTATCGAACGAGCTGAACGCCTGGGCTCCGGCCCATTCATTTTGCAAGGTGCCAAGAAAATTCACCATCTGTCCGATCGCGCTTGACATATGCAGTGGCGGCGCCGCCTCCACCTTGCCGCTGACCCCGTTGAAGCCTTCCATGAGCAAGGTTCGCAGCGACCAGCCGGCGCAATACCCGGACAGCATATCGAGGTCGTGAATGTGGATGTCGCCCTCGCGATGCGCCGCGCCAACCTCCACGGGGTACACGTGGTTCAACCAGTAATTGGCGATGAGTTTGCCGGCGCTGTTGAGGATCAGCCCGCCCAGGGAATAGCCCTGGTTGGCGTTGGCCTGAACGCGCCAGTCTCGCCGCTCGAGGTATTCGTTGATCGAGGCGACGGCATCGACGGCGGCATGCCGATCGTGGCGCATCCGCGCGTGTTGGGCACGATAGACGATGTAGGAGCGCGCGGCCCGGTACTGGCCGGCGCGCATCAGCGCCCATTCGACCTCGTCCTGAATGTCCTCGACATGCGGAGCACGATCGGGGAACCGTGCCACGAGCGTATCGACGACGGCATCGGTGATCTGGTCCGCGACCGGATCGTCGAACTCACCGCTGGCACGCCCGGCGCGGGCGATGGCATGGCGGATACGGTCCGGGTCGAACGGTATCGCGGCGCCATCACGACGGGTAATCGCGGTCCATGGCGTTAAGGCGGTTTTGGGTACGAAGGCGGTTGAGACCGCTGGATTCGGCGCGAGTCGCATGGGGCGTCCTGTCAGGATCGTCCCTGCGTATTAAGCTTCCAAAAACCGGGTCGGCCATGATGCAGGTCATTGACAGGATTCGGTCCAGGCGGAATTTGGGAAATATATCGCGCGGCGGCGCCGGCCTCGGCGACGGCGGCACGCTTGCTCCATTGACGTAGATCAAGGCCAGCGGGTTTCCGCGGTGCCACGGTTCCGTTATGGCGGTGTCAGCCTGGTTGGAAGCGTCACGCTCGCGGCCGGCCCCAAACACCGGCCCGAGGAAACGCCATGGCACTCACACGACGGGACTTTACCCGAGGCTCGGCTGGCGCGCTGGCGCTCGCCACATCGCCGCTGGCCAGGCCCGCGCTGGCCCAGACCGAACCGGTCCGCATCGCCTGGATCGCCACTCTGACCGGCCCGCTGTCGGCCCCCGGCATCGGCTTCGATCGCGGCGTGCGGTGGGCGGCGGAGACGATCAACGCCAAAGGTGGCGCCAAAGGCCCCCTGCTTGATATCATCACCCGCGACACCCAGGGCGATCCCACCAAGGCGGTGAACACGACCCAGGAGATGATCAGCAGCGTGAAGGCGCATGCCGCGTTCGGGCCGCACAACTCCGGCGAGTCGCTCGCGGTGACGCCGATCATGGCCAAGGCCAGATTGCCGGATCTGCACTCCGGTGTGCTGAACGCGCTGATCGATCCGGTGAAATATCCGAACGCCTTCCGTCTCGCGCCGTCGAACACGCAATGGGATGACGCGGTGCGTAACTATTGCCTGAAGATCCTGAAGGCGAAGACCGTCGCGATCACCGGTGACGCCACCGGCTACGGCACCTCCGCCGTGCAGGCCTCGGTGGCGAGCTTCAAGGCGGATGGGGCCAGCATCGTCTACGACAACCCGATCGAGGCCACGCAACCGGACCTGACAGCCGATCTGGTGCGGATGCGCGATGCCGGGGCCGAGGCGATCGTCTGTTGGACGGTGTCCACCGGCATGGCGGCGCGGATGATGAACGCGCGCGCCTCGATCGGCTGGGACGTGCCGATCATCGGCCATCCGGTGCTGGGTTCGGGCGATGTCGCGAGCCTGATCGCCAAACCGGAGAACTGGCGCAAGGTTTACATGGTCGGCTACCGCAGTTGCAGCTTCGATGCCAACGGGAAGCTGCCGCCACAAACGCAGGAATTCGTCGATCGGGTGAAAGGCAAGATCAGCCTGTCCGACACGTCGCTGTGGTGGGTGCTGCTGGCGGTCGATGGGATCACCCTGATCGCGGAAGCGGTGGAAAAGAGCGGTTCTTCCACATCCGAAGCGATCATCGGCCAGCTCAACACGGTGCGCGACTACCCTGGCCTGTTCGGCCGCTATAACTACACGCCGGAGCAACATAACGGCTTCCCGACCGCTGACGTGGTGATGTCAGAGGCCAACAGTCAGCGCGACGGCGCGTTCACGATCGCACCCGGTTACGGCTGAAACCGGATTCCGACGCCGGCTCGCGCACTGGCGTTTCTTCGCTATCTCGCGGCCCGCTCGCGCCCGGGCCGCACAGATTTTGGGAGAATACGTCATGGCACTCACGCGTCGCGGTTTCGCCGCTGGCTCCGCCGGTGCGTTGGGGCTTGCAGCGGGCGGGCTCGCGCGGCCCGCCATCGCCCAATCGGAGCCGATTCGCATCGGTTGGCTGGCGGCGCTCACCGGGCAATCGTCCGCCCCCGCGGTCGGCTATAACCGCGGCGTGGTGTTCGCCGCCGAGCAGCTCAACGCGGCGGGCGGCATTCGCGGCCGCCAGATCGAGATCGTCACGCGCGACACGCAGAGCGATCCCACGAAGGCGGTGAACTCGGTGCAGGAGATGATCAGCCGCGCCAAGGTGCACGCCATCTGGGGACCGACCAATTCGGGTGAGGCGCTGGCTACCACGCCGATCATGGCTCGCGCGAAAATGCCGAATATTCATCAGTGCGTCGTCGACTCGCTGATCGATCCGGTGAAGTATCCCAACGCGTTTCGGATCGCGCCGTCGAACAAGCAATGGGACGACGCGGTACGCAATTATTGCCTGAACATTCTGAAGGTAAAGACGGTCGCGGTGGTGGGCGATTCGACCGGCTATGGCACCTCGGCGGTCAACGCCTCGGTTGAGGCGTTCAAGAAGGACGGCGCCACCGTCGTGTATCAGGCGCAGATCGACGCGACGCAGCCCGACGTGATGCCGGACATGCTGCGGATGCGGAATGGCGGTGCCCAGGCGATTGTTGTTTGGTCGGTTTCGACGGGCATGGAGGCGCGGCTGTTCAACGCGCGGGCGACGATGGGTTGGGATGTGCCGTTCGTTGGGCATCCCGCGATGGGCTCCGGCGAGGTCGGCCAGTTGGTGAGCAAGCCGGAGAACTGGGACAAGGTCTATATCATCGGATACAAAAGCTGTTCGTTTGACGACAGCGGTAAGCTGCCGGCGCGGACACAGGAATTCGTCGACAGCATGAAGGGCAAGGTGCGCACCGACGACACCTCGCTGTGGTGGGTCGTTTCGGGGGCCGACGCGGTCAAGCTGGTGGCGGCGGCGGTGCGGGAAACCGGCTCCACCGAGTCGGCCGACATCATCGCGTACTGGAACACGCTGAAGGCCTACCCGGCGGTGTTCGGGCATTTCACCTTCACGCCGACCGAGCATAACGGCCTGCCGACCGAGGAAATCGTGATGTCGAAGGCCAACTCCTCGCATGACGGCGCCTTCTCGCTGGCACCTGGCTACGTTTGACGCGCGATGCTCGGCAATATCCTCGCGGCGGGGCTCGCGGTCGGCGCGGTCTACGCGCTGATCGGCGTGACCTACAACATCATGTACTCCGCCTCGCGCGTCATGAGTTTCACCGCCGGTCAGCTTGGCATGCTGGGCGGCGTGCTCGGGGCGCTGTTCATCCTGCGCCTTGGTCTGCCTTTGCTGCCGGGCCTCATCGTTACCCTGGCCGCCTGCGCGGTGGTTGGCGTGGTGACGGAAATCATCGCGGTGCGGCCCGTGCTCGGCAGTCTGGAACAGCATCTTTACGTGCTTTCGACGCTCGCCTTCGCGTTGATGATCCAGCAGTTCACGGCGATCGAGTGGGGCACCGAACCGCGGCCGTTTCCGCGTTTGTTCGACATTGGCAACGGCGGCATCTCCGATGAGAAATTCTGGCTGCCGCTGGTGGCCTGTGCCGCGGTCATCGCCGGGTTGGAGTATCTGTACCGCCACACGCTGGTCGGCCGGTCGTTCCTGGCGATCGCCGAAGACAATTTCGCGGCGCGCGCTCTGGGCCTGCCGGAGCGCAATCTGCGCATGGCGAGTTTCGCGCTGGCCGGCGCGGTGGGCGGGATCGCGGGCTTCTCCTCCGGCGAATTGCTACTGGCGTTTTTCGCCAACGGCGGCCTGCTGAATTTCTACGGCTTCGTCCCGGTGGCCCTCGGCGGTCTGGGCAATAATCGCGGCGCGATCATCGGCGGGATCGCCCTCGGCGTGTTCCAACAGGCGGCGAATTTCCTGGTGGGCGGCGTGTTCGCGGCGGTCGCGGTGTTCGCGGTGTTCATCGTCGTGCTGCTGGCGGCACCGCAAGGATTGTTCGGCGTGACGCCGGCGCGGCGGGTATGATCGGTACCGTACGCTCCGCCGCGCCGTCAGTGATCCTGCTCGTCTGCGCCTTGCTGCTGCCGTTCACCGGCAACGACTATTGGGCGGTCATCGCCACCCGCGCCGCGATCTACTGGATCTTGGTCTCGGGATTGAACCTGGCGGTCGGCTTCGGCGGTCAACTCGCGATCGGCTACGTCGCGTTGCTCACCATGGGCGCCTATACGGCGTCGATCCTGGTCGGCCGGTGGGACATCAATCCGTTCGTCGCATTGATCGCGGCGGGCCTGGTCGGCGCGGTGTCCGGCGTGGTGGTGGGGTTGCCGGCGCTGCGGCTGCGGACATTCTATTTCGCCATGACAACGCTTGGCTTCGCCACCATCGTCACGCAAATCGCGCTGGCGTGGCAGAGCGTCACCGGCGGCGGCATCGGTTTGCCCGGCCCCACCATGCCGGCACCGTTCGACAGCGCCTGGGGTTTCTATTTGCTGTGCCTCGGCATCGCCGCGCTGTGCACCTGGATGACCTCGAACATCGCGGGATCGCGGTTCGGCCGCTCGCTGGTGGCGATCCGCGACGCGGAGGTCGCGGCGGAAGCCATCGGCATTTCCAAACCGGCGTTGCTGATCACCATCTTCCTGTTCTCGGGCGCCTCGGCGGCGGTCGCCGGCGGGCTGTTCGCGACCTTGCAGTCCTATATCACGCCCGATGCTTTCACCTTCGATCTCTCGGTGCTGTTCTTCATCGCCATCCTGATCGGCGGCCGCGGTTCCATCCTGGGCCCGCTGCTCGGCACCATCCTGCTGACCGTGCTGCCCGAGTTCGCGGCGCCGCTGGTGGCCTGGTCCACCTTCCTTTACGCGACGCTGCTGCTGGTCATCGTGCTGGCCATGCCGGGCGGCATTCATGCGCTGCTGGACTTCAGGAATCGCAAACCGCTGGAACGCGACCGCGCCATCGTGCCGCGGCCCGGCTTGCTGACCGAGCTGCTCGATCACGGCAAAGCGGAAACGCCGATCGCACTGTCCGGTGTGGTGCTGAGCTTCGGCGGCGTGCGCGCGATCGACGGGCTCGACCTGCGGATCCAGCCCGGCCAGGTACATGGCCTGATCGGGCCGAACGGGTCGGGTAAAACCACGACGCTGAATGTGATCTCCGGCTTCAACGCACCGGAAAGCGGCACGGTCACGCTTGGCGCCACCGGCCTGCCGCGGGGTCTCCCCAGAACCCGCGCCGGCCTGGGCATCGCGCGCACGTTTCAGACGCCGCGGCTGATCGGTGAGGCCTCGGTGCTGCAGAATGTGATGATCGGCGGCACCATCGACGGGCGGGCGAGCTTCGCCGAAGCGCTGCTCACCCTGCCGCGGCACCGCGCGGAAGAGCGCCGGGCGACCGCCAAAGCGATGCGCGCGCTCAGCATCGTCGGGCTGGAGATGCTGTTCGCCGTGCGTGCCGATCGTTTGCAGCACTCCGAACTGCGCTTCATGGAGATCGCGCGGGCGCTGATGCTGCATCCACGCTTCCTGCTGCTGGACGAGCCGGCGGCGGGCCTGTCGACGGAGGAGATCAGGCGGCTTGGCCAACTGATCGTGGCGATCGCCCGCCGCGGCACCGGCGTGCTGCTGGTCGAGCACCACGCGGATCTGATCTTCGACATCTGCGATCACATCACGGTGCTCAACCTCGGCAAGGAACTCGCGTCCGGCACACCCGGCGAGATCCGCGCGCACAAGGAGGTCGTCAGTGCCTATCTCGGCGCCTGAAGCATTGCTGACCGTCCAGGGCCTGGCCGCCGGTTATGGCAAGATCGGCGTGCTGCACGGCATCGATCTGGTGGTGAAGCCTGGGGAAATCGTGACCCTGCTGGGGCCGAACGGTGCCGGAAAGTCGACCCTGCTGCGCGCGCTGTCCGGGCTGCTGCCCTGGACCGGCGGCGCGGCGCGATTCGATGGCCGCGATCTGCGTGGGTTGAGCCCACGGGAGACCGCGCGTGGCGGACTGGTGCACGTGATCGAGGGCCACCGCGTCTTCACCCAGCTTTCGGTGACCGACAATTTGTTGCTCGCCGGCTATGATCTGTCCGGATCGGACCGCGCCCGGCGGGTGGAGGAGGCGTTGGCGCTGTTCCCCGAAATCGCCGAGAAGCGCCGCGACCGCGCCGGGGCCTTGTCGGGCGGACAGCAGCAGATGCTGGCCGTCGCGCAAGGGCTGGTGCGGCGGCCGAAGCTGTTGATGCTGGATGAACCGTCGGCCGGATTGTCGCCGGTGCTGGTCGATCGCGTGCTGGCCGTGGCGGCGCGGCTGCGCCAGGACGGCATCGCGGTGCTGCTGGTCGAGCAACTGATCGAAAAGGCGCTGGCGCTGGCCGATCGCGTCTACGCGATGGCGCGCGGCCGGATCGTGCTTGAGGCGGCGACAACGGAAGCCGATCTGCCGCGCCGGCTGGAGCACGCCTATTTCGGCCAGGACGTGTCCGCGCCGTTACAGCCGTGAGCAAACCACCCGGCAATCCAAGGAGGCAATCCAAGGAGGCAACCCAAGGAGGCGACGATGCCGATCACCCGCCGTCAGCTGATATCCACGACGACCGCCGGCGCCGCCGCGCTGACCGCCGGTCTCGCCCGCCCGGCGCTGGCGGCGTCCGAACCGATCCGCATCGGTTGGCTGCCGGCGCTGACGGGGCCCAGTTCGTCGACCGGTGTGGCGATCAACCGTGGGACGGAATTCGCGGTCAATGAGATCAACAAGGCGGGAGGCGTGAACGGGCGGATGATCGAACTCGTCGTTCGCGATACCCAGAGCGATCCCACCAAGGCGGTGAACGCCGCGGTCGAGTTGATGCGGCAGCCGAAGGTGCACGTCATCTGGGGCCCGGGAAACTCGGGAGAGGCCTTGGCGTGCACGCCGTTGATCGTCCGCTCCAGGATACCGCGGCTGGACCCGTGCTGAGTCGACGCCGTCATCGACGTGGAGAAATATCCGTTGGGTTACCGCGACGCGCCGTCCAATCAGCAGGTGGGCGCCGCGGCGAATCACTACGTGGTCGACGTGCTGAAGATCAAAGACGTCGCGGTGCTTGGCGATACCACGGGTTACGGGACGTCGTCGGTCGAGACTTATGTGCCGATGCTGAAAGCCAAAGGCGCCAATGTGGTGTATCAGGGGGTCATCGAGTCCAGCCAACCGGACCTGAAGCCCGACATGCTACGGATGCGCGAGGCGGGGACAAAGGCGATCATGCCCTGGAGCGTGAACGCGGGGTTCCTGTCGCGCATCATGAACGCGCGCGGGCAAATGGGCTGGGACGTACCGATCGCCGGTCAGACGACCCTCGGCTCCGGCCAGACCAAGGCGCTGCTCGAAAAACCGGAGTATTGGGACAAGGTCTATCAAATTAACTTCCACAGTTGCAGCTATGACGAAAACGGCAAACTGCCGGCGCGCACGGAAGAGTTCGTCAATCGCCTGCACGCCGCCGGGATCGAGACCTCCGACACGCTGCTGTGGTGGATCGCCGTCGGATACGATGTGCCGCACCTCGTCGCCGCGGCGGTGAAGAACGCCGGCAGCGAGCCGGAGCAGATCGCGGGCTATTTGAACACGGTGACGGCGTATCCGGGGGTTTACGCCGACTACAGCTGGTCGCCGCGGCAGCATAACGGCTTCCCGGACTCCGGCGTCGTGCTGAGCCAGGCGAACTCGTTCCGGGACGGGACGTTCCCGCTGGCTCCGGGATATTCTGTGTAGCGCGGCGGGTTTTATCGCCGGTGCCGCGGCGTTCGAGCCAGTGGATTGATCTGGCTCAATGCCGCGGCGGCCCAGGCGGGTGAACGTTCACCGGCGCGTGGCTCCGCCCAGGACGTGCATCGGAAACGGCGGGGGCGACGGGCTGGAGAAACAGCGCATGCCTCGCATGAAGGGCGGAGAACTGATCGCGGAATTTCTGATCCGCGAGAAGATCGAACATGTTTTCGGACTATGCGGCCACGGCAATGTGGGCATGCTCGACCCGCTCGCGGCGCACCGGGACAAGATCACCCTGGTCTCGCCGCGGCATGAGCAGACCGCGGGCCATATGGCGGACGCGTATTTTCGCGTGAAGCATGTGCCGGCGGCGACGCTCACCTCCTGCGGGCCCGGCTCGGCGAATCTGGTGATGGCGCTCGCCAACGCCTACCTCGATTCGTCGGCCCTGCTCGCCATCACGGCGAACGTGCCGACGCAGCAGTTCAATCGCGCGCCGTTCCAGGAACTGTACCGGCAAAAAGAGGCCGACTTCCCCGCCGTGTGCCGTCCGGTGGTGAAGCGCGGCTTTCAGCCGACGCGGGTCGAACAGCTCCCGTTCACAATGCGACTCGCCTACGACACCATGATGGGCGGCCGTCCTGGGCCTGTGCAGGTGGACGTGCCGTTTAACTTGTTCCAGGAGGAAGACGACCTCGAGGTGCAAACCAGCACCCACAGCCGCACCGCCCGCCGCTCCGGCGCCGCCGCCGAGGACATCGAACAGACCATCGCCATGCTGGCGGCGGCCGAGCGGCCGGTGCTGTTCATCGGCCACGGCGTGGCGCTGTCCGAGGCGGCGAAGGAGTTGACCGCGCTCGCCGAACGTCTGTGCATCCCGGTCATTTCGTCACCGAACGGGATGGGCTGCCTGCCGATGGGGCACGCGCTGTCGCTCGGCTTCATCGGGCGCAATGGTGCCTTTCCGGCCAACCAGGCCGGCCGCCACGCCGATCTCGTGCTGGTGGTCGGGGCGCGGTTCGACGATCGCTCCGCGTCGTCCTGGATCGAGGGTTACTCGTGGAATTTCCCGGCCACGAAGCTGATCCAGGTGGATGTCGACGTGACCGAGATCGGCCGCAACTATCCGGCCGATCTCGGCATCGTCGCCGACGCCGGCAGTTTCCTGCGCCAGTTGCTCACCGCGTGCGAGGCGCGCGGGATGACGGTGTCCGACCGGCCCGCGTGGACGCGCCAGATCGCCGGCTGGAAGCGGGCGTGGCGGGATTTCACGGGTCCGAACTTCACGCTCGATACCTCGCCGTTACGGCCCGAGTCGGTGGTCGGCGCGGTGCGGCGGGTGTTGCCGGATGACGCGATCATCACGCTCGACGTCGGCGTGCATCACAACTGGTTCATGCAGTTCTGGGAGGCAAGGCGGCCGCAGACGATGCTGAACTCGTGGGGGTTCGGCGGCATGGGTTTCGGGGTCTCCGGCATCCTGGGCGCGAAGCTCGCGGCGCCGGAGCGTGCCTGCGTGGCGATCTGCGGCGACGGCGGGTTCACGATGACGCCGCACGTACTGTGTACCGCGGTCGAGTATGACATTCCCTGCGTCTGGGTGATCTGGAACAATTTCGCCTGGGGCGCGATCCGCGACATCCAGCACGGGCTGTTCGGCGGCCGCGAATACGGCACGGGGTTTTACGCCGGCGAGAACCAGCGGCCCTACAACCCGGACTTCGCCGCCCTCGCCCGCGCGCATGGTGTCAGCGGCGTGACCATCACCCGGCTCGCCGATCTCGCGCCGGCGCTGGAGGAGGCGGTGCGGTCGAACAAGCCGTGGGTGCTGGATGTGCACGTGGACGCGAACGTGCGCCCGCCGTCGACCGGCACCTGGTCGTTGCCACCGACCCCGCACATGGAACCGGCGTTCGGCCAGCGCGTGACCGCGGCCGAGCGCGACGCGGCGACTGATTGAAGGAACCCGTCATGCATGAGCGCAATGGAGCCACCATCCGCAACATCGCCGAGGTCCTGTGGGAAACCCCACCGGAACATTACGATGCCCATTCGAAGATGCTGGTCAATCCGGAGACGGCACGGACGCGGCACTTCGATCACCGTATCTCGTCCTATCAGCCCAAGGGCTATGTCGCGCCGCACCGGCACAAAGTGCAGGAGCAGATCTATCACGTGCTCGACGGCGAGGGGCTGATGGAGCTGGATGGCGAGCGGACCGTGGTGCGCCGGCACGACGTGATCCACATTCCGCCGGGGGTGGAGCACGCGATTTATAACTCGGGGCTGGCGGATCTGGTGTTTCTGGTGGTGACGACGCCGCCAACGGATGGGTGAGATTGGAAGCATCTGGGAGTCTGGGTCTGGACACCATATCGGTTGACTAAAGACGCTCCAACGTCGCTTCGTCCGCCGCGCCCCCGAAATACTTGCGGAGCGCATCCGCGAATTCGATTTGTTCCGGCGCCACCGCCGCGAACAACGTCATGCTGGAGCGGAACTTCACCGCGTCCACACTCCCGAAGATCTGCTCGGCGGAAGCGCCGTCCACCGCGTTGACCAGGCGCGTGCATTCCACCAGGCGCTGTCCCAGGACCGGATGTGCCACATAGGCCTCGGCTTCGGCCCGCGAGCGAATGGCATAGAAGCGTGCCGTCTCGCTGCGGCCCAGGCCGGCGATCTGGGGAAACACAAACCACATCCAGTGACTGGACTTTCGTCCGGCACGTAGCTCGGCCCGTACCCGATCGATCACCGGCGCCTGGGCGGAGAGGAAACGACGGAGATCATGCGCATCGGTATTCGGATCGCTCATGGGTCGGAACGGTGTGCCCTCTTGTCCAGGTTTTCCACATAATGGTTCATCCGCCTCGGTTCGCGCGTCGAGGTCGCTTTCGCACCGGACTTGCGCTTCCGAGGCGGATCAGGTGGGGAGACTGACTTTCCGGATTCACAAGCCATTGTTTTCACGCTGTCTGTTGTTCGTCCGGAAACCTACCCTTTGATGGACCAGTGAGATACTATTATTCCTGCCGTTCGTAGCTGACAATTTGATTTTTGAATCAGTGGGGGAGTTTATCAGTAGGGTAGCCTAGGGTGGCGGTGACCCGGCCAGTATCCTGATCCGTGTATACGAATGCCGATCCCTCAATGCGATAGCGGCCCTTCCAGTCGATTGCGAAAGTAGTATCGGTTTCAAGGATGCGAACCGGTTCGCTCCTCCCTTCTCGAGACAGCCTCATTGCGAGACGATCGGAGGGGTCGAGCAGCCATGCGTCGCCGGTTTCGGTTGAAAACAGGACCAACTGGCCAATGGTAACGACACGACTATCGTGGTCGGTTGCCTTACGCTGAATATAGCGCACCTCATCAGCGAGACGAAAACTCTTGCCCTCCACGATCCGGTTGCCCGGTCCGTGCCTGGCGGTTTTTCGACCCCTTCCGGGCCTCGCTGGGATTGCCACGGAATTGGTCCCTTGGCTGTTCGGCATCCTGTTGACGTTTGTCTACCACCGCTGCGGACGCTGCGCCATTCACGGTTAGCGGCGAGTCCAGCAAAGGATCATTTGATGGACTCTAACATCGGCTCGGCGGCGTCCATGACCTCGCCTCACTCCCTTTTGCGCACCAGATTTATGTAACGCGAAGGCCCTCTGATTCCGGGGCGGCCATTCTTTCACACATCTCTTGATTTACGCAACACCGGCAACCTGCCACTGCTGCTGGTTCCCCCGCCGGGGTCGCCCGGTCACCGAATGTCCCCGTTCCCACCCTTGAACACATCCCAGCCAGGATGCCCCCCTACCCCCCCACCCGCGATCGCCTTTGCCGCCAGATACCCGAACGTCAATGCCGGACCCAGCGTGATCCCCGGCCCCGGATAGGCGCCGCGCATCAGCGAATTCATGTCGTTGCCACAAGCATAAAGATCGCGGATCGCCACGCCATCGGCGCCGAGCACCCGCGCTGAGGCGTCCGTCACCAGCCCCGCCGCCGTGCCGAGATCGCCGGGACGCAGCATCACCGCGTAAAACGGCGGCGTCACGATCGGCGCGACACAGGCATTGGGCGCATGATCGGGGTCACCAACATGGCGCTGATACGCATCGCCGCCGCGGCCGAACGCGCGGTCCCGCCCCGCCGCGGCGTCTTCGTTGAAACCGGCGACCGTGCGGACCAACCGCGCGCCATCGACCCCGATCCGGGCCGCGAGCCCGGCGATGCTCTCGGCTCGCGCGAGATAGCCGCTGTCGATTGGCTCACGCAACGACAATGCGAACGGCTTCACCCGGCCGAGCCCATAGGTCCAGAGCGCCTTGCGGTCGCAAATCAGCCAGGCCGGGATCGCCGGGCTTTCGTTGTCCACCCGGAACATCGCCTGGACGAACGCGTGGTAGGAGACCGCTTCGTTGGTGAACCGCTCGCCGGCCTGGTTGACCGCGATCATTCCGGGTTTGCCTCGATCGGTAAGGATGTGCGGGAACACCGCCTCCGCGCCGTCGGGCCGGCGAAAGCAGGAAACCGGGGTCCAGAACGCGTTGCCCGCCGCGCCCTCGCCCAGTACGCCGCCGGCACCGAGACCGATGCGGATGCCATCGCCGGTGTTGTCCGGCGACGCGGCGGAAACCATCCCCGCCTTGGCCGGCAGCAGGCGCGCGCGCAACGCCGGATCGTGGGAAAAACCGCCGGTCGCCAGGACGATCCCGCGGCGCGCCGGCAGTGTCTGCCCGTTGACGGTGACGCCGACCGCCGTGCCATCCTCAACCATCAGCCCGGATACACCCGCGCCAAGGCGTATCTCGACCCGGCGCTGCCGCAGCGAGTGCAGCAGGCGGGCGACAAGCGCGTTGCCGAGGCAAAGCGTCGCGCCACGCTCCAGGAAGCAGCGCTCCTTCGCATGGCGCAGCAACAGCCGCGCGACGCGCAACGCCGATCGCGGCGAGCGGAACGCGCGGCGGAAATGCGGCACGTCCGCTCGTTCGAGCATCATGCCGCCGAACAGCATGAATTCCGGCAGCGGCTTGCGCAGCAACGCGAAATCCGCGCCAAGCCTGCGCCCGTCGAACGGCTCCGGTTCCAGCACCCGGCCGCCCAGTGTGGCGCCAGGCAGGTCGGGGTAGTAGTCCGGGTAGGTTACCACCGACCTGAGGCGCACCGAGGTATTCGTTTCCAGATAGGCGATCGCCGCATTGGCATGATCGAGGAATGCCGTGCGCAGCGGATCGTCCGCCGGGCCCGGAACGGTGGCGGCCAGATAGGCTTCCGCGGCGGCGCGGCTGTCGGAACGGCCGGCCGCCGTCATTTTCGGATTATTGGGGATCCAGACCATGCCGCCCGAGATGGCGGTGGTGCCGCCAACCACCGGCGCCTTCTCCAACAGCAGGACACGCAGGCCTTCGGCGGCGGCGACGGCGGCGGCGGTCATACCGCCGGCGCCGGCACCGAGAACGATCACGTCAAAATCGTCGGATTTTCCCCACATCACATAAACCCAGTGGACCTCATGGCGCCCGCCGCCGGTTGGCACATTGATGTGGATCAACCTCAAACGGTCGCGGCACCGGTTTCGCCCCGCTGCCCGGCGGCGGCTTCGCCGACGTGATCGGCCACCTCCGCGCGACGATCGGGGCGCCGTTCGCCGACACCGCCCTGGCGACGG